>Ga0080007_1051281_pt1 | contig 40077 bp, 37 predicted proteins | sample OctOCTMetagenome_FD_69210 | JGI IMG/M metagenome (GOLD analysis project Ga0080007, IMG submission 69210) | Hot spring and microbial mat streamer communities from Octopus Spring Streamers, Yellowstone National Park, USA - OCT_B (SPADES... | ecosystem: Environmental > Aquatic > Thermal springs >...
AACTAAAGGTTAAAACCACCAGGGAATACAACCAACTAAAGGATGGGCCGGTAGCTCAGCCTGGAAGAGCGCCGCCCTCGCACGGCGGAGGTCCCGGGTTCAAATCCCGGCCGGTCCACCATTCAATCACTCCAACCCATAGCTCCAAAGTAACCTCTAGAAAAACCCACTTCTACGATCTCCCCTCTACATACAACTTTCAACTCCATGCAATGGATTCGGGAAATTATCATAGATGTAAACCCAACCCCCGCAGTTAACATTACTTTCAACTCCATGCAATGGATTCAAGGGGTTACCTGGAGTGGTGCTAGCTGTGAGCTCTTAAACTTTGTCTTTCAACTCCATGTAATGGATTCTTCCTAGTCAGCCTGTAACCCCCGAGCTCCTCCTCCTTTCAACTCCATGTAATGGATTCGCCTAGGAGCTCGTCCGGCTCGGTGAAGCGGGTCAACTTTCAACTCCATGTAATGGATTCTTCCTATATCCAAAGGCTACAAGCCGACATCGTTCCTTTACCTTTCAACTCCATGTAATGGATTCACATCGAGTTGCTGAGGAGGCTGTACATAACGGCGGCCGAACTTTCAACTCCATGTAATGGATTCGAAAGCAAATCAATGTAAGGCGGGGGGCACTACGCAGGAGTAGCTTTCAACTCCATGTAATGGATTCTATCCCAACGTCTGCATTCGCCGAGGTTAGCGAGGTTGTTTTCTTTCAACTCCATGTAATGGATTCGGCTGGGGGCTGACGCCGTTTGAAGCCGTGGACTTCTACCTTTCAACTCCATGTAATGGATTCAGGGCTGAGATGAGTATCTTCAGCCTCCTGCTCCTCGCCTCCCTCCTTTCAACTCCATGTAATGGATTCAAACTTCGTCAGACACAAGCCGACAGTTGATCTTTTGCTCTTTCAACTCCATGTAATGGATTCTGCACTATGGGGGGCCTTGTCCTAGCTTATCATCTTGTAATCACTGGTTTCCATTTCGCTTTCTATTATTGCATCCCTGTTTTCTCCGCTGTGAGCCCCCCATGGTCTTAGCTGGGTGTGGGGGTATTTAAGCTTTACTCTACATCATCCCTAGCTAGCCTGGGATCTCGCCTTGGTGTCCTATTGGGACACCTAGCAACGGTTGAGTTGTGACCTTCGCTACATCAACCGAAAGGTATATAAGGATCCCTATCCTGACAGGGATTAGTTTTAAAGTATGCTACCTGTGGGTTTAGGGTTTAAAGGTTTTCCTCTGGCTAACCTAGGTGGAGAGTCTGCAGTCGACCCTCTGGTCTACTCTTAAACGATACATCCTGCGTTAAGAGGATAATGTTTTTGTCTCTAGCTTGAACAGTGTTTCTGTAAGCTTCACCTCATATGCTTGCATGGTTAGATCAAGTAGCTTGCTGGGAGTGTGTGCGGAGCTCAGACAGCTCTCCGGGATAACGTTATCCTATAACATTATCTGGTATCGTTTTAACCATTTCTGTCAAGCCTCCGGCTTCCAACATTGGGTTCGATCTAGAGGTAACTCCATGTTAATGGGTAGGATTCGCTGGGTGGTGAGCCGGCCGGGGTTCGAGCTCTGGATCTTCACCTGCAAGATCTAAGGTCTTCTTCAGCCTTAGAAATGCTAGTCCTATGGTGGTCCATAGTAGGGTTCCTGTGAGTGGTGCTAGGTGTTGTAGGTAGAGTAGCAGGATCCTACCTGGAAGTGGGATGTAGTCGTCTGCTTCCGGGGAGCTTAGGGGTGTTGCTAGGGTTAGGGTGGCTACTGCTATGAATGGTATTAGTGCTGCTGTCATCGAGTGTAGGAGCTCTTGATGCTTAGACTGCCTGTATGCTATGTATGACGTGTAAGCTAGAATTAAGGCTGGTAGTGAGTAGAATGTTATCAACAGGAGCCCTATAGTGAGAGTGTTGGAAATGCTTAAGAGAGTATCATATACCGGCATCCCCCTGCTGTATAGTACCCCTCTAAATCCTTTTTCCTAGTAGAACTTTTGGTATAGTGTATACCGGGTAATAGAAGCTCTCGACCTCCCCGGTGCCAGGACCGGAGCTCCACGTGATTGGCTGTAGTAATCCTAGAATTAGTACTACCATCATAGCAACATTGTATTTAACCCCCCGGTTGGAGCTCTTAAGCTTACAAAGATGGCGTAGTACAGGCTAGGATATGGTGTGATGCCCAACACTAGGGATGCCATGGTTAGAGCTCTGAGATCAACGTAGGAGAGCTCCTTATATCGATTGAATCGGGTCTGAACAAGAGCTTCATAGAAGTGCTTAGGGGCGTAAGGTGGAGTATGAAGTGTGGTGTGGAGCGTTAGCGTAAATGATGTATACATAGCTGTATATGGAGCCCTCAGCAACCCTCCCACACAGTCACCTCGATAATAAGTCCGTCAGAGCAGGTTTAGTTAAAAAGCTCTTCCTGAAACTTGTACTATTGAGTGTTTAAAGGCTGGGTTTAGGGTTAGGGGATGTCCTATTTAAACTTAGCTTTCATAAGAGTTTCCTGTTTCAATGGTTACACGGTCGTAGTGGGAGCTTCACACCCTTAGGGCTGGGGAGACTGCGTATTCTCCAGGTCTTATCTATGGATTTTCGCTTGGCCCTAGCACGCTCTCCACCATGTTTGTGAGGTCTTCTGCGAACTGTCTTCCATCTATGAATGGTATGGGTGGCATCGGGAGTACTAGGCTGTATTCCCCCATCCTATAAGCTTTTTTAATTGCCATGCCTAGCTCCTCGAACGCCTTCTCTGACTCTGTGAAAGACTTTACCACGTCCTCGATCCACTTGAGGATCCTCCTCTCCTTCGCTCTCGTCCTTCCCCCTATGAACATTACAGCTATATCGGCTATGAACTTTGATGGGACTCCTGCGTCAACCTCCTCCCCACTATCCATTCTTACCATCCTTATCCTTAACCCCGTGTGGGGCTTCCACCTGGGTAGTGGGATTCCTAGTTTTTCGAAGTGCTCTTTAAGCCCTTCTACACCACCACTTTGGGTCATGTAGATGGTTTTAACACCATGTTTTACTACCTCCTCGTGTAGTGCTAGTCCAAAGGACACTATTCCATACGCTATATCCTCGGCCTTCCTAGGGTCGCCGAGGAGCTGGTATGCAGGGTATAATAGTGTAGTTACGACAGCTGCGTCGAAGTTGCTTTCTAAGCGAAAGTACCTCTTGATTACATCAGAGAGAGCCATTATATCCTCTAATAGCACCCTGCCATTCACAATCTTCTCATAGTCATCCTGGCTAACGAACATGAACATTGGAACGCCCACGACGACAATCTTCAAAACACTAAACCACCGATTAAAGTTTAGGCTCACACAGCTATAAATGTATACAAGCCTGCCTTAAGAGGAGCATTTATAGCAGAGCCACTTAACATACCCCCGTACTTCTACTAGGTCACCACGGTTCCCTCATCACTAGAAAACTAGGTTTTATAATATAGTCCGTGAGTTCAAGTACCGTTAGCAGGGTTAGACCTTGGTGTGAGTTCACATGCTTCACCCACATCCCATGGCCTTGGTCGAACTCTAATGCTATCTATAGAGTGTATATTGCGAGTGTAACCGGCTCCTCCAATCCGGCTCTTGAATGGACTGATACTAGCTCGACTAGCGTTAACCTAGAAACAATCCTGTCACCACCTAGACTTTCAACAGGCATCCTAGCTTTTTCATGGTTAGAATCTAGTTCATCGACATATGATATTATGGCGTTTGTATCAATGTAGATCAAGGTTGGAAGGCCTCCTAACGACCTCTATCCCCTTCAAGTATCCTGCTTAGACCACCATGTCTTAGCTTGAATCCCTGCTTTTTCAGCTCCTCTACTTTCCTGTAGACGTTATCCCAGTATTCAACTTCTCCAAGCACCTCCTTTAACCCTTTCTCAATCATAATGTTGAAGGCGTGAGATCTACTTCTAGCAAGTCCGTAGCTGATCATCTTATCAGCTAACTCTACTAACTCCCTACGAACTTTAATTGTTACGGTTACGCTCATCTAGGTGTACCCATGTACACTCTGTTATACCAGAACTTATATTTTATGATACGCACAGCACCACTTGCCTACGGTGGGGTTTTAAAAACTCTACCTACAATTTTATGCTTTTACGAGTGTTAAGGATATGATATAGGGCTGTGAAGCCCTTGGTGGTAAGAGCTAGTCTACTAAGGTGAGCGAGCTCGGAGAGTGTGATGGGTTACTCTCTAAGTAAGGGGAGGAGCTTGATGGGTTGTTGATGCTTAGTATTCCTTCTTTACTATTGGTTTCTTTATGTACGTTGCTAGTTCTGAGAATGGTGTGTACGCTGCTCCTGCCCATGTGTTCCCGCATTTTCTGCATTTCCATATGCCTGTTGTTATCCTGTATACTGTTCCTTTTGCTTCGCAGAATGGGCATGTGTGTTTTGCGTATCTCCTTAGTAGTACGTCTCTCACTCTCTTCCTTAGGCTTACTCCGTATCTCGTCCCGTATCTTCCTGCTGGTCCTACTACTTTTGTTCTACCCATTCTAGGCCCCTTGTGTTAGGGTTTGGTTTAGGGTTTTAAAGTATGTTTGTGCTATGTTTTTCCCTATTCTTATGGCTTCTTTTAACTCTTCTACCTTCATTCCTCCTTCTCCTGTTTTCTGAGCCCCCACTATTCTTAGGTTTTCGTCGAATGACAGTATTATCCTGTAGTCTGCTATCACCTCCTCCTCGAATGTGGGGTCTACTACTAGGAATCCGGCTATCTTAGCTATTGTTACTGTGACCACCCTGTGGTTTATCTTGAGTGGTTTAGATGCTACATCTCTTCTAACCAGGATATCCCCTACCTCTGTCTCCTCGTACTCTGGGATCCTCGTAGTTGCTAGGGCTGCCATTGTTGCAAGCATGCTTGCATCGAATAGGTTCCCATCGTGGTCTAAAACGTAGATGTCGATCCAGAGGTTCCAGGCCTTCTCCCCAACCCTTATAACTAGGGATTCGAGATCTACAGCTTTAACCTCCCTCAAACTCCTATCTATAACCCTAGCGAGCTCTATGGCATTCTCATCGGGTGGACCCGGCTCGAATATAGGGGATGCTAGGGGGACGTTCTCAGCATGGACTACGAGGACGCCCTGGTCTGGTGTATCCTTGAAAGGCTGGCCGACCTCAACCTTAACACCTACAAGAACCTGTGTGTTACCCAAGCTTACGTAAGCGGACCCCTCGGCCTTATCCAAGACCCGGGTCTTAATACTTATACTTCGCGGCTCATGTATACCCCTACCATCAGCTCTAAGCCCTCTCTCATAGAAGCTTATGTAAGCCTGCCTCCTAATATGAGGTACCACTGGTAGTTTGAACGGTGTAACGCTCAACCCCTACACCTCCTCCCCTACCGCCTCAAACTTCCTTCTCAAAACCTCCTTCTCCATGGAGACTATCCTCTCTATGGCACCCCAGGCCATTGAAAACCCCCTCTCAACCTCCTCCTCTGTAAGCACACCGTTAAGCTGGAAGAGCGTTACTAAACCTAGATCAGGTGCTCCAGCAACAGGCATATCAGCCTCCCCCATCGAATCCTCAACCTCATCGACATCAAGCACTAGGACCCCTCCCACCTTACCCACAGCTACGCCTGCAACAAGACCCTTCATCGGCACGCCCGCATCAGCTAACGCTAGGGATGCTGCGGTAACACCTGCAACCCTCGTCCCCCCATCGGCTTGTAGAACCTCGACGAACACATCTATAACGGTCCTAGGGTACTCTGAGGATAAAACTATATCCTCCAAGGCCTCTCTTATAACCTTAGATAGCTCGACCTCCCTCCTAGAAGGTGTAGGGCTCTTCCTCTCGCTAGTTGAGAAGGGGGCCATGTGGTATCTTACCCTTAAAATGGCTCTGTCCGGGAGCGTCATAAACTTCTGGAAAGGCTCCCTAGGCCCGTAGACTGCTGCTAGAACCTTAGTTCTACCATACTCTACTAGAGCCGACCCGGTGGCGTTAGCTAGAACCCCTACCTGCATACGTATAGGTCTAAGCTCGTCGAACCTCCTACCATCATGTCTAAGGCCTCTCTCATCTATCAAGGTAACCTTAGCCTTATGACCCACCTCTAGACACCCCTCCTCGCTCTCTCCTCCTCTATAAACCTTGCAATCCTCTCAGTTAAACCTACAGTATGTGCTTCGGCCTCCACAATTTTTAAAGCCATAACTGCTATCACTTCGAGCTCCCTACTCGGGCATTCTATGTGAACCCTACCGTTAACGGTTGGGAATAACGTACACCCCGTCTTCTCCTCTATCATGTTAGCCATGCTCCTCCTCTTACCTATAACCCTTGCTATCTTAGATGGAGAAATATCAACTACAATCCCGTTAACCACCCTACCTAAACCCTCACCTTGAACGCTTAGAATTGGATTTCTAGTCTTATCGAATAATGTAACCCTAGCCTTAATATAATCCCCTGGTCTGAGATACCTAGCTAGATCGTCTACAGCTGGGTTGAAAGGCCTCCCTAGGAAATCCTGTGCCGGTAGTATAGCCTCGTATGGCGCGTTTATATCCACATGCCAGCTGGTTGCACCTATAGACTCCACAAGCCCTATAACCACATGGCCCACCTCCGGGACGTAGACCCCTTTAATGTTGATGAACACATGCTTATCATCCCTCCTCGATAGAAGCCCCACTACCGTCGCTATCCTAGCCCCTCCTAATTCTAGGGTGTAAGGGTGCTTACCCTCAACCTTGGAGTCAAGCCTCTCCCCGGGGACTACTATGGTGCCGTGTACCGCTCTACCCATTCAGCCTACCACCTTAACATTAACACTAGCCCTACCTTTAGCTAGACCCTGTATCCTATTAATAACATCTATTTGAGCCCCTGCTGGGACCTCAACCTCAAGTTTCAAGCTACCGTCCTTAAGCCACTCACTCCTCCTAACATCCCCTATCCTTTTAACCTCAGATACAACCCTCCCAGCGATATCCGGTGGTATTACAGCCTCTATTAGAGCTCTAGCTATCTTTATAGGCATTATCCTAGAGAGCTTGGAGACTATCTCTAGAGCCTGGGATTCCGCATCTCTGTAGAGGTCTATGCTCACACCTAACTCCTCCATGGCCGCCTCGATTCTAGACTCTGGTATTGGCATCCCCGTCTTAGGGTCTACGGCATTCCTAACAATATAGGTTATAATCTTCCTCTTCTTAGCCTCCAGCAACCTCCTCCTCTCCTCCTCAGTCAACTGTATCCTACCCTCCTTAAGGATCCTCTCAGCTATAACCCTTACATCCTCCGTCCCAAAGGCCTTCCTCAGGCTCTCAGGGCTAGCTTTAAGCCCTTTTCTACTATCCTTATAGATAGTGTCAGTCCATAGGATTTCACCTAAGTCAACCTTCTCCCCCTCTCTATACCTGAAGGCTTGTTCTGGTCTCACAAGTACCTCGAACCTCTCGCCTTTAATTTCAATCCATGCCACTACATAGCTTTTCCTAGACATCTTCTCTACGCCCTCCGAGATTATCGTTTTATATGTGGAAAACCTTTAATCGCTGGGATGCCCTGCTTCTTCTCTTTTAGGAGAGGAGCTCCGACTCCATGCTCTTCACTATGCTTTTAATCTCCTCTGGTGTTAGTTTTTTGAACATCTTCTCATCTCTATCAACGAAGCCTATCTCTATAAGCTCGTGGAATACTGGGTACAACTGCTCCTTCTTCTCCTCCCCTGCGGCTACCCTGCTTTTGAATAGAGCCTCTAATGCTAGTTTAATGGCTGAATCTATTGATAGCTCCTCCCTATACATTTTCTCTAGAAAGCTGTTAACGAAGCTATCGCCCATGCCTATAGCTACAGCTTTATAGCTGAAGTACTGGCCTCCGGGGTCTGTTCTATACAGTTTGACCGAGCCGTCTGGGTTAACGCCAGCGAATATTAATGCAACCCCGAAGGGCCTCACACCCCCATGTTGTGTGTACGCCTGCTTTACATCGGCTACAGCCTTAGCTAGGTACTCTACTGTTGCCTGCTCTCCGTATACAAGCTTGTGCCTCACAGATACAAGTCTCACATAGTCTATGAGCACCCTCCCGTCTCCACCCATGCCTGCGAAGGCAACCCCGACGTGGTCGTCCACCTTATATATCTTCTCTATATCGCTAACATCGAGGAGTGGCGTAAGCCTCCTCTTCTCAGCGGCTAACACTACGCCCTTAACACTTCTAATTCCGAGGCTAGTCCACCCCTTCTTAACAGCTTCAAACGCGTACCTAACCTGGTATAGATCGCCTTCAGGTGAAAATATCGTTGCAGCCCTATCGTAAGCCATAGCCTGTTGCGTGGGGAAAGCCACCTCAGTCCACCTCCCATTCTGCTAGCTTAAGTCTAAACCTTTAATCCTCATATTAGGATTTTCTTAACACATATTAAACTCTAGCCCGGGATACGTCTAGTGTATGGAGTGTAGGTTGGACTGGTGGCTTCAAATCCTAGCACCACTAGTGTTAGGGGCTGTAGCGGGGCTGTTTAGCGGTGCTCTCATAGCATACGCTACCCTAAGGGGCTATGTGGGGAGGCAGGCGTTGAAGCCTGCCTTGGAGCCCTCTGGGAAGGCTCGTAGGAGGGGGAGGAGGTATATTGTATTTGAGGTTCTCGGAACCGAGCCTGTAGGGTTTGAAGAGTTGAGAGGGGCTATAGAGGATACTGTTAGGAGGGTTTACGGTGAGCTAGGAGCGGTTATGTTTAACGTTAAGCTCATCGAGTACGATGGGGTTAGGAGGAGGGGTGTGCTGAGGGTTAGGAGGGATTTTAAGTTACAAGCTCTAGCGGTTTTAGGGCTTGTTAGGAGCTCTAATGGGAGAAGGTTACTTTTAATACCTATATCTACAACAGGCTCTCTTAAAAGAGCTAGGGCTATTGTTAGAGGTTAAGCTTTCCTAGCCGCTGCGGCTACGATCTTTATTATGTCCCCGTCGTTTACCCTGTATGATTCTCCAACCCTCTGTTTCGTCTTAGCGTTTATAGCGTAGAGGAATGTTTCGCCTAGATCTGTGTGTATCCTGTAGGCTAGATCTCTAGCTGTCGACCCCCTTGGGATTATGAGAGCGTCTGGTAGCACTCTACCCTGTTTATCTGTTAGCTTAACGTGATCCTCCACAGGATATACTACTATGTTATCTAAGGTTTTGAACACGGCTTCGTTTAAAGCCTCCTGGACCCCTGTAGAACCCCATTTCCTCAGCACAAGATCTCTAATCCTCTCAAGAGCTCTAACCAGATCCCGTGGCGGGCTACCCACCACCTTGAAGTCTCCGTCTCCAGGTATATACTCTACCATGTTTTTAGCTGATGCCCTTCTAAGCATTAGCTCTGCTAGGGAGCTCGTAGGTATAACGGGGACTCCTTTAAACTCTTCTCTAAGCCTTCTCACATTATCCTCTGCTACGGGTACATCCGCTTTATTAGCTACTATCACTATAGGCTTAGCTACCCTTCTCAGCTCGCTAACGAAAACCCTAAGATCCCCTCTATCCCAGCTCGTAAGCCTTTTAGACTCGAGGCCTGTGGTTTCAAGAGCTTTAACAACGTGGTTCTTAAGTATACCTAGCCCAGATAGCCTCTGAGCTAGAGCTCCGGGCACGTCTAGAGCTCCGCCGGTATCTATGAACCTTGCAAGTTTATCCCAATCCCTCGCTATTATATTGAACATCCACTCCTCTATCTCGAACACCATCTGTTTAACTTCTTCGACCGGGTCGTAGGAGCCGGGTTTAACAGGCCTCCCCTCCTCGTCCGTTGAGCCGCTTGCATCAACCACGAGCAGTAGGGCGTCAGCTCTCCTAACATGATCTAAGAACTTGTTCCCAAGCCCCCTACCTTCATGGGCTCCCGGTACTAGACCTGCTACATCGACTATCTTAACGGGGATAAACCTCCATCCGAGCCTGCAAATGCTGTTAGAAGCGTTGCAACTGGGTAGACCTAGCTCTACGTGGGGGCACATCCTCCTAACATAGGTTACGCCCACGTTAGGATCTATGGTTACGAAAGGTCTATTCTCTATGGGCACATCTATCTCTGTTGCAGCGGAGAAGAAAGTTGATTTACCAACATTAGTCTTACCCACAACACCTAGGAGTATGTTGGAAGCCTCCACTCACAACACCTAGATTAGCTAAGCATAGCTAGAGGTTAAACGTTAACCGCTTCTAAGAGCTAGGGATACTATGAAAGCTGGGGAGCTTGAAATCCATGATACCGCCTGCTCGGGCTTAAGCCCTAGGCTGTAGAGTAGCCCTACTATGCTAGCAGGGCTCCACATACTGTACTCATCTACAGCATCACTCACAGCTATAGCTCTAACGTTAAGCCTCCTAACTCTATCCACAACCTCGTATAAGTAGCCTATAGACCTCCCCTCAATAGCATATGATAGGGGGATCTCGAAGACCCCCCAACCTCTACTCTTAAAGAGCCTCTGCTGAGACTTATCTACGAAGACCTCGGCTCCAGGCTTCACCCTGAGTATGTGAACCCTCTTATTAACCCCAGCGTACCTAGCAGCATCAAGCGATTCAGCCTCAACAACTACGAGAACGCCACCCCCCAGGGTATCCCGTATTCTATCGAGTGCAGCCCTAACCTCAGCTCTACTGGAACCCCTAATGGTAACCCTCCTAATAACCTTAACACCCTCCCCTCCTGCAATCTCAGATACCCTCTCTATGTCTATGCTATCCCTATGCTCGATTGCTATAATCCTGTAACCAAGCTTAGACGCTAGTCTAACCATTGTTAAGGCTAGGTCTTCATCACCTGGTTTTATTGAGAGATCTGCATAGCCTATTCTCATGGAGCCCTAGCCCTTACCGGGTGGTGTGAGGAGATCTCTATAGTATTTTAAAGCCCCCCTCCTACCACCGCTAAACCTCACATGCACTCTTATAACATCATCTCCTTCCCCAAGTGCTAGGATGCCTTTGAAGGCGTTCTGCTTGTCTAGCCTTATGTATAGGCCTCCCTGCTTATCAACCCTCTCCTCCAGTGTTTCAAGGAGCCTCATCCTATCTACCTCACCTAGCCTCCCCACTATGTGTCTTAGTGCTTCAAGAGCTTCGCTTGGATCGTTAAGGTTTAACGTTAGTACCTCTATGGGGTTACCGTAGTAGCCTTCGTAAACATCGCTCTCCAGCCTAGCTCTCCCCCTGATGTTTTCGGGGAGCACCTCTAGGATTGCCTTCACAACCTTATCTCTACTCTCTGTAGCGTGAACATATGTTCTAGCTTGTAATGCCAGGACGGCCATGCCCTTCTATCCCTTACTACTCCCCACTCGGCTCTATAACCCTAGCACCTCTACTAGCCTCGTGTCTCCTCCTCTCCTCCCTCTCCTTAGCCTTCTTCCTCCACTTACGCTTATGAGTTCCCTTCAAACCCCTACTCCTAAGGAGCCCTCTCATCTTCCTACCAGCACTCGTAAGCCCTCTAAAAGGCCTCCCCCTATGCTTGCCTGAGCACACCCAGTTTAGCTCTGGATCGCTCTTAATCGAGGGATGATTCGGATCTACTAGTATAACCTCATACCACTTATACCTACCATCCTCACCCACATAGTAGCTGTTAAGAACAACCATGTTCATATACTTAGCCTGAGCCCTCTCCTCAGCAATCAACCTAAGACTCTTAGCTGGAGCAAAACCGTAAACACCCATCCTTTTAGGCCTCCTACCCTTATTAGGTCTAGGCTTCCTCCTACCACCCTTCCTAACCCTAACCCTAACCACCACAACACCCTGCTTAGCCTTATACCCAAGCTCCCTAGCCCTATCAAGCCTCGTAGGCACATCAACCCTAACAATAGAAGGTTGCCTCCTCCACTCCATAAGCCTAGCTCTCATCAAAAGCCCATGCTCACCCTCATACGGCCTCCTCCACAAAAGCTTCATATAATGGTAGGCTGACTTAGCCATACACAATACACCACTTATTACCAGCTAGCAATCTAAGCTATAGACCTTTTAAGCTTAACAACAACTCTAACGATACCAGACTTCTATGGGGGGCGTGGAGCTCCAGAGTTTAAATAAACCCAATTCAAACCAAGACATAAGACCTTGAATCACCCCCTTGACCCGATATATAGTAAATCTTAAAGCCCAATCAACCTATTAGTCGAGGAGTTCTCAGTGAAAGATTGTAGCCACGATACTAAGTAAATCATCAACACTAATCAATAAGTCTGAACTCTCCCCATCTTCTTTTAAAACATGTGGGGGAGTTAAATGTGAAGTTGGCTTGGAAAGCGTTTAGAGCCCCTTCTACTTTTAAATACCTCTATTTCTACATCCCGGTATTCTAAGTTTTGCATCTCTAGAGCTTACTATGTCTATGTATGTTTTGAATTCTCTTCTAAGTGTTTTTATGTCTCCGTAGGGGTTTTTCACTATATCATGCCATGGTGGTGTGTTGTTTGGATCCCATGGTTTTAGGTATTGTTCTATGTCTATGCCGTGGTTTCCCGCTATTCTTGCTAAAGTTCTCGGTCCTCCTCCTTTTCTAGCCCATTCTACTATAGCTTTACCCATTTCAGCTCCCGATCTCCCTATTGCTACCTCTGCTGCTGCCCAGTCTGGATTGAATATTGACGTTTCAATTCCTGCTTTTGAGAGCTCCTTCTTTATCCTTCCTAGTTTTTGTTCTACTTCTTCTATGTTGAATCCTAGCCATTGTAGTGGTGTTTGTGGTTTTGGCATTAGCGGGTTTACTGTTGCTTTTACAATCCCGCCTCTTCTTCTAACTGTTTCTCCTACCTCTACTGCCATTTTTATTGTTTCTTCTAAGTCCTCCTCTGTTTCCCCGGGGAATCCTGTCATTAGGTATAGTTTTATGTTCTTTATGCCCCCTTCTAAGGCGTTTTCCACTGCTTCCAATGTGAGTTTAGGCCCTATGGGTTTTAGTATTGCTTTTGCTATTATGCAGCTTCCCGTCTCCGGGGCTATTGTTATAGTCCTCTGCCCCCCCTCTGCTATGAGCTTTGCTCTTTCAAGTGTTAGTGTTTCAGCTCTAATGCTTGGTACTGATACTTCAAGGCCCATTGTTACTGCGTACTCCAATATCATATCGGATGCTGGGTTGTCGAAGAATATGAGGCTGTAGAAGCTGACCTTTGAGACCTTGTTAACCTCAACCCCCTCCTCTAACAACCTCTTTAGCGTCTGGAAGCTCCTATCCCTCTTAGGTCTGAGTATGTAGCCTTCCATACAAAACCTGCAGCCCCTAGCGCATCCCCGTGTTGTTTCTAGGAGGAAGGCTTTACCCCATACGGGCTCCACGCCTTCCAGGAGCTCCTGCCTTATAGGGTACCATGCTGTGTCGAGATCTCTAGCGTAGACTCTTTCAACAGGGCCGCTACTATAACCTGGGACTAGGAGTCCTTCCACCTCTGAGAGGGCTTTCAACCTAGAGCTCCTACCATCCCTTGATAGGGCGTCCACGATCCCATCTATGGCGGGCTCTAGCTCCCCCACTAAGACTGCATCAACTATATCGTGTACAGGTAGGGGGTTTGCTGTGACAGCGGGGCCTCCTGCTATGATTATTGGGTGCTCCTCACCCCTAGCTTCTCTAAAAGCCGGGATCCCCATGGAGTCTAGCATTCTAACCATGTCAACGTACATGAGCTCGTAGGGTAGGCTTACTAGGAGTGCTATGTTAGACCTAGGGCTACCCCTATACCTTCTAGGCTCTACAACCTCCCCATCCTCTAGGAAGTACCTTCTAACACCAACACCCCTCTCTTCAAGCATACCGACTAGCATGTGGTAGGCTAAGCTTGATAGTGCAACACTCCTGTTACTAGGGTATGCAACGCCTACCGGGCCCAACAATTAAACCTCTCACCCGGCCCTACATCCCTATCTACAACACACCCAGGCCATATCCATGCTCTGGAGCCTATCTTAACCCCCGGTAGTATTGACACGTTTATACCTGTCCTCACATAACCCCCTATCATTGCACCAAGCTTCCTCAATCCACTATCAACCCTTAAGCCTTTAACTGTTACCTTAACCGTTGCCTCGTCGAACCTATAGTTAGCAGTTATAGTCCCAGCCCCTAGGTTAGCGTGTTCGCCTACAACACTATCTCCCACGTAGTTTAGGTGTGGTGCTTTAGCATGTTCTAGTATTATCGATGCTTTAACCTGGGTGAAAGCACCCACATGAGCCCCCTCTAGTATAACTGTGTAAGGTCTTATGTGCACATGGGGGCCTATGACAGCACCCCTCCCTATGTACACGGGGCCCTCTATGACGGTATAAGCTCCAACCCTTGCACCCTCCTCCACGAAGACGCCCCCATCTATAACACTTGTAGAGTGTACATCACCTTTAATAGACGGCTTAAGCTCCCTCTCAAGAGCAATTCTATTGGCTACAAGGAGATCCCAGGGTCTCCCAACGTCAACCCATGAACCCTCGGGTATAACCTTAACCTCCACATCGTGCTCCAAAGCCATACCCGATATGGCATCTGTGACCTCTAACTCCCCCCTAGGCGATGGTTTTAAAGCGTGGAGGTAGCCTATTAGATCGTAGCTTAGCTTAAGGATGCCTGCGAACACAGTGTTCCCCGGGGGGGTGCTGGAGGGCTTCTCCACCACGCTCTTAAGCCTCCCACCTTCAACAACTAGAACACCGTAGTCCCAGGGCCTACTGGTGGTAGTAGCTAGGACACCAGGGGATCTTAGATCCCCGAGGATACTGTAAACCTCCGGGGGTATGTAGATATCAGAGTAGATTATGGTGTAGACACCGGGACCTCCATACTCCATAGCCTTTAGTATAGCGTGACCCGTCCCCAGCTCTCCACCTTGATCGACAAGCTCAACATTGAAACCACAGGAGGCTACAGCCTTTGAGATAACATCGCCCATATAGGATGTCACGACGACAACCCTATCATAGGACCCGCTGGATAAGGCCAACCTTAAATGCCTACACACCATAGGCTCGCCTAGGATGGGAAGAAGGGGTTTAGGCCTCGTCTCGGTAAAGGGTACCAGCCTCTCACCCCTACCTGCAGCAAGCACCACTAGAAATTTATCCAAACAACCTCCCCACTTGCTAGTTAGTATAGCAACTAGTTAAATCTTATAACTGGAGAACATATGATCGTATAGCGAGTGGTGATTTGCAGTCCAAGCGTGGGGTTCGATGTTTATGGAGGTTGTGGGAGGTGGGGTTGAGAGGTGTGTTGCGCTTGTTAGGGTGCGCTATGAGGCTCCTAGAGCTCTTCTTGAAGCTGTTCACCCTGATAACATTATGGTTCCTCAATGGCTTTCGATTAGCTGTAGGAGTTCTGCTGATGCTATCGAGTGTGTAGTTGATGTCGATTGTAGTATGCCTTCAAGGGTGCTTAGCTTGAGGAGTACCCTGGACGACCTCCTAAGGTCTATTAATGTTGGGATTAACGTTATAGAGGGTTCTAAAAAGGTTAAAAAGGCTTAGTCTAAAACCTCCTAGTTTTAGGTGTAAGCCTTTTGTCTAAGGCTGTGAGGGATAAGTGGAGGCTTAAGAGGTTCTATACAGTGCTAGCTCCACCTACCTTTGGAGGCATAGTTTTAGGCTCGACGCCGGCTGACGAGCCGGATAAGCTTATAGGTAGGGTTATGGAGGTTACATTATTCGATATAATAGGTGATCTAGCCTACGCTCATATAAAGCTGTACTTCCAGGTGATCAAGGTTGAAGGGGATAAAGCTTATACCAGGTTTAAGGGGCACGAGCTGCTAAGAGATTATGTTAGAAGCTTAACTAGGAGGAAGAGCTCTAAGGTAACAGGTATATTTGATGTGTGGACTAAAGACGGTTACGGTCTTAGACTAACATGCGTAGCCTGGACTAGGTTTAAATGCAATACAAGCCAGAAGAAGGCCATAAGAGCTAGGATGAGGGAGGTTGTGGAGAAGACCGTGGGTGAAGTCACATTAGATGACCTGGTGAACCTAGTAATCTACGGTGATAAGGAGGGGAGCCTAGCACAGAGGATAGAGGAGGCTGCAAGAAAGGTATACCCACTTAGGAAGGTTGAGGTGGTGAAATCAAAACTACTATGGGTACCAGGGCCTAACGGGCCTGAGAAGGCAGCCGTGGTATCACCAGTGCAGCTGAGGAGAGCTCAAACGTAAAAAGAGGTCTAAGTCTCTAACTACGTAGACCTTCTAATCTCAGAACACCATCCTCCAATCTGGCTATGCCGAGCTCCTGGAGCCTCCTACACCCTCCCTGGTCTAAGGCCTCCTCTACCTGGAATGGCGATGCTTTAAGCCCCTCCTCATCCCTGTAGGCTATTATCGACTCCTGTTCTACAAGCCCTAGTGTTCTAAGGGCTCTCCATATGAAGAGTGGTGAGTCTCTTTTTTCGAGTTGGAGCTCGTATAGTTGTATTCTAAGGTTACCCTTTAGTTTAACTGGTTTTAGTTGTCCTAGTAGCTCGTTTAACCTCCTAGGGTAAGCTTCAAACCTCGATTCCACCATGGGGTACTCGTTTTCAACATCGATAAGGGTTACTATGACCCTCCCCGGGCCTCCGAGGGCCTCGCCTGAGTATGCTAGTGCATCCGCCACCTCTCTGAAGTCTATAGCTGGGTACGTGGGGGTTGTTGATACAAGTGCCCCACCTATCATGTTGTCCGGTTGTAGTTCTACATTGTAGTTCTTCTTTAAAACGCTAGCTATTGCTACTACAACGTTCTCCAGCATCTTCTGATCTAGACTTGATAGTTTTACATTGAGAGCTGATGCTAGGTTTAGAGAGCTGAGGGTTCTAATGCAGTTCTCGTAATCACCTGTTATACCCGGGTAGTATGGGTTTAGGGTTACGCTTAGAGATTCACAGACCCCCCTTATGTTAGGCTTGTAGCCTTTAAGTGTTGTAATCATTTCAAGTGAGAGTCTAGTGGAGAGTTTAAGCCTATCTAAGACCACCCTGTCGAGACCTTGGAATCTACCAAACCTATCAACAAACCTGCTAGAGTACGCTCCGGCTAGGAAGGAGGTCACATAGCCTGGATCATACTCCCTCACCCCCGTAGACACGAGATAGGATATAGCTGAATGACTCCCAGGCCCGTCAACATACGTGGCTCCATGGACTGGGATGCTCTTAAGCTCCCCAGAGTAGAAAGCTGTAAACTTAGACCTAACATCTCCAACCCTGTAGTTGAGGTTATCGAATCCAATTAAAACAGAAGGCTCCCCAATGGAAGGAGGGGGGTTCAAGTCAACTGATACGATAACGTCAACACCTATACTAGAAGCCTTCAAAAACACTATGGCAGAGGCAGTTAGAGAGTCGAGGCTCGGATAGGAGTGAACTCTCAGAAAACCAGCTCTACCAGCCTCCTCTAAGACAGCATAGAAACCCTTAGAAGCAGACTCCAAAGCCTTATCCAGACCAGCACTGGGGGTGAGAGTAACCTTAAGCAAAACACCCTACCCCAACCTAACTCCTACAACCGGAAAATGTTTAAAACACGCTAGCCTGTAAGCTAACAACTCTAGGTAAGCGAGCCTTTGGGGTTGAGAAGCCGGCCCTCCTCTTAGCTTTTTGAGGGCTGAAGTTAGGTGTAAAGCTATATCTCGCCTGCTACTAGGAGTTTTGCCGTCTCAGGGCTGTACTCCCAGTCTTTCGGTAGTTTACCCTCCCTTCTATAGTATCTAGCTAGTCTTCTAATCCTGGATTCGAGGTCTATTAAGCCTTTCTTAGCATGGTAGTCTTTGGGGTGCTCTTCTAGGTGTCTTCTTAGGTTGACGGCTTTCCTCAATAGGTTTAGGAGATCCTCTGGAACTTTTGGTGTTAAGCCTTTCTCCTCTAAAACCTGTGTTATGGTTTTACCCAGCACTGGTTTAACTAGGGGTATGCCGAATTGATCTCTAAGTATAACCCCTATCATGCTGGGCTTATACCCTTTCCTTGCGAGCTCCTCTATTATGAGCTCTATCTCCTCCGGGGTGTACTCTAGCCAGCTAGGGGGTACTGGTCTAGCTGGCCTTGTGGATCTCGATTGACCTTTCCTCTTCCTCTTATTCAATAACCCAACACCTCTCTCCCCTAGCCTCCCCAGGGTTTAAATCCTATCTCGTAACTTTTAAGCTTACCCTTTCAATAACCTCTCTAACCCTGTTGTTTGCCTCAACCAGCCTTCTTATAGGGGTTAGGAGCTCTACCAAGGCCTCTGCTGTAGCGTTTTTCAGGTCTAGTGGGTGTAGCTCTCCTCTAGCATATGCTTCAACCATATCCTCTACTCTCTCGAACTCTACCGGGCCCCCGTATTTTGTTGGCCTCTCCACCCTAAGCTTGTATTTCCCATGTGCTGCTAGGACGTGCCTGTTTATCTCTATCACCGGGTTACCCTCTAGTACTCTGGGTGGGCAGTATGCTTTCCTAATCTTCTCCCTTATAACATCTGGTGGGTCGTGTAGGAATACCGCTGTTTCAGGTTTAGATTTACTCATTTTAACCTCTGCGTATACCTCGTCCACCTCAACCCCCTCCATCCTACCGGCTCCACCTAAACCTGTTACTATCGGCGTGTGTATTGCTATAGGCTTCTTCAACAACCCACCTCTAATCCTCTCATAGGCCCTCCTCATCTCCTGTTTCTCCGCCAAATCCCTTGCTAGCATGTGGGCCTTCCTCTGATCTAAGCCTCCCAGGGCTATGTCTAGGTCTAGGTAGTATATGTCGGCTACCTGCATAGCAGGGTATATTAGCTTGGATGAGTCGAGCTCAGCCTCATCAACCCTCCTACCCATTATTGTTAAAGCTCTCCTAATCCTAGCTAGGCTTGAGCTCTTAGCAACATTTATAACGAGAGCCCAGTAGCTTGGATCTGATGCTAGCTCCTCTGCATCAACAAACTTAATCCTGTCAACGGGGAGCCCGAGCTCCCTCATGAACTCTCTTACAAGCCAGGCGGCATCCCTTATTAAACCCATATCCCCTCCAAGCTTATCATTGATATAAGCGTGCCATGTGGCCTCAAGGACTATGAAGTCTACACCTGCTTCAACGAGATCCGCTACCTTAAACATCCATACAAGCCAGCCCACGTGAACTAGGCCGCTGGGCTCGTAGCCTATGTACCCTCTCAGCCTCCTACCGCTCTCCACAGCCTCCCTTAGATCCTCTAATGTTATGACCTCAACTGTATTCCTAACCATCAGGTCTAGGGTGGAGCTCGATACAATAACCTAACACCTAGAGGTAACCCTTACTCCCTCAGCTTAAAAACATTACATCGCACTACTCTGGTTTCAAGGAGTTTAATTGAGGGATTTAAAGCCCAGCTTAGACACTCTACATGGGCTTAAAGTTTAGGCGTTGAGGTGTGGGGGCTTGAAGTACCTTATCAAGGCTAGGCTTGAGGTTGACGGGAGGGTTGATAGACACGATGTTATAGGGGCTATCTTCGGTCAGACTGAGGGCCTCCTAGGCTCTGAGTTCGACTTAGAGGATTTACAGGAGAAGGATAAGATTGGTAGAGTTCAGGTTGAGCTTAGATACCAGGATAACAAGACCTTAGGCTCCATACAGGTTCCATGTAACCTTGATAGGGTTGAGACAGCCATAATAGCTGCTATGCTAGAGACCGTTGACAGGGTTGGACCTTACACCGCTAGGGTTATAGTAGAGGATATAAGGGATTTGAGGGCTGAGAAGATAAAGGTTGTGATAGAGAGAGCGAAGGAGATTTTGAAGAAGATAAAGGAGAGCGAGCCTGATGTTAAAGAGGTTATTAGGCAGATTGAGGGGGAGGTTGCTAGAGCTCCTAGACTCATAGAGTATGGGCCTGAGAGGTTGCCGGCAGGCCCTGACGTTGAGACCTCTGATACGGTTATAGTGGTTGAGGGTAGAGCTGATGTTATCAACCTGCTTAGATACGGTTACACTAACGTGATCGCACTTGAAGGGGCCAAGGAGAATGTGCCCGAGTCTATAAGGAACCTGGCCTCGAAGAAGAAGATGGTTTTATTTGTTGACGGAGATAGAGGTGGGGAGTTAATAGCAGTTAATGTTATTAACCAGATTAAAGTAGACTATGTGGCTAGAGCTCCTAAGGATAGAGAGGTGGAGCAGTTAACGGGGAGGGAGATAGCTAAGGCTTTAAGCGAGATGGTTACAGCAGCGGATTTCATGAAGGAGCTTAAGGCTAGAGAGAAGCCCCCGGAGGTTAAACCTGTAACACCGGTAACAGTGCCTGAAGCTGAAGCTCAGCAACCTGTAGAGGAGCAGGTTCAACAGCAGGTTCAAAAGGTTGAAGAGGTTAAACCTGTGGAAGTACAACAGGCGCCCCCAACGGAGACCATAACAATAGCTATCCCAAGGAATGTTGTGAGCGAGATCGAGAAGCTTAAAGGGACGCTTGAAGGGGTTATATACGATAGATCGTGGAATGAGATAGCCAGGGTTAAGGTTAAAGATCTATTCACAAGCCTCCAGAACATGGAGCCCGGCAACGCCTTCGCCATAGTATTCGATGGAATTATAACCCAAAGGCTTGTAGAGCTCTCAGCAGAGAAAGGTGTAAACCTGGTGATAGGAGCTAGGATGGGTAGTAAGATATCCTATAAGCCGCCAAACCTCAGGGTTTTAACATTCAGTGATTTAACGTGAACTCCTCATATGATGCGCTGGGCTTCTATTTAGATAGGTAGTCTAGGAGGCTCCTCTGAGCACCTCCTCCCTTCAACTGTTTATCTGTTACACCGAAGTACCCTAGGATTCTTAGCGCTGCTGGTATAACCTGTTTATCTACATAGTATTCAACATCCACCTCCTCCACCGACGCCATGAAGTATGGTTTAGCCCTTGTGTATAGAGGGCCTGATCCTCTAACTATAACATATCCCACCTTAACCCCGGGTTCCACCTTTACACCTGATTTAACCATCATCCTAGCTGCTGTTACGTGCGGCTGCTCAGCTTTATACTCTTCAAGCCTTCTCGTTATAGTCTTCCATATGATGAGCTTATCCATATCCATCCTCCCCTCCCTGAGCCTCCTTATAGTATCCCTTACATACTCTACAGCCTTAGCTGTACTCCCTGTCTTCAAAACTATCTCAGCTACAACAGCCTGTGTCTCCTTAGCTAGATCGCTCCAGTCCCCTCTAACAGCCTCGAAGCCTACAACATCTATCTTACCGTCTACTGTTAACCCAACATACCTCTTCTTAGCCTCTGTGAAGAAGACCTTAGTGTAGATTTTATCTAGCTTTATATCGAAACCCAGCTCCTCCTCAACATACTCGACTAGCTTATCAAGCTTCTCAGGCTCGTATCTAACGAATAGGCTATCAGTATCACCGTATATGACGTTAAGCCCTAGCTCTCGGGCTTTAGCTATAGCTGATCTTATCAGATTCCTACCCCATGCTGTTACAGCTTCAGCACACTCCCTACAATACCATCTAGCGGAGAGCCAGCCCATGTAACCGTAGCTTGCGTTAGCTAAAACCTTTATAGCCTTTTGCCTTTCATCTAGGAGCCTGTACTCAGGGCTACCCTTTGGAGTTGACTCCATAGCCTTCTTTATCTCCTTCCTCCACCCTAGGAATCTCTCTAGAGCTCTCTTGAAGAACCCTGGAGGTTCCCTTCTAAACCTATGCCCAACCTCTGGAGCCACGTAGACCTCATCGCTGTAAAGCTCCCCGGATCTCACAAGGGTGTCGGGGCCTACATTGTATTTAACCATTATGTTTGGGTACATGCTTGCGAAATCGAGAACCGCCACGTTCTCATGGATTCCAGGCCTAGGCTCTAGTACTATGGCCCCCTCGTAGCTCTCCTCACCCCTCTCCTCCCTATTCGGTACAAGCTCCCCCCTCTTGTAAGCCTCCCTCATAAGCCTCCATTCAAGCCTGTAGCCTACGCTAGCTGTCATAACCTGGTCTAGTGGGAGACCGCTAATCTGGCTCATCTGGGCCCCGAAGGGTAGGAATTTAAGTGCTAGCCCCATAGTTGATAGAACGTCGTCTCTAAGGTACCTCTTCAGTAACCCCCTCTTACTCTCATCCCTCCAATACTCCCCTATCTGCCACCACTCTAGTAGAACCCTCTCGCTCTTAGGCATAACGCCTAGGTAGTCTGCAACCTCATCTAAGCTCTTAACCTTAACCTCTCTAACCTCCATTGCGAAATCCAGGAGGTCTACGTTAAGCCTCCCCGGTATCGATATGTGGCCGTAAGTACCACTCTGCGGAACCCCGCCCCTCCTACGCCCCACATCCAATGGTATACCGTGTATCCTGGCCCTCTCAAGTAGGTAAGGCCAGTCGAACCTATTCTGATTGTAACCCACTATTATGTCTGGATCCCTTCTCCTAACCTCCTCGATAAAAGCCCTTATCAACCTAGCATCGTTGAACTCGTCAGCCTCAAGTATTAACGGCTCATCATCGCCAGGGTAGCTTATTAAACCGATTAGTATAACCGGATCCCTCTTAGGATCAGGGGTTTTCTGTGGATTGTAAACCTCTGTATCGAAGGCAAGTATCCTCAAGCCCTCCAGCGGATCTACCCTAGCTTTACCCTCATCCTCCACTATATCGCCTTTTATCATGTAAGCCTCATCTACACCGTAATGGCTTGGGTTTAGAGCTCTCTCCACATCAGCATAGTACCATCTCATCGGGTAGAGGTTCTTGTCTATGAGGAATCTAAGAGCAAACCTTATATCAGCCTCCAGGACCTCCCTAACACCTGGTACCCTTGCAACCTCCTCCCTGTAACTCCTAACACTAGCTGGTATCAACGTTGTTATCTTGAGGGCTTTAACGGGTCTGCCGTAGTAGAGTCTATCAACAACCTCAACGGAGAGTATTGGACTTGAGGGTTTAGAAAGCCTCCTAACCTGCAATGCTACACGCTCGGGATCGGCCTCCTCCTCTAGGAGAGCGTAGAAGTAGGGTCTGAAACCCTCGTAGATGAGAACAGCCCTACTACCGCCCTCAAGCCTAGACCATAAGAGTATCTTAGGCTCCCCACCTACAACCTCATAGCTAGAGTCGAGCAGCTGGAATGAAACCATACTAGGCAAGCCTAAGACCCTATGTTACGCTAGGTTGGCTAAAAGCTAAATCCTGTTAAACCAACTTGGCTATGGTGGGAGCCCTGGTTCGTTAAGCGGGCCTTCTAACTAGGAGTACCGTGTAGGCTATGAGCGCTAGCGCTATTAGCGTTAACACTATGTTTACGAGAGCCCAGTTCCTAGAGGATGCCGTGATGGAGTCCCTGGCCAGCCTGAGCTCCTCTAGTAGTGTTGTCTGAGCCCCTCTAACCTCCTCTACCACCGCTACCCTAGCCGCAGCTACATCCCTCTTCTCGCTTAGGTTAGCCATCCTAGCCATTATATCGTCTAGTTTTGAGTCGACAGTCCTGACCCCGGCCTCCAGCCCCCGGGTTCCCGCTACTAGGCTTTCGAGGATCCCTCTAACTGTAGTCATCTCCCTGCTAATAGACTCCATATGCCCTCTTGTTGTTGTTGAGAAGTCTGTAAGCCTTGTTAGACTCGTATACACCACCTCAACCCTGCTCACCACGCTTAGTGTTGAGGATGCTATGCTATCTGAGAGGGTTTTAAGCCCTTCAGCCACGAAACCCCTTAGATCTCCTAGTGCGATCTTGACACCTTCGATCTCAAGCTTCACGAACCTAGTGATGCTCGTGTTCAGGGATTCGAGGGCTCTCAGCACGCCGGGTACATCTGTTGTCCTAATTGCTATCGTATCTCCTTTGATTGATATAACTGTGCTCTCTACACTCTCTAGAACCCTCCTGATTATAGATATTGTTGCGAGCGTCGCGTTCACACCACCCTCAATCCTAAGGGTTATGGTTGATAGCCTTGCTAGGCTACCCTCAATCTTACCTAGGGATAGCTTGATTACCGTAACGTTGTCCCCTAGCGTGCTGAGCGTCCTCCTGAGATCCTCTAGGCTCCCTGCCACCAGGGCGCCCTGTTCTGTCATCAAAGCTAGTACGTAGTCTACGTTAGCCGACATCCTCCTAGTAACCTCTAGTAGCTCTGCTAGAGCTCTTGGAGTCCTCTCTACATCCTCCACTATGCTAGCTAGGGTTACAGGTGGTATTGATATCAGGTCCGTCGTCGTAACCACATCCTCCTGCTGCTCCGAGGTGTAGCGTCCTGTAACAGTTACCACTACCAGCACCTCGCCTCCCAGAGCCTCCGGCCCGAACAGCCTAGCTGGGGTGAACTCTGCCAGGAATACAGCTTTATCCCTCGAAACCCTTGTTACGGGGAGCTCGGCCTCCCTGAAGCCCCCAGCCCATCTTAGTATCATGGTTACCTTAACACCCTCCTCTGAAACCTGTGCTGGGCTGGCTATGATGCCCCCGTAGAGTGCCGTTATCCAAACCCCGATCCGCTCATCAGCGTACCTAGTGGGGGTTACCCTGACCTCCACTGTTAGAGGTGGTGGAGCCCCTATTGTTACTGTGAGCTCCGCAACAACAGTCCCGTTATCAGGTCTCTGGTGCACCTTTACAATGTAGGTGCCAGGGGCTCTAGCTATCGTTGATAGTGGTATTATGCCTATGAAGGTGCCCCTCTCGTTAGCTCTAGCAACATCCCCATCGAGTCCCAGGATGGTGACGTTGTAGAGGCCTAGTCTCGGGATGTCATAGTAAGCCCTTAGGCCTGGGGTGAAGCCCACACCCTTGATGGTTAGATCGTAGGGTGATGGTAGCACTACTATCTTACCGTAGACGGGGACTATGACTGCTACGGTAGCCCAAACCCTAAGGCTATGCTCTCTCATAGGCGATGATTCAACGTAGTCATAGTAACCCCATGAGGCTCTAACAGCGTATACACCCTGGGGTACCTCGGGTACGGGGGCTACAACCCTAATGTAGCCTATCCCCGTCTCGTTGAAGCCTGTTATCGTTAGATTAGCGGGTTTAAGATATAGAGTAACCCTGGCGTTGGGTGGTAGGGCTATCGCTTCAACCGTAAACCTTCTAAGCTGCTCCGGCTCCCAGAAGGCTGTGTAGGGGAACCTATCAGCTCCAAGGCTAATCCTTGCTTCGACGAAGCCAGGGGTTACCCTTAGTATTGATGGTCTAGGTTGTATGTAGACTAGGGGCTCCACGTACCTAGCAGTGGATGTTATGGTGTAGGAGTTGAAGGAGTCTGTCGAGAGGTTGAATCTAACAGTGGAGCCGTGGGGTAGCATTGCCTCGGGTGGCACCCTTAGTATGGCTGCTAGAACACCACTCCTATCAACACCCCTTGAGTCTACAACCTCCAATGTGTAGGCTAGGTTATCAACAGTTATGGTTGCGCTCATCACATCGAATGGTACGTCAAGCCAACCCTTACCATGGACTAGTATGTAATCGCCGGGCACGAACCTAGGTTCAACCCGTGGAGCCCCCTCGTTATCGAAGCCTGCTACACTCAGGGTTGGGTAGACCCTAACACCGGGCCTAGTTAGAGCCCAGGGGCCCTCAAGACCTCTAAGGCTTACAGTAATCATTGTAAACCTACCACCATAGGGGTTATCTGGTAGGGTTGCGCTAGCTGAACCCCTACCACTAGAGTCTACAATCAATGTTATATCCCTAGTGTTAGGCATTAACACGTAGGGCCCTGCTGCATCCTCTGCTCTGAAGAAGAATGCTGTGGAGTAGACGCCGGGCTTGAAGTTCCTAGCATCTAAGTGGAATTTTGTCGTACATATAATTGGCCTTGGGTGCTCGAAGCTGTAGTTAACGCTAGGGTATAGCTGGAGCCATTCCGGTTGTAGGATGCTAGCTATCGGGGCTCTCCATACATCCCTGGGGAGCACACCTCTTACAACACCACGATCCACCTTAAGCCCGCCTCTAACCTCGATCTTAGTGTAAGCCGTGAGGGTTACATTGAACGGCTGGTATGCCACCGTGACCCCAGCTATGACCTCCGATAGCTCGGGGTATAGTAGTGGGAAGTCCCCTATGAGCCCTCTCATAGAGGCTAGCCTGGTGGAGCCGTTACCAATAACACCTCTCATGAAGTTCGTGTAGACAGCCATGGTGTCAATGTCTAGGCCTGAGTATAACAGTTGATCCCTGTAGGTTAGAGTTACATTGTAGACTCTAACCCTGTCTAGCTCCGAGCTCCTAACACGTAGGTTTAGGAGGGGTGTTAGGTTTACATTGAACCCAATGTTATTGGATACGTTGAAGAAATTGTAGTACGCAAACCTACTGTGAGGAGCTCCTGTTAGCGCATCCACGACAGTTAACGTGGGGTCTGTTAACGCTAGGTCTAGTACTAGTGTGAAAGGCCTATCTGAGACTACAGCTGGAGCCCCTACATCCCGGCTTGCCGATACCTTCAGGTACACCGTCGTTGTAGGAGCTCTCACCCATGCTAGTACCGTTGATGGCACTAGTAGTGTGCCGTATACGAGTGGTGCCGCTCCAACATTGAGAGTCGCTATCAGGAGCTCACTACCATTTATATGCGATAGGCTGTTAGTGCTAAGCCAGAAGTATAGGATTGGAGATGTTTTAGCCGGGTGGGCGTGGTCTAATAGTGTTCTGTTTAGGAGGAATCCTAGCTCCCCTCCAAATGTTGCAATGCTACTAGTAACCTTTAATGGGAACTCTTGAGCTTCCACGTGGATCGCTGGCTCTACAAGTGATGCCATGACTAGTGCTACTAAGACTAGGGTCAAGGATTTAACTATCCTCAACCGAGACACCACAGTCTTAGATCTAGATCTTCTACCTTAAAAACTTTACATACGCAGGCTCTTGGACGAATTTGAATTAGGAGCTTTTTATAGCGTTAACCCTCTCCCTAGCCTCCTTTAAAGCCATCTCCTCGCTCGGCTTAACAGTTGCGGGGTCGAAGGGGTACCTGCTTAATACTAGCTTAACACTACCATCATCTAGTTGTACGAATAGCTGTGGTAGCCATGCCATTCCAAGCTCGTCTGTTTCACCGTATTGTATTGCATATAGGTAATCCTCGTTTCTAATCTCAAGCTCCACTCCAAGCTCTTTGGCTAGTGTTTCAGCTAGCCTAACCCAATCCCTGTGTAGTGGGTGGAAGTCTGCAGCATCTAGTATCACCTTAACTATCCTAGCCATACAGCTCCAGCCTCCTAGCTAACATTCTAGGTTTGAACCTTTTATATGGGTTTGCTCGTTGAAGCTATCTCCTCGCACACCCTCTTCATGAGCAGGGCGTCCTTCTCTAGTATGGGGCTTTCGCTTATAACAACAGCCTCAACACCAACCTCTATGTACGCCTTACACACGGGAGCCCACTCAGGGCCGAAGCCCTTATCCTCTAGCACCTTATGCTCCCTCTCCCCACCCCTCCCATACTTTATCTTAGAGAAGTGAGTGTGTAAGGGTGATATCGCCTGTTTACCCAACTCCCTCTCAATGAGCTCCACAGCCTTCAAGACATCCTCGACTGTAACAGCCAGTCTACCCTCACTCCTAGCGTGTAGGTGGGCCCAGTCAACGCAAGGCCTACATCTACCAACGTTCCTGCAAATCTCCACAACCTCCTCCAGGCTACCAACCTGGCTAGACTTACCCATGGTCTCGGGGGCTATGCTAGGCCTCCTAACCCATGCTGGGAGCTCCTCTAAAACCCTAAGGTAACCCTCTATAACCCTCCTAAGGGCATCACCCTTACCCCTATGACCCTTATAGTAGCCTGAGTGTACTACAACAGCGTAGGCGCCCATCCACTCAGCAGCCTTCATGGACTCCACGATCCTCTCAACGCTTTTAGAGAAAACACTATCATCTGGGCTAGCAAGGTTAACATAGTATGGTGCGTGTAGGCTAACAACAACATCGTTAGCCGAAGCCTCGGAGCCAAGCCTCCTAGCCTTATCCTCACTAATCCTAACACCACGAACAGCCTCATACTCGAAAGCATCCAAACCAATACTCCTAAGGAATGCTGGGACGCCCTCAACAGGCCCCCTATAGTCTATGGGGACCCCCGCAGGCCCAAACCTAATCCTCAAAACACCAACACCAACCTCTAGTTGGGTACAAGGCTATAAAGAGGTTTTAGGCTAGAGCTCTAGGAGCTCTCTCACATCGAATCCCCCCTCGGCTAGGCTGTCTAAGGTAACCCCCTTTTCAACGGCTAGCTTTAGAGCTCTAGCATACAGGTTTAGCTGTGGCTTCACCGTAAGCCCCCTCTCATAGGCTATATTCCTCTCGATTAGAACTTCTACAGCTTTAAGTCCAACCTCGTAGTATCTTATGGATCCTTCAAACGCCATTACAAGCTTTCTAGCTAACTGCTCTAACCCAACACCCTCAGCTAAGGAGGCTTCAACAATAGCCCTTAGGAGCTTCTTCAGCTCAACTTTAATGAATGATTCGAGCTCACCACTTCTAGCCCTCCACTCAACCTCGGCTATGTAGCCTGGAAGCCTACCAGCGATAGCCTCTACCATGTTGAGTGGTGTTATGCAACCACCTCTCTTCGAGCAATACTCCTCATATAGCATCTTGAAGTGCTCCTCGTCCAACTCCTCTACCGCTATGAACTTCTCACTGTAACCCCTCAACCTTGAGTAGACATCGGTAGTAGATATGAAGCCTTCGCTTGACGTCACTAACAACCTTATATTCGAGAGCTCACGGTACTTAGCGAGAGCTCCAGCAACAGCCTCCAAATCCCTAATGAAAGCACCCCTCTCCTCTAGAAGGTGGGCCTCATCAACAACAACGTAGACCTCACTCAGGCCACCTACAACGCCTAGAAGTACTTTGTAGAGCTCCCTAGCACCATGGGTTAGAGCTCTAAGATCCAAGGGCATGTTAGCCCTCAAACCCTCAAGGATTTTGAGGATAGCGTCTAGAGCTCTCAAAGCCACACTTTCATCGAGATGAACGACTTCAACACCAAGAGACTCGAAGAACCTCGTACCACGCTTACGACGAGCATCAAATACAACTGCTACGACATTCGAACCCAACCTCCTGGAAACATAGTACCTCACGAGCTCCGACTTACCAGAGCTCCTAGGACCGTATAATACAATCGTGTGAGCCCACCTCAAACCCCTTTCAAGCTCACCAAGCTCGCTAACCCTATCGTAGAAGCATGTGTTAAGACCTGTAACATAGCTACAATCCCTTAACAACACTAATGACCTCCATCTAAAACCATTACACTATAACCTTATAACATTTATGACATGGAATGCTATGGATTGCGTACACAAAATTACTTCAACTCCTCCAGCTCCCCGAGGAGATCGCTTACACTTATAACCTCCAAAGCTGTTACCTCCCCCGACTTCTCATCTGTGAACAACGTTGAGGGTGTCTTGGTTTGTAGCGGTTCTCCTAGCTCTACACCCTCCGGCTCTCTAAACCTAATGAAGAGTAGATCGTGCTCTCTATCTAGATAGACTTCTATTACCGTGCTTGGTAACCTAATATTACATTTCTTCTCAATTAACTCTAGAAGCTTAGCTAGGTTAAGGTCTAGTAGACTTCTTAAGCCCACCTTCCCACCTTATACTTAACGTACTTATCCAAGCTTATAAGGTACGCTGTTACAACCTCTTCTCCTACAACCACCACACAAAGGAACTTGCTGTCCAGCTTTCGTATGAAATACCTTACATCAACTCTAACTCTATCACAGTAGATTTCGTCAGGTTGCGCTAAGATGCTAGCTATGAAGGTTCTCACATCCTCTTCAGTCTTCAGGTTTAGGAGCTCTATCCAATCTCTATGCCTTCTCATAATGTGCTTAACGGCTATATCTGGCACTCTTACCAAGAACTAGCCTCCGATTTACTCACTCACTTCTTCATTACTTAGTATCCTCTTCACTAGGTTTACGTACTCTTCGGCTTTCAACATTAGCGGTTTATGCTCTGCCTCCTCGTATATGAGGCCGTAGAAGCATGCTCCGTGTAGTCTATCTCTAACATCTATGTAGTATGATGCCCACTTGTCGGCCTCCTCAAAGTTGAGCCCTGCTTTTACTAGTGTTTCTTTGACGAACTCTCTCCATGTGGTGCCCTTAAGTGGGGTTACTGTTCCCATGATCTTGGCTGTTAGGGCTTGTGTTGCACTTCTAACCGCAGCCCACACCTTTTCGGCTGCATCGTGTACATCGCCTCTCTCCATCAGCCTTCGGGCTTCTACGAGGTAGTACTCTGCTATCTCAATGCTTTTTGTAACCTCGCTCACGTGGGAACCCCTGGTTTACTCTGTGTAGCTGGGTTTAAGTATATTGGGGTTATGGTTGTACTAGTTTCTCGTATAGCTTTTCTATGTTTGTGTTAGCTCTTATCGGTGTTATCTTCTCCGCTATTGCTGGGTTGTATTTTATCCATCCTGGTGGGCTTGGCCTCGTCATCACTATGTCTACCTTCGCCCCCAGTGCCTCAAGGCATTTTAGTGTTATGTCTGCCTCCTTCCCGGGCCTTACTGCTGCTGACCATACTACTACCACTTGTACGGGCGCTAGGGGGGTTTCGGTGGTCTCGACTAGTTCTATGACCTCTCTTAGGGCTCTGGCTATGTTGGGGCTCTTTCCCAGTGTTGGTGTCTCCTGGTATGCTATTGGTAGGATCTCCCACCTTGTTGTGGGGTCTACTAATGGTAGTGCTGTTACCCCGTAGGCCACCAGTGCCGCCTTGAAGCCCCTGGGCCTCCTCTCTCTAGCTGCGACCTCTAGGAGCTCCCTTGCTATGACCTCGTTAACCTCCCTCGTCTTCTCTACTGTGAATACTAGGAGTGTCATTTAGATCAGCCTTAGCATCTCTGATAGTAGCTTCTGCTTTGTCTCAACTAGCACCACTTGTAGGTTTGGGTGTCCTGCTGTTTCAACTTCTGTTTTAAGGTTTTCCTCTATCCTCCTGTTTAAGACTATTATCTTTAACGGTGTGCCTGTGTATTTTGCGTATAGTACTGCTGCTTTAACCGGGATACCCTCTGTTACCCCTCCATCTGTTAGTACAACCACCAATCTATCCCTACCCCTACTAGCTCTCAGCATTTTCACAGCCTCTACAATACCATCCCCTAGGGCTGAACCCTCTCCTGTGAAATCTAGTTCTACGAGCGCCCTTAGTATCACCTTGTAGTCGTTTGTTAGTGGTAGTAGTGGTATTGGCTTCTCGTGGAATAGTGTTATAGCTATTCTAGACCCCCCAACTGTAACCCGTTGGGCTAGGAGTGCTACAGCCTCCTTTGATGCTTGTAGCTTACTAGGTATCATGTCGGAGAAAGGCTCCCCCATGCTGAGTGATATGTCTATTGCTATCGAGTAATCCCTAGCCACCTCTCCTCAACCTCCCTTGGTATGATTAAGGGTATTGCTTTAAGGCTCATAAGGGCATCCTCTATGTTGGGGGGCTTTCCAAACATTGTTATGTACGTCTCCGCTATTGAGAGGCTACTAAGGGTTTTAACACCATATCTTAGAGCGTAGGATCTAACCCTAACATCGTCGCTTAGAAGTGTTAAACCCTCACTCCTAGCATAATCAACTAGAGCCCTCTCCAGGGGGGTTACAAGGATCCTACCATAGGACTCCTCCTCCCCAACGTTAACCTCAACATATTCAATGAAAAACCTGGAGTTTAACCCCCTCCTAGCCCTTATAGCCTCTAAAACCTGAACCTGGGGTGCCGCCACGTGGGGGGCGTAGAACTTTAAACCACTATCGTTAAGCTTTAAAGCCATATCAGCTAGGTAGCTTTTATAGATAACATGGACTGCCAGAGGGTCTAGGAGTACCGGGCCCCCGAGAACCCCTATGTCAACAGGGTTTAAAGCCCCTATAACAGGTGGAACCCCCCTTGATAACATGTAGTCGATGATACCCTCAAAGGTCTCCCCGGAGAACTCGACAACATAGCCTAAGCTAGCCTCACGTACTGTATACAGCTCTAAGGCTAAAGCCCTAAGATCAAGTCTTTCGAAGAGAGCTCTAACAGCATCACGTACAGCCTCTGAAACGCTAGAGTACAAGCCTAGGTCTACGAGCCTCCTAAGCCTCCTCTCAAGAAGCCCTGATATCTCAACGCTAACAGGCAAATCAAACCCCCAGTGTAATGCCTTGTATTATAGGGGGTTGGGGGCCTATTTAAAATCTAAGTGTAGGGGCTAGGAGCGTGTAGAAGGGGAAAAAAGGAAAAGGTGTAGGGTAGGGGTTTATGATGTGGCTAAGCCCTTCTAGCTACGAATGTCGAGTATGCCAGCACAGCTATGGCTATGATTATTAGTATTGCGTTGATTACACCCCAGTTCCTAGAGCTTGTTGAAGCTGCATCCTCAGCGCTCTTCACAGCACTTTGTAGATCGGACTTAGCCTTACTAATCTCGCCTACTATCGCACTCTGAGCTCCACTAACGTCAGCTTTCGTTGCTAGGCCTGGTACAGCCTTGTTTACGCTGTCAACGGTGGTAGCTATTGTCTTAGCTGTGTCCACTAGACCTCCAACGTTGGTGTCAATCCTGTTCACCGCGGTCTGTATGCCTACTACCACATTAGCCGTGGCAGTTGCATCAGTCCTGAGCCTTGATACATCACCTCTTACAGTGTCAACGCTACTAGCTATTGCGTCTAGCTTGCTGAATGCACCACTCTGGAATGCTGCTAGGGCGTCTGAAACTGCTTTAACATCAGCTCTAACCCTACCCTCGCTAGCCGTTATAAGCTCTGATAGTGTCCTGGCGTTAGTCGATATTGCTCCAACAATCCTACCCTCGCTATCGCTTAGAGCTGCTACAACCCTACCAGCCTGGTCTGTGACGACCTTCGTTATGCTTAGGTTAGCTGATCTGATGAGGGTCGCTAGCCCAGCTACATCTGTTGAAAGCCTGGCTACACCACTGCCAACATCGGTTAGCTTAGCGTCCATATCGCCTAGCCTGGCTAGTATAGCGTTGTTCTGGTCTGCAACTGTTAGCACAGCATTAGCTACAAGGCCTACGTTAGTGTTAACCTCCACGAGTAGAGCTCTAATATCAGATCTAGCGGCTGCAATATCACTTCTTATGGTTGTAACAGCTGTTCCTAGAGCTGTGCTTAGGGTGTCAAGCTTACCGGATATAGCTGTAAGCTGCTCTAGGAGCTGCTCTAGGGCACTGTTGAAGACGTCTACACCTGTGAATATAGCTGCTATGAGATCCGATAGCGTAGCTGGCGGCACTGCTACACTTGTTACATCTGATGCTATATCCTCAGCTGCTATTGGCGAGAACTTCGCCCTAACTGTCGCCACTACCAGTAGATCTTTCCCTATGGCGTCTGCCGGGGCTGTGAACCTAGAGTAGAATATCCCTTGTCCTGGGACGGCTACCGTTGTAGCTGGGGTGAAAATCCTAGTCCCATCGCCAACCCTTAGGTAGACTGCTAGGTCAACTCTCATAACCTGATCCTGTCTAGCAAGGCTTCCACCGTAGAATGCTAGAACCCATATATCGAGCGGGAGATCCGCGAACTTAGCAGCACCAGTAACAACTCTGACCGTGAATGGTGGTGGAACACCTATAGTTATTATTATCTCAGCCTCAGCAGGGCTCTGGTGAATTCTTATAGTGTAGACTCCAGGAGTCCTTATAATAGATGGGAGGTCGATCCAGCAAGTAAAACTACCCTTAGGAGAGGCTACAACGCTCGCAGGGCTAGCAGCAGGGCCTGAGAGCAGCGGTATGTCCCTTAGACCCAGCGTTGGAATATCATATTTAACAGCCTTACCAGCCTCGAAACCATAGCCTTGCACGGTCAGGTTAACAGCAACAGGGAGGAACACCCTCTTCTTAGCAACATTATCAGCGGGGTCGACTGCAGCAAGAGTAGCACTAACATTAAGCATCCTCTGAACAGCTGGATCACTAGCTGCAGCGCCTACTCCTAGTGTTCTTACCTCTACTTGGTAGCTTCCAAACGGAGCCTCTGGTACATCGAATGTTGCGCTAAGGGATCCAACACCAGTCCTTGGAACGTTAAGTGCAACGGGTATGGTATCAGGGCCCACCAGGGATATATTGAACCTTAACGCTGTAGCGAAGAAACCGTAGACTAGTAGTGTGAACTTCCTAGTAGCCTCGGGCTCCCATGTAGCGGGGGACGGGAATTTAGTTGCACCTAGATCTACTCTAGCTCTGGGTGGGAATATGCTTATTATCCTAGGTCTGGGCTCTATGAAGACATTTATAACGTCAGTATCAAATGTTACTGTCCTAGTTATCTCGGCTTTGTTCGTAGTGGTTGCCGGGTCTCCAGTGTAAACCCTTAAGGTGACACTATTACCTTGGTATAAGGCTATGCCTGGGGGTATCTGGAATATAGCTCCGAAGGAGCCGTTACCGAAGACCCCTGTGGAGGCTACTACTGTAAGTGGTATTCTAACGGTGCCGTTAATGAGGTCTAATGTTGGGGTTTCAACTAGGAACCCCCTACCACGTACGAATATGTGCTCGCCTGCAGTGAAATTACCTGACGGAGCTGGAAAAATCAGAGTACCGTCGTTGCGGAAGCCCCATACAAGTATAGTTGGTCTAACACTTCCAGGAGTTGGCCCTGCTAGGGCCCATCCTGCTGAGACGTTAACAGTGGCTAGTATGGGCCTCCCACCGTAGGGGTTATCGGGTATTGCTACTTCGAATAAACTGGTATTGGTTCCACTCGAAATTGTAACAGAGACCGTTGTGTTTTTCACTGGTAGCTCGACGTATGTGAAGTCAGGGAGCCTGGCGAAGAATGCTACCCTGGGAGTGTACGTTCCATCCTTGAAGTTCCTAAACTCTATTTGAACTCTGTCACGCACGTTGATGAACCCATTCCCATCTGAATCTATAAAGGCGAAACGAGCCGTTGGGTATATGTTTACTGTCTGGGTCCACCCTATGCTGGCCACCGTGAAGTTAAAGATAGCGGTATCTGTAGCTCTGCCGGTCGCTACTATCCTGTTCTTATCTATTTTTGTCCAGTTAACGCCTGATATTGTTGTGCTACCGTTCTTCACTGTTGCTATGAGCTTGAAAGCCTGGTAGGCTACGGTTATAGTAGCGTTAACAGTTGTTAAATCTGTTGGGAATAGTAGTGCGAAGTCTCCTATGGTCCCGTTAAGCCTTACAACGTTGTGGGGTGCGTCTCCAGCTTGTTTGCCGAAGTTCTTAGGGCTCCTCAGGAAGTTCGTCTTATCCCTTGCTGCAGCCTTGGTACCGTTTGATGCGTATAGCTCTTGTGTTCCCTTGATTAAGGTGAAGTTGACTGCATCAGCTCTCTCTAGGGTTCTACCTTTACCTATGTCGAAGTCTCTGCCTATAGCTGATAGGTTTAACACGAACTCAGGATAGTTAGACCTGCCGAAGAATGTGTAGTAGGCGAAATCCCTCCTGGGGCCGTCTGTTGGAGCGTGTAGAACCTTTAGAGCTCTCTCTATGATAGCGGTGTCTACTAGCAACGTGAAGGCATCTGATACTACTGCTATAGCACCTGTAGCCCTTGATGATGTAACCTTAAGGTATATACTGCCTGAACCTGCTCCAAGCCACCCTCTTACGGTCTCGTTTACAATTAGTGTTCCGAAGATAACACCTGGGGTTGTCCCAACAGCTAAGGTCGCTAGGAGGTACTCTTCTACACCAGGATTAACCAACGTTGTATCAGGGTTCTTGCTAGCCCAGAAGTATAGCACTGGAGCACCTTGAACGGGGTGGCCTGCTATCAAAACCGTCCTATTGAGTATGAAGCCTAACTCCCCACCAGCTGTTATAACGAAGTTCGTAACCCTTAATGGTGTAACCTGAGCGCTAACAGGGACCGCTGCTATTAATGGTGCTAATAGCGGTAGCACGAACAGAGCTACTACTAGTAGGGAGGCCAACCTCCTAACATCCAATCCACTCACCCAAACCCACCATGCCATAATACTCTCGGCTGAGGAGAGGGGGTATTTAAGGGTTACACCCCAACACCCTAAAAACAAGAACCCCCAAACTCCCAGGAGGTCTACCAGGTAACTCTAACCAAAACCGATATAACCAATATAAGAGAAAACCGTGTTATAACCCAGGAGCTCTAGAGTTTAGGGTGATCCTACCATCATTATTAAAACGTTTTAACGTTAAGAGTATTAAATTACTGCACCACCGTACCTCATAAACTTAGTTCATGTCATGAGCACCTTTCATCACCTAACAACACATTCCTCTGAGCTACTCTAGAAGTAATCTTATCTTAGTAGGTCTAGCTATATGGGAGAAACCTGGGCGTAGAGGCTTACAAGGGATTTCGTGAAACCTCTAGGGTAAACCTAACATCATTGGAGGTTGCACGAACATAGAAACCTCTAACTTGGTACCAGAACAGTTCATAGTGTAGAGAATGTTTCCCCGCACTCCTCATTAAACCTATCTAAGTTTGTTCGAAAACTGTTCGATATTGTTCGAAAAACATGTTCGATACCGTTCTGTGAAGTGTTCGAGGAACAACATCGAACACCCACTTGAACTCAAGCACATCCATGTCGAATGTGCGAGTTGAACGTGTTCGATTTAGTGGGAAGTAAGCGTTCAATATCTAGTGAACCCTAACGGCTTGCACAAGCCTAGCAGTAACCGGCTTACCTGGTTGCATGATGAAATAGTGCTGGTTGTTGCACGTCCAACTAACTGTACAATTAGTGTCCGATTAGGGTGTCCCCTGTGTTCAACTGGACGTTCAATGTAAGTGTTTCCAATGTGAAATTTTGGACACATTAGATCGATATTGGACAGTCCTTCAACTGTTTAAATTGGACATGTTGTTTGTGTGTTCAATGTAGACGCGTCCAAGTTCAACATGAGTGTCCAATGTTGTCCAATAGGTTCGATTGGACGTACAATTGGACAATATTGGACACAAAATTGGACAACATTGGACATGCTTGAATAAACTTGAACAGTATTAGGGGTTAAGGAGGGTTTGAAATGGGGTTAACTAAGCTATCAAGATAGGTTTAAACGGAAACCGATGAGAGCCTCTACAACGCCGCCTCCTACAACATGGGGAGCTCCTCCACCTAAATACGCTTAAACTTTAACCAAGGGTTACCTAAATAGGTGCTTCACGAAACTCCGTGCATAGCTCCGACCGCCTCGAAGCTCTAACGTAGCACCTCATTACAGGCTCTCGATAAGCATGAAGGGTTATTATAACGAGAGTATTCCAGCATCTCGGAGAACCTCCTAGGAAGTAACCTTAACATATGATCAAAGTGTTAAACCGTATCACGAGATCGATCATGGAGGCCTAGTCCTAGTACTGAGGTCCTGGGATAGCGTGCAGACATGGAAACGTCGACCTTGATAACCGTTCTAGCTTCGTACAGGGTAGTTAAACCTAAATAAACCCTCATACCATAAGATGTTCAGCTGTGCTAACTAGAAAGGGGATGAAGAGCCCTAAATAACTCTCATGATGACGGCTGAGATTACTTGGAGTACGTTTAAGTTCCTAGACTGGGAGCCGGGTTGGAAGGTATTACAGATGGGATCGGGAAGCTCTCTGGGTGGATCTAAGGAGTTGTAACTCTCCTTGGATTTCCCATGGCTACCCCTATCTAGAGCTACTAACAGGGTTGAGTTTGTGAGGATAGACGTTCTAGAGCTTCCATTATGTCTAACTTAACGGGTTCCAGTGATCTACCAGACGCTAATGTTGATCTTAGGATGCTCCCTCTAAATGATTAGAACGACCTTCACGATAGAAACCTACCCGAGAGCCACAGCTGGTATTCCTGAGAGTTCTAACCGTTAAGGTAACTCTATCGAACACATGAGCTATCCCATCTACCCCCACACTACCAGGTTTTAAAGCCCTTACACCTAGAGAAGCTTGTATGAATGTAGAGCTAGGGTTAGGTCTAGACCCTAGCCTAGTGGGAGTTCTCACTACCCAAGGATACCTTCAACCACCTCCATGTACTAAGCTGGAGTAGCTCCATAACCTCAAGGTGGCTTCAAATAGCTTACAACGTGAATAGACGAACTTGGAGCTCTAACTCTAAGCTAACAATGCTCGACCTCAGCCTCTCAAACATCGCACTTCAAAGTTCTCAACCACACAACGTTGTCTAGAGTGAGTTTTATCTATAGATCTTAGAAGTTGAGAAGGCCGTTGAAGGGGACGCTAATAGAGCTCTAGTTGAAGCTAAGGCTGGGATCCCAGGATGCTATGAAGGGTCATAGGGGTACTCATAGGCTACATGAGGGGTTTGAGTTAAATGGGTTAAATGGATAGCATAGAAATGGTATTAAAGGGGATAGAAGGCTGGAATCCCTTAAAAAGACTTTGAGTACCTTATCTGTGAATGAGCTTAAGTCGATGGTAGGAGTTACTATGGAGGATTACATTGCAGTACGACTCTCTAGGTGGCTTGAGGAGAAGGGATACAAATGCGATGTCAGAACCAGGGTCACGATCATGGTTAACCCCGTAACAGGAGACTCAAGGGAGGTCGACGTTATATGCTGGAACCCACTAGTAGTAGGAGAGGTCACAACAATCAAAGCAGTAGATGAGGCTGAGAGGGGGATAGAGAAGCTACTGGATAACGTAGCGTATGCTGAGAAAGTAGTGGGGGTTAAGCATTACGCTAAGGTGCTAGCAGTAGAGGGGGCACCAGGTGAGGTTGTAGAATACCTAAAGAGGAGAGCCAAAGAACTAGACGTAATCTTAGTACTAGCAGAAGGTACTAGGATTTAAGACCTTCAAGGCGACCCCGCAACTGGAGAGAAGATCTAGAGAGCTAGACATAACCCCGGTGCCAGATAGAAGGTGTTAGGGTTTAAGACCTTAATCTTTAAAAGCTCCAATGCATGTTAACAGAGTGGGGGGCGATGACTGGAACGCCGGGGGCTAACGCTGTGTGGGATTGAATGCCGTTCATGGCGGGGCTGAATGGTGAGGAAGGCCCTCATGCCCACGGGAATCCAGAACATGGAGTTGAAAGAACGAGGTATTTGAGGGAGAACTCTAGGTGAGCCTCAACAGCAAACTGAGGGTCGAGTTTGAGGGTTTTAACAAGCAAGTCTACCACCAGGGATTCTACATAGAAACCCCTCCTCTTAGCCTCCTCTACAAGCTTGCTTGAAACGTAGAGTGTCAAAGCCCCCAACCTCCATTGATCCCTATAGGTTCTCAAGGCTTATGAGCTTACGTTAAACACTGTGGTTGAATGTTGCCCTTGTTATGGTGATGGGGGCTACGGGCTATTGGTGGTGCATCCTCTAGGTGGGGGTGCCTACAAGCTGTTAGTTTATAATAACTTTTGGTTGCGAGAGTGCTATATGGTTTGAGGTGGGGTGTATGCATGTCAGGTTTGCTGGCTTACTTCTACTGGTTTTCATCTTATCCTCTGTGCTCCCAGCTTATGGTTTTGATTTGTGGAGCTCCGGGGGCTCTATGTCTATTCCTGGTCCGTGGAGGTACTGGTTTGTTGTTCTAGGCGATTCTAGCGATGTCGTTGACGTGGAATCCCTCATGGCTTTATCTAGGGATGTGCAGGAGCCTGTTGTTAGGGTTATCGAGTCTCTTGGTGGCAGGGTTATCCACAGGCATTGGGTTGTGAACGCTGTATCCTTTGAGGCTTCACCTGATGTAGCTTTGAGGATCGCATCTCTAGGCTACACCGTCATCCCCTCTTTAACCTTTGAACCCCAGATGGTTAGAGCTCGCACCCAGGGTGGTGTGGAGCCGCTCGACCCTATCGGTGTTGATACTATTGGTGCTAGGAGGCTTCACACTTTGGGGATAACAGGTGCTGGTGTTAGAGTTGCAGTCATAGATACTGGGGTTGAGAACCTACACCCATGGCTGGTGAGGGGTGGGAGGAGTGTTGTAGCATGGGAGGTTGACGCTACGGGTACTGGTGTAGTGGATTACTGTGGTAAGAGAATCGGCTTCCACGAGGGCGGATTTCATGGGACGCACGTTGCGGGGATTATAGCTGGGCAGCATCCTAGAACACCTGGTGTGGCACCGGGTGCCA
>Ga0080007_1122303_pt1 | contig 39801 bp, 36 predicted proteins | sample OctOCTMetagenome_FD_69210 | JGI IMG/M metagenome (GOLD analysis project Ga0080007, IMG submission 69210) | Hot spring and microbial mat streamer communities from Octopus Spring Streamers, Yellowstone National Park, USA - OCT_B (SPADES... | ecosystem: Environmental > Aquatic > Thermal springs >...
CCTCTTCCAAAAAAGCATTGAGTGCCGACGGGTCATGGTTTTCCTTCACCGCAACCTTCCGCTCCTGCCTAACTTGCTCAAAAGTCAAATCTGTCGCCAAATAAACCGCACCGAAACCGCCACAGCCAAGCAACTTCTCAATGCGGTAACGGCTCGCCAAAACTATGCCTTTGCCAAGAAGGCGTTCCAAAGTCGGAGGCAGAGAAACGCCACAATGGCGGCATTGGGTATCAGCGATTTCGCAAAGGTTTCCGCAACTGGGGCAAAACTGAGTCAGCAATGACCTCCCGCACCGAACACAATGCCTTGCCGTCGCCGCATTTTGGTGCCCACAGTTAGGGCAAAACACTGCCCATCACCTCTTGTGCTTCTCTATGCCTTCAATGGCGCCGGCAATTGCCCCAAAGATTGCTCCCCAAATCGCTAAAAAGGTTATCTCAACGAACGCGTCGCTTATCGTTCCCTTAGGTTTGAGCCCGATTGCGCTTAAAATCGCACCTACAGTTGCAATCAAAATCGACACCACAATCGTGCTTCCGATTGCCCCGAGGATCGCACCGGTGATCGCCCCTAAAATTGCTTGCCAAATCAGGGTTAGTCCCATTTTCGTTCTCAAATTCGCTACCGCAGGTTCAGCGGATAGTTCGTGGTGACCTTGCACCGCTTTCCAAAAATCGGTCACACTGCCAAACCTTTGGCTTGGCTCAAACCGCATAGCGACTTCAATGGCTTTCCAAACGCTTTCTGGCACTCCGTCAGGTTTTGGTGGCAAAGTCGGTTCGCCCTCTCGGAATTTTTTCATGCGGGTAAGGGCATCATCGGGTGTCGTGCCTGTTAATACGAAAACCATCGTCGCCGCCAACGCATACTGGTCAGCGCGGGCATCAACCTGAACACCGCTGGCATATTGCTCTGGTGGCGAATAGCCATCCGTCCATGCGACGATGGAACTTGAGCGTGGTCTTTTAGGGTCAACCTCTTCCATCACCTTCGCCACCCCGAAGTCAACCAAGAAGACATGTTGACGCTCAACCTGACGCGGCACCTGACGCTTTATAGGACGGCGTTCTTTCTTCTCGCTCACGACTTTGAACCTTTGTGGCTCGTGAACCCAAGCCAAAAGCAAGGCGACAAGGTGCTTGCATAATCGCCGTCCACGAAAATCGGAACAGGTGCACTTTTGACCTGAAATGCCTTCGGGTGTTAAGGTGACGGTCAGGTGGTAGTAGCGTCGGTCACGAGTGATTGGGTTAAGGTCTCCCCAGCAATTGCCCATCAAAGTCCAACCGTCGCGTTGAAGGTTTTCCAATCGTCCCCCATCCCGCCAATAGTCCATGCCTCGCTCAAAACGCTTACTATCAGTCAACTTGGCAATGTAGTCTTCGGTCAATTTCGGCAGTGGCACAATGACTTCCTCCCAATCGACCACCACCTCGCTATAAACCGTCTCGTATCGCTTCGTCACGATGATGTTGCTGGGTTTGATGTCTCGGTGGACGACTTTGTTGCGGTGAAGGTGATTTAGGGCATTGATGACTTGGGCGAAGATTGGTTGGGCTTCCTGCCAAGTCAATGGGCGCTTCAGGCGCTGAAGCATTTCCTCAAGGGTTTCGCCGTCAATGAAGTCCATGACCAGAAACGCCCGTCCCGTCGTTTGGTCTACGAAAACTTCGTGAACTTTCGGCAAGTTGGGATGGCTCAACTGCATCAGCAGTTTGCCTTCCTGTTCAAACCGCTGAAAAGTCTGATGGCGTTGATTTTCCTTGATGGCAACGGTTTGTCCTGTTTGCAAATCTGTTGCACGATAGACGGCTCCGAAGCCACCACAGCCTCGCACTGCCTCAATTCGGTAGCGCCCTCGCAAAATCGTTCCTCGCGCCAGCAACTGCCTTTGCGGCGTCCCGCACTTGGGACACACATTGGCGCTCAAACCGTTTTCCGCCCCACACTTTGGGTTTGGGCAAAGTTGCGTCGCTGACAACATCCCCCTTCACCCCGAAGCGTAAATTTTGCCCAGGATAAATTCCCCTTGCGTTGCAAAGGGCGTTTACAATAGGAGTTACACGGTTGGCTACGAATTCCTTTGCCGCCACACTGACAGTTCAGAAGACCGACTTGTCAAGAGGAGGATGACCGATGACCCTACCCAAGTGGGATGACCTGCACGCCGTTCCCTTCCTCATCGCCACCCAACAACCTTCCCCTGCGCAGAATCGGTCATCGTGCCCTTTTAGCCCTCAAAAACTCTATTGCCCAAAGGCATTTTCGCCACATATGACCGAAGATTGCTCCTACTCACGCACCACCTGAACGCCTTCCTGAAGCCCTCGGACGACTTTCGGGCAAAAATCGGCGACCAAACTCACCTGACCGTTTTGGGGATGCAAAATTGACTTTTCGCCCTTGTGATTGATTACGGTGACTGGCTGCCTTGATGTCAACCTCAACTTCGCTGTCAAACCCTTCACTTCCGTCCAAACCGTCAGCAAGTGTTCGCCGTCGTGGCGACGGAAAAGGTAGGCTGTTAGGTTTTTGTCGCCCAATTCCAACTTGCGGGCGAAAGATGCGCCATCCAAATTTTCGGCAGCAACTCGGCATTCTGTCTGGACATCGGGACGATAACCGATGCTGCTGGTATCGTAGTTCCACGAGAACAGAAAGACTTTTTCGCATCCCAAAGCCAACGAATGAGCCACCGCTTTCAAAGGCGAAAGGCGGAGACCGCCTTCCGTGCGGATGTGAGTTGTAGCGCCTTCAGGCAAGTAATCGCAAGTTATGCCCGCACTCTGTTCCGTGTTCCAGACGGGCTTTGTGATTCTGGCTTCTCGCATCGCTTGCAAGTAATCTTCCATGCCCGCTGCATGTTGCGGTGGGGCAAGTGGGTAGTGAACGCTCAGGACATCAAAAAGGTCAGGTCTGCGAACGAGTTTGCGCAGGACATCGCCGTAAGAGTTGGGCTCAACCAACCCACGAAAGAGTTCGCCAGCAACGATGATGGCTTCAGGTTGAACCGAACGAATTGCCGTAGATGTCCATTCCAGATAAGCCATGTAATCGTCCGCCGAACCGCGAAAGTAACCGCCACCGTCGGGTTCGTTCCCAATTTGCCAAGCCCTGCAATATGCTCCATAGCGGCGAACGATTTGCTTGACAACTTCTTGCCACTTGGCTTTGTCCTTCGGTGGCGTCAAATTCAAAGTCTCATCCCAATCGGCGTGAGGTCCTTTCGGGTCACGGGAAATCCAATCGGCTTGACCGAGAAACTTCAAAAGCAAGTGAAGCCCTGATTGACGGAGAACTTTCAACGCCACTTCAAAGTTGCCGTAGTTGAACTCATAGACGCCTTCTCGCGGATTGATGCGACTCAAAGGTATATCCGTTTGAACCCAACCGAAGCCCGTTCGTTTGATGGCGGAAGCGAAAGCAGGCAACTCTTTCGGGTCTTTGGGCAACAAAACGCAAACGCCCAAAAAGGGCGTTTTTGACGGTTCGGCAGCAAGCCCGTAACTTTCGCCAACTTGCCCTTGCCGACAACTTAAGGCAAAAGAAAGGCAGACGGCGAAAGCCAAAATCAAAGCGGCGATTTTGAAGCGCATGAATTGATGCCCCCTTTAAAGTGTCAACCTCGCACAAATCAGCGCCGACAAGAAAAAGTTTACAGCCTTTGCATTTGAGTTTGCAGGAGGCGCAAGGGTGAATTCAAGGCTTTGCCAGAATTTTTGCGAGTTCAAGGAAACCAGCGGCGATACTTTCGCACCCTTTCGCCGTGCTGTCGCAATATCTCCCACTCATCATCCGTTGGCGCTCGCCAGTCACTTAACAACAGCAAGTTTTCGTCCAGTTCCTTTCGGTCAAAAGGCGACATCAAAGCGACGCTGACTGCTGGGTTAGCCAAAGCGAACCGATACCATTCACGGGCTGGAGGTGGCGAAAAGTTTGGAGGGTCAAAAGGCGTCGGCTTCATCAACTGACCCCAACGGGTGCATGTGTAAACGACGACGGGCAAATTCAACCGCTGCGTTACAGGGAAAACATCCCTTTCCGCTCCCGTGTGGGCGGCATTGTAGCGAATCATCAGCAAATCCAACTCGCCCGTTTCAGCGATTTTCGCTGCCAACTTCCGTTGGTGTGAAGTCAAGCCAATCAACCGAACCAGTTTTTGCTCTTTTGCCTTTCGCATCGCCTTCAAAGCGCCATACTTGCCCGCAATCTGTTGCCACTCGCTCTCATGCTCAACATAGTAGAAGGTCACCACTTCAACTCGGTCGGTGCGCAATTTTTGCAAAACTCGCTCCAATTCCCGCCACCCTTCGTCTTCTTTTCTGGCTTGGAGTTGGAAGGCGATGACAAGTTGGCTTCGCTTTTTGCCCAATTGCCTAACAGCCTCGCTCATCCCATCATCAACGCCACACCAGTTCCAGTAGTTGATGCCATTTTCAAAAGCGTGAAGGCAATCATCGGCAGTTAGGCGACAGTGGTCACCCCTCGTCGCCAACCCAAGTCGGCAAACAGGTGGCAAATCTTCCGCCAAATAAGCCCATCGTTCCATCCCTTTATGCACCTCACAGCGTTTCTGAGGGCATCAATTCACCTGCCTTTCTGGATCACAAGGACGGAAGTCCCTTTCGCTGGCAAATAGAGTTGCAGTCGTGTTTTTGATTGGTGGACGGGTCGCTCACCCAGAAGGGACGAAACCGAAAACTTTGTCAACCCTAAAGTCTTCAGTTCCAACTCAATCGTCGCAACCACACCGCTTTCTTTGGGGTTGTGCGCCACAAGGTAAATCTCGCTGCCCTGACCAAACCGCTCAAGTCTGACTTCTTTCGGACTTGCCCTCGCACCAGTGATAGGTTCCCATCCCGCTTTCGCCAACCGCTGAAGTAAACCCGAATACTTACGCAAAATTTGCAGGTCGTTGCCGTGTCCTGGGAAAATGCCGTGCAACAAATGCCATGCCACTTCCCATTCAGGGCGAGGTGTGTAAGGTAAGTCGGTGCAAGGTTTTCGGTAGGCAATGGCTCGGATGAAATCTGGGTCGGTAAAGAAGGGGTGTTCAGCCCCGAATATGTCAATGTAAGGTGCAGCGAAGGTAAGCCAACCTGGCGTTGTGCCCCAAGAACAGTTCGCCATGAAAACCATGCCCTTGGGGTGGAAAATCCTTGACAGTTCCTGCAACCATTCAACTGTCGTGAAGAAGGCAACTTGAACGGGTTGGTGGTCATGAGCGGAGAAACTGAGTGGGAAGCGCGAATAGCGAAAATGTTCGCGACGATAATTGACGCGACTTGCCTCGCCGTAACCGCCCAGCGAGTCTAAGGCGAGTCCGTCATATCGCGCCCCTTGTTTCTCCATCCCCTCCAACGCAGGGATTATGACCCGATAAATGTTGAACCAACCCTTCCCCCTCGGCAGTGCAGGGGCGAGATTGCAGGACAGGATAGCACCCCACCGCTTTTGCATCCAGTCATATCGCCCGACAGAACAGTAAGGTTGACCGAAGGCATTGTGATTTAGGGATTGCAGGACAACTTGTGCTGTTTCCTGAATGCGCTTTTGAACATCCTCGTCTGTATGAGCCAATGGGTAAACCCGATAGGTCGTTGCTGCCACAGCCGCTAACTCCTTTTGATCGCCATCCGCCAATTTCTTCAACCGTCCGACAACTTCGTCAACGGTAGGCGCTTGTTCAAAGTCCTGATGGCTTTGCTGGTAAGTCTGAGGTTCAATGTAGAAGAGTGCATAGACGCCATTTTCGTTGTCCCATTTCACCGCCGCAGAATCTCTCGGACCCCAGTGGAAAGCAAAGCCAGCATCAATAGCCCCTTTCGTCTCCGCCATGTTTCCCCAGACATACCAACCGCCTTCCCTCTTCACTCGCTTCACGAAGAACTGCGGGAAGAAGTCGTAGTAGCGTTGCAGTGCTGACCGAAAACCCCAAATAGGGTCGCAGCGATAAAGCAGGATGCGGAAAGGAACTTCCCAGAGAGGACTGCCATCCACTCGCCTTTCGCGCACCAAACCGAAGTCAAGGGCGATGTAAAACAGGGAAAGTTGCGGGTTGTAAGCAATTCGGTGAACGACGGGTTCGTCCATCCGAACGGCTAAAGTTAACCCGCCTTGCTCAGGCAAGGTCAGGACACCTAACGGGTATTTGGAATGAGTGCCGTTAAGCCCATACTGAACACCCGTCTCGTAGTAATGCAATTCGCCACTTTCATCAGGCTCGGCGCGGGCGACTGCTATGCTGTCCCACCATTGCCATTCGCCCTTAATGACAGGCAAGGCGAAATAGACGGTCACTGCCCTGTCTTCACCTTTCAGGTCAGCGACTTTGCCGCTGATTTCTATGTAGCCTCCGACGCTTTTGTAGGTGGCGAAAACTTCAAGCCCCAACTCTTTCAATTTCGCCTTTTGCTGGATTTCCTTTCCGACCTGCTTCACCTCGCCGCCAACCATTGTGGGTGGTTTGTCAACTTCGGTGACATCGCGAACCATCAGCCCTGTCGGAACTTCTCGCCTTGCCCTCCCTAAAATCTTCCTGCCTGCGCTAACTTGGAACGCATCCCCGTAACTTCCGATGACCAATTGCAAGCCATCGTCCGTGCTTACTTTCCAAACGGCTTTCCCGACAGCACCTTTTATCTGCTTTCGTGCAAAAGGTAAGCCATCAAAGATGACCGTCTCGCCGCCGAAAGCCTCAAGCACGAGTAATGACACCTCCCATCGGAACTTGTGGGGTTTTGCGGGCGGAGTTTCGTAAAGGTAAAGGTCAAATTGGCGGATGGTGGCGCGGTTGATGCCTGTCAACCATTTAGCAATCACAACCCAACGACCTACGGGAACAGTTTGGTGAATTACTTGCTGCTTCATTGGGTTGCCGGGGTAATCTGGCAACCGTGTTTGCTCGTCGTAGAAGACGAAAGCGAGGTTCTTGAACTGGATTGTTGGGTCATCGCAAGTCACGCGAACTTTGGCGTAAATCCGTTGGTAAAGGCGCCAGTCTTGCGGCTTCGGGAAGATGCGGCGGATTTTGGGAAAGTCCTCATCGCCTCCGTCAGATTCAATTTCCACCAGCAAGTTTCCGTCCACTTTTCGCACGCTCATTTTTGTCCCGCCTCGGTCAACGCTTGCCGTCCAATCCTTCGGTTCGCCCAACAAGTCCAAATGCTGAGCCAAAGTCGCCGATGTTGAAAGCAATATGCCGACAAACACCGCCCAAACCGTCACTTCCCCGCACCTCCTTTGAGGTCGCAAAACTCCGTGAAAAGTTTGCGAACGATGGGGAAGGTTTGGCTGTTTGGGCTTTTGTCAAGGCAGTAAGTCACGACCCCATCGCACCTGCCACCTTTCCACATGTCAAGGCACATTTTAAGCCATTGGGCAATTCGCTCTGGCGTTGCTGGGTCACCGTGGCGGAGGCGAAACTCGTAAGGTTGGGCTGCGGTCATGACGATGAAGGGAATGTGGAAGCGACCTTGCCCTTGACTGATGCCCTCGCCAAATCCCGCCTCAAAAGCGCCACGCTTTTCAACTTTCCACTTTTGCGGCTCGGTCAAATCAGCATCAAACTTGAGCCCGTCCGCTCGCAAGTCCTTCAACTGCCACCTAACCCCGAAGTTGCTCACTCCCTTTTTGTCAAAAAGCCTGAAAGCAACCGTCACCGCTTCCTTACCCCTCACAAATTCGCTGACATCAACGACAACTTCCTGCCACTGCTTTGTCCCGCCAGCGACATCTTCTTCCCAAACCACATCGCCGTCAATGAGCAACTGCTTGAAGTGATAGCCTGAAGTTGGACCGACGAAATCGTCTCGTTGTCGGAAGCGGATGAAATGCTTTTCCTGCGGCAAGACCTTTGCCCTTTGCGAGACGGCGACAAAATCGCCGGGCGATGAAGGCGTTCCCCAAGGGTAACTCAGTTCGTTGTGAAAGGCGACCGCTACATCGTTCAAAATTGCCCACGCATTTTCAATCTCTTCGGCATCTTGCGGGTAAGCGACCACAACACCATCAATGACCTGACCGTATTCGTCCACGAACCTGCGGGTGATTTCCGGAAAATACATCAGCGGCAGAAAAGCAAGGTGCGGGTTGATGGTTTTCGCTCGTTCCTGCATCTTTCGCACATAGTCGGGCGTGAAAAACTGGCGATTGGCATAGAAGTCGTCAATGACCCAAGCAGTTAGGTTGGGATGCTTCAGCGACAACTTGGCAATCTCTTCAGCCCAGCGGATGTAGTCAAGGCGGAAAGGCTCGGAGTAAAGTTTGGTGTAAGGCGGGCTTTCCGACGGCGGGACGAGGTAAACCCAGACTTGAATTCCCGCTTCAGCGGCTTTGGGCAAAAAGATTTGCAAATCGTCCCAATCGGTTGGTGCGTGCCAGATCAGCCAAAAATAAGTGTTGACGCCTAACTCCTTGAGCCGAGCGACCATCAAGTCAACATCAACTCGCCCATCGGGACGGCGCAGTTCTGCGTTGTAGTCAGCGATGATGTCATGGAGTGGTGCGGGTTTGCCGAAAATTTCGCCCGCCAATTTGTCTGCAATCGCCAACATCTTTTGGCTTGCTCTCGGCGCAAAGAAAGCGATGCCGGGCATATCAGGCGCTATTTGGCGGATGAAAGTCAACAACTGGCGAAGAGTTAACTCTGAGTTCACCCACTGCCCGACTTTTTGCCACTCTTTTTGCGAAGCAGCGTCGTTGATGCCGAGGGCGATGACCGTTTTGTGGATGATGCCCGCCTTCCGCACCGTTGAGATTCGCTCTTCAATCCAACGCTTGTATCGCTGCATCTCAAAAGGGACGCCGTAAGTCTCCAGAAGGATGAGGTCTGCGCCGTCACGGTAACCTTTCAAAAGTTCGTCCGTCAGCCCACCAGCGTGCCAGACAGCGACAAAAAGGTTCGGATGAGTTCTCTTTAGCGCCACCAACGCCCTTGCCGCTTTGGCGTCAACTTCTGGGCTAATATGCCCAATTTCGTCAATGGCGATTCCGACATAACCTTGATTCGCAGCCGATGCCCAATAGGCAACCAAATCCTGCTCGCTCTTTTCGTGCGGATAACCCATCCAGCGCAAAGGCGTGATGCCCTTTTTCAGCCATGCCGATTGTTCGTAATCGGGTTTTCGTTTCAGCGCTTCAGCGCCCTTTTCGTCTTGCGGTGTCCAAACTTGCGGTGTGATGAAAGTTGCGTTGGTGAGTTTCTCTGGCGTTGAGCACCAAAAGAGAATGATGGGCTTTTTGCGACATTGACCCACCGACGCCGTTGCCATCCCTGCCAAACAAAGCAGCAACACCAAAATTCGCACCTTGCACCACATGGTCACACGAAAAGTCGCCATTTCAGTCACCCCGCTTTTTCAATCCACAAGCCAAAGACAACCAGACCGAGCCGCTCCAGCCCAACGAAGAGTGGCTGAGACAAGTTTGCCACCTTCCATGTCGGCATCGCGGTAGCGCAAATCAAAGCCGATGACTTCGCCCGAAGTCAAAACCCACGAAAATGCAGTTCTCTGAACACGCACCTCTACATCCCAGCCATCTTGGCGCTTGCGAACAACCCATTCCGATAAGCCGACCATTCCGCCTCTACCTTCCTGCAACTTGACTTGGACGATGGGAGATGGCGGGACATCGGGTTGATGACTGACGGAGACCGTCAAAGTGTCGCCCTCAATGGGTTGGTCATCAAAGATTTTCGCAGCGATGAACAACTCCCCTGCATTCCAACTGCACCAGAAGGCTGCTCGTGCGTCAACGAAATCCGTGTTGCTCATGAACTCTTTCAGGTGTTCGCCGCCCTCTTCAACTTGCTCAAGCCATCGCCCGAACCTTGCCCACGAGAAACTGAAGTCCAGCCATGCGGGCGACCAATCCCATTCGCTCAAGTCGCCATCCAGTTTTGCCGACCGTTTCGGTGCGATAGCGACCCAAAGGGTGTCAAAGATGCCGCAAACCGTTTCGCCACCTTTAAGCAACCACGCATAAAGTTGTGCGTTCTCCAAAGGATGGCGAAGTAAGGAGCGGTCAAGGAGAGTGGGCAATCGGACGGAGAACTCGTTACCGCTCCAATGCGGAATTTGGCTTTGCCGTTCCAAAAGCAGCCATTGGTTATCCGTCATCAACTGCCCCAACGATGTGCCCACTTCAACGCTGTCGGGCAATTTTGATTTGTCGCCCAACCATCGCCCGTAAATGACCAAATCAAGTCGGTCAGGGTTTTGACGGTTGGGAAGGACGAAAATCCCGCCGTAAACTGGGTTAGGCGAGACGATTGCTTGCTTCAAAAGCCTCTCAAATTCCGACCTCGTTAAACGCTCGTTCCAAATGAACAGTGGCATCGGGTTCAGTTGGACATTGACGATTTCGCCCTTGCGCTCAACGAACTTCCAATCGTTTCCGAAGCAGTCGGTGAACCTTAGGGCGCCTTTGGGAAGGTTGCGAAAAGTTAAAGTCCGCACCGGTGCTTGGGCAGTTTCAGGCGTCAAGACATTGTGCCCATAAAGACCAGACGGGCTGTTTGACCAAGTTACGGCGTGGATGCGACCTCCTTGCTCAAACAGGAAAGCGACAGGGCTTGAATCGCCTGCAGCCACTTCTCCCAATCTCACCTCACCTGCTGGCACAGCATTTGCCAACAATCTCACCACGCTGGCATAAACGGCACCGAAGGGCAAAGGCGTCCCGTCGTAGTCAATGAGTGGGAAGTCGCTGGTTCGGTGAGTGCCGAAGTTGCGGATGCGACCTGTATAATGCCCGACAATTTTGGCGTCTTGGACAACGCACAACTTAACCATTTCCTGTGCAGCCATCGCTGCTTCTTTCAACGCTGGGCGGGCATTAGGGAAAGTGTGATAGAAACTCGGTTGCCCATCCAAACCGACGCCGATGCAAAACCACGGTTTGACCCATCGCTCTTGCAACCAGCGAATCTTTCTCGCCTCCCAGTAGGAAGCGCCCCAAGAAGATGCCCCGATGAAATCCACTTGCCCATCCAGCAATTCCAGCAACTCTTCGTGATACTGCGGCGCCATGCTCGTTCCCACTTGCAAGTTTTTGTCCACGCCTTTGATGGCTTCCCAAGCAGCCTTGAAGATGGGAAGGAAGTCGGCAGGCGTGAAGTAAAGTTCCGTTTCGTCCTCAACGCACCAAAAACGAAGCCACTTGCTGTAGTGGCTGACAAGGGTTCGGACATAATCCCGCCACTTGCCGATGTCAGGGTAAACGGGGCGGTCTTTGCTGTAGTAGCGTTGGTTATTGCGATTTATGCCCATCGTCTCCCCTGGAATTTTCGTCCAATCAGCCCAGAAGGGGCGAGGTTGCGAAGCCCAAAGGCAAGGCAAAGTTTCAAGCCCAAATTTTTGCGCCATTTGGACTTGCTCATCAAACCATTGCCACTCACCCTCCTTTGGGTTTGCACGGTCAGGGAAGGTGGGATAGAACTTGCAGTAAAGTTGCCAGCGAAAACCCATGCGGGCGAAGAGGCGATATGGGTGTTCCAGAACATCCATGTTGGCTGCCAGTTGGTGTCGGACTTTCCCTTCAGGCATCGGTGGCAGGACAACGAACACCAACTCCCCTTCAGGCATCGGTCTGCCCTCCACCGACCATTGCAAACTGAAGATGCCCCTCTCCTTCATTGGCAGGGTGAAAGGGATGCGCAAAGTTGTCTCGGGCTTGACAATTATTGGCTGAGTTTTACCCTCAGCGACCACCTGCTCCCACAGGTTGACAATTCGGTATCGGACGACAGCCTTTTGAACTTGTCGGCTGCTGTTGTGCAGCCACAAAGTGAGCCTTTGCTCTTTTCCGTCGTCCAGAAGGACATTGCCCAACTCGCCTGTGGAAAAACCAACCTCCAGTTCGGCTCGTGGTGCGAAAGACGAGATTTCGCCCCGCTCCAACTGGATGCTATCAACCCATAGGGTCTCCGAGTTCTCCAACCTCACATCAACGAAACCTGCAGGCACATCGCCGCTGACGGAAAATCGCTGCCACTTTTCCTTGACGGCGCAATCCATCTTCAGCAACGGTTTGTATTCGGGCACTGACCTCAAAACGACACTGACGGTTTGAGGTCTTTCGCTGCGCAGGTAAAGCGACAAGGTTACCTTGCCGCCTTTTTCCAAAAGGAAGGGACGGGAGAAAGGGTTAGCGTTGGCGGGGACTTTCAAGCAAAATCGCCCGTGGAAAGGTCTGCTTTCGTCCAAATCGGCGTCGGTGAAAAGGTAGCAGAAGGTGTAGTCAACATTTGTTGCCGCCCAGCCGTTAGGCATCCCCAACTCAAAACTCCCGTTGGGAAACATGTTTTTGCGACCGTCAAAACTTTGCAACCGCACGGGCTCAGCAACGAAAGGGACATCCCATTGCTGATGCCAAAGTAGTTTCGCTTTTTCGGGCAAAGGTAGTTTGTCCGTGCCGAATTTGATCAAGCGTTCCCTTTCAGGCGTTGGCGGTTCAGTTTCCGTCAAGTCGTTGGTGATGTAGATGGTGTCAAGCCAGATGCTTTTGGCTTGGGCTTCGTTTAGGTGCACAAGACCGCCACCGCCAAACTGTATGGCTGTCACTTTGATGGTGTCCGAAGGTCTTACAAGGTTCAACTCCTTCATGGGAAGCCATCGGAAACTGCGACCGACATTGAGCCAGCGGAAATCAACGAAGGCGTCGCCGACCTGAACCCTCAAGATGTTTTCGCGCTGAAGTTTTTCCGCCATCGTCGTCCCTGCGACCCGAACGGTCAAACGGTAGTTGCCCGCAGGCAAAAGTTTGTCAAGGCGTTTTTGCATCGTCTTGTTTTTCGCCGTTGAGTGAATGGCAGCGACTTTGCCGTTGCCCCAAACTGTCCCGTAGCCGCGACAGTTGGCTTCCCGAACATACCAACCTTCAGCCTTGAGGTCGTGAAAGGAACGGCTCGTTAGACCGTCAAAATCTTCCGCTTCCAAAATCAGCCTAAGGGAATTAGCGACCGACGGCTGGCGAACAGCAAAAGTTTGTTGGGCGCAGAAACTCAACCCCGAACACAACAGCAAGCAAAGCATAACGAACCGAGATAACAGGGCAACAGACAACAAGCCATTATCGGGATGCACGAACCCAAGCATGCTTGCCTCACCCGCCTCTTTTGAGCCTTTGCAACTCCTCCAAAACTTGCTTCCTGACCCTTTCCAACTCGTTTGGGTCTTTGGTGTAGTCGGTGAAATCTCGGATGACGGGCTTTAGAAGCGGCTCTAAAATTTGCGCCGCTTGCTGAGGCGTCACAGTTCTTTTCCCCGCCAATTTCTCTGCCAGCATCCAAAGCAATTCGGCGTCTTCAATCCCATCCCGTTGCGCTTCCATCCGCAATGACGCTGCTGGACCTGGGTAGACAATGAAGGCGTCGCCGGGCGACTGCAATTCGCCCGCCATCACATCGCCCCAAAAATTCCAACCCCAGTGCAGAAATCCTGTTGCGCCGTAACGGACATTGAGCCAGTGCAGTAGGCGAGTTTTGATGAGCGGGTAGTCAATCAATCGGTTCGTCCATTTGCCCTGCGGAACCCAAGCGGTGTAAAACCAAACTTCGTTGCCCTCTCGCTGTCGCTGGCGATAGACATCAAGCCACTGGGCGAAGTAGTTCAACTGCGGAACCCAAACTTCCAAGTAGCCCTCAAGGTCGCTGACATGGATTGCGTCAATGCGTGGCAAATCGGGCACGGCAAGATGAACCCGCTGCGAAAGTGCCTTCCACGATTCCACATTGACAGGGATAGGTTCGTCAGCGATGTGAAGCATCGCTTTTTTGAGCCTGCCTGTCGCTTTCAAGTGGTCACGAACGGCTTGCAGGAAAGTTTCCAAAGGCACTTCAACGCCTTCGCCCGTCAGTTCATCCGTCGCCCAGAAGGTGGTAGCGACAAATTCTGGGTCTTCCCAGCGACCAGTTTTGCGACCGCCGATATGAGACAACTCCAACCTTTCAGCGACACCTTCAGTTTCAAAGGTGGCGATGAACCGATCAAAGAGCGAAAAGTCAAATCGGAAGGAACCGTCAGGTCTCCGGAAAACTTTCACCAACCCCAGCGGAACCAACACGACATTTTGCCTGTGTTCGCGCATCAGACGGGCGTAAGAGCGCATGCAGCGAAAATGTTCGTTGCCCCATTGAGGGAAGCCGTGAAAGCGAGCGAAGTTGTCAGCCCTGAACCAGTTGGTGAACCAAAGGCGAGTTCGCTCCGGGAAGAGCACATCGTACACTCGCACCCGCAACTCAAGTCGGATTGTGCCAAGAGGCATCTCAACGAGGACAGGCAGCGTGTAATCTCCCGGTTTCGTTTTGCGGTGCGGTTGGACGGTGATGAAGACAGGTTGGGTCTCATTGGCTTTCAGTGGGACGAAGGGCAAATCCAAAATCGGGTCGGGGAAATCGTCGGGCGCTTTCCGAACCAACTCTTCAGCGGGCGTGGCTCGTGAGTTGGCTCTCAACGGCACATAACCGACAAACCTTATGCGCACCGCAAAGTCTTTCAAGACCTCTTCAGGGACTTTCACTTTCACCCACGCCCAATCCTCTTTTGAACGGAGCACCAACTGAACCGCTTCAGTTTCGCCCCTCGCAGCGCGCAAAGTCCAAATCTTGACATTTGGTGGCTTGGTGTCGCGGAAGATGTTCTCCAGCGGGCTGGCAAATCCCGCTTCAACGCTTTCGTCGGGCTTCCGTTCAACTAAGCGGGCAGGTGAAGTTTCTCTTGCCTTAGGTGACCATTGAACGCCCCACGCAAAAATTTCAGGCGTGTTCGCACCATCTCCTTTCAACATCGCCTTCAACTGAATTGGCTTTGAAATTCCTCGCGGGATTTGGGAGTTGGGCTTGACATCAGCCACCAGCAAATTGCCATTAGCGTCCACGATGTCCACCCGCAAATTTGTCCCTTCGGGGACTCGGGCAAAGTAAAAGATGCGAGGCGGAACATCACTTGCCGAAATCGTAAAAGTTGGCGAGAGGACAAAGCCGTCTCTCGCTAAAGTCGTTTGCTTTGGGCGAATCAGTTCATTCAAATCGGCAGGCAAACGAGTGGGATGCCAACCTTCGGGTGCTAACTTGACTGAACCGTAACGACCTTCCAAACGGACATTCTGACCCTTAGCGAAACTCAGCGGCAGTTGATTTAGCGTCGGTGCGGAAACGATGCGCCACAAAGGTTGTGAACGGTTGCCCGCCTTATCCAAAGCCACAACGGCAGCGGTCACTTGAGGGGCTGGCAACTTGACTGTTGCTGTCCGTTGCAAGTGCGACCGTCGCAGCAAAACTTTTTCATCGCCCTCTCCAGTCCTCACTAAGATGAGGAAGTAGGCGATGTCGTCTTCATCAACAGTTTCGGGTCGCCAAGTGAATTGGATTTTGCCTGCACCTTTCGGTTCCCACTCCCACCAAACTTCCTTCGGCGGGCACAAGTCAACTGCTCGGCATCGCTGCACTTCAACATCGCTTCTCATACCGTCAACATCAATTGCTGCCAAAGCGACGAAGTAATCGCGCCCCACTTCCAACCCGCGCAGGACAAAAGAACGGATGTGACGGTGCAAAATCGCTTTCGGGTTCAAGCCTTCAACGCTTTTAAACGGTTTGGGTTCGGCGAAAACTTGAAAGGCAATCACATCGTCTTCGGGTGGCTCCCAAGTCAACCGCAAAGTTCCTTCCTCGCCCTCAACAGGTTCAACCCGAAACTTTGGCGCTTTCGGTGGCTTGCCATCGCTTGGCGGTAAGACTGGAACGACGGAAATTTCATCAAACCAAGCAACGCCATCGTTTGGGTCGGTCGTTAGCAAGTCAACGCGAAAGACAGCGGCTTCAGGTGGCATCGTCACTTCCTTGCTGACGAAAGTCCAATCGGTCGTTCCAGTGACTTCACCGACGACCACGCCTGCAAGCCACTTGCCTTCAGCGTCAATAAACTCAACGAAGATTCGGGCATATCCCCTCAAGTTTTCGCATCGCAACCAACCGCTGACCAGGCATGTGGGCGATGGTGGTCTCAGGTCTTGGATGGCAATGCCTCGGTTATTCTTGCCGATGACTTTCACCGAGCGTTTCCCGACCTTGACAATTGTCTCATCAACCTCCCACTGGCTCAGACCCTCTCCCCTCGCATACCAGTAGTGCTCAGTGCTCCAAAAGGATAAACCCTCTTCAAACCCACCGTTGCGCAGGAAGTTGCGTTGAAGCCGTTCCCTCAAATTTGCCATTTGCACCTCCTGAGAGGAAGTTGGCAAAATCCACCATGTAAAGGCTAAAGCGGCAGCGACACCGACAATCCCTTTCGCCCACTTCAAGTTGCCTCACCTCCAATCACTGCAACCGCACTTTCGCTGGTTCAATCTCGTGATAAAGTTTAGCGGGGTGAAGGCGATGAAGCCGATTGTGGGCATAAGTTGCGGTTTGAGGGCAAGGGATGAGGACATCGTTCACGAGTTGCAGGACAGGTATGTCCGAGCAATAAGACAGGCTGGCGGGCTCGTTGTCACTTTGCCCCGCCTTGCTCCCGAAGATGCGAAACATGTCGCTCAGTTTTTGGACGGCATAGTCATCAGTGGCGGTCGTGACATCCCGCCAGATTTTTACGGCGCTGAACCCCATCCAGCGACGGACACGGATGAAGCGATGAGAGAGCGGGTTGAGTTTGAGATTGCGCTCGTCAAAGCGATGGCAGAACTTGGCAAGCCCGTGCTGGGCATCTGTCACGGTTGTCAGTTGCTCAATGTCGCTTTCGGCGGAACTTTGGTTCAGGACATCCCCTCCCAATGGGCTTCTCCGCTGACCCACAAACTTCCCGACCGACCTTGGTTTGCTGAGCACGAAGTTGAAATCAAAACTGGGTCGCTACTTTGGGAATGGCTGAAGGCGACACGCATTATTGTCAAGAGCGCTCACCATCAAGCAGTGGCTCGGGTAGGCGAGAATTTGCAAGTCGTCGCATGGGCTCCGGACGGCATTGTGGAAGCGATTGAAGCGACTGACGGAAAATGCGTGATTGGCGTCCAATGGCACCCGGAGGCTCAACTTGAGGATGAACACGCTCAGTCACTTTTCGCTGCCTTCGTCCAAGCCTGCCGAGAGGCAAGGGGTAAGTTTTCGTCGGGCAGGTGACAGGTCAGCGGTCAGCATCGGGGGTGAGGAAGATGGCTCGTTGGGTTAGGGTTGTTTCGGTGTCAATGCAAGGGCAGGGGAGCAAGGAACGAAATCTGGAAACTGCGATGAGGCTGTTGGAGCAAGCGTCGTGGGACAAGCCAGATTTGGTTTGTCTCCCTGAGACTTTCACTGGCTTGGGGCTCGGCGGCGAGAGGTGGTTTGAGACAGCCGAACCTTTGGATGGCGAAACGGTCACACGCTTGAGCGATTACGCAAACAAGCACCGATGTTATGTCGTCTGCCCAATGGTTCTGCGTGACGGGAACAAAACTGTCAATGCTGCTGTTCTGATTGACCGAAACGGGAAGGTCGTCGGCTATTACGCAAAAATGTTCCCGACCATCAACGAACTGCAACTTGGCATCGTTCCCGGCACCGATGCACCCGCTTTTGAAACCGATTTCGGTCGCATCGGTTTCGCCATCTGCTTTGACCTGAACTTCCACGAAGTCGCTCAGAGGTTGAAAGCGAACAAAACTGAAATGGTCTGCTTCGTCTCAATGTATCCCGGCGGCAAGCAAGTTCAAGTTTGGGCTTTAGAGTATGGCTTTTGGATGGTGACGGCAATTGCTTCTCCGCAAAGTATGGTCGTCAACCCGCTTGGGCGAATTGTCGCCACAGCCCAGCCGCAATATCAGCCTTTGGTGAGTTGCCGCATCAACTTGGATTGCGTTGTAGCCCACTTGGATTACAACTACGAGAAGTTGCCCGAACTCAAAAAGCGTTACGGCGCTGACGCCGAAATTGAAATCGCACAACCCGAAGGTCGCTTCCTGCTGACCTGCAACCGAACGGACATGACCGTTTGGGACTGGGTGCGTGAGTTTGGCTTGGAGACCATTGACGACTACTTCGCCAGAGCGAGAAAGGAAAGGGCAAAAGTTTTGGCGGGAACAAATGCCGATGAGGACTGCGGGACAACGGGACAACGGACAACAGGACAGTGAGACCTGAGAATTACCTTGCCATCGTCAATCCCCGAACGAGCATGTAAATTAGCAGCAAAACTGCAGCGCCGACGAAATAGAGTGCATAATTGCGGACGAAGCCCGTTTGAGTTCTCCGAACCGCTGAACCGAATTTCGCCGTCAACCAACCGATGCCGTTAACGGTTGCGTCAATGACGCCCAGATCGAAGTGAGCGGAGATGAACTCGCTTATTCGCCGACCTGGGCGGGTGATCAGTGCTGCGTAAATTTCGTCGACGAAATATTTGCCTGCCACAAGTTGATACAGCCAAGGCAAAACTCTCGCCAAACTCCACAGCGCCTCTGGCTTCAGAGCGTAAGCGAACAACGCAACAACCAGCCCGACCAGAGCTGCTCCAACTGCCCAGAAAGTTGAGTGCAACGCTTCCTGAGCCGTCGGCTCATGAACTTCGCCCAACACAGCCCGCAAGTATTCGGGCAGAATTGCCCACTTCCCAGGAACGAAAGCAGGCATCCACAAAACACTTACTGCGATCGTTCCGAGCGCCAGCAAAATCATCGGGATGGTCATGATGTCGGGGCTTTCGTGAGCGTGTTCGTGCAAGTGTTCGTCACGAGGTTTGCCGTGAAAGACCTTGATTCCCAACCTCGTTGTGTAAAAGGCTGTCAAGACAGCGGTGAAAAGCCCCAAAGCCCACAACGCTTTTTGCTTTTCTGCGGCATGCAGGATTGCGTCCTTGCTGAACAAGCCGCTCGGAATCAAACCCGCAAGCGCCAAACCGCCAATCCAAAAAGTCAAGGCTGTCGTTCGCATCTTCTTGGCAAGACCGCCCATCCTGCGGATGTCAAGGACATCGTGCATTGCGTGCATGACTGAACCAGCGCAAAGGAAAAGCAAAGCCTTGAAGAAAGCGTGAGTGACGAGGTGATAAATTCCAGCGATGTAAGCGCCGAGACCGCAAGCGAGGAACATGTAGCCGAGTTGACTGATGGTTGAGTAGGCGAGGACTCGCTTGATGTCGTTTTCCACGCATCCCATCGTCGCAGCATAAGCAGCGGTGAAAGCACCGATGACCGCAACAACCAGAAGGGCGAGAGGTGCTTGCTCAAACAAAAAGTGCAACCGAGCGACCATGTAAACTCCAGCAGTGACCATCGTTGCTGCGTGGATGAGTGCGCTGACGGGTGTTGGACCCTCCATTGCGTCGGGCAACCAGACATAAAGCGGAAACTGAGCTGATTTGCCCACTGCTCCCATGAACAGCCCCAAGCAAATCAAAGTGCCGAGGGTCAAGCCGACGGCTGTGGGTTTGTTGAGGGCGTCAAGGGCAGCAATCTTTCCGCCCCACCAAGGCGAAACCAGTTCGTTCTCGTGAATTGCCCTTGCGATGTCGCCGAAATCAAGCGTGCCGAAAATTGCCAGCAACCCCAAAACTGCGACGAGGAAACCGAAATCGCCGAGCCGAGTGACAATGAAGGCTTTCCTGCCCGCTTCCGCTGCCCGTTCCCTTGTGAACCAAAAACTGATGAGTTGGAACGAACACAACCCAACGCCTTCCCAACCAATGAACATCGTCGCCAAGTTCCCAGCGAGAACGAGCAAGAGCATGAAGAAGACGAACAAGTTCAGCAAAGCGAAGTATCGGCTGAACTCTTCATCGCCAGCCATGTAGCCGACCGAGTAAACATGGATGAGGAAACTGACGCCGGAGACCGTCAGCGCCATCGTGACGGAAAGCGGGTCAAAGAGCAATGCAAACGGGATTTTTATCGGACCCGCTTCAAGCCAAGGGTAAACGGAAACCTGAATTGACCTTTGCTCAGGTGGCAAGGCAATGTTCAGGGCAAGCAGGTAAAGCGATGCCAAAAATGCACCGGCAATTGAGCCACAAGCGACGATGCTGACAATAGGGCGAGGCAACCTTCTTCCCCAAAGACCGTTGACGATAAATCCCGCCAACGGAAACACAAGCACCAAAATCACAACCCACCACTCTTCAACGAAACCTTTCATCACCGTCCAAGCCGTCGTTCCATGAACCTCCGGCATCGCATCACACCCTTTCTGTCCCTGAATTGCTCTTTATCACCATCTCAGCAAGGTAGCCTTGTCAGCATCAACGGTTCGCCTAAGCCTGAACAGTGCGACGATAATGGCGAGCCCGATAGCGACTTCCGCTGCCGCCAGCGTCATCGTGAAGAAGACGATGACCTGACCGTCAAGGTTGTTGTGGGCTTTGGAGAAAGCGACAAGGGCGATGTTGGCAGCGTTGAGCATCAACTCAATGCTCATGAACATGACGATGATGTTGCGCTTTATGAGCACTCCGAGAGCGCCGAGGCTGAACAAGACCGCACTCAACGCCAAAACCCAATTGAGCGGAATTCCTGCCTCCAAACCTAAACTCCCTCCTTCGGGCGCTTTGCCAGCACAACTACTCCCACCATCGCTATGAGCAAAATGAGCGATGCGATTTCAACGGCGAGCAAGTATTTCGTGAACAACATCCGAGCGAGTTCGGGAATTGGCTTTAGCGCCAACGGGTCACCGGCAAACCCCAAAGTCAACGCAGCGCCGGCAACGCTGATCAAGGCGACCGCCAAGAGACCGGAGAGAATCAATCCCCATCCCCATTGTCTGGGCAACGGGTCATCACCGAATTCGTCTCGCCGCAAGTTCAGCAGCATGATGATGAACAAGAACAGCACCATGATGGCACCAGCGTAAACGATAATCTGCACGATTGCCAAAAACTCGGCTCCGAGAAGCAAGTAAACTGCAGCGACGCAAAAAAGCGTCCAAACCAGAAAAAGGGCGCTGTGAACTGGGTTGGGCGACGAGAGCATACCGATTGCGCCGACAACCGCGCCCAACGCCACCAGCAAAAACAACACCTTCAGCGTCATCCTTCCTTTCCCCTCCAAAACGAGATTGGGAGTTTAAGCGCTTGTCTTGGACAGTCTCGCTACTTTGCCGCTGCATAAGTGTAGCGCAAACTCTGGATTTTGGGTGCAAACTTTATGTCGGGAGCGGAAAACGGAGTTTGCTCAGGTGAAAGATGGGGTGACCTTGAGATGGCTGCAATTCAAACTGTTCGCTGCCAAAAATGTGGGCACGAAAATCGCCTCGGAGCAAAATTTTGCGCCCATTGCGGGTCACCGCTGCCACGACCTGAAGACTTGCCTAAAACGCCACCATCCGATGCCACACCGCCAGCGCCCATCGTCGCTGAAGAGGCAAAGGAAGCAGCGAAGAAACTTTGGGACATTGTTAAGACCGTCGTGACCGTTGGCGGTCGGACGGCTTGGCTTGAGTTGACCAATCCCGAACCCGTTTTGGAAGGGACTTTGACCGAGCGCTTGAAAGTTGAGTCCGTGACGATGCCGAAGGAAATTGCATTTTGGCTCACAATCGTTGCAGGCATCGTGTTGTTAGTGTTTGCCCTAACTGGCGGATGGCTTTTCCCATTTTTGGCGACTGTAGCCTTTCTGGTTCTCTCTTGGCTCAAATGGCGTCGTCCATACTTCAGCGCACTCTCATGGACGAACTTGGGTGGGCTTTTGAGCAAGCAAGTCCCAAGTTGGAACTTAAAGGTCAGGACAGATAAGGGCGAAGTTCAAGTCGTTGCTTACGGCGATGCTTCGGGCAATGAGCCGCAAATTGGCGACCGAGTTCGGGTTTGGGGAATTTTTGACGACAAGGCTCAAACAAGGCTGAGGGCATGGAAAATTCAGGCGATGGACGCAACAGGAAAGCCAAAAGGTCAGCCCTTCACCTTCCCACGACTTTTCCCGTTGGTGCCAACCCTTTTCTTCCTGTCGCTCGTCATGTTCGTTTTGTCGTTGCTGGCTTCAATCAGGTAATGCGGGTGAAAGGCGTTATGGCTAAGTGCGAAGTTTGTGGCAAGGTCTCGCGGGTGATCACCAATGCGTTGAAGGTTTGCTCCGAATGTTTGCGACTGCGGTTTGAAAAGGCGGAGCCTAATGCGGGTGAAAGGCGTTATGGCTAAGTGCGAAGTTTGTGGCAAGGTCTCGCGGGTGATCACCAATGCGTTGAAGGTTTGCTCCGAATGTTTGCGACTGCGGTTTGAAAAGGCGGAGCCGATTGTTAAGGAGATACATGCCCGGTCACGGCGATATTTTGGGCTTCCAGAGCAACCACCTGCTGATGCGGGAGGAATTCCTTGCGCGATTTGCTCTCAGGGTTGCCGAATTCCGAAGGGTGGGGTTGGCTATTGCGGTTTGCCACATGGTGACAGGAAGCGAACTGCCGTCGTCAGTTGGTATTACGACCCGTTGCCGACCAACTGTGTCGCCGATTTCGTTTGTCCCGCCGGGACAGGGCGAGGTTATCCGAAGTATGCCTACCGACCCGGACCTGAATATGGCTACAAGAACCTTGCCGTCTTCTACGAAGCCTGCTCGTTCAATTGCCTGTTTTGCCAAAACTGGCATTACCGATACGGACCCCAGCGCAAGAGGGTTGTCACGCCGGAACGATTGGCTGAAGCCGTTGACGAACGGACATCTTGCATTTGCTACTTTGGCGGCGACCCGACACTGCAATTGCCGCATTCAATTGAAGCGTCCCGCATCGCTTTGGAGCGGAACAGCCATAGGATTTTGCGAATATGCTGGGAGACCAACGGGAACATGCATCCCAAGTTGCTTGACAGGATTGTGGAGATTGCTTTGGTCTCAGGCGGCTGCATAAAATTTGACCTGAAGGCTTGGAACGAATCGGTTCACATCGCTTTGACGGGGACATCAAATCGGCGGACTTTGGAAAATTTTGAACGGGTAGCATCGCGGATCAACGAGCGCCCGGAAGTCCCGCTTTTGGTGGCAAGCACATTGCTCGTGCCCGGCTATGTGGACTTAGAAGAGGTTCGCAACATCGCCCGCTTCATCGCCAGTTTAGACCCAAACATCCCTTATTCGCTTCTGGCTTTTCATCCAGACTTTTTGATGGACGACCTGCCGACAACTTCTTGGGAGCACATGATGCGCTGTTATGAAGCAGCGAAAGAAGCAGGTTTGACAACCGTCCACATCGGTAACCGACACTTGCTTTGGAAAGGCGATTATGAACGGCTTGATTCGTGATGCGTGAAGCGTGAGGCGTGATAGCGTGAAAGCGTGATATCGTGAAGTGTGAAAGCGTGAGGTGTGAAGTTTGGCGGCGTGACGGATTGGCAGATTTGGGGCACTTAAACTGCAATTGGTTCTCGCTCCGTTCGCTCCACATGCTCAATGATTCTGTCAAGGAGCGAGTCTGGCGTCACTTGATCGGCTTCCGCTTCAAAGTTCAAGATGACACGGTGGCGCAGTGCCGGTTTGATCGCTTTTTTGATGTCGTCCTTTGCGACATTGTATCGCCCATCAAGCAGTGCGAAAACTTTGCCAGCCAAAAGCAGTGTTTGAGCGGCTCTGGGAGATGCCCCATAGCGGACATAGCGATTGACTTCAGGCGGAGCGAATTCGGAGCCCGGATGGGTTGCCACGACAATTTTCAAAGCGAAGTCACGGACATGGGGCGCTACTGGAACTTCCCTGACGATTCGCTGCAACTTCAACAAATCTTCACGGTTGGCAACTGGTTCAACTTTCGGCAACTCAGCCACAGTCGTGCGGTCAACAATTTCCCGCAATTCGTCCATTGAAGGGTAGGGGACGAGGAGTTTGAAGAAGAAGCGGTCAAGTTGCGCTTCGGGTAGCGGGTAAGTCCCTTCCTGCTCAATCGGGTTCTGGGTTGCCATGACCCAAAAAGGCGGCTCAAGGACATAGCGCCTCCCGCCAACGGTTACTGCCAACTCTTGCATCGCTTCCAAAAGAGCCGATTGAGTTTTTGGCGTGGCTCGGTTGATTTCGTCGGCAAGGACGATGTTGGCGAAAATCGGACCGGGACGGAACTCAAAAGTTCGTTGCCCGGTCTCCGTTTCCGTCAAGACATCTGTGCCAGTGATGTCCGCAGGCATCAAATCAGGCGTGAATTGAATGCGGGAAAACTTCAAGTTGAGGGCTTGAGCCAATGTCCTGACAAGCATCGTCTTCCCCAAACCGGGAACGCCCTCAAGCAAGACATGCCCGCCAGCAGCCAAAGCCACCAAAACTCCCTCAACAATCTCGTTCATGCCGACGATGATTTTCCGAATTTCGCTTTCAACAGCCCGCAACAGGTCTCTACTCCACGCAGCCAACTCCTTGCCGTTCTCCATTTTTCGTGCCCTCCCGAATCTCGTGAAATTTTCGCCAAAGCAATTTTGCCATCCGACAAGCAACGAAGGCACTCATCCCAAACGACCGCAAAAGAAAAATTCGCCGACTAAGGCTGGCGAAACCCGCAGCGTGAATGGCTTTGGCTGCGTTATCGACACGGAAGTCTGCAATATGTCTGGCAGTGTCATCGACTGTGGGCTAAAGTCCATAACATGGGTCACTTTCGCTGCGCTATCGAGCGATAAGTCAACCTGAAACTGGAGGGCATGACAGATGTTGAGGGCGTGGTTTGCTCCAATCCCTTTGCCCGTAGGAGAGGAATGGGGCAGCATTGCGCTGCCGAAAGTTTCTCCTGACGATTTGCAGGCAATAGCGAAAGCGCTCAGGAACTCTGCGAGCAGTTTGAAGGAGATGGCAGTTGCGGAGATTGCCCGAAAACTTGAGTTAGTTGCCAGCCAGTGGCAGCGATATGATTTGCCCGAACGGAGATATGCGTTGGAACTTTTGCCGCAAATTCTGCCCTTCAGCGAGCCCGTTTGCCGGCAAGCCATTGACGCTTTGATGGAGTCAATCACGACTCAAAGGCTGCTCGGTTTGCTTGATGAATTGCTGGGTAGCCACAAAGCCCTTGATGAATTCGTTGATAGACCTTCCGGCTTGAAGCGGAGAGCCTTCGGCGCTGATTTGGCGTTTCTGATTTTGGCAGGCAACATCGTCGGTGTCGGGATTTGGGACATCGTTTTCTGCCTGCTTTGCAAAACGCCCGTTCTTGTCAAGCCATCTTCAAACGAACCCGTCTTTCCGACCCTATTCGCCCGAACCATTGAAAAGTTTGCGCCCGAACTTTCCCAAGCAGTTGCCGTTGTCCCGTTCCCGTCGGAACGGGAAGATTTGATGGGCATTGCTCTCAGGGAGTGCGATGCCGTCATAGTTTACGGGACGGATGAAACCGTTGAAGCAGTGAAGCGGAAAACTACAGCGAAAGTTCGCTTCGTTGAGCGAGGGCATCGGTTCAGCGTCGCAATCGTGGACGCCGAGTTTGCCGATGGGCGAACGGCTGAACTGTTGGCTTTAGATGTCGCCCGGTTTGACCAAATAGGTTGCTTGTCGCCGCAAGTTTGTTTTGTGGTGGGGCACGGGGCAAGGGACATGGGGCAAGGGTTTGGAGAGGAAGTTGCAAAGGCTTTGAGGCGAGTTGGCAAGGAATTGCCCACAAATTTGCGCGAGGGCGAGAAAGTTTCTCTGGTTCAATTTCGGTTCACTTGTGAAATGCTGGGCGCTCAAGTTTTGGCTGCCGAGGATGGAACTTGGGCTGTCGCAATTTGGGGCGACGAAAACTTAACTGCTTGGCAAAAAGTTTCCTGCGCCGCAAGGGTTGTCCACATCGTCGCTGCAAAATCCCTCGACGAAATTTTTGAATCGCTGAAACCGTTCGGGAAATTCCTGCAAGGCGTAGCGGTGGCAATGGACGAGACGAAAGCGGAAGAGGTTGCAGAAATTTTGGGGCGGTTGGGGGCAACCCGAATTTGTCCCGTCGGGCAATTGCAAGTCCCGCCGATTGAGTGGTCGCAGGACGGAAAGCACTTGGTTTCTGAACTGGTTCGTTGGTGCGATTTTGAACCGATAGTTTTGCCGCCAAAGGAAAGTGGCTGGGTTGAGGTCTTTCGTGGCGATGCTGCTCAGGCTGTAGCCATTCGTTTTGAGTTGGAGCAAAAGGGCATTCCTGTCAGCCTTGAAAGCGATGTTGACCCATCAAACCCGACCGTTCCCGTCCATCGCTTGAGAGTTCCCGCTCAATATGCGGACGAAGCGTCGCAGTTGATTCCAAAATTGACTTGAAGTTTCAAATCCCTGAACCCGCAACACTCCAAAGGTGAGGTGAAAAAGCGGTGCAGGATTTGGAGTCGCTGAAACAAAAGTTCCTGCGCTATCTGGCTCAAACATCCGACGAACCGATAGGTGTGGTCGTTGAGCGGGCGGAGGGTTGTTGGATAATCGCAAAGGACGGGCAACGATACTTGGACTTCATCTCAGGCATCGCCGTCACCAACATCGGACACGCTCATCTCGAAGTCGTTCAAGCGATTAAGAGGCAAGTGGAGCGATACTTGCACACGATGGTCTACGGCGAATTCGTTCAGGATGTTCAAGCGGCGTTAGCGGAAAAGTTAGTGAGCATCGTTGAGGCTGCATTTAAGAGGGCAACTGACGGACAGTGGCGGGGCGAACTCCAATACTACCCGACAAACAGCGGGACTGAGGCAAATGAGGGTGCGTTGAAACTGGCACGCAAATTCACGGGGCGCAAAAAATTTGTCGCCTTCCAAAACAGTTTTCACGGCGACACCTTAGGTTCGCTTTCGGTGACTGGGCGTGAAATTTACCGCAAACCCTTTGAGCCACTCCTGCCCGATGTGGTGTTTTTGCCTTTCGGGGATGTTGATGCACTTCGGCAAATTGACGAGACAGTCGCTGCGGTCATATGCGAACCCATACAGGGCGAGGCTGGCATTATAGTCCCGCCAGACGATTTTTTGCCCGCACTTCGTAAGCGGTGCGATGAGGTTGGTGCATTGTTGATTTTGGACGAAGTTCAAACGGGTTTCGGTCGGACGGGAAAATGGTTCGCCTTCGAACATTGGGGCATCGTTCCAGACATCTTGACACTCGGCAAGGCACTCGGTGGCGGGATGCCGCTGAGCGGTTTTTTGGCTCGGCGGGAAATCATGAGAGTTTTTGCGGAAAACCCGCCCCTTTGTCATGTGACCACTTTCGGCGGTCACCCCGTTTGCTGCGCTGCAGCGCTGGCTGCGTTGCAAGTTATGGAACGGGAAAACTTGCCGGAACGGGCTGCCATCATGGGGACAAAACTGAGGGGTGCACTGGAGCAACTTGCCAATCGTTACCCGCAAATCGCTGAAGTCCGAGGGAAGGGGCTTATGTTGGGGCTTGAGTTTGTGATGAAGGAAGCAACTCAGACCTTCGTGAAAGGTTGCCTTGAACGGGGGCTAATTGTCGGCGGAACTTTGCACACCGAAAAAGTCGTTCGCATTGCCCCACCGCTTGTCATAACTGACAACGAAATCGGGTGGGCAATTGAAGTGATAGAAGAAGTCTTGCGCTTCTGCTGAAGCCATTGTCATCCTGCTTCTCGAACGCTTTCAAGGGGTTGACAAACGCAGCAAATCTTGCAACCTTTTTATTCGGCGTTGTCTCCTCACCCTTTGGGATCGGAGCATTGGGGCGTAGTTCGTTTCTTTCAGCAGGGTCTCACAGCAGTGAGGAGCGTGGGAGATGGATGAAGAGCGTGCTAATTGTAAACCCGAAAGCCAAACGGGGAAAGGCTGTTTTGCTGGCGCAAAGGGCTCAAAAGCGACTGATGGAGCGAGGTTGGCAATGTGATTTGCAGGTCAGTGAGAGCGGCGAGCACATTAAGCAATTGACGAAGGAAGCCGTTGAGCGGGGCGTTGATGCGGTCATAATTGCCGGCGGCGATGGTTCAATCCATCAAGCAGTCCAAGTGCTGGCAAACACGAAAGTGCCCTTGGGCATCGTTCCCTGTGGGCGGGGAAACGATTTGGCGAGAACTTTGGGTTTGCCTCATCCACCTGAATTGGCAGCAGATGTCATTGCTGAGGGCAACCTAAGGCAGATTGACTTGGGCTTGATCTCCGCCGCTAATTTGCCTGAGCCGCATTTTTATTGCGGCATAGTCACTTGCGGGTTTGACAGCGATGTCGCCGAATTTGCCTACCGACATCGGAGCATTCCCAGCGGTTGGGTTGGATATGTGGGAGCCGCTTTGGTTTTGCTGGCTAAGTTTCGGTTCCAACAAGTTCGGGTTCAAGGTGATGATTTTGAGTTCCAAGGCAGCGTGCTGCTGGTGGCAACAGCCAACTGTCCTTCCTACGGTGGCGGCTTGTGGATTGCACCGACTGCTCGAATAGATGACGGCTTGCTCCATGTTTGCATAATCCGCCAAACCTCAAAACTCCGAATTCTCTTGCTGCTTCCGACCGTCTTCACGGGCAAGCACATTTTAGAGCCTGAGGTAAGTTTGCACCCAACCAAGAAGGTGCGCTTGGAAGGGGAGCAGCAATTACCGCTTTTCGCCGATGGCGACCCAGTGGGGACTACTCCCGCAGAAATTCAAATAGCACCCAACGCACTTACGGTGTTTGCGCCTCTCAAGAGTTGAGGTCGCTCAACTCATGACCAACTCAATTGCGGTCACATTCAACCCTGAATACGCTGACCGACCTAAGTCGGCGTGGGCTTTCCAATATGCCGGGTATAGTCACGACGGGGGCATCGTAGGTCGCTTCAACCTTGAGCATCCCGCCCCGTTGTCTTTTTTGAGAGTTCGCAAAGGGTGTTCCATCGGGCGCATAGGAAGTGATTACTACGACCACACTTGATGCGTTCGGGAGGTTCGCTGTCCGCTGTTGGACGATGGCGACTATGTGTTCGTTCAAATCGTTGTCGTTATCGGGATCGTAGCAGACAGCGCCGAACCTTGCGGCGTCCCTGACAGCGTTGTTCAAAGTGTGCAGCCAACCCAAAAGTTGCCCGAACATGGAAATGCCCAGCATCAGCAAGACCAAAAGGCTTGCTATTAACGCAAACTCTACTATCGCTTGTCCATGCTTTTTCCGCTTCATAGGCGTCTCACCTTGACAGTCTGGGTGCATTATGCCACAGAACTTCAATCTCTTTCACGACCGTCGTCACTGAGCGCCGAAACCCGCACTTATGGCGATTGCCAAACGCTTGAAATCCCTGACCTGATGAACTGGACAGCGATGGTGGCGAGCAAGAGAGCCATGACTTGAGCCAGAACCGCAGAACCCGTTTTGCCCAAGATTTGGAAGAGTTTCTCGCCGAACATGAGTATCGCCCAAGTGACGAGGAAACTCACGACGACTGCTACAGTGGTCAAGGCGAGCCCGTAAGTTGCCTGCAACACCAAAGTTGCCGTGATAGCGCCTGGTCCTGTAAGCAAAGGGCAAGCCAGTGGCACGACGGAAGTCTGTTCCTCCTCATCTGCGCCCCAGTGCCCGAACAGAACGATGCGGACAGCGATGATGAGAAGCAAAAGCCCACCGGCAATTTGCAAGTCAGCCAGAGTCACTCGGAACAGGTTCAGAACCGTGATGCCACCGAGCATGAACAAGACCAAAAGCAGGAAGGCGACGAAAGTCGCCAGAGTGAAAGTTTTTCGCCTCTCGGCACTCGTTTTGTCGTGAGTGGCTGCCATGAAAAGTGGCAGGTTGCCCAACGGGTCGAGAATCAACAGCAGCCAAACTACTGCTTGGACCAACCCGCTCCAGTCCATACCGAACTCACCTCTCACCGCTTTGTGAGAGAAGGCTGCTTGTTATGGCAAAATTTTGGCAGCGCCAGTCAATTAGGGAAGGGATGGGGATGAGCCATGCAATATGTGACTGTCGGGAGCACAGGCGTGAAAGTGTCAAGATTGTGTTTTGGGACGCTACAGATAGGCTCGTTTATGGCTCAACTCCCCCCGATTCAAGCGGCGGAGTTGCTGATGTTCGCCTTCGAAAAAGGCATCAACACTTTTGACACTGCTCGACCCTTCCGCTCCCGTGATTTGTTAGCCAACGCCTTCAGGAACAACCCAGAGGTCATAGTCATTGACAAATCGCCAGCACGAACTTACGAGGAGATGGAGCGGGATGTCGCCGAAAGTTTGGTTGAGTTGGACCGAGAGGAGGCGGACATTTTCCTGCTCTACGATGTCAGGTCGCGTGAAGACTTTGCCATGAGGCAAGGGGCTTGGGATTACCTCAAAGAGGCAAAGGAGATGGGGCTCGTCAAGGCAATCGGGTTGTCAACGCTCTCTATTGAAGTTGCCCAACTTGCGGCGGAACTCCCAGAAGCGGATTTCGTCCAAGTCGTCTTCAACATTGAAGGGGCTGGGCTCTTGGACGGAGGCAGAGACGAAATGGAACAAGCGATGAGCAGGCTGAAAGAAGCGGGGAAAACTGTCTGCGCTATTAAGCCTCTGGCAGGCGGGATGTTGAGCCGTGATAAGTGGAAGGAAGCCCTTGAGTTCGTGTTCCGACACCCGCTGGTTGACTGCGTTTGTGTCGGGATGACAACTCACGAAGAGATAGAAGCAAATTGTGCGCTTGCCGACAAGGAAGAATTGAGCGACGATTTATTGCAGCACCTAACCCAAATGCCACGCAAACTTGTCATCCTTGATTGGTGCAACGGCTGTGAAGCCTGCATTCCCATTTGCCCAACGCAAGCACTTTACATGCATTCGGGTTTTGCGAAGGTGATTCAAGACCGATGCGACTGGTGTGGGAAATGCGGTCCAGTTTGTCCTGAACAGGCTATCTTCCTGATTCCTGTGCCGCCGCCCGAGAAAATTGAAGAGGCGGAAGTTGAGTAGTGTTTTTCACGGGTGCCAAACTTCAAGCACCCGCTCAACATTGCCCCAATCAGAGCGCTCGGGTTCAATCCGCCCATTTTCAGCGCAAAAGACAAATCGTTGCAAGGCTTTTTCTTTCACCTCTTGGCTGACCCACTCCTCGCCGACCACAAAGGGCACTGCCCACGCTTTAGCCTTGCGCAAAATTTGAGCCCTTTCTATTGCCCGCTCAACATCTTCCTCATCAGCGACCCAAGAGATTTCCGCCACGATGATGAGTTTCTGACCTGCGAACTTACCTCGCTTCACTGTCCCGACCCAGAGCAAATCTGCTGCCCTCACATAATCGGCTTCTTGCGGTGTAATCAAGCCTTCTGCCTCTGCTTCGTCCAAAATCTTGTTGACCAACTCCGAAGCATCCCTTCCGCCTCTCAAAAGCACACCCAAGTATGCTCCAGCCTTTTGGCGGAAAGAGATTTCCTTGCTCATGCCTTTTAGCCTGCCGACATCGTTCTTCAAATCGTTGACATCACGCTTAAGTCCATCAACATCGCTCTTCAGCACGCCAACATCGCTCTTTAGCCCACCAACATCACCCTTTAGCACGCCAACATCGCCCTTCAGTTCGCCGACATCGCTCTTCAAAACGCCGACATCACTTTTCAGCCCACCGACATCACTCTTTAACCCTCCGACATCGCTCCTTAATTCACCAACATCGCCCTTTAGCCCACCGACATCGCTTTTTAACCCACCGACATCTCGTTCAAGATTAGCGAGTCGGCGATCAACTTGAGCCATCCACTCCGTTGGAAACCTGACTTCAAAGACGAAGTGGTCTGGCAAGATTCGCCGCCTCAACTCCTGCAAAAGTTGCGGGTCTTCGTCAAGAATTCGCAAAAGGGCTTGGATGTCCTCATGGGTGAGAGCCATTTTAGTCACCGCCAAAATTATGCCACGCGAGCCTTGTTTGCAGCCAATCATCGCAGTGCTTCGGCAAGGGCGATAAAGTTTCTGGCAGCATGTTCGCCGTAGATACCCGAAGCAGTCCCGCTCAGGACGAAGCCGTCAGGACCAGCCTTCTCAACCAATTCAAGCCCGCGCCGAACGACCTCTTCAGTCGGCAATTTGTCAAGAACTTCCATGTCGTCCAAGTTACCGACCAGACAAACTTTGCCCTTTAGCAACCTTTTCGCTTCGGCGATATCGCAATCGCCCCAAGGCGGCGCTTCAAGGGGATCAAGGGCATCAACACCTATTCGCAAAATCATCGGCAAGTAACGCATGATCGGTCCGTGATTGTGGAAGTAGGCTAAAGCGCCGTGAGAGTGCATCAACGCGACTAAATCTCGGTCCGGCTTGACGACCAACTCTTCGTAAGCAGCAGGTCCAAGTTGCTCTGAGACATACTCGCCACCGACAATTCGGAAAGCATCAACGCCGAACCGACACAGCGCATCAACAAATGGGAGCAACCTATCATTTGCCACACGAACCATTTCAACCATTAAGTCGGGAGCATCAGCCCAAAGCAGGCAAAAATCCATCGGCGAAAGCCATTCGGCAGGGAAACAAATTGCATCGCCGAGCCCGTAAAGGACGACACCGTTTTCGCCGAGCCAATCCTTTTCGGCGACAAAGTTTTGAGCCGCCCGCCGAATTTGCTCTTCAGTTGGCGGAATGTAAGGCACGGAGAGCAAGCGTTCAACATCGGTTGGAGTTTTGCACGGAAACTCAACGCAAGCGCTGATGGCAGCAGTTCGCTTAGTCACCCGCCTGAAATCGCCTGCAGGCGAATGGTAAATGGTGACGGTTGCGTCCCCGATGGTGAGCGTTTCAATTTGAAATGAGTTGCCGATGAACGGGTCAACCCCTCCGTGAGCGTAAATGATGATGTCCGTCTTTTCAACCAGTTCCCGTCCAAGTGGGCTATCCCTTGGAATCCGCCCGAACCCCTGAGGCGCAACCGGCACCCTGTCAGGCGTTCCACAGTGAAAGGCAACCATCAACCTCTCCCGCGATGTCATGATGCGCCTTCCCTCGCTCCTTTGAGGCGAAACAAACTACCGTCCAGTTTCACGCAGGGCAAGTTCTACCGCACCCTAAGTCTCTTGACGACCGTTCTCCCGTAGAAGTCGCGAACCCTCAGTGTCGTTGAGTGGGGCAAGGTTAAGGTAAGGTTCAAAGAGGCATTTTGCGTCGGGTTCGCAAACTCAAACCGACCCAAGTATTCGCGCCCAAGCCAAACCTCAATCCAGCGAGTCTCGCCTTCTCCGCATGTCACTTTCGGGACAGAAATTCGCAAGGCGAACGGCTCGTTTGCCGCAATTTTGTCGGGCAAACTGACTTGCAAAGGCTCGCAAGTCTCTTCAGTTGCACTGACAGCCTTTATGCCCATCGCGCCGACCAAAGCCGCCTTTGCGGCTTGGCGCAGTAAGTTTCGTCGCTTCGTTTTGTCCGTCATGGTTCAACTGACACCTCCCCAATCGGTTCAGCGACAATCTCGCCAATCACTTTTGCCCACTTGACGCCTTTTCTCTCCATCGCTTCCATCAGGTTGTCCAACTTTTCCTTCGCCACACTAATTAAGAGCCCGCCGGATGTCTGAGGGTCACAAAGGGCGATGCGCATGGCTTCAGGAACCTCATCGTGCCAGTGGGTGAACGAGTCGGCGAATTTTTTGTTAGCCCGAGCGCCGCCGGGGTAAATTCGCTGCTCAATCAATTCCAAGACACCATCAAGCAACGGGACTTTTGAGGCGAAAATTTTCGCCCCGACTTTACTCGCCTCAATCATTTCGTGCAAGTGCCCCATCAACCCGAAACCTGTCACATCAGTGCAAGCGTTGACCCCAACTTCAAGCATCGCTTCAGCCGCTGCCTTGTTGAGCGTCGTCATGACCTCAATGGCTTTAGCCACAAGTTCCGGCGGCGTCTTGTCCTGTTTGATGCCGTGATTGATGGCACCTGTCCCGAGGGGTTTCGTTAGGACAAGCACATCGCCGGGCTTTGCGTTGGCGTTTGTGATGACTTTTTGCAGGTGGACTATGCCTGTAACTGTCAAGCCGTAAATCAGGGACGGGTTGTCAACTGTATGTCCGCCGATAACAGCCACATCCGCTTCGGTCAACTTATCGTAGCCGCCTTGAAGGATTTGAGCCACCAGCGACGGCTCAATCTGTGCTGCGGGGTAGCCGACGATGTTCAAGGCAGTGATTGGCGTCGCTCCCATCGCATAAATGTCGCTGACAGCGTTGGCAGCAGCAATTGCCCCGAAAGCGTATGGGTCATCAACGATGGGCGTGATGAAGTCAAGGGTTTGAACGATAGCCAAGTCATCTGACAACCGAAATACCCCTGCATCGTCGGCGGTCTCTATTCCGACGAGAACATTTGGGTTCGGAACTTTGGGCAACTGTTCCAAAATCCGCTTCAGGTCCGCCGGACCTATCTTGCACGCTCAGCCACCTTTGGGCGAAAGCGTTGTCAACTTCAGGACTTGCTCGCCCATGTCACTTGCTCCTTTCACCGAAAAGTTTTGTCGCTTTCAACACGCCACCATCGTCACGGCATTGGAGAGTATAGCGAACCTAAAACCGAAGGGCAACTTCCTGTTTCGCTCCTCATCCCTTTCCCTGCAACGGGACTGAGTTGCTGACGGCGTTGACGATGGCTTCTGCGACGGTATGCTGGATGGCGACACACAAAGAATGGAAGTCGCAACTTTTGCTGCCGACGGAAGCGACGACAGCAAAATCGCCGTCATACATCGTGTGAGCGGGTCGGACGGCAAGCGCCAACCCATTTTGAGCCCACTGAGCCGCTTTAGTTGCCTGAACTTTTGTCAATCCCACATCCGTCACGACGCAGACAAGGGTCGTGTTTTCGCCAACAAGCATGGGCGTAAATCCAAAGCCCATCTCGCCCTTCAGCAGGTAACTTTCGGCATCAATCCACTCTCCCGTCTTTGGGTCACGAGCGCCAGCAACGATTTTCCCTGTCCGCCAATCAACTATGTCGCCCCAAGCGTTGACAACTGCCAATGCTGCCACGAAAGCCTTGTCCCCGATTGAGCGGAAGGAAATCCCGACACCGCCGGTCATCGCAAATTCAATTCCTTTGACCTTCCCAACTGTCGCTCCCGTTCCCGCACCGACATTGCCTTGGCTGACTTCGGATGGCGATGCGACTTGACAGGCTTTGTAGCCCCATTCCTTTGTCGGTCGGACTTCGGACGAACCCACACGCAAATCAAACACGACACCTCCGACGATGATTGGGACTTTGGCGACTTGAGTGTCAAAGCCGATGCCGTGTTCTTCAAGCCATTGCATTACCCCGAAGACGCTTTCAAGTCCGAAGGCACTGCCGCCGGTGAAGACGACGGCGTGAATTTGTGGGACGAGATGGAGCGGCGAAGCGGTATCCGTCCCGAAAGTTCCCGAAGCGCTGCCTCTAACTTCAACGCCCGCAACCGCTCCCCGCTCAAACAAAATGACCGTTACGCCCGTCTTATTCTCCGAGTCGGTCACATGCCCAACTTTCACGCCCTCAAAAACCGACCAGTCCACATCCGTCACCCCTTTCCGAGTTTGCCACTGGCTAACTCATGGCTGGTTTTTTAGTAACGCACCGAAAGCGAACCACGCTACGGACTTTAGTCTACAGTTGATGACGGGAAAACTTGAGCGCCGACTTCAGCCAGCGGAATCACTTGCAGGCAAAAATTCACCGTCGCATCAGTTGTTGGAGCAACTGAAGGGCTTGATAGTGGGAAGGGTTTCGCTCCAGTTCGGTTCGCAACTCGGCGATGGCTTCCTCTCGCAAGCCCTTTTTTGCCAAAGCGACAGCCAAATTGTAGTGGACATCGGGCATGTTGGGGAAAAGTTTTGCCAACCGCCTCAGGACATTGAGGGCTTCTTCAACCTGCCCCAGCGCATCCAGAGTGGCGGCAAGGTTCATGAGGGCTGTGGAGTTTTGGGGGTCTAAGGCGACAGCGAACCGGAAGTGCTGAAGGGCTTCGTCGTATCGTCTCATCAAGTAAAGTGCCACACCCGCATTTATGCGAGCCTCCATGTTTGAAGGCTCAAGTTCCAAAGACTGCTGGAGGAGGGAAAGGGCTTGTTCCGGTTTGCCTTGCCTGAGCAGTTTCAAGGCTCGCTTCCTCAACTCTTCGGCGGAAACGGGCTTTCGCTTGAACCATTTCAGCAGACGCCGCCACATGTTCGTCACCACCTTTTGAGTTCACCGCCATAATGATGCCATGAACTTGCAGGGCGATAAACATGTGTCCACACCGCCTCAAAGAGTGCCACAATGTTGCAGGGCAACGCACTGAAAGGAGGCGAGAACGGATGGAGCGTTGGCGCTACGAGCCTTCCGACGAATGGGACGAATTGGAAGAACTTGAGGACTTGGAAGACTTGCTGCCTGCACTGGGACACCGAAACTGGATTCAAATTGCCGACATGGCTTTCCCATCCCTTGCCTCGCCCGGAGTCCAAACTATCGTCGCCGATGAGGAACTTCTGCCGGTTTTGGACTTTGTCCTCGAAGCCTTGAGCGAACAACCCCACATCCGACCAATCGTTTGGCTGGACGCCGAGTTGGATTTCGTCCGAGAGGAATGGGCGCCGGGTATAACGCAGTTCAGGCAAGAGTTGTCGGAACGGCTGCAAGGTCTGCCCGTCAACAAACTCCCTCACGAGCAACTGATTGCCAAGTTGAACGAAGTGAGCAAGCAGTTCCAAGTTGTCGTCATCAAGACGAGGACTTGCTTGCCTTACACCTCGGTCTTCATTGAACTTGACTGCGCTTATTGGGACGAAAACAGGGAACGACTTCTGCGGAGCGCAATGGTGCATTGAAGCGGGATTGCGAATAGGAAGCGAGAGGAGGTAGGAGCGATGGGACGAGTGACGGAGATTCGGTGTGCAGTCGTCGGCTACGGTGGCATGGGCAAACATCACGCGGAAATGATAGGACGGACAGGCACAATGAAAGTCGTAGCCGTTTGCGATGTCGACCCGCAAAGACTTGAAGCGGCGAAATCGGAACTGCCAGGCGTTAGGACTTACTTGAGCGTTGACGAATTGCTGGCGAAAGAGGACTTTGACCTCGCAGTCATCGTCACACCTCATAACACCCACGCACCTTTAGCCCTCAAGTGTTTGAAGGCTGGTAAGCATGTCATCGTTGAAAAGCCGATGTGCCTGACCGTTAAAGAGGCGACGGCAATGATAGAAGCGGCAAAGCAAAAGGGAGTAATGTTGACCGTTTACCACAACCGCCATTGGGACGGAGATTTCATGGCAATTCGGGAGGTTGTGGAAGCGGGACTCATCGGCGAAATCTTCCATGTGGAGATGTTCGGTGGCGGTTACCACAGACCAGGACCTTGGTGGCGCTCCGATAAAGCCATTTCGGGAGGGCTCTTTTACGACTGGGGCGCCCACTACCTTTGGTGGCTACTGCAACTGATTCCGCACCCGATTCAAAGCGTCGTCGGGGCTTTCCACAAACTCAAGTGGCACGATGTGACCAATGAAGACCATGTCCAAGCGATTATCAGGTTCGCCAACGGAACTATAGCCGATGTCCAGTTCTCCACTATCGCTGCTGCGGGCAAGCCCCGCTGGTTCATCTTGGGCACGGAAGGCGCTATCGTTGACCGATGGGAAGGGAAGTTTTCGCTCCACTACTTCGTCAACGGAATTCGGGCAGAAACGCAAGTGCCTTACAAGGAAAGCAGGTGGTTTGAGTTTTACCGCAATGTCGCCAACCACCTTCTGCACGGCGAGGAATTAGCGATAAAGCCTGAACAAGCCCGCAGGGTTATTGCCATCATGGAATACGCTGAGCGCTCTGCCAAACAAGGTGGCAAAGCGCTGCCAATTCCTTACGAGCAAGCCTGAAGGTTCAGTAGTTGACGAAGGGCAACAACCCCATAATGCGGGCTCGCTTAATAGCGACGGCTAATTGCCTTTGGTGTCGTGCGCAATTTCCTGTTTGCCTTCTCGGCAAAATTTTGCCTTTGCTGTCCATGAACCTTTGCAACTTGCTGATGCTCTTGTAATCGATGAAGTCAACACCTTCCATGCACCATTGGCACCGCTTTTTCTTTTTACGGCGAGCCGCCATTTGCTGTCTCACCCTGTTACCTCCTTATCCCGTGGGATTGGGTTTCAAAATGGGAACTCTTCCGCCTCCTCTTCGTCGGGAGGCGGCAATTCTTCCAAAATGGCATCATCAATCGGCACATCTTGCTCCGGAAGTATATCGCTTTCAAGCGGCGTCGGATAGCCACCTTCCATCGCGGACGGTGCGGGCGTCACCCCTTCGGGCTTTCTGTCCATGAACTGGATGGCAAAAGCGATGACATCAACGGAAGTTCTCCTTTGCCCCATCCGGTCAATGTAGTTGTTGACTTGCAATCGCCCTTCGACCAAGACGAGTCTTCCTTTTGTCAAGTAACTGTGAGCGAATTCAGCCAGCCTGCGAAAAGCAACTATTCGGATGAAGTCGGTTTGCTTTTCCATCCCTCGCCTCGTTGGTCTATCAACTGCCAACCTGAAGGAGGCGATGGGAATCCCGCTGGGAGTGTATCGGATTTCCGGGTCAGCGACCAACCGCCCAACCAAAATCACCCGATTAAACATCAAACGCCCACCTCCGTGCAGGCGTGCATCCTTGCGGCAAAAGTGCAAAAGCGCGGGCAAGTTTCCCCCTGCCCCCACTTGTTGCACGCTTGCACGCAGGTGTCTACGCCCGCGTTTTGACGACCATATGACGCAAGACCCTTTCTTCCAGCCTAAGCATCCGCTCCAGTTCAGAAATCAGGTTAGGCTGCAGCCAGAAGTTGAAAACGACATAGATGCCGTGAGTCCGCTTCTTAATCTCGTAAGCCAGTTTGCGGACATCGGAGATGCGGACATTTTCAACGACCCCTTCTCGCTGTTCCAAGAAGTTCTGAATCTTCTCGATGAGCGAGTTGAGTTCCTCTTTCGGCAGTCCAGCGTCAACGAGGAAAATCAACTCGTAACTCCTTGCGCCCTTGGGCGGTTCTTTCTTCCGCTCAGGGGCAGCAACCGCCACTTCTGTCGTGGTCACATCTGTCGCTTCAACAGTTTGCTCCTCAACGGCTGTCGCTGTTTGATGCGCCTCTTCAGCAGCTTCTTCGTTAGGCGTAGGTTCGGTCAGTTTCTGTTCTGTCTCACTCATTTCCTTCCCTCCTGACTGCCTTGATGGGTTTGCGTATTGGTGGTTTGGCTTTCTGTTTTCCTCGCGACGCCCGACAATTATAGCACATTCACCGCGCCATGCTTTGCTCCGCTGCCTTTGCAACCCCTTCAAGGAGTTTTTGAGCCATCTGCTCCACAATTTTTCGAACCAATTGCTGGACGAGGGCTCCGCCTATGGGCACTCGATATTCGTAGTTGACTGTAAGCACCATCCTCGTTCCTTCAGGGTGCTGTTCAAAAACCCACTCGCCCTCATACTTGTCCAAGTCCCCCTCTTGAAGCGCGAACCTGCAAACTTTCTGCTCTTCATCCCACTCGTCCCGTTCAACCCATCTTGCCTTCAACCCAAACATAGGCACTGACGCTTCCCACTCACTTACGACGACTTTTCCGTCCTCACTTCGTTCCAAGACCCTAATTGCGGTCACATAGTCAAGCCAGTTAGGGAAACGCTCAACCTGTCGGGCAATAGCGAAAACTTGTTCCACAGGCGCACGAACGATTTGCTCAACAGTCAAAGTCTCAGCCACCGAACTCACCCCTTTGCCCCGAACTATTTCAGCGAAAGCAAGTAAGCGACCAATGCTTCCAAATCCTCCTCGCTACCCTCAAAGGGTGGCATAACCGTGTTCGGGTTCAAGGTTTTGGGGTTGAGCAGGATTCCCTTCAACTTCTCAGCATCGTATTTGCTGCCGATTTTGTCCAGACTTGGACCTATGGTGCCACCGATCCCGCCAATTGCGTGACATGTGGCGCAACCTGTTTCGTCATACACTGCCTTGCCCCGTTCTATCTTCGGGTCAGCGGTTTGTTGGCTGACCCTTTGCTGGTTGCCGTTCGCTGAAGTTTGTGA
>Ga0080007_1055386_pt1 | contig 39069 bp, 42 predicted proteins | sample OctOCTMetagenome_FD_69210 | JGI IMG/M metagenome (GOLD analysis project Ga0080007, IMG submission 69210) | Hot spring and microbial mat streamer communities from Octopus Spring Streamers, Yellowstone National Park, USA - OCT_B (SPADES... | ecosystem: Environmental > Aquatic > Thermal springs >...
CCCGAAACCGCCGCCAGGCCGTCTGATCGGCGCCGTATGGGCGAGGCCTATCGCACCACCGGCAGCCGGTAACCCGCACATCCAGGATCCCGTGGAGGACCTTGCGGTCATCCACCCGGGGCCTCCCGGTTTGGGCCCTGGGCGGCCGCAAGGGCGCAAGGAAAGCCCACTGCTCATCCGTCAACTCCTGAAACCCCATCGGTCTTCCCCTCCCAGGCAGGTTGTCCAGAGACCAAGTATACTACAATCGGACACCCGGGTTTTGAGATGAGTTCCATCTTTTTGTAGGAGCGGCTTTAGCCGCGACCCTTTGCGCCATCGAGAGCCACAGGTTAGGAGTTACGGAGTGGTCTTCACTGCGAACCTTGTGCGATCGAAGACAGAACGTTCGGGGCTGAAGCCCCTCCTACAAAAACCGCCCTTTTGTAGGAGCGGCTTTCGCCGCGACACTGTTATCGAGGCGGCTTTCACTCTGTGCTATACTGAGAAAAAGGAACTTCGCCGAGGCGACGCGGATGGCGATCATCCTGCTGATCCGGCACGCGGCCAACGACGCCATGGGCAAATGGCTGGCCGGGTGGACGCCGGGGGTGCATCTCAACGAGGCCGGGCGCCGGCAGGCGGAGGCGCTGGCGGAACGCCTGGCCCCGCTCCCCATCCGGGCGATCTACAGCAGCCCCCTGGAGCGCGCCCTGGAGACCGCCGAGCCCCTGGCCCGCCGCAAGGGCCTGGAGATCCAGATCGTCCCGGAACTGGGGGAGGTGCGCTACGGGGACTGGACGGGCAAGTCCCTCAAACGGCTGCGGCGCCAGAAGGCCTGGCAACGCCTGGTGGGCACGATCAGCCGCGCCTTCTTCCCGGGCGGGGAAGCGATGGTCGACCTCATCGCCCGGGCCGTCCGCGCCGTGGAGACCATCGCCGCCCGCCACCCCCGGGACGTGGTGGCCCTGTTCACCCACGCCGACCTCATCCGGGCCGTCACCGCTTACTACCTGGGCATGCCGCTGGATCTCTACCATCGGCTGATGATCGCCCCCGCCTCGGTGACCATCTTCTGGCTGGCCGAGGGGCCCCCGCTGCTCCTGCGATTGAACGACACGGGCCCCCTTCAGTGGCCGCTGGAGGATCTCGCCTATCTCTCGAAGGCGCGCAAGCGCTGATCCCAAGTCAGGCCCTCACCTTTCCCGGAAAACGGGACGGAGATGCCACGGTTGATCTACGACCTGCGGCCGGTGGATCGAATCACCGCGGATGCGGTGGGCGAGCCTGGACGGCGGACGTTCTACATCCAGGCCCGCCAGGAGGACATCCTGGTCACCATCCTCTGCGAGAAGGAACAGGTGCGGGCGCTGGCGCATTCTCTGGAGGAGCTCCTGGAGGAGATCAATGAGAAATATCCCCGTCCCCTGGGGCCGGAGCCCGACGAATCGGAGCTGCAGCTGGAGGAACCCCTGGAGCCCCTGTTCCGGGCCGGACGCATGGGGCTGGGCTACGAGCCCCGCGGGGACTGGGTGGTCCTGGTGATCCAGGAGCTGGCGGAGGAGGATCAGGACCCGGACCGGTTGCGGGTGGTCCGTTTCTGGGCGACCCGGGAGCAGATGCACGCCCTCAGCCGCCACGGCGCCGACGTGGTCGCCCGGGGCCGCCCCCTCTGCCCGCTGTGCGGCCGCCCCATCGACCCCGAAGGGCACATCTGCCCCCGCCGCAACGGCAAGGCGGTCGTGTTCTGAAGGCCTCTGATCAGAGGATGGAAGGACCGTTCCAGGAGCGCGGAAGATGGCGACCCGTCGCCCTCGCCCCGGGACCGCGCGGCGGATCCCCGACCCCCTTCCCCCGGAGACCCCGAAGGAGATCGTCCTGCGATGGCTGCGGGAAGGGGAGATCCGGCTCCTCGGGCTGATCCCCTGGGGGTCCAACGCCACCTTCCTGGTCGCCCTGAGCGATGGAGAGCGGACGGGCCTGGCGGTCTACAAGCCGCAACGCGGGGAGGAGCCCCTCTGGGATTTCCCCCACGGCACCCTGTGTTACCGGGAAGTCGCCGCCTACGTGGTCAGCGAGGCCCTGGGCTGGGGACTGGTGCCCCCCACCGTGTTGCGGGAGCAGGGCCCATATGGGCGGGGGGCCTTGCAGCTCTACATCGACGCGGACCCTGAGGAGAATTACTTCACCTTTCGGGAGGATCCCGCCCTGCAGCCCGTGCTGATGCGCCTGGCGGCCTTCGATCTGATCACCAACAACGCCGACCGGAAGGCGGGCCACTGCCTGCGGGACCGCAACGGGCGGATCTGGGCCATCGACCACGGGATCTGCTTCCACGTCGAGCCGAAGCTGCGGACGGTGATCTGGGATTACCGGGGGCAACCGATCCCCGAGGACATCCTCGAGGAGATCCGGGCTTTCGATCGGCGCCTGCGGGAGGACGAAGGATTGCGCGCGGAGCTGGCCGCCCTGCTGCACCCGGCGGAGATCGCCGCCCTGGAGCGGCGGACGGCGGCCCTGCTGGAGCGTCCCATCTTCCCCCACCCGGGGCCCTGGCGCTCGGTGCCGTGGCCGATGATCTGAGGCTCATCCTCCCCGCGCGATCACCACCCGGACAGCGTGCTGCTCGTCGGTGCCATCGGGGAAGGTGCCGCCTAACAGCCGGCCCCTCCCGCGGGGTTGCGTCCGGCCGTCGCGTTGCACCACCCGCGCCCGCAGGACGTGCTCCCCCTCCTCCGGACGCTCCCAGCGATAGCGCCAGACCGTCCAGACATAGGGGGTGGGCCCTCGGAGGAGCTCGGCCTCCGCCCATGTTCGGCCGTCATCCGTGCTGACCTCCACCCGCTCGATCCCCACGGGCCCGGAGAAGGCGATCCCGGAGATCTCCACCGGTTGCGGCGGGAGCATCCCCGGCCGGGGCGCGTCGATGCGGGAGTTGGGCTGGATGATGGCCTCCTTCGACCAGCCCTGGGCCTCCCAGTAGCCGATGTGCTCCCCCCGGATCAGCTCGATGCGGGTGATCCACTTCGGCTGCTTCATGCCGTAACGGCCCGGCCACAGGGCCCGCAACGGGAACCCATGCTCCGGAGGCAAGACCTCGCCGTTCATCATGTAGGCCAGCAGGGAGTGGGGATCCCGGGCCAGCTCCACCGGGATGCTGGTGTGATAGCCGTCGGCGGCGTGAAGGACCACTTCTTGAGCGGTGGCGCGGGCCCCGGCCATGGCCAGGAGATCCGCCATCCGGACCCCCTTCCACACCGCGTTGCCGATGAGGTCCCCGCCCACCGGGTTGCTGATGCACTCCAGGGTGCGCATCTCGATCACCGCCGGCATGGCCAGGAGGTCCGAATACGTCAGGCGAAGCGGACGTTCCACCTCCCCGCTGATCTCCAGGGTCCAGGTCTCCACATCCACCCGGGGGATGGTGCTGTATTTCACCTCGTAGAACTCCGGGGTGGGGGTGATGGGCACCGGGGAGGCGATCTCCCAGCGCTCCGGGCCCGGGAGCCGGACCGGGATGCGGGTGGGCGAGGGCGGAATCTCCGAGGAGGTCTCCGGCAAGGGGAGCCGTCGGGCGCAGGCCGCCGCGGCCGCCCCGATCGCCCCGCCCGCGAGCCATCGCAACACCTCCCGCCGCCGCCACGGCATGGTGGATCCTCCCTCACGCGAGGGCTGCGGTCCGTTCGGCCAGCTCCTCCGGCGTTCGGGCCGGGGCCAGACAGCGATCCCCAAGGCATACATAAGCGACCGGGAGCCCATCGGTGGAGAAGCCCTGAGCCCGAATGGCCGGGGCGTCCCGCTCGGGGTCCATCGGCACCACCACCCGGTGGAAGGGATCCCCCCGCCAGGCCGCCGCGAGCAGGCGTTGCGTCGCGGGATCCTCCGGCGAGCCGATGACGCGGATCCGCACCGGCTCGGTGATGGCGCGATAGACGGCCAGCCCGTAGGGGGCCGCTGCGAAGTCGTATTTCACGTAGTCCTGCTCGAAGGCCAGCAGCGTCCGCTCGGCCATCGCCCGCGCCTCCCGGTCGCCGGTGAGATCGTGAAGGGTGAGGTAGAACTCCGCGGCGACGGCGTTCTCCTCCAGAGGCTTCTGCCGGATCCGCAGGGCCCCGATGGCCCGGGGATCCTCCGGCCGGTCGAAGAAGCCGCCGCCCTCCCGGTCCGCCAGGGCCGATTCCAAATACGGGCGCAGCTGAAGGGCCCGCTCCAGGAAGCGCCGCTTGCCTGTCCGCTGGAAGGCGGCGAGCGCCGCCCGGGCGTAGTGGACCTGATCTCCCAGCAGCGGGGGGATGCCCTTCGCGTCCGCCCGCTCCCCCCGGATGTCCACGTAGTGGGCCAGGGCGCCGGCCGAGGCATTGAAGGTCAGCGTCCACACCGCGTCCAGGTTCCGGAGGGCCATCTCCCGCCATCGGGGCTCCCCCAGCAGGTCGGCGGCGACAAGCAGGGCCAGGGCCATCTGGCCGTTCCAGTTGGCGTAAACCGTGCGATCCACCGCCGGCGGGGGGCGTTGCGCCCGCTCCCGGCGGGACAGGGCGTAGTATTCCTCATCGGCGTCCTGGCTCCCCCAGAAGACCCCGCGCTCCGGATCGTAGAGGGTGCGCTCTACGTAGTCCAGGGCCTTCACCGCCGGCTCCCGAAGCCCCTCGTCCCGGAGGACCTCCGCTGCGTAGAGGTAGAGGGGGATCAGGCGGGCGTGGTCCTCCAGCATCTTCTCGAAGTGGGGGAGGCTCCAGTCGCGGGTGGTGGAGTAGCGGAACCATCCGCCCTCCACGTGGTCATACATCCCGCCTTCGGCCATCCCGTGGAGGGTGCGGCGGACCATCTCCGCCAGTCGTTCGTCGCGGCGGCCGCCGCGGACGTATTCCACCAGGAGGAGCAGGCTGGCCTCGGGGTGGGGGAACTTGGGGGCCTCGCCGAAGCCGCCGTAGACCGGGTCGTAAGCTCGGGCGATCAATCCGATCAGGTGCAGCGGGATGGTCCACGACAGCCGGGCGCCGGGCCGGGCCATGGGGCGGGCGGCCTCCTGCCGCCGGCGGGCGATCTCCTGGGCCCGCCGCTGGATCTCGGAGCGGTTGCTCCGGTAATACTGGAGCACCTGGAGGAGGACCTGCCGCATCTGCATCGGAGGGATGTAGGTGGCCCCGGTGAGGATCTCCCCGTCCGGGGTGAGGAAGGCTGTGGTGGGCCATCCGCCCATGTTGTAACGGGCGTTGATGTCCGGCCGGCGGTCCGTGTCCACCCGGATGGGGATGAAGTAGGTGTTGATGAGCTCGGCGATCTCGGGGTCCGAATAGGTTCCGGTGTGGATGGGATCGCCGGGGATGCCCCGGTCCATCACGTGGCACCAGTGGCACCAGGTGGCCGAGATGCTGAGGAGGATGGGCTTGTCCTGCTCCTGCGCCTCCCGGAAGGCCTCTTCGCCCCACTCCCGCCATTGCACCCGCGTCTCCCCCATGACCCCTCCTGAACGTCCGGCCCGCGCCGCGCGGCTTTTGATGGCGAAACGCTTGTCGGTTTCATCATAAAAGCCTGGGGGAAGGGGCGCAACTTTCCGGAAGGAGCTCCGGTGGGCAACTGGGGCTTCACATGTTTCCATCCTTCAGTTGAGAGAGCCTTTCACGCGACACCGGCTTGCAAGTGATCGACGGTTCAAGCGGTTAAGTCTTCTCTGCTATAATGGGGGCCGAGGCGAAGGATGGGAGGTCTGGCATGCCTTCTCCTTTCCCGGGCATGGACCCTTACCTGGAACGGCCAGATCTGTGGCCGGATTTCCATAGCGATCTGGCTTCGGAGATCCGAGCCCGGTTGAACCAGCGGATCACGCCGCGTTACTTCGCGCGCCTATCGGTCTCGATCACGTATGAGGTGGTGGAGATCGGGGAGGCCCATATCGTGCGGCCGGATGTCTCGATCCATCGGCTTTCCCCTTCTTCTTCTTCGGAAGCCGGGACCTCCGTGGCCATCCCGCCGGCTCCGGTGAAGAGCCGGATCCCCCTGGAGGTGCCGTTGCGCCTCTACAGCGTCGAGATCCGTAAGACGGACACCGGGCAGCTGGTAACGGTGATCGAGATCCTCTCGCCGGTGAACAAACGGGTCGGGCATGAGGCCCACGCCGACTACCTGCGCAAGCGGCGGGATCTCTTGCGGTCCGCCGTCCACCTCATGGAGATCGATCTGCTGCGGGGCGGGGAGCGGCCTCCTCTGGAGGACCCGGTGCCGCCCGCCCCGTATTACGTCCTCCTCAGCCGGGCGGATCGCCGCCCGACGGTGGAGGTGTGGCCGATCCGGTTGATGGATCCCCTGCCGGTGCTGCCGGTTCCCCTCCTTGAGCCGGACCCGGATGTGCCGCTGGATCTGGGGGCGGCGGTGGCGACGGTCTATGAGCGCGGCGCGTATGGGGTGCAGATCGACTACCGCCAGCCCCCTCCGCCGCCTCCTCTCTCCGAGGAAGAGATGGCCTGGCTGGACGCTCGACTGCGGGAGCTGGGATATCGGTAAGCCTCCGATCTCGATGGGGTTGCGGAAGATCCCACGGCGGCGGTGGATCGACGCAATTCTGGAAGGTGCTTATAGTGCTAAAGCGCTTTACAAAAGCACTTGACGCGTGAAAATGACTGCATGGCTGGCGGTCCGTTGTGCATCTTGTGAGCAGGAGGGATGCGATGCGGATCCGGTGCTGGAGGATCCTTTTGCTAACTCTGTGGGCGCTGGGGGTGGGGTGTCGGCCGACCCCGCGGCCGACTCCGACGTTGCCGCCGCCGTCGCCGACCCCGACGGAGGCCGTTGAGGAAGCCCCCCTCTGCTTGGCGCTGATCTGGCATCAGCATCAACCCTTCTATCCGAAAGACCCCCAGACGGGCCTGTATACCCGGCCGTGGGCCCGGGTGCATGCCACCAAAGACTACTACGATATGGCCGCCATCCTGCGGGAATACCCCAACGTCCACGTGACCTTCAATCTCACCCCCGTTCTGATCCGCCAGCTGGAGGATCTGGCGGGGGGCGCGAAGGATGTCTACTGGGCCCTCTCGGAGAAGCCTGCGGAGGCGCTCACGGAGGACGAGAAGCGCTTCCTCCTGCGGCGTTTCTTCGACGCCAACTGGGAGCGGGTGATCCCCCGCTTCCCGCGCTATCGGGAGCTCCTGGAGAAGCGAGGGCGCTCGGCTGACCCGGCGGCCATCGAGCGGGCCCTGGCCTCCTTCACCGTGCAGGACTTCCGGGATCTCCAGGTGCTCTTCAACCTGGCCTGGATGGACCCGGACTTCCTGGCCCGGCCGCCCCTCGCGGATCTGGTCCGCAAGGGCCGGGATTTCACCGAGGCCGACAAACCGGTGATCTTCGAGGAGACGCGGCGCATCCTGAAGGAGATCCTTCCGCTTCACAAGGCCCTTCAGGAAGCCGGACAGATCGAGGTGACCACCACGCCGTATGCCCATCCCATCCTCCCCCTGCTGATCTACTCGGATCTCGCGCGGGTGGGGAACCCCGAGGCTTTGCTGCCGGATCCACCGTTCATCGCTCCGGAGGACGCTCGGGAGCATTTGCGCCGCGCGGTGGCCCTCTATGAGGCGCACTTCGGCCGGCCGCCCCGGGGACTGTGGCCGGCGGAAGGGGCGGTCGCCCAGCAGATCATCCCCATGGTCGCCGATGCCGGCTTCCTCTGGATGGCCTCCGGGGAGCCTGTCCTCGCCCGCTCTCTGGGGTTGAGCGGCTTCACCCGTGACGCCCGGGAGACGGTGGAGGAGGTGGATTCGCTCTATCGCCCCTACCGGCTCTCGGATCCTCAGGGCCGGCCGCTGTTCATCGTGTTCCGCGACGGCGTGCTCTCCGACAAAATCGGCTTCACCTACTCGGGGATGCCCGGGGAGGCCGCGGCGGAGGACTTCATCCGACGCCTGGAGAACATCCGGGAGAAGGCGCGGGCGAAAGGGGCGCAGGGCCCCCTCCTGGTCTCCGTGATCCTAGACGGCGAGAACGCCTGGGAATACTACGAGAACGACGGCAAGGCCTTCCTGCACGGGCTTTACCGGCGGCTGAACGAGAGCCGGACCATCCGCACGGTGACGCCTTCGGAGTTCCTGCGGATGTTCCCGGAGGCCGCGCGGCCGCTCCCGAAGCTCTTCCCCGGGGCGTGGTTCAGCCCGAACTACGACACCTGGATCGGCGAGGCGGAGGAACGGGAGGCCTGGACCGCGCTCCGGCGGGCTCGGGAGGTCCTGCGGGCGTATGAAGAAGGGCGCAAGCCGGCTGCCCCGGAGGCCCTGGAGCGGGCGCGGGAGGCGATGCTCCTGGCCGAAGGATCGGACTGGTTCTGGTGGTATGGAACGGATCAGGACAGCGGGCAGGACGATTACTTCGACGACGCCTTCCGCATGTTGCTCCGGCGGGTCTATGAGGCCCTGGGGGAGCCGGTGCCGGATTCCCTCGCCGTCCCCATCGTCCCGCCGCCGGTGGCGGAGCCGGCGGCCCCCTTCACCGGGCCCTTCACGCCGGTTCTGGACGGCCGGGCGACCCCGGGGGAGTGGGACGCGGCAGCCCGCTATGTCGGCTCCGATCCCGCGTTGCGGGAGTTCCGGATCGGGGCCGATCGCACCCATCTCTACGCGCGGGTGGATGGGGTCTGGGAGGGAGATGGGGCGCTCGGCTTCTACATCGCCGCGCCCGGAGGAGCCGGGCGCTCCGGCTTCTCCGCCCATCCGGCCGGACCGCGTATCCCGTTGGGGTTCGGGGCCACCCATGCGATTCGGGTGGTCCGCGAGGGCAAGAAGGTGACGGCCGAGCTCCTTCAGGCGACGCCGGATGGGGAATGGGCGCCGGCTCCCGGTGAGCTCTCGGTGCGACGGGGGGAGGGGACGCTGGAGCTGGCGCTGCCCCAAAAGGCCCTGGGGAGCCTGCAGGCGGGCGATCCGCTGCTCTGGGCGGTGGTGGCCTCGCGGCCCCAGGGGGCGGCGCGGATCCCCGCCTCCGGCGTGGCCCGCTTTCAGATCCCGGATTTCGGCCTCGCTCAGGTCATCCTGGACGTCGAGGATCCGGAGGGGGACGATCACGGGCCGGGGAGCTACACCTATCCCACGGATCCGGTGTTCCTCCCCCAGGTCTTCGATCTCAAGCGGTTCCAGGTCGGGGAGGAGGGGGAGGATCTGGTCTTCCGCTTTGAGTTCTACGGCCCCATCCCGAACCCCTGGGGCTCCCCGAACGGCCTGGCGCTGCAGACCATTGATATCTACATCGACCGGGATCCGGGGAAGGGGACGGGCGCCCGCCTGTTGTTGCCCGGCCGGAACGCGGCCCTGGCGGAGGGATTCGGATGGGACATCGCCCTGTGGGCGGAAGGGTGGACGCCCGGTGTCTATGCTCCGGATGAGCAGGGGAAGCCCAAGCCGGTCCCGGGGGCTTCTTTGCGCATCGCGGTCAACCCGAACCAGCGGACGGTGCTCCTGCGGGTGCCCCGGCGGATCTTCGGGGCGGGTTTCGATCCGCGGCAGGCGGCCTACTTGGCGGCGGTGCTGAGCCAGGAGGGGTTCCCCTCGCCGGGGGTGTGGCGGGTGCGGGACGTGCTGCCGCAGGCGGCCCAGTGGCGGCTGGGTGGGGGGCCTGCGGATACCAATCACACGCGCATCCTGGATCTGGCCTGGCCGGCGGGGCGGTCGCCCACCCAGGAGGCGTTGCTTTCCGCTTACCGGCCTTCCCGGGAGCCGAATCTCGACCGCCTGGGCCCCGACGACTTCGCCCAGCTCCCGATGCTCCGGCCGGAAGGCCGCTGAGGGCGGATCCGCTCCTTCCGAAAAGATTCTCCGCCGGGATGCCCGTGGAGGGGGACCGCTTTCTGCGGTCCCCCTCGCTTTCCGTTCACCCGGCTATTCCAGGGAGCGCGCGACCTCGGGGGCCTCTAAAAGCAACCCACCGTCGTGATCCCACAGCTCCATGAACGCGCTGAAGGCGTGCCGATCGTAAGCATCCGGATGCCATGCTTCCATGCGGAGATCGGAATCCTCATCGGCGTAGAAGCGGGCGAGGACCGCCCGGGCATTCAGGGTGTTGATCATCTCGAGATACCCGCTTCGATCTCGCTTGGCCTCATCGGCGCACGCGAAAATGGAGGCGATCAGGATCCCGCCTCCCACCGGTTTCATGACGATGTTGAACTTGCGGGGATGCCTGGCGAAGATCAGCTCGCCCTCGCGAGCGATCTCATAACCCAGGAACTGGAGATGCTCGGCCATCTGATCCAGCGCGCCCGCGCTCATCGCTCACCTCCTCCGGGTTGATGGCGATCCGGGGTGTCCGTCGTTTCGAAGCGGCTCCCGGCGGTTCCGCTCCGGATGGGGGTGGCTTCAATCGAAGCGGAAACGCCACACGCCGAGGCCGAAGAAGGCCGCCGCGAACGCCGTCAGGGCCCCCACTTCGGGCCAGACCTCCCGCAGCCCGTATCCGCGCACCAGCAGATCCTGATAGGCGTCCAGCGCCCAGGCGTGGGGCGTGAGGAGACCGAGCGTCCGGAGCCAGTCCGGCATGATGAAGCGGGGGACGAAGCAGCCGCCGAGGGCGGACATGGTCAGCAGCAGCAGGACGGTGAGGCCGCCCGCCTGGGCCTCGGTGCGCACCAGGGCTGCGACCAGCACGCCCAGCCCGGTGGCGGCGGCCGCGACGGCCAGGCTCACTGTGACCAGGGCGAAGGGGGAGCGCCCGAGGCTCAGGCCGAACAGCCAGCGGGAGGCTCCGAGCATGATGGCGATCTGGATCAGGTTGATGAGGTAATAGGGCAGCAGCTTTCCCGCCAGCATCACCGCCCGGCTCAGCGGGGCGGCCAGCAGCCGGCGGAAGGTCCCCTCGCGCTTTTCCTGCAGCACCGATGCAGTTAGCAAGCTCACGATCCAGAAAACGCCGTAGATGGTGTAGCCGGGGACGTTTTGCTGGAAGGCGTTGGGAAGCTTCTCCACCCGCATCCCGGGCGGGGCCGTTCGCTCCAGGGCGATCACGGGCTCCTCTCCACCGAGCAGGCCGCCGGACATGGCCTCCTGAGCCCTGGCTTTGAACGCCTCGCGTTGCTCCGGAGGGATCTGGGGCGCCAGCTGCGTGAAGAGGTAGTCCAGCCCCCGGGGCATCATCGCGGTGTAGGTGCTTCGCTCGATCAGGCCCTGCAGCGTGCCCAGGACGGGCTCGACGAACTGGCTGGAGGTGGCCGGGTCTACGATGGCCAGGACCCGGGTGCGGCGCGGCGCGGCGCCCGGAAGCTGCTCCAGGACTTCGGAGAAATCCGGTGGGAAGACCAGGGCCAGGCTGCGCTTTCCCTCAATGATCAGCTTCTCCGCCCTCTCCCGGGTCAGGGGCTGGCCCTCCCAGTCCGTTTCCACCCGGAAGGCTTCCATTTCGTCCAGCTGCCGGATGATCGCTGTCTCTCGGGTTCCCTCGTCCTGATTCACCACGAGGATCGGGATGGGGTCCTTGCCGCGCTCAAACAGGCCGCCCAGGGCGTAGCTCATCACCACGATGAACATGAAGGGCTGCAGGAAGATCAGCGCCACCGCCCCGGGATCCTTGAAGAAAACCTTGAGGTCCTTCCAGGTGAAGGCCAGGATCTGGTTCAGCATGGCGCGTCCTCCTAATCGCGCAGCCGCTTGCCCGTGAGGTGCAGGAAGACGCTCTCCAGGTTGGGCTCCAGCACCTCCAGGGAGAGGATGGGGATATCGCGGGCGTTGCACAGTTCGATCAGCTCCAGGAGGGCCGGACGGGCGGCGCGGGTTTCGATGCGGAGTCGCCTGTCCCGGGAGGAGGCCGCCTGCACGTGGGGCAGGGCGCGGACGGCGGGCAGCAGATCCTCCACGTGTTCCGCCGCCACCTCCATGTGGATGACCCCGCTACCCAGCAGGCCGATCAGCCCCCTGGGCGTGTCCAGGGCCAGGATGCGCCCCTCGTCCATGATCGCCACCCGGTCGCAGAGCCGCTCGGCCTCTTCCATGTAGTGGGTGGTATAAAGGATGGTCATCCCCTCGCTCCTCAGCCGCTCGATGTGCTCGAAGATGAAATTGCGCGATTGGGGGTCCACGCCCACGGTGGGTTCGTCCAGGAGGAGGAGGCGCGGCCTGTGGATGAGGCCGGCAGCGATGTTCAAACGGCGCTTCATCCCGCCGGAGAAGGTGCGCACGGCGTCCCCGGCGCGATCGCGCAGCCCCACCAGGTCCAGCACGGCGGCGATGCGTTCCTTGAGGGCTGTTCCCCGCAGGCCGTAGATGCGGCCGAAGAAGGCCAGGTTGTCCCAGGCGCTGAGGGTGGGATAGAGGGCCAGCTCCTGGGGGACGAAGCCGATGAGCGGTCGGATCCGATCCGCTTCTCGCCGCAGATCATATCCGCAGATGAGGACCTGCCCCTCGTCGGGGGGGAGCAGAGTGGCCAGGATCGAGATCAGCGTCGTCTTTCCGGCCCCGTTCGGCCCCAGCAGGCCGAAGATCTCCCCCTCCCGGACGGCGAAGCTCACCCCGTTGAGGGCCGCCCGGTCGCCGTATCGCTTGACCAACCCGCGGACCTCGATCATCGCTTTCGTCGCCCAGAGCGCGTGATGCCTCTTTTAGGATATCTCACCCTCTGGGGGGCTCACAGGGGAGTGAAGAGGATTTCGGGGGCCGGGGAGGTGAATGGTCTTCCCAGCCCCCGTCTTCCTGTTCGTCCGCCGCCGGGCGGGGGCGGACATCGTGGGGTCTGCCGCGGCGTTCAGGAGGCGACGGCCGCGGCCTGGCGTTCCATCTCCGCCCGCTGGCGGCGCAGCTCCGCGAGGGTCTTCTCCGTGGCCTCCATCAAGGCCATCAGCTCCTGGCTGGAGCGGTCGAAGGCGCGCCCCAGCACCCGCAGGAACAGGACGAGGATCCCCAGGCCCCGCTGGACGTCGGGGTCCGCCAGGGCCTTCACCAGAGAGACCGGGCCCACGCGGGGGAGCTCTTTCATCCGCTCCGGCGTCAGCTCCCGATTGAGCTCCTCCACCAGGCGGCTCATCATCACGGTGATCAGGGTCGGCTCCACCAGCTCCACCACGTGCAGCAAGTAGGCCAGGTTGGCCCCGATCTTCAGCAGCCGCGGATCCATCAGATACGACAGGGAATCCGGGAGCAGCTCCACCGCATCCTCCAGAAAAGCCAGCGCTCCCGTCTCGTTCATCCGGATCAGGAGCGAGAGGGTTCGCTCCAGCGCCTCCTGAGCCTTCGGATCCTGAAGGATTTGCTCCGTCATGGCCGTGGCCTCCCGGTCGGGTTCAGCTCAGGTAAGTGGCGAACCATATGGATTCGAAGAGCATCTTGGTCAGGCGGATGGCCTTGCTGCGGCCCAGCACGCCGCAGGAGGGCGGGCCGGATAGATCCAGGATGCGGGTGAAGTCGCACATGGGCAGCACGGCGTCGTCGCCGAAGTCCATGATGCACATGGCGACGGGGGTGAAGCTCTCGCCGATGTAGGCACCCTTGAGCTCGGCCAGGATCTGGTTGGCCACGAACTCCGCCTGGAAGTGAGCGACCACACCGGCCGCCGGCAGGTTAATGGCCGGGTTGACCATGTCCCCGATGGCGAACACGTCGGGATCCGCCAGGCAGCGGAAGGTCTTCGGATCGACGAGGGGGAAGCCGGCGGGGGTGAGGAGGCCCGGGCACATCCCGGCCACGCTGGGCCGGTGGGGTGGGACCATGATCAGCAGATCGAAGGGGATCTCTCCCGGCCGTCCTGCCCGAGGAGCAGCCGCCGCTCCGGGTCAATGGCCCTGGCGTGAAAGTTCCCCTCAAACCGCACGCCCTTGGCGGCCAGGATCTCGGTGATCACGCCGCTGATGGCCGGCCCCATCGCGGAGAGCGGCTGCGGGTGAGGATGGGCCAGGACGATCTCCGATTTGTCTCGCAGCCGGCGGGCGCGGAGGGCGAAATCCAGCTGCCCGGCGATCTCATAAGGCGCGGGAGGGCAGCGGTAGTAAGGCCCGGAGACGCCGATCACGATGCGCCCTCCCTCGAACCGCCGGATGGCCTCCCGCATCCGCAGCGCCCCCTCGATGGTCCACGGATGATAGGCGGCCTCAAAGCCGGGCATCAGATCCGGCTTCACCTCCGCTCCCAGGGAGACCACCAGCAGGTCGTAAGAGAGGTCTTCACCGTTCACGCGAACCCGTTTCTCCGGGATGCGGATCTCCCGGACCTCGCCCTGAAGCACCCGGACGCCTTTCTTCTCCAGGTTCTTCAAGGGCCGGCGCACCTGCTCCGGTTCCTTGAAACCCAGGGCTACCCATGGGAAGGAAGGCATGAAGTAGTGATAGGGGCTGCGGTCCACCAGAAGGATCTCGTGGAAGGTCCCACGCAGGCCGCGGGCCAGTTTGTTGGCCACCACCAGGCCGCCGCTGCCACCGCCCAGGATCATGATCCTCGCCATCTGCCACCTCCGACCCGAGGGCTGGGGATGAGGAGATCCAGGCGGATCCCCTCCATCTCTTTGGATGCGAGACGCCCGGGCGGGTGACATGGGAGCAGCGCCGCGCAGTTGAATGTTATGGTATGATGGTGAAAGAGGCGCGGGGCAACTTGCAGGGTCGTCAGGGAGGGCCGGATGGCCACGCGGAGGATCTTCCTGGAAATCCCGGATAAGGTGCTCCTGGCAGAGAAAATGGATGAGGAATCCTTCGCCCGGGAGTTGCGCATGCTGGCAGCCGTGAAGCTCTATGAAATGGGACGCCTATCCTCCGGGCGAGCCGCAGAGCTGGCCGGGCTGTCCCGGGTGGAATTTTTGTTGAGCCTGGAGCGATATCGGGTGTTCCCACTTCAGCATGAGCTTCAGGAGCTGGAAAAGGCTCATGACTAAAGCAATATGCAACACCTCCCCCCTGCTTTATCTGTATCGGATCGGGGCTGTCGATTGGCTCTCTTACCTCTTCGATGAAGTTTGGGTCACCACTGCTGTCGTTCACGAGCTGGAAGAAGGACGGCGGAGAGGCTACGATGTGCCTGATCCGCTCAATTATTCATGGTTGCGTGTAAGGGATCCGCAGCAGCCACCCTTTGAATGGTTAGCCCCGGATCTGGGACCCGGGGAGCTTTCTGTGATTGCTCTGGCTCTGGAGAATCCCGATTGCATCCTTTTGATCGATGATGGGCTTGCCCGGCGGATCGCCCAGGCAGCCGGCCTGGCGGTCTGGGGAACCCTGAGGGTTCTGCTGGAGGCCAAAGCCCGAGGGTGGACCGATCGGATCGGCCCTCTTCTGGATCGCTTAAGCCATGCCGGGATGTGGCTCTCCGGAGACATCCGCCGGCGCATCCTGAGGATGGCCGGTGAGGAAGAGGGATAGGGACCCTTTGAATTAGGGCTCCACAGGAAGAAACCTTCGGACCTTCCTGGTGGTCCTGAATTTCTCCTCTACGCTTCCGCTTCGAGGCCCAGGTTGCCGGAGAGCAGGAGGGGGCGATTCTCCCGTTTGGCCTGGCGTTTGAGGGCGGCCAGGTGGCGGATCAATCGTTCCAGATCCGGCCCCTGCTTGGGATCCACGACGCCGCCGACGATGGAGACCGAGAGCTCCGGGGCGCCAACAGCCTGAGGGAATCTCTCGAGGATCTCCCGGGAGACCGGGCTGAGGACGTAGGGACGGGTGAGGAGGACGAAGTCGTCGCCCCCGATGTGGCCGATGAAGTCCCGGGTGGGATCCCCGTAAGCGGCCATGGCTTCCTGCAGCAGCCGGGCGAAGGCCTGGAGCACCCGATCCCCTTCCCGGAACCCATAGCGATCGTTGAAGTCCTTGAAGGCGTTCAGATCCACATAGGCGATCCCGAAAGGCTCCCCGCTGCGGAAACGTCGCATGATCTCCGCCTCGATCTCCGGGTTCCCGGGGAGCCCGGAAAGGGGATTGGTGGCCCGTTCCCGCCGGGAGCGGCGCAGATGCATCTCCACCCGAGCCAGGAGCTCGGGGATGGCCACGGGCTTGGTGAGATAATCGTCCGCGCCCGCCTGGATCCCTCGCAGCTTGTCCTCGATGCGTCCCAGGGCGGTGAGCATCAGCACGGGGACAGTGCGCAGATGCCAGAGCTCCCTCACCCGGCGGCATACTTCAAAGCCGTCCAGGCCGGGTAGCATGACGTCAAGAAGGATGAGGTCCGGCTGCCGGCCCCGGATCCACTCCAGGGCGGCCGGGCCGTCCTCGAGGGCCGCCACCTCGTAGCCGGCTTTTCGCAGGACGGTGACGAGCAGCTCCCGCAGGGCGGAGTCGTCTTCCACCACCAGGATCTGAGCGGGCTTCTCGGACATCACGTATGGGCTCCATCTGGATATAAGGGAGTTCAGCCCCCGCCGGCGATCCGGGCCTCGGCCAGGCAGGCCTGCGCCTCCCGAAGGGGCTCGCGCCAGGAGGCCCACGTCGGATCGGCGGAGGCCTCCCGCAGCATCCGCTCCACGGCCGCGCGGCCGGGGAAGGATCCGATCACGCCCCAGGCGGTGCAGGCCAGGGCCCCGGCGGCGTTGCCCAGCAGGGCGGCTGTCACCGGGGAGGCGCCCCGGGCCAGGCCGAACAGGAAGCCGGCGTTGAAGGCATCCCCGGCGCCGGTGGTGTCCCGCACAGGAACCCGGAAGGCCGGCACGGTCTGCTCCTCTCCTCCCCGCCCCAGCAAGCGGCATCCCCGTTCGCCCTGTTTGAGGACGATCCAGCGCAGCCGCGGGGCCTCCTGGAGGCCGGAGCGGGGATCCGGCCCGAACAAGAGGTCCGCCTCCGCCTCGTTCAGGAGCAGGATCTCCACCTCCCGGAGGGCCTCCCGCACGGCCTGGGGAGCCATCCGGCACGCCGGCAGCCCGGGATCCAGGGCGCACCGCAGGCCTGCGGCCGCGGCTTGCTGCAACAGGGTCAGTGCCGCGCGGCGGAGCGGGCTCTCCTCCAGGAGGGCATAGCCGGAAAGATGGACGAAGCCCGCCGCCGGAAGGGAGAGCTCCGGAAGGCGGGCAAGCCGGCTGGCCCCCCGGTGGGAGAGCATCGTCCGCTCCCCTTCCGGCGTCACCAGGACGATGACGGTGGAAGTCGGCGCTTCGGGACAGCGCTGAAGGAGATCCGTCCCCACGCCGCTGGCGCGCAGCTCCTCCGCCACCCACTCTCCCAGGGGATCCTGACCGATCGCGCCGATCAAGCGAGCCGGGAGCCCCAGCTGGGCGGCCACCGCGGCGGTGTTGGCTGCGGATCCCCCAGCCCGCAGGATCATCCGGGCGGCGTGCAGATCCTCTCCGGGCTTCGGGAGGCGGGGGAGGGCCAGGTAGAGATCCACCGTGACATCGCCGATGGCCAGCAGCACGCAGCAGGACCCTCCGTTGGGGTTGTGTCGTTCCGTTGGCCGAGGCGCGCGCCGGCGGCCCCCGCTTCAGGATGCCGGCGCGTGGCGCGCCCGGGCCCGGGCGAGGGCGCGCGCGACGGCCTCCTCCGGCGAGGAGACCGTCTCCATCGGGACGGTGATCCCCGGCCGGTGCAGCGTCCATGTCCCCAGGCCGATGACCGGGATGCCCCATTTGAGGGCCAGGGCGATCTCGGAGAGGGTGCCGAACTCCCCCCCGATGGCGATCACGGCCTCCGCGGCCCGCACGACCAGGGCGTTGCGCGCCTCGCCCAGCCCGGTGGGCAGGGGGAGGCGCACGTAAGGGTTGGCCTCCGCGGGATCGCTCCCGGGGAGGATCCCGACGGTGAGCCCGCCGGCCTCCACGGCGCCCCGGCAGACGGCCTCCATCACCCCGCCGCGGCCGCCGCAGATCACCACCGCGCCGGCCTCGGCCAGCCGGCGCCCCACGGTGTAAGCCCAGGCTTCCTCCTGGGGCGTGGCCTCGCTGCTCCCCACCACCGCGATCCGGAGCGGCCGTTCAACGCTCCAGCCGCTCGACTTCATCGGCGGCCCCCCGGCCCAGCTGCCGCGAACGCACGTAAGCCGCCCAGATGGCGCGGGAGATCACCGTGCGGAAGCCACCCTTCTCCAGGTGATACAGCGCCTCCGCTGTGGTGCCTCCCGGCGAGGTGACCTGGTTGCGCAGCGCCGCCAGGTGCAAACCGGACTGGCGGGCGTAGAGGGCGGAGCCGATGACGGTCTGATACACCAGCTGCTCGGCCACCCGCCGGGAGAAACCCAGGTGCACCCCGGCGTCCACCATGGCCTCCATGAACAGGAACACGTAGGCGGGCCCGGTCCCGGTCAGGGCGGTGGCCATATCCAGATAGCGCTCGTCGTCCACGTAGACTTCCTCGCCCATCGCCCGCATGAGCAGGATCGCCTGCTCCCGCTGGCGCGGGGTCACCTCTTCCGTGGCCGTCCACACGGTGATCCCCTGGCCGATTTGGGCAGGGGTGTTGGGCATCGCCCGGATGATGGCGGAGACCCCCAGGCCTTCCCGCAGGGTGGCGATGCGCACGCCGGCGGCGATGGAGAAGACGAGGGCCTGCGGGCGGATGTGGCCGCGCAGCTCCGGGAGCACGCGGGGGATCACCTGGGGCTTGACGGAGAGGACCACGATCTCCGCCTCGGCGGCCGCCTCCGGGTTGTGCACGGTGGCGCGCACCCCATAGCGGCTCCGGAGCTCCTGCCCCCGCTCCGGCCGCGGCCCGCTGGCGATGATGTCCTGGGGGTCGATCAGGTTGTCCCGCAACAGCCCGCGGATCATTGCCTCGGCCATCACCCCGCTGCCGATGAAGGCCATCCGCGGCAAACGCCCATCCACCGACATCGTCCCCTCGAGTTCCCTCTGGATCCTGCGCCCTCGCTGCTTCTCCGAAGCGAGGCGTTTTCAGGCCCCTGCTTCAGGGTTGTTTGTGGAGTATAAGAAGATCCGCCGGCCCTCGCAAGATCGAAGTAGAATTAGGGAAGCGGCCGCTGGCGGATCCCCTGGCCTGGCCGGAGCGGCGGCTTCGGTTATAATTATCCCTTGCGTTGCTTTCCAGCCTTCGCGCGGAGGTTCCGACGAGATGCCCAAGCGGACCTATCAGCCCAAGCGGCGGAAGCGCTTGAAGGTGCATGGGTTCCTGGCCCGCATGCGCACCAAGGGCGGGCGGCGGGTCTTGAAGGCGCGGCGGCTGAAGGGCCGGTGGCGGCTGACCCCCCAATACGAGGGGGCCAAGCGCATCAACTGGAAAGGGAAGTATCGCGGCCCCTCCGGCCGTAAGGATTGATCTCCCCGGTCGCTGTGGCCTCGCTGGTCCGGTTGCGTCATCGCAAAGCCATCGAGCGGGTCCTGCGGGAAGGGCGATCCTGGTCCACACCGCTGCTGAAGCTGATCGCCGCCCCGAACGACCTGGGGGTCACCCGCGTGGCGGTGATCGCGGGGCGACGCGCCCTCGGCAAGGCGGTTCGCCGGAACCGGGCCAAGCGCCTGCTCCGCGAGGCCGCCCGTCTGCATCTCCATGAGATCCGGCCGGGCTGGGATCTGGTGCTCATCGCCCGGCCGGATCTCCCGGAGCGCGAGCGGCAGGATGCGGAGGCGGCGCTGTGCGAGGCGCTCCGCCGGCTGGGGTTGCTGGTGGCTTCGCGGGAAGGGCCCGGGGAGGTGTCCTCTGAGGAAGCGAGGTGAGGGGATGGAGAAGGGAAAGGATCTCCCGGTGCGGGCGGCGATGGGGTTGATCCGCCTGTATCAGCGGTGGATCTCTCCCCTCCTGCCTCCCAGCTGCCGGTTTTATCCGAGCTGCTCTCAATACACCTATGAGGCCATCGCTCGCTACGGATTGCTCCGTGGAGGATGGCTGGGCCTTAAACGGATCGCCCGTTGCCATCCGCTTCATCCCGGCGGTTACGACCCGGTCCCATAGGGGAGCAGGGGCGCCCGGGCGCGTCGGATGAATTCGACCTTGGGAGGCCTGCGGCCGACGGTCGGCCTGTGTGTCGAATGAATTCGACCGGATGAGGCCTTCGGCCAACGGTCGGCCTGCGCCGACCGAAAAACGTTCCTTGCGTCGGCGGAGGCCGACGCCTGGCGCATCGCGCCTGGGAAGGCCGATTTCAATCGGCGTGAAGGCCTTCGGCCAACGGTCGGCCTGCGCCGACTGGGGAGCCTCGCTTGCGTCGGCGGAGGCCGACGCCCGGCGCGCCAGCGCCTGTAGAGGCCGATTTTCAATCGGCACAAAGGTCTTCGGAGCTCCGGTCTTGCATCTCGGCCCGGTCCTGGGAGGACCGGGTTTCCGGAGGTGGCACCGTTGCGGATGTCATTGCGGAACATTCTGAAGGGATTGGGAATGCTGACGGGGGTGGTGCTGGCCGCCTGCAGCGGCGCGCCCCCGAACTGGCCGGGGATGCAGGTGGGGGATCAGACCCTTTACGTTGCGGATCTCGATCACGTGCTGGCGGTGGATCCGCAGTCCGGTCAGGAGCGCTGGCGGTTCCCTCCGAAGAACGGGAACGCGGGCGCCTGCGGCGGGGTTTACCACGCGGCCCCTGCGGTCGTGGCGGAGCGGGTCGTCATCGCCGCGGAGAACCCGGGCACGGGGGAGAGCCGCCTGTGCGGGCTGGATCGGGAGAGCGGGGCCCTGCAATGGGTCTATCCGCCGGCGGAACAGCCGCCCCTGGGCCCCATCTTCGCCGGCCTGATCTCCGATGGGACACAGGTCTTCGTCGGCACGGGGGACGGCTGGGTGATCGCCCTGGATCCGGAGACCGGACAACCGCGCTGGCGGACGCGCCTGCCCGAGGCCGGACGGGGGGCCGCGCGGATCTGGTCCGCGCCCGTCCTCTCCGGAACGCTGCTGGTGGTGGGGACGATGGATCATCGGCTGCTGGCCCTGGATCGGGAGAGCGGGGCGCTCCGCTGGCCGGCGCCCTTCCAGGCCGGGGGGGCCATCGCGGGCGCCCTGACCCTGGACGGGGAGATCCTCTACGCAGGGGCCTTCGACGATCACCTCTACGCCGTGGACCTGCAAAGCGGGCAGGAGCGCTGGCGCTTCCGGGCCAGCCACTGGGTGTGGGATGGGCCCGCGGTGGCGGGCGATCGCCTGATCGTTGGGGATATGAGCGGGAAGGTGTGGGCCCTGGATCGCCAGGGACGGCCCCTCTGGGCCCAGCCCTTCCAGGCCAACGGCCCGGTCCGCGCCCGCCCGCTGGTGGTCGAGGATCGCGTGTATGTGGCCGACGAGGCGGGATGGCTCCATATGCTGAATCTGGCGGATGGGACGAAGGTGAAATCCGTGAACCTGGCGCCCGGGCGTCTCCTCACCTCGCCGGTAGCGGCGGCGGATCGGATCGTGGTGGCTCCCACCGGCGGTCCGTTCCGCGTGGTGGCCTTCCACCCGGATCTCCGCGAGGCCTGGAAGCTGGCCCGCTGAGGGGAGCCGGGCCCTTCGGGATAGCCGGTAAGGAGGCCGGATGAATCCGATCACGTTGATCACGAACCTGCTGTTCTTTCAGCCGCTGGTCAACCTGTTGCTGGTGCTCTATGCCCTGTTGGGGCGGAACTTCGTCCTGGCCATCGTGGCCCTGACGGTGCTCATCCGCCTGCTGCTCTATCCGCTGATGGCTCAGCAGCAGCGGGCGGCCAGGAAGATGCAGGAGCTCCAGCCTCGCCTGCAGGAGCTTCAGAAGAAATACGGGAAGGATCGGGAGAAGCTGGCCCAGGAGCAGATGAAGCTCTACAAGGAAGCGGGGGTCAACCCCTTGGGCGGCTGTATTCCCCTATTGCTCCAGTTTCCCATCCTGATCGCCGTCTACCAGGCCATCATCCACGTCCTGGCCCTCAACCCCATCGCCGTCATCGACCTGGCCAAACTGCTCTACCGGTTCGACGGGTTCCCCAACCTGGCCACCCTCCTCCCCATCCAGAGCCAGTTCCTGCTCTGGGACCTGGGGCGGCCGGAGCGGATCTTCATCCCGGTGGGCGGGATCCTGATCCCGCTGCCGCTCATGACCCTCCTGGTGATCCTCACGACGTGGTGGTCCCAGAAGGTGATGACCCCGCCGAGCACCGATCCCCAAACGCGGATGACCACCCAGCTGATGAACCTGTATATGCCGCTCTTCTTCGGGTGGATCAGCTACAACCTGGCGGTGGGGTTGAGCATCTACTTCATCGTCACCAACCTGATCTCGGTGGTCCAGTTCGCCCTGGTCACGCGGGACTGGCGAGGGGCGCTGGCCCGCCGCCTGGCCCTGGGCCGGGCTCCGGTTACTCCTTCCTCTTCCTCTTCCTCCTCTTCCTCCTCGTCATCTTCGGGACCTGCCACGCCGGCGCCGCCTGCCCGCCCGCGCCGCAAGGCCCGGAGCGCGAAGTGAGAGAAGACCGGGGGACGGTTCTCGCCTTCCTGATCGCCGTTCCGGATCTCCACGAAGAGGTGAGCGATTGATGACAGATCTCGGATCGTCTCCGGAGCTCATCGTCAGCGGCCCGACCATCGAGGCGGCCATCCAGGCCGGGCTGGCCCGGCTGGGGGTCCCCCGGGAGGCGGTGGAGATCGAGGTGCTGGATCCCGGGAGCCCGGGCTTCCTGGGCCTGGGGGCACGGGAGGCCCGGGTGCGTCTGATCGTGCGCCGCCCGCCGGAGACTCCCCCTCCGCTCCCGGCTCCGGAGCAGGTCGAGGAAGCGATCGCGGAGGCCATCCATGGCCTTCTGGGGTCCCTGGGGATGTCGGCCCGGCTCTCCATCGCCCAGGAGCCGGTGGAGGGAGCAGAGGAGGGTTCCGAGCCCTCCACCATCTGGGTGGCGCGGATCGAGGGCCCTACGGTCGGGCGCCTCATCGGTCACCACGGCCGCACCCTCTATGCCTTCCAGACCCTGGTGCGGGCCATCGTGGCCCGGCGCCTCGGGGCGTTCGTCCCCCTGATCGTGGACATCAACGGCTACCGGGCGAAGCGGGCGGAGGCCCTCCGGCGCCTGGCCATGAAGAAGGCCGAACAGGTGATGGCCACCGGCCGCCCCGTCGAGCTGGAGCCCATGCCGGCCGCCGAGCGCCGGGTGATCCACATGGCCCTGAAGGATCACCCGCGGGTGACCACTTACAGCATCGGGGAGGGCGAGGAGCGACGGGTGGTGATCGCCATGCGCTGGACCGCCGAGGAGTGAGGATGTCCCCTGTGGATTACGTGATCATCGGCCACGTCTCTCGGGATCGGACGCCGGCCGGCCCGATGTTCGGCGGGACAGCGGCCTACGCGGGGCGGACGGCCCTGGCCCACGGCTGGCGGGTAGGGGTGATCACCAGCACCGGCCCGGACTGGGATCCCCGGCCGGCGCTGGATGGGGCATATCTCCTGAACCTGCCGGCGGAGCGGACCACCGAGTTCGAGAACGTGTATACCCCAGAGGGCCGCCGACAGCGCGTGCACGGCGTCGCCGAGCGGCTGCTCCCGGCCGCGATCCCCCTGGAATGGCGCCGACCCCGGGTGGTCCATCTGGGCCCCATCGCCGGCGAGGTGGATCCCTCCCTGCTGGAGGCCTTTGAAGGCGCGCTGCGCGGGGTCACCCCGCAGGGCTGGATGCGCGCCTGGGATGCCCAGGGCCAGGTCTATCCTCAGCCCTGGCGGGAAGCGGAGTGGATCCTCCCTCGCGCCGATGCGGTGGTCTTCAGCGAGGAGGACATCCAGGGGGACTGGGAGACGGCCCGTCGCTGGGCGCGTCAGACGCGCATCCTGGTGGTCACTCAGGCGGCCCGGGGCGCCACCCTTTTCCTGGACGGCATCCCCCATTCGATCCCGGCGTATCCGGTGGAGGAGGTGGATCCCACCGGCGCGGGGGATGTCTTCGCCGCGGCTTTCTTCATCCGGCTCTGGGAGACGCGGGACCCCCTGGCGGCGGCCCGGTATGCCGCGCGGGTGGCGGCCCTTTCGGTGACCCGGCCGGGCCTGGAGGGCACTCCCCGGACGGAGGAGATCGCGGCCATCCGGCGGGAGATGGCCTTCTGATCCCGGGCGAGGGAGCGCCGAGCGATGCCGGTTTACGCCTTCGCCAATCAAAAGGGAGGGGTGGGCAAGACGACCTCGGCGGTGAACCTGGCGGCGTGTCTGGCAGCCGTCGGGCGCTCGGTGCTGCTGGTCGACCTGGACCCCCAGGGCAACGCGACGGCCAGCCTGGGGATCGATCGTTCCGCCCTCCCGCGCTCCGTCTATGAGGCGCTTGTGGACGGCGCGCCCCTCCCGGAGCGGATCCTGCCCACGCGCTGGGAGGGCCTGCATCTGGCCCCGGCCGCCGTGGATCTGGCCGGCGCGGAAGTGGAGCTGGTTTCGGCCCCGGAACGGGAGTTCCGCCTCCGCCGGGCCCTGGAGGGGGTCCGCTCCGCTTACGATTACGTGCTGATCGATTGTCCTCCCAGCCTCGGCCTGCTGACCCTCAACGCCATGGTGGCAGCGGACGCCTTGATCGTCCCGGTGCAATGCGAGTATCTGGCCCTGGAAGGGCTTTCCCGCCTGCTTCAGACGATGACGCGGGTGCGCCAGCGGTTCAACCCCCATCTGCATGTGCGGGGCTTCCTGCTGACCATGTTCGACGCCCGCTCGCGGCTGGCCCAGCAGGTGGTGGAGGAGGTGCGGCATCATTTCCCGGGGCGGGTGTTTCGGACGGTGATCCCCCGCAGCGTGCGCCTCGCGGAGGCGCCCAGCTACGGCCTCCCCATCATCGCCTACGCGCCGAACTCCCCGGGCGCCCTCGCCTATGCGGCCCTGGCCCGGGAGCTGCTGCAGGGGGATGGCCTGCCGGTCCCTTCGCTGGAAGGAGGCGCGTATGGGGCGTAAATTCGGATTGGGGAAAGGCCTGGAGGCCCTGCTGCCGGCCGGCGAGGCCGCAGGCCTCCTGGAGGTCCCCATCGAGGCCATCGAGCCCAACCCCCACCAGCCCCGCCGGCAGATCGACGAGGCGGAGCTGGAGGAGCTGGCCCAGTCCATCCGGGAGCACGGCCTTCTGCAACCCCTGATCGTCACCCAGACCCAGGCGGACCCGCCGCGCTACACCCTGATCGCCGGGGAGCGCCGATGGCGGGCCGCCCGACGGGCCGGCCTGACGACGGTGCCGGTGGTGGTGCGGGAGGTGGCCCCCCAGCAGATGCTGGAGCTGGCCCTGGTGGAGAACCTGCAGCGGGCGGATCTCAACCCCATCGAGGAGGCCCAGGCTTACCGGTATCTGATCGAGCAGTTCGGCCTGACCCACGAGGAGGTCGCCCGCCGGGTCGGCCGGAGCCGGGCGACGATCACCAACGCCCTGCGCCTGCTCCAGCTGCCGCCCTCCATTCAAGCTCACCTGATGGAGGGGCGCATCACGGAGGGCCACGCCCGGGCCCTGCTGATGCTCCCCCACCCGGCCCAACAGGAGATGGTCCTCCGGCGCATCCTGGAGGAGGGCCTGAGCGTGCGGGCGACCGAGGAGCTGGCCCGCCGCCTGCAGGGCCAGCGCCCGGCCCGGCGGAAGGCGGCTTCCCTCCCGCCCGGCCTGGCGGAGCTGGAGGGCCGCCTGCGCCAGGCCCTGGGCACCAAGGTCCGCCTCTCCCACAACCGCAAGGGTGGGCGCATCGTCATCTACTACTATTCGGAGGAAGAGCTGGAAGCCCTCCTTCGCCGCTTGCTCGGCTCCTCGTGATCCCATCGTCCACCTCGACCCGGAGGTCTTTCCATGCCCAATCCAGCCCTCATCCGCGAGAAGGTGCGGCAGGCCATCGCCCTCCTGAACGAGAAGGGGATCGACGCCTGGCTCACGTTCGTGCGGGAGACGGAGCAAACCCGGGATCCGGTCCTCGATCTGATCCTCGACCTGAACGTCACATGGATCTCGGCTTTCATCCTCACCGCCCAGGGGGATCGCGTGGCCATCGTCGGCCGGTTCGACCGGGAGAACGTGGCCGCCCTGGAGGTCTGGGATCCGGTCATCGGCTACGATGAGAGCATCCGGGGGCCCCTGGTGGAGACGCTCCAGCGACTGAATCCCCGGGAGATCGCCATCAATTACTCGGAGAACGATCCCGCGGCCGACGGCCTGACCCACGGGATGTGGTGCATGCTCCACCGGCTCCTGAGCGGCACCCCCTTCGTCGGCCGCCTGATCTCCGCGGAGGACCTCATCGGATCCCTGCGCGGCCGCAAGACCCCCCTGGAGCTGGAGGCGATCCGGCGGGCGGTGGAGACCACCGAGCGGCTGTTCGCGGAGATCGGGGCCTTCCTGCGTCCCGGCCGCACGGAGCGGGAGATCCAGGCTTTCGTCCACGAGCGGATGCGCGCCTATGGGGTGGAGCCGGCCTGGGATCCGGATTACTGCCCCATCGTCGCCGTGGGCCCTGAGGCCCCGGCGGGGCACGCGATGCCGGGGGATCGCCGGGTGGCGCCCGGCGTCCTGGTCCACGTGGATCTGGGGATCCGTCAGGAGGGATTCTGCTCGGATCTGCAGCGCGTCTGGTATGTGCTGGGCGAGGGCGAGACGGAGCCCCCGCCGGAGGTCCAGCGGGCGTTCCGGGCCGTTCGGGAGGCGATCCAGGCGGGCTTCCAGACCCTGCGGCCGGGCGTTCAGGGATGGGAGGTGGACGCCGCCGCCCGCCGCGCCCTGGCCGGACAGGGCTATCCGGAGTATCTGCACGCCCTGGGGCATCACATCGGGCGGACGGTGCACGATGGCTCGACCATCCTGGGGCCGCGCTGGGAGCGCTACGGTCAGACCCCGTATGGGGTGGTGGAGGCCGGCAACGTGTTCACGCTGGAGCTGGGCGTGCGGGTGCCCGGGTATGGCTACGTCGGGCTGGAGGAGGACGTGCGGGTCACGCCCCAGGGGGCGGAGTGGATCAGCCATCCGCAGACGGAGCTCTGGGTGATCCGACCGTGAAGGAAGCAGGCTATGCCGATCTCGAAGACGCCGCGCTCCTCGCGCGGATCGCGGGAGGCGACGAGCAGGCGCTGGCGGCCCTTTACGACCGGCACGCCCCCCGGGCCTTCTCCCTCGCCCTGCGCATCCTGGGCGACCCCGAGACCGCTGAAGAGGTGGTCCTGGATGTGTTCTGGAGCATCTGGCAGCACGCCGGAGCCTTCGCGCCGGAGCGGGGCCGCTTCACCACCTGGCTCCACGCCATGGTGCGCCATCGGGCCATCGACGCCCTGCGCCGTCGCCGCGCCCGGCCGCCCCAGCTCCCGGAGCCCCCGGAGGAGGAGATGGAGCCCGCGGCCCTCGATCCCTCGGTGGAGGACCTGGTGGAAGCCCGGGAGCTGGCCCAGGCCGTCCGGGAGGCCCTGGCGGCCCTCCCGCCCGCCCAGCGGCAGGTGCTGGAGCTGGCTTATTTCCGGGGATGGACCCATCGGGAGATCGCGGCCCATCTCGGCGAGCCCCTGGGGACGGTCAAGAGCCGCCTGTATCTGGCGCTGCGGAAGGTCCACGACTGGCTGGCCGAGCGGGGAATGATCCCCTAAAGCCATCCGGGGAGATCCTGAAGGAGGCCCCGCGCGTATCACGGATAGAGCGCACGACGCAGACCCGCGCGCGGCAGGGGCGCGGCCTCCGGGGATGCTTCCGGAGGAAACCGGAATCATCAGATGGGGTGGATGGAGCGAGGCGAAGCGATGGATCACGAGATCCTGGAAGAGGAGCTGGCGGCTTACGCCCTGGGAGCGCTGCCGCCGGAGGAGGCGGCTGCGGTGGCGGCTCACCTGGCCGGGTGCCCGGAGTGCCGGGAGCGGGCGCGCCGTTACCGGGAGGCCGCCGCGGCCCTGGCCTACGCCGCGCCGCTGCGCCGCCCCTCGCCGCGCCTGAAGGCCCGGCTGCTGGCCCGGGCCCGGGGAGCGGAGCGTCGCCGCGAGCGGGGGCTCGGGCTGGGGATCGCCCTGATCGCCGCGGTCCTGGCCCTGATCCTCTTCGCCCCCTCCCTCGGATTCCGGTTCGGGGCGCCGCCCCAGGTGGTCCCGCTCCAGGGGGCGGAAGCGGCTCCGGATGCGGAGGGCTATCTCATCCTGGAGGACGGCCAGGCCCTGCTGGTCACGAAGGGGCTGGCCGTTCCCCCGGAAGGGCGGGTCTATCAGGTTTGGTTCGCCGACGCCGCCGGGCGCCGCGTCAGCGGCGGGATCTTCCGCACCCAGCCCCGACCGTATGGGGTCTATACGGTCACCGTCCCCCTCCCGTTGACGGCCTATGTGCGTATCGGGGTGACCCTGGAGCCGGAAGGGGGCAGCCCCTCTCCCACCGGCCCCCAGGTCCTGCGCGGAGTTCTGCGTTGATGGATTCCGGATCTTCGCCGCGTTCGGACCCTGATCCGGAGGCGCCCATGCAGGCTGCGGACTGGATCCTGTGGAACGCCCGCATCTACACCCAGGACCCCGAGCAGCCGGAGGCGGAGGCCCTGGCCGTGGTGGGGGAAACCCTCGCGGCGGTGGGCCCGATGGAGGCGGTGCGGGCGTGGCAGGGGCCTCGCACCCGGATCCTGGACCTGAAGGGCGCGACGGTGCTCCCGGGCCTGATCGACGCCCACCTCCACCTGGAGGGATATGCCCGCCTCCAGATGGGAGTGGACGTCGACACGCCGACCCTTGAGGAGGCCCTGGCCCGGGTGGCCCGGCAGGCGGCCACCCGTCCGCCCGGGGAGTGGATCGTCGGACGAGGATGGCTGCAGGAGCGCTGGGGACGCTTCCCCACGGCCGATGATCTGGACCGGGTGGCGCCGGCCCATCCGGTGGCCCTGTGGGCCCGCAGCGGCCACGCCCTGTGGGCCAACCGGGAGGCCATGCGCCGGGCGGGCGTCACCCGGGACACCCCGGATCCCCCCGGGGGGCGAATCGCCCGCGATGCGGCCGGGGAGCCCACCGGCCTCTTCTTCGAACGGGCCATCGATGGGATCGCCCGGGTCATCCCGGAGCCCTCCATCGAGGAGCTGGCGGAGGCCCTGTATGAGGCCCTCCACGCGCTGGCCGCCCTGGGGCTGACGGCGGTGCACAACTTCGATGGCCCCCGCAGCTTCGCCGCCCTCCAGATCCTCCACGCGCGGGGGGATCTCCCGATCCGGGTGGTGCAACACATTCCTCTCTCTGCGTTGGACCACGCCCTGGCCGTCGGGTTGCGCACCGGGTTCGGGGATGAATGGTTGCGCATCGGGGCGGTGAAGATCTTCGCCGATGGAGCCCTGGGGCCGCGGACGGCGTGGATGCTGGAGCCCTACGAAGGGGAGCCGGAGAACACGGGGATCGCTTACACCTCCCCCGAGGTCATGCGGGAGGCTGCCCATCGGGCGACCCTGGGGGGCCTGTCCCTGGCGATTCACGCCATCGGCGACCGGGCGAACCGGGAGGTCCTGGATCTTTTCGAGGCGTTGCGGGCGCTGGAGGCTCCGCGCGGCATCCCACCGGAGGCCCGGCGGCACCGGATCGAGCACGCCCAGCTCGTGCATCCGGCGGACATCCCCCGCTTCGGCGCTCTGGGGATCGTGGCCTCCATGCAGCCGATCCATGCGGTCTCCGATCGCCCCATGGCGGAGCGCTACTGGGGGAGCCGATGCGCCACCGCTTACGCCTGGCGCAGCCTGAAGGCGGCGGGGGCCCGGCTGGCCTTCGGCTCCGACGCCCCGGTGGAGCCCCCGAACCCGTGGTGGGGCCTGCACGCCGCGGTGGTCCGCGACGGCTGGCATCCCGAGCAGGCCCTCCCCCTGCCTGAGGCCCTGGAGGCCTACACCGTGGGCCCGGCCTGGGCCGCCGGCCTGGAGCGGCGGCAGGGCCGGCTGCGGCCCGGGATGTGGGCGGATCTCATCGTGCTCCCCGAGGATCCCTTCCGGATCCCCCCCGATGCCCTGCGGGACCTGGAGGTTCTGGGGACCATGGTCGGCGGCCGCTGGGGGTTCCGAAGGGGGAGCGCTCTTTTGGATTGACCGCGTTGAGCACGGTGACGGCTCCAGCCCTCTTATGTTATAATCCTGGATGGAGGATGCTTTCCGCAATAGAGTTCGGGAAACCGGAAGGGAGAATTGTTCATGAAAATTGCAATCCTAAAGGCTATCGAAGATACGCTTTTTGCGTTTTGTCGACGCTGGAAGATTCGAGAGTTGGCCCTTTTCGGATCCATTTTGCGGGATGATTTTGGGCCGGAAAGCGATATAGATTTTCTGGTTGAATTCGAGCCCGATGCGAACTGGAGCCTCCTGGATCACATTCAAATGGAACAGGAGCTGTCCGAACTGTTGGGCCGAGAGGTCCATTTAATCAGCAAACGCGCGTTAGAATACACCCATAATTATCTATTTCGACAAGAAGTTCTAGGAACCGCACAAGTTGTTTTCTCGTCCGAGGGATCTTCCGGTCAACATGATTAGCGGGAATGATTCGATGGAGAAAGATCTGAAGATTCTCTTAGATATTGTTCATGCGGCCCGCCTGATCATTCGATTCGCCGAAAATATGACATTTGAAGAATTCGTTGATGATGAGAGAACACAGTCTGCAGCTTTGTATCAAATACTTGTGATCGGAGAAGCGGTGAAACGTCTTTCGAGCGAGTTTCGTGCTCAACATCCACATATTCCATGGAAGTTGATTGCCGGAATGCGGGATCGTCTCATTCATGGCTATGATGTCATTGATTGGGTAGAAGTGTGGAATACAGTGCGCAGAGATATCCCTGACTTGCTGAGGGAGATAGAAGCCCTTCTCCCATAAGATCATAAGGATTCTTCTAGTGGCTGATTCCCAGCAGGATGGGTGGTAAGAGCAGGGGATCTCTGGATGGTGAGGAGCACTCCTGTGAGGATCAGGGCGGCCCCGAGGTAGCCCAGCGGCCCGAAGCGTTCCCCCCAGGCCAGGTAGGAGACGAGCGCCGCGACCACCGGCTCCACGGTGGCGACCACCGCCGCTCGCGTGGCCTCCAGCCGCCGCAGGCCGGCGTAGTAGGTGAGATAGGCCAGATACGTTGAGCCGATGGTGAGGAGCAGGACGGCGCCCCATGCGGGTAGGGTCGGCGGATGGAAGGAGACCAGGGGCAGCAGGGCAAGGGCCCCCACCGGCATGGCGTAAGCGAAAAGCGTCGAGGTTTCGTAGCGCGGAAGGTAGAGCTTCCCGAACAGATAATACAGGGCATACGTGAACCCGGCGGTCAATCCCCAGAGGATGCCGGTGAGGCTGACCCGCACAGCGCCCCCTTGAAGGCTGACCCCTGCCACCCCGAGCAGGGTGAGCATCAAAGCGGCCAGCTTGCGCGGTCCCATCGCCTCCTTCAGGAAGATCCGGGAGAGCAGGGCCACCCAGGCGGGGGCGGTGTAAAGCAAGACCGCGGTCATCGCCCCGCCGCTCGCCTGCACCGCGAACTGGAAGGAAGCGTAGAACAGGGCCACGCCGACGAGGCCGAAGGCCAGCACGGCCGGCAGATCCCGTCGGGCCACCCGGACCCGGCCGAGGCGGAGGGCGTGGAGGCCGAACAACAGGCCGGCGAGGGTCGCCCGCCAGAAGGCCACCTCCAGGGGCGTCCACCCGGAAGCGAAGGCCAGCCGGCTCAGCGGGCCGATCAGCCCCCACAGGCAAGCGGCGGCGAGGACGTAGAGATAACCGATCATCCGGAGGACTCCGGGGACGGGCTGGGATTCTGCGCAGGGCCGGCCGGGGCTGCCTCCCGGAGCCGGCGGGCGAGCTCCTCCCGCAACCAGGCCTCGATGTCCTCGACGCCGACGCGGCTCAGGTCGAACCACCGGATGCGAGGGTCTTCCAGCCGGAACCAGTTGTATTGATGGTGCACGAAGGCGCGGGTGGCGGATCGGATGCGGCGGATCGCCTCCTCCAGCGAGATCTCGCCCCGCAGATACGCCCCGATCTGCCGGTAGCCCAGGCCGGTCATGGCCGGAAGCTCCCACGGGTAGCGCTCGGCCAGGCGGCGCACCTCCTCGATCAGTCCCGTGGCGATCATGCGCTCCACCCGCTCGTCGATCCGCCGGTAGAGCTCCTCCCGGGGCCGCGTCAGGCCGATCATGATCGTGGCGTAAGGCGGCGGGCTCTTGCGCCGCTGGGCGGAGAAGGGCTGCCCGGTGCGGTAGCAGACCTCCAGGGCGCGGATCACCCGCCGCAGGTTGCGGGGATCGATCCGGGCCGCCGCCTCGGGATCCAGCCGGCGCAGCTCTTCATACAGGGCTCCGGGCCCCTCCCGTTGCGCCCGTTCCTCCAGGGCCCGCCGCAGCGCGGGGTCCGGTGGGGCCGGAGGGATCTGCCAGCCCTCCACCACCGCCCAGACGTAGAGCCCGGTCCCCCCGACCAGGAAGGGCAATCGCCCCCGCCGGTGGATCTCCTCGATGGCGGCGTAGGCCATGCGCTGGTATTCGGCCAGGGTCAGGGGGCGGTCCGGGTCGGTGACATCGATCAGGTGATGGGGGACGCGGGCCCGCTCCTCCGGCGTGGGCTTGGCGGTGCCGATGTCCATCCCCCGGTAGATCTGGCGGGAGTCGGCGGAGACGATCTCGCCGTTCAGTCGCTCCGCCAGGATCAGCGCGACCTCGCTCTTCCCGACGGCGGTGGGCCCCACGATGGCCACCAGGGGGCGCAGCGGGGAGGGACGCTCCGTCATCCCCGATCCCTCAGAGGACCTCCGCGATGAGCCCGCCCAGCAGGGCGGTGAGCAGCCCCAGGTAGAGGAAGCAGTGCAACCCCGCCGCCAGGTCCAGGAGGGGGAGACCCGGAGCCAGACGGTGGAGGAGGACCATCAGGAAATCCAGGAGGATCAGGCCGACCCCGATGAGGGTGGGCAGGCCCTTGTAGTGGGCCAGGAACTCGGCGGTGCGATCGATCCAGCGGTTCAGATCCGGCATTCGGGCCCTCGCCGGATTCACCGCACGGGCTCTCGCGAGGCCCGTTCGGCTTCGGAGTGTTCCAGATAAGGGCGGAAGGCAGCCAGCAGCCGGGCGGGCAGCCGGCCCGAGAGGGTGACCTCGCTGTCGGTGTGGGCTTCCCACTCCACCATGCCCTGCTCATAGAACAGGGCGATGAGGTCCCCCCGGCTCAGGGGCAGCCGCACCCGCACCGGCGTGAGGCTCTGATAGAGGATCGCCTCCACCTTGCGCAGCAGGTCCTCCAGGCCGATGCCGTAGGCGGCGGAGATGGCCACGAAGTCGGGGTGCTCCGCGGCCAGGGCGCGGGCCTGCTCCGGGTCCGGAAGCCGGTCGATTTTGTTGAGGGCGGTGATCATCGGGATGTCCTGCACCCCGATCTCCCGCAGGGTGCGGATCACCACCCGGGCCTGTTGCCGGGCGTTGGGATGGGTGATGTCGAGGACGTGGAGGATCAGGTCGGCCTCGTTGATCTCCTCCAGGGTGGCCCGGAAGGCGGCCACCAGCGGGTGGGGGAGCTTCTGGATGAACCCGACGGTGTCGGTGAAGAGGGCGATGCCTCCCGCGGGGAGCTTCACCCGCCGCGTGGTGGGGTCCAGGGTGGCGAAGAGCTGGTCGGCCACCAGGACGTGGGCCCCGGAGACGGCGTTGAGGAGGGTGGACTTGCCGGCGTTGGTGTAGCCCACCAGGGCGACCACCGGGATCTGGGCGCGGCGTCGCCGCTCGCGGTAGCGCTGGCGGTGGGCCCGCACCTCCTCCAGCTCGCGCTTGAGGTGGGCGATGCGCTCCTTGATCCGCCGGCGGTCGATCTCCAGCTGCTTCTCGCCGGGCCCCCGCAGGCCCACCCCGCTGATCCCCCCGCGGCCGAAGGAGCCGCCGGCCTGCTGGGCCAGGTTCTGCCAGCGCCGGGTCAGCCGGGGCAGGCGATATTCATACTGGGCCAGCTCCACCTGGAGGGCCCCCTCCCGGGTGTGGGCGTGCTGGGCGAAGATGTCGAGGATCAGGGCCGTGCGGTCCAGCACCCGCACGTCATCGCCGAAGGCGTTCTCCAGGTTGCGTTGCTGAGAGGGGGAGAGCTCATCGTCGAAGATGACCATGTTGGCGTTCATGGCCCGGACCAGGGCGCGGACCTCCTCCACCTTCCCGGGCCCGATGTAGGTGGCGGGGTGGATCCGGCGCAGGCGCTGGACCGCCCGGCCGACGACCTCCACGCCGGCCGTGCGGGCCAGCTGCGCCAGCTCGTCCAGGGAGTCCTCCACGGGCAGCAGCCCCGGCTTCCCGTAGATCTCCGTGCCGACCAGCACGGCGCGATCGACCGGGGCCGTCGTCTCCCGGGTTTCTCGTCCGATCGGACACCTCCTTGTCCGCGGTTAGGGGCGCGGGGCGCCGGACCGGCGTCCTTCCCGCCAGGCGGTCCAGAGCGCCCATCCGAGGACCAGGGCTTCGAACAGGGCGGCGGCGATGAGATAGGGCTCGTAGCTCATCCCTCACCCTCCCAGAGCCTGCTGGAAGGCCTGGATGCGGCGCGCGGCCTCCTCCAGGCGGGGGACCGGCTGGACCAGGGAGATCCGGATGTAGCCTTCGCCGGCCTCGCCGAACATGGCCCCGGGGGCGACGGAGACGCCGGTGGCCTCCAGCAATCGGGCGGCGTAATCGGCGCTGCGCCAGCCCTCGGGCAGCCGCGCCCACACATAAATCGTGGCACGGGGCCGCTCCGCCGTCAAGCCCGCGGCGTTCAGGGCGTCGACCATCACGTCCCGCCGCCGGGCGTATTCGGCGTTGCGCTCGGCCATCCACTCGTCGTCGTGGGTGAGGGCCACGGCCGCGGCCTCCTGGATGGGGCGGAAGTGCCCGGAGTCGATGTTGCTTTTGAGCCGGGCCAGGGTGCCCACCACCTCCGCGTTGCCCACCAGCATCCCCACGCGCCAGCCGGCCATGTTGTGGGACTTGGAGAGGGAGTAGAACTCCACGGCCACCTCTTTGGCCCCCGGGACGCTGAGGACGCTGGGGGCCCGGTAGCCGTCGAAGGCGACGTCGGCGTAGGGGTTATCGTAGGCGAGGAGCAGGTTGTGCCGGCGGGCGAAGGCCACCGCCTCCTTCAGGAACTCCGGGGTGGGGCAGGCGGCGGTGGGGTTGTTCGGGTAGTTCAGCCAGAGGATCTTCGCCCGGGCCAGGACCTCGGCGGGGATCTCGGAGAAATCCGGGAACCAGCCCCGCTCCCGCCGCAGCGGCATGTAGAAGACGTCGGCCCCGGCCGCCAGGGCCCCATCCGTGTAGGTGGGGTATCCCGGGGAGGGGACTAAGGCGATGTCCCCCGGGCCCAGGTAGGCCAGGCTCAGGTTGAAGATCCCCTCCTTGGAGCCGATGAGGATCAGGACCTCGCGGTCGGGGTCGAGCTCCACGCCGAAGCGGCGGGCGTAGAAGCGGGCCACCGCCTGGCGCAGGGCGGGGATCCCCCGGTAGCCCGCGTAGCCGTGGGCCCGGGGGTCCCGGGCGCTTCTCTCCATGGCTTCGAGGATGAAGGGCGGGGGGGCCATATCCGGGCTGCCGATGTCCAGGCGGATGACGTCGCGGCCCTCCGCCTGGAGCTCCGCGATCCGCCGCTCCAGGGCGGCGAAGGGATACGGCTTCAGGCGCTGCATGCGCTCCGAGGGGGCAGGCGGCATCTCCCTTCCACCTCCAGGGTTTCCCCTATTTTAATCCGCCGCGGGGATGGGTGCGGAGCCGCTGCCTTTCCCGTGGCCCTTCAAACAGCCGGGCGCGGCCCGATTCCTCGAGCCGCGCCCGGGAAGCGCGCCCTCCCCGCCGCCAGCCTGGCCGCCCCAGGCGGCGCGAGGGTTTCCCCCCGCCCCGATGCTACTTCACCGGTTGCAGGACCGCCCAGGTGTCCCTCGTGGCCTGGTTCGGGCCAACGTAGATGTCAACCCGGTAGCGGGTCCCCACAACCAGGCCGAGGGCCTTGCTGTCCAGGTTGTAGATCCAGAACCCCCCGCCCGGCACCGAGCTGTCGGTGGTCCACCGGAAGCGGTTCGTCCCGGCGCTCGACTGACCGGCGTCCGCGTATTCCTCAACCGGGTCAGAGTTCCCGTTACCAGACGTCTTCGAGACCTTAATGGTGACCTCCGTCGTCGGATCGTTCACGTAGGACGCGCGGCAGACATCGAAGATGGTGGCCTTCACCGGGACGACGCGGCCGTTCTTCATCGTGTTCACGATGAGACCGCTCGGCGAGGAGTCATCGAACGGGGGCAGGAAGTCCACCGCGTAGACCTGCTCGACCGTGATGGACCCGTTCGCCTCCCCCACGCCACCGTCCTTGTCCGTGACCTTCACTGTGACCGTGTAGGTCCCGGGGAGCGTGTAGACGTGGGTGACGGTCTGTGTAACTTGGGTATTGAAGGAGAACCGGTCCGTGTTCCCATCCCCCCAGCTGATCTCGACGCTCCACTCGCCATCGTTCACGCCGGGGTCGCTGAACGAGAACGTCAGCCTCGCCTCCTTCTGGCAGTCGACCGTTTGGTCCAGGGATACGATGGAGACGGTCGGCGGGACGTTGTTCACGATCAGCTGGAAGCTCGCGCTCCCAGTGCCGCCCTTGCCATCATCCGCCGTGATGGTCACCTCCTGGCTCTGGGCGGGCCCGTCGATCGTCTGGAACGACCAGCTCCATGTCCCGGCACCGGCGGTCACCTGGCCGACCGAGGCCGAGAGGCTCACCGGGTCCCCGTCGGGGTCGCTATACGTCCCCGTGTTGGTTGCGAGAGCCCCCTCATCGACCGTCACCGTTGCATGGTCAACCGTAACCGTCGGGTCCCGGTTTGCCGGAGCCTGGACGGTCAGCTTAAAGCGCAGCTTGGGAGGGTCTGGATCCTTGACGTCTCTTGGTGTACCTGCGCTGACCTCCCTGACTAAGGCGAGCTCGTAGGTGTAGGAACCCGGCGCTGTTGGGGCCACGATGGTCACGGTCTGCGTCTGATCCAGTCGCGGGGCCGGCGACGGGCAGTTAGAGCCGTCGTTTGGCCAGGTGTTCGGGATGTTGAAGACGACGTCGGGCATCGTGATCGAGCCACCCGTTGGGGCCGAGGACGCTGGTCCCTGGCGCACGATCACCGTCGTGCCCGGGTCGGCGTGCCTCTTCGAGTCGCAGACGAGCGAGACGCCAATCGTTTGGTAGATCATGGCACCGGGGCTCACCGTGCCGAGGTCAACTTCCGTCTGCACATCGACGGCGACGATGTCACCGTCGTAGATCAGCGTATCCGCTATCGCGGCAGCAGCGCCCCCGATCAGGGCAATCACGGTGAGGAGCGCGACCCACGCCGCTCGGAGACGTGGGGACCTCCGCCGGGGGCGGGACCCGTAATCCAACGCTCCAGAGTTCAGGTGACCGTCCATCTCTCACCTCCTGTTCGTTTCCTGGGAGACAGAGCGCTTTTCCATGCTCATAAACCGCGGGAGCGCCGGATAAAGTTGCGTATAAAAATTCTTAACTGGGTAAGAAATGCGTAAAAAGCCGCAAATCGGTGCGTTCTGGAGGCGGAAAATGCCGGGGAAAGGATAGGACTTTGGTCAGGGGGTCTGGGGGGATAGGGATGCCGGCCGGCGCGCGCGCAGCCGGTCCACCGTCTGGGGGGGAACGGGGAGGGCTCCGAGGAGGATGCGGCCGTCGGGGGTGGGGCCGTGGAAGTCGCTGCCGCCGGTGGGGACCAGGTCGTAGATCCGGGCGATCTCCGTCAGCCGGGCGATGTCGGCCTCGGAGTGGTCCGGATGGTAGACCTCCAGGCCGGCCAGCCCGGCCTCCCACAGCCCCCGGAGATCCCGGGGGAGGCCGGAGCGGCCCGGGTGGGCCAGGACCGCCACCCCCCCGGCGGCCCGGATCCGCGCGATGACCTCCCGGGGATCCACAGGCCGCCGGGGCACGTAGGCCGGGCGATCCCGTCCCAGGTAACGGCGGAAGGCCTCCGCCTCGTCGGCCACGTAGCCCTGTTCCACCATCGCCCGGGCCAGATGCGGGCGCCCCAGCACGTCCCCCCGGGCCAGCTCCAGCACCCGCTCCCAGGGGACCGGCAGTCCCAGCCGGGCCAGGCGCTCGGCCATCGCCCGGATCCGCTCCACCCGCTCCGCCTGCATGGCCTCCAGCATGCGGAGCAGCTCCGGGTGGAGGGGGTCGATGAAGTAGCCCAGCAGGTCGATCTCCTCCTCCGGGCCGCCGACGCTGATCTCGACGCCGGGGATCACCTCCAGGGGGGTGCCGCGGGCATGGGCCGCCGCCTCGAGGGCGCCCTGGGTGGTCTCATGGTCGGTGATGGCCAGGTATCGGAGGCCGCGCGAAAGGGCCTCCTGCACCACCCGGGCGGGGGTCCACAGGCCATCCGAGGCGGTGGTGTGGACGTGGAGGTCGAGGCGGACGCTCATCGCTTTTCGATGACGAAGCGGATGGCCGTCCGCTCCTGGTCGTTGATCTTGACGTCGGTGAACTCGGGGATGCAGACGATGTCGATGCCATCCTGGGCGAGGTAGGTGCGGGCGATGCAGATGGCCTTGACGGCCTGGTTGACGGCCCCGGCCCCGATGGCCTGCACCTCCGCCCGCCCGCGCTCCCGGATGACACCTGCGATGGCGCCGGCCACGGCTGTGGTGCGCGACTTGGCAGCAACCTTAATGGTATCCATGGTCTCCCTCCGTGGGGCTGAAGGATGGCGATGGGAAACCGCGGCCTGTGGTGAGGGATGCGCTTTCCGGTTGAGCGGCAGACCTCCTCTCGTGGATTCAGGGCAACGGAGGGAGCGACCCGCCGTTGCGGCCGGTTTAAGGAATTTTAAGCAATATTATACCCGGAGCGCCGCCCACGGGTCGCAGGGCTGGAGGGCGCGGAGGGCGCGGCGCCGCCCTCAGCGGGAGAGCCGCCGGACGATGCGCCCCCGGCTCAGGTCGTAGGGGGAGAGCTCCACCAGCACCCGGTCCCCCAGGAGCACGCGGATGTAATACATCCGCATCCGGCCGGAGAGGTGGGCCAGCACCTCGTGGCCGTTGTCCAGGCGGACCTTGAACATCGTGTTCGGAAGGGTCTCCACCACCGTCCCTTCCACCTGGATGACATCCTTGGCCTTCTCGCCGCCTTTCGCCATCGAGCCTCCCGGGGCTTCGAGGATGGTCCCTTCGGACGCGATGATCCATCCTAGGACTTACGCCGTTTCCTGCGTATTCCGGTCGTGGCCTTGGGTTTTAGCCCAGGGCCATAGGACCGGCCACCGGGGTCGCCCACCGACCCCTGCCTCGAAGGCCCAGGCCCCCGAGGAATTCTATCCCCCTGCGGGCGATGTTCACCGCCGCCGCCGCGTGACGGCCCATCCTCGCCCCGCAAGGGCACGCCAGGGCGTGTCCCCTTAGCCTTTACCCAC
>Ga0080007_1066641_pt1 | contig 39014 bp, 32 predicted proteins | sample OctOCTMetagenome_FD_69210 | JGI IMG/M metagenome (GOLD analysis project Ga0080007, IMG submission 69210) | Hot spring and microbial mat streamer communities from Octopus Spring Streamers, Yellowstone National Park, USA - OCT_B (SPADES... | ecosystem: Environmental > Aquatic > Thermal springs >...
ATCTTCCTTGCACTTCCCCTTGCCCTTGCCCACCTGAGCACCTACAAGCCTTCCTTTGGTGGCTCTCCCGCAAAGACCGCCCTATCACCGTGCCCACCAAATTCCCCGCCCTTCATGCCTTCTTCCGCTGGCTCGCCAAAGAAAACTTGCGCAAGACAATCCTATCACGAAGGTCACGCCCCCCCAAACTCAACGAACTCTTGCCCAAAACGGTCAACGAAGACCATCTCGCCAAAACCCTCAACGCCATCCCTCTCTTTCGTTTTGCAGGACTAAGGGACGCAACCTTCTTTTGCCTCACCTTTGACAGCGGCGCCCGCCTTTCGGAACTCCTCTCCTTGCGCCTTTGTAACCTTGACCTTCTTTCTCACTGCGCAAAGGTGAAAGGGAAAGGCAACAAGGAGCGGATGATGGACTTCGGGACGCTGACAAGCCAACTCCTTTCTCGCTACCTAACGGCTTGCCTGACCCGCTTTGGGGCGCTTTCGCCAGACAGTTTCCTTTTCCTGACCGACGATGGGCGCCCGATAAGCAAGCGACAAGGGCAAGACCGATGGAAAAAATGGCAACGGCGCGCAGGCTTAACGCCCTTGCCCTTTCACGGACTTCGGCACGGCTTCGCAAGGATGTGGCTTTTGAAAGGTGGCGACGCCTTCAGTTTGCAACTGCTCTTAGGGCAATACGAGTGCCGAAGTGACCAAGCGCTATGTGACTTTGTGGGGAAGTGACCTACAGCGCTTGCATCGGGAACGAAGCCCGATAGACAGCCTTGCGCCCTTGCTGAAAGTGCCCCGAAGTCGGTTGCGATTGGGCAAAGACACTAAACCGCTGTGGGCAAAACAACCTGCAAAGTGACTGGCTGGCAAAATTTACCAGTCGGAAAGGTCAGCGCTAAGATAAGGAACGCCGTTGCAACTTTCACCATCTTTTGAGCCTGCTGGCAAAGTCCGCCGTTGATTGCGCCAAGCGGAGGTGACCGAACATGCCGAACCAGAACGAAGACCTCCAGAACCAGAACGACCAGGACGAGAACTCCCAGGACGACTCATGGAACCTGTTCCCAGAGTTGAAGAACCCGAGGTATTATCAGAGTTACGACATCCTGAAATCCGTGCGGAGTTGCCCGAACCTGTATCGGCACCTGAAGGAGAACGGGACATTGGAGGACTTCGTGAACGACCTGGCGGAGAAGTGGTGGAACATCGTCCGCCAGATGTTGAAGAACGGGGCGCCGAGGTGGCTGGCAGAGAACACGGCGTGGGAGTTGATAGCGGAAGAAATCGCCGCCGAAGAGGCAATCATTGCATCCAAGGAAGATGAAGAAGGGTTGGAAGAGTTGGGGGAAGAACCAGAACAGTAGCCGTTGATTTTCGCCATGCAGGTGGGAAAGCAGACTGCTGTTTGGGCGCAATGGAGCGGGCGCACGCATGCGGGGATACACGGGCGCTTGGCAGGTCGGGGGTCGCCGTGACCGCCTCTGAGACCCGCACAAATTTCCCTTGGGCGCCCGAGTGCCTCACCCGTCTCCAAACTCGTGAAAATGACGCACCTTACATTAGCACTTATTCCCCACACTACTGCGGTGCGCGCCCGCTACCCTCACACGCCTCAAGTTTTTCGTATCGGCGCGAAAAATCCCTTGTTTCCTTTGCGTTCTGACACTCTGGCGGGCGGGCAAGGGGGCGCAAAAGGTCGGTTTGGGGCGGTTTGAGGGCGAAAGTGGGTAAGTTGTGGACAAGTTGTGGATTTTCAGGCAGCATTCGCTATTCATTGGTCACCTCTTTGTTCGTTTCCCCAGAGCGCTTGGGCAACTTTCTCCCATAGTGCGTCCCACTCTTGCTGCCACGCGGGCTTGGACTTTGGTGGCTTGGGGCGTGCCTTGGGCTTTTGGCGCGTCCCGTTGGTCGGCGTCGGCTTAGCGGTTGAGACAGGGCGCGTCCCGTTCGTCGGCGCACCTTTGGCTTTGGGTGTCGGCGTCTCGTTTTGGCGTTGACCGTTGCGCCACTGGCGCACCAAGCGTGCCAATAAGCGGATGTAGCGCCCTTGCTCCATCGGCAGGCGAACATCCAGCCAATAGCTGTTGAAGCGCACGGTCGGATGGGTGATGTTGGAAGCCGTGCGAAGTCTCACAGGGTAGCCCATCTGATAGGCGGGATGCCACAAAAGGCGCGACAGCACCTTCAAGGGGATGCCGTTGCGCCGATGAAGGGTTTTGCAACGCATTACTTGCTCATCGTCGCGCTTTCGCTGCATGACAAAGGTGATGGCGTGGTCTTCAACGGTGTCTGCCAGCCGACCCAATTCGGCTAAGACTTTGGGGCAGAAGGTGTCATATTCTCGGACAACGAACTCACCCTGCCGATTTCGTTCCGTGCGGGGCACGGTTAAGCCGCACCGCCAACCTGCGGTAAGTAGCGGGGTCAACTCGCTGGACTTTTCTTTCCCGCTCAGCGTGCCTCCTATCCCCTTGGGTTTGTCGTCGCGACCAACCCGTGTCGCCAAAGATTATCGGCGTCTTTCTCGCCTTCCACGACGAAGACAGGTTGCTTTCGGTCAGCAGCAAGGAGTTCAGGCAGGCGGTAAAGGGGAAACGGGCGGGGATGCCTTCCAGCGTCCAACACCATTTGCCATCGGCAGGCTGCCGATGAGCAAACCGCTTCGGCTCGTAGCGAACGGTTTGGAAAAGCAAGCGACCGCTGGCGTCGTGGTAATCATAAACGGCAATGATGCGCTCGGTTCGCTTTCCGCTGCCATTGTTTTCACGCAAAAACAAGTCGGCGACGCTGATAGCCAACGCGGCGCAAACGGCGTCAACTGGGCAGCCCGCGAAGCAGTGCAAGAGAATGCGTCCATCGTTTTCGGTTACTGACAGACTTGACTTAGCGTCATCGTGGGCAGGACAATGGGCAAGCCATTGACCGTTCGCAAGTTGGCGAGGCTTTAAGCCTTTTGCGTGCAACAAGGCAATAAATTCAGCGAAGGTCATTCAACTTCACGGCTGCCTGACTTCGGCGCTCAGAGACGCCCCTCACAAAGGGAACAGACTGAGCGCCAGAGCGCAGCGGGCAAGCGGGGTGAAGGGCGGGCGGGTTTTTCCCGCTTGCGGGCAGCGCGGTGTGGGCGCGATAAAGCGAAGGCACGGAAGGGGTCATCCAAGCGGTAGAAACTCGGTTGGACAGGGGGTTCTTCCATTGCTTAGCGAACCAATGCTAAAATAAAAATCCCGCCCGAACATCGGTCTTGCGTTCGTTTCCCTGAGAAATTTCCACAAAACCTCAAAAGCCTTCTTTATTGCCTTTGCTTGCAACCCCAAAACCCATCCCAGGCGCCTTTGTATTCGTTTTTGCCAATCTTCTTTTCGCAACCATACTATCGCTTGAGCGACCCGCTCTTTATCTCCGAAGGGTTCTTGGATTGGCAGCCCTTTCGGGAGTGGGATAGTCGGAAAGATGTGGGTGAGGGGCAAATGGGGGTTGACGCCCAATCAGGCAAGCGGTCACTTCGGGGCTTGGAAGGTAAAGGGAGAGATGCCTGAAAATGAAGGCGAGGAAGCCCAAAATCGCGGTAAAAATTGGTGGGCGGTGCAGGATTTGAACCTGCGACCTCTTGCTCGTGAAGCAAGCGCTCTGCCCCTGAGCTAACCGCCCATCGGCGCGCTTAAGTATAACGCAATGATGGTCAAAGGAAGAGGCGGAAGATGGCGAATTCCACCCAACGCAATCCGTAAACCATCAGGATGACGCAAAGCAAAACGCCCACATAGACCATCATCGTCGTGTTGTTCAAACCCAGAGGGTCAAAAGTTTGCGGGGGTGTGAAGGCAATTTTCATCCAGAGGTCGTTGAGCCAATGAACCGCCCCGACATACAACGCCTGATATTGTTGCCAAAAGAGGACGAGCAAAACGGGCGGGGCAAAGAAAGTGATGGGGGCGAGCCAATCGTATTTGACTTGCTGGTGCATCAGGTAAATAGGGCAGCGGTGGCAGGGAGGGCGCTGTCCTTTTTGCCATCCCAGCAAAACGCCCGTCGCCAGAGATTCCACCTTCATGCCCGCTTTTTCCGAAAGCCCCGCCATCAAGGCGTCCACGACGGCGGCGTTGCATTGGCAACCGCCTTTCAATTTCCAGCAAGGGCGTCGCCGTTGTTTGACAGGGCAATGCTCGCACATCATCCGCTCCACGACAGGCAATTTCCAACAAGGCGAGAGGGGGGTGAGGAGGGGGCGACGGCGGGGCACTTTCTTTTCTACCTGCCGCATTTGAACGACCAACTGGGCGTCCTTGCCAATTCGCCAACGCAAAGTCGGTCCGTAGCGCCAATAGTCAATGAACGCCCAAACGGCGTGCCCTAAGCCCGTCAGCAAAAAAGGCGTTAAAAGGCTGCGCATGGCGTAAGCGCCTTGCATGACCAATCCCGTGTTGGCTCCAGCGATAGCGGCGAAGAGGAATGGAGTTACGAACCAAGCGAGGGCTCCTCCAAACAACATGACCGTCCCAATAGGACGCCATTCCCAAAGGTAACCGACCAACCCCAAGGCGATTGCCCACCCGCAGCAATAGAGGAAGTAGCCGAGGGTGTTGGCGACCGTGCTGACGCGGGCAGGATCGGTGGGGTTGGTGAAAAAGCCTTTCAGTCCGCCCCAAATCAGGTAGGCAAGGGCAAGGGCGGCAAGAACACTTCCGCCCTGAAGCAGCCAGCGGCTAATTTCCCGCCGCCAGAAAAAACCAATCTTGCCTCATGGCGATGCCACTCCCCTCTTGCCTGCCTGGACCAACTCCTGCAAGTAGTCGGGGTTGTTGGCTTCCGCTATAGCATCGTCCAAAGTCACCAAGCCCTGCAAGACCAATTGGGCGAGGCTTTGCTCCAGCGTCATCATGCCCTGCCGCAAACCCGTTTGGATGACTGATGGCAATTGGAAGGTTTTGCCCTCCCGAATCAATGCCCGTGCGGCGCTGGTGCCGACCAGCACTTCAAAGGCTGCCACCATTCCCTTCCCGTCGGCTCGCCGCAGCAATCGTTGCGAGATGACCCCGACGAGGCTGACGGACAACTGCATCCGAATTTGTTGCTGCTGGTGGGTCGGGAAGACATCAATGATGCGGTCAATGGTTTGGGGGGCATCAATGGTGTGCAAAGTCGCAAAGACCAAGTGTCCCGTCTCCGCTGCGGTGATCGCCAACGCAATCGTCTCCAAATCCCGCATCTCGCCGATGAGGATAACATCAGGGTCTTCCCGCAAGGCGTATTTGAGGGCGTTGGCAAAAGAGTGAGTGTCCCGTCCGACCTCCCGTTGGTTGATCAGCGCCATCTTGTCGGTGTGGACGAACTCAATGGGGTCTTCCACCGTGATGATGTGCAAGGGGAAGCGTTGGTTGATGTAGTCAATCATGGACGCCAAAGTCGTCGTCTTGCCCGAACCAGCGGGACCAGTGACCAAAACGATGCCACGAGGGCGCTCACAAAATTGGCGGACGACAGGGGGCAAGCCCAACTCCTCAAAGGTGGGGATGCGGGGCGGGATGATGCGGTAGAAGGCGGAGACATTGCCCCGTTGCCAAGCCAAGTTTGCCCGCACCCTCGCCCCGTCCACGGTCGTGAAGGCGAAGTCCAACTCTTTGCGGCGCTCAAACTGGTCAATTTGTTCGGGGGTGAGCACGCTATAGGCGAGGCGACGGACTTCTTCAGGTGTCAAGGGAGGGCTGTTGGCTTTGTAAAGTTCGCCATAAAGGCGGAACATGGGAGGTGCTCCCGCCTTCAGGTGCACATCGGAGCAATTGCGTTGCAAGGCGACGCGAAGGATGTCTTCCAGCGTCAAAGCCGTTTGCGTCACGACACCCACCTCTCCTTTCAGGATGTCGCAAAGGCAGCGGCTTGCTCGGCAGAAATGAGGTTGGCTTCCAGACAACGCGCCTTGAACTCTATCGGGTTGCTGCATTTCATGAAGGCGTCCTCAAAACTGACGATGCCGTCCTTCACCAATTGGAAGAGGTGGTCATCCAACATCTGGCAGCCCAGTTCCGCCCCCGCTTTGACATGGCTGTAAATTTGGTCGGTTCGCCCCTGCCGAATGAGCGTCCGAATGGCGGGGGTGACGACCATGATTTCCATCGCCGCCACCCGCCCTGGTCGGTCGCAGCGGGGGACTAATTGCTGGGAGATGACGGCTTGGAGGGTCGTGGACAGTTGCACCCTGATTTGCGGCTGACGGTCGGGCTCAAAGGCGTCAATGATGCGGTCAATGGTTTGGGGGGCATCAATGGTGTGGACGGTGCTGAAAACCAAGTGTCCCGTCTCCGCTGCGGTGATCGCCAACGCGATCGTCTCCAAATCCCGCATCTCCCCGACCAAGATGACATCGGGGTTTTGGCGCATGACATGGCGCAGCGCTTCAGCGAAACTCTCCGTGTCCGCTCCGACTTCCCGTTGGGTGATAGACGCCACCTTGTCTTCATGCCAATACTCAATGGGCTCTTCAATGGTGATGATGTGGGCACGGCGGTTTTCGTTGATGTAATCCACCATCGCTGCCAAAGTTGTCGTCTTCCCCGAACCCGTCGGTCCTGTCACCAACACCAAGCCCCGCCTGAGTAGGGCAATCTTTTTGAGCACTTGTGGCAAACCCAAGTCGTCAATCGTCCGAACGCGGCTGGAGATGACCCGAAAGACGCCGCCCAAGTTGCCTTGTTGGTGGAACAGGTTGACCCGAAAGCGGCTGACACCCGAAAGTTCGTAAGCCATGTCCAACTCCCGCTGTCGTTCCAACCGTTGGATTTGCTCTTCGGAGAGGATGGCGTAAATCAACTCGCGGATGAGTTCGGGGGTGAGGGTCGGGTAATCGGTGCGAGTGAGGCGACCGTAAATGCGGAAGAAAGGCGGCTGACCGACCTTCAGGTGAAGGTCACTCCCGTCCCGTTGCACCAAGTCCGTCAGGATGTCGTTGAGGTGCAGCGCCATTGCCGCCACCTCCTATTCGGCGCCCGTCGCCGTGCAAGGGATGCCCGACGGCACTCATTTTGACGCATCCATCCCCGTTTGTCGTTCTCCATCTGGCAGGCGAAAGAGGTAAACCCAATCTTGAGGCAATCGGCGCCAAAAGCCTAAGTCAATGTCCATACCGCCTCTCACCCACACCGCTAAAAATTGCCCGTCGGGCGAGATGGCAGGGTCGTAAGCGATGCCCGATGCCAACCAAATCAGCGGTTTCCCTTTTGCCCATGCCCAATTCAAGTTCACCCGCAACCAGCGACCAAAAGTTCGGTCGGAGATAAGTTTCCAGTCGCCGACGCGCCAGAGGCGCAGCCTTTCCCCAACCGTCACCAGAAAGCGCCCATCAGGGGAAAATCGGACATGGTAATAGTTGACGCCTTTCAGTTCTGCCCGAAAGACAACCTGCCCCTTTGGCAAGCGCAAGACGACGAAGTGGGAATGGGGTGAAAGGGGCGGGACATGAGCCCGCCCCTTGACAGGCAGTTGATACCCTCCGACCACGAGAAAGCGACCGTCAGGTGAAAAGGAAAGGGAGCGAGGGTGAAAGGGGAACTGCCATCTCGCTAACAATGCCCCATCGGAAAGACGCCGCCACTGAACCTGCACCTTTTTGAATTGGAAGGTCACTAAAGCAACCGTTTGGCTTTCGTTGTCAAAAGCCACCCGACCCACCGACCGCAAATCCCAATCCCGTGCCGACCAGTAGCGAATCAAGCGGGCGTCATCGGTTCGGCAAAGGGCGATCCCTTCCCTCGTTTCCACCAAGAGCCATCGTCCGTCAGGGGAGGGATGAATTTCCAGCACCTCATCTTGCACTGCCAAGGGTAACCGCTTCACCGTCTTCCCATCTTGCAACCGCCAGAACTCCAAAAACTTTCGCCCCCTGTCGTAAACTGCCACGAGGTCTTTGGACGGCAAGGGAATGCAAAACGAGAAAAAGTGACCAGGCAACTTCTTCCGCCAAACTTCCCGCCCGTCCTTCGTCCGACGGACGACGAACTCGTCAAAGGTGCGGTAGCCGAGCCATTGACTGTCTTGCGAGAAGGTGAAATCGCCCCGAACGAAATCGGAGCGGCGCCAGAGTAACCCCAACGGAGAGGCGAGGAAAAACGAGAGAAGCCAGACGATGATAATAGCCAACCCAACAGCAAGGAGCGAAACGACCCAAAGGGTTTTGGATGGATGACCAGCCTTTCCCATCGCTATCGCCCACCTTTTGCATCGGCGACTTAGGCATCAGGCATTTTGACTTTGCGACAACTCACCGATTGTCGCCCCCTTCAGGCAAGCGGAAGAGACCAACCTGCCTTTGAGGGGGGCGGCGCCAAAAACTCAAGTCCATCTCAACCCCGCCCACCATCCCCACCGCCAGAAGTTGTCCGTCAGTTGAAATCGTCCAGAACGCCGTCAGAATAACGCCAAAGCAAATGCAAAGGAACGCTGTCAATCCGATGGCGAAGGGCGAACCGAGCCAAAGAAGGTGGCGCCGTTGTTGTTCCATCGTTTGCGCCCACCTTTGTCGTCGCCCGTTCACAACCTTCGGGGGACTTCGGCGACTTGTTGAAGGAGGGGCAAGGCTTCGTCCAACGATTGGGCAATGGCGGTGCGTTCCCAAACTTCGCGGGCGAAACGGGCGGCAGTTTCGCTGACGCCTTTGCTTTGCAGCAACTGCTGGACGCGTTCGGGTGGGTCGTTGGGAGCGAGCAAAACGCCCGTGCGCTGAAAGATTTGCTCCCGCAGCCACGCCCGCACGGCACGACGAAACGCTTCCGAACCTTGCTCCCTTAGCGTCCAAACGGCTTGACGCAACTGCGGGTCATCAACGGGCACTAAAGCAAGCCAGCGAGACCGTCGCCAATAGCGCAGCCCCGCCCAACCCACGACCAAACCAGCCAAAAGGAGCGCCGCCAAAAAGGCGAGCAGGGGCAATCGCTGCTCCATCGTCATCGCAGGTTCAGTCGGTCGGACAGAAGTCGGTTGCGCTTGACCTGGCAAGACGGTCACCTGCACGGGGTTGGTCGTGGCGGTTCGGTAGCGGCGAACTTGAGGGTCAAAGTAGGGGAAGGAGAAGGCAGGGATGGTCAAAGTGCCCGCTTGCAAGGGGACGAGGCGCCACTCAAAGGTGCGCCGAAACCACAATCGCCCGTCCCGCTCTTCCGTTTTCAATTCATCGCGGGGCAAACCGACGCGCACATTGGGGATTTGAAGGCGGGGCGGTTCGGCATTGCGCAAATCTGCCGTCCCTTCCAACCGCAAACGCACCGTCAGCGTGTCGCCAACGGGAAGGCGGTCAGGCTCCGCCCGCACAGAAGCGAGGACTTGACCGACGAGATTTTGGAAGCCGCTGGGAGCGGGTTGGGGCAAGGGTTGGACAGTCACCGAAAGGATAGGGGTTGACAATTCCTCTTCGCCCATTGCCCCTTCCAAGCGCACCCTGACTTTGGCGCTGCCGACTTGCAGTTTGCCCGTTCGCAAGGGAAACAGTGCCAGCCGAACTTTCTGAATTTCGTAGCCACCCTTCCACTCGCGGGCGATTTGTGGGAACTCTTCCGTTCGGAAACCTTCGGCGGAAGGCGGCTCGTAAGTGGGGTTACGAGTGACGCTGACGGCGGTGGAGACAGCATATTGCATCGTGTAGACGACTTGTTCGCCGACGAAGGCGCGGCGGGGGCTGACGGTCGCCGTCACTTTGACGGGCGGACCTGGTGGCGCTTCTTCTTCAAAGGTTGCCCCACTCAAGACGACGCCTTCTATCGGCGGCACGAGGAACTTCTCGCGCAAGGCAGTGATTTGCAAGCCATCAAAGCGGATGCGTCCGACTTTCAAGGGCGCAAGGCGATAGGTGTAAGTCAGCGTGGACCAAAGGCGACCGCCCCGCTCAAAGGTTTGCTTGTCCGAAATGTAACTGAGTTGGATGATGCGATCCGACCAGGCTTCGGGCAACGCGAACTGGACGGCATCGCCCATCAAGTCACCTGGCGCCGTGACTTGGACACGGAAGAGGAAGATGCCACCTAAGGGAATGGTTGGCTCTTGCAAAAAGACGCGGACGGTGATGTTTTCCCGCCGCAGGGTGACGCTGCTTCGCACCGCCTGCGCCCTGCTGAAGGCGGGAAGGGCGAAGAGCCAAACAAGTCCCAAGAGAGCAATTGCCTTTCCCCATCTGCCGACCCGCCGATTTGCTGACCTGCCGACCTGCCGACTTGCCGACTTGCCGATTTGCCGACCTGCCGACCTGCCGACCTGCCGATTTGCTGACCTGCCCATCTGCCCACCTGCCCACCTGCTTGTCGTTGTCACCAATCGCGCTCGCCGTGCCACGGTGCCGTCAACCCCCTTTGCAGTTGTTGCTTGAGCGGGTTTCGTTCCAAAGAGGGGGGCGGGGGCAAAGGTGGGGGCGGAGTTTGGCGTTTGGGTGGGGGCGGTTGCTGGCGCTGTTGCTGGCGGCGCAGCACCAGTTCCAAGTTGAATTTGGCGTCCAAATCGTTGGGCGTCCGCTTCAAGGCGGCGATGTAAGCCTGCGCCGCTTTGTCCCACTGTTGGCGGGCGAAATAGAGGTTGCCGAGGTTGTAGTAGGCAGCGGCTTGCTCCGAGCGGCGATGGGCAGGCAACCGACGGAGGGCGTCTTGGAAGGCTTGTTCGGCATCTTGAGGGCGACGGAGTTGCAACAAAGTCGTCCCTTCGTTGTAGCGGACGATGGCGTCATCGCCGATAATCTGATGGGCTTTTCGGAAAGATTGCAAGGCTTGACGGAAATTGCCTTGACGGAAGGCTTGTTGTCCTTGCTGATTGAACCACCATGCCTTCAAATGCCTAAAAGGCGCCCGCCACGAAGGGGGCGGCGCTGCACCCAAAAGGGTGAGGGCGAACCCGAACCCCAAAAACGCCATCGCCCATGATTGCCATCGCATTCGCGTCACCGTCCTTGCAGGCGGGGCGTCAGCCAAGTTTCAGCGACCAGCAGCAATGCCCCGATGACCAGCAAAAGCGGGAAAACTTCCCGCCATTGCGCCACCTGCTTCGTCCAGACCCGTCGGCGGTAATTTGTCAAGTCCGCCAAAAGTCGTTTCACTTCCCGAACCCCGTCATAGGGCATGTAAACTTTGCCACCCGTTTGTCGGGCGATGCCCCGCAGCGTTTCCAAGTTTAGCCGCGAGATAGCGATGTTGCCGCTGGCGTCTCGCTTGTAGCCGACTATCTTGCCCTGCTCGGTAAGGTTGGGCACAGGCGCCCCGCCTGTCGTCCCGACGGGGATGACGAAGACAGGGACGCCTTCTTTGGCGCACGCTTTCGCCGCCCCTTGCCAGTCGCTCCCTTGATCTTCGCCGTCGGAAATCAGGACGATGATGCCGCCCCGTTGATTGACCGACGAGGGGCGTCGGAGTAACCGCAACGCCGTGTTTAACCCTTCCGCCAGATAAGTCGTCGGGTTGTAAACCATGACCGACGGCTCTAACAGGCTCAAGTAAGTCGTGGCGATGTTGCGGTCATCGGTGAGGGGGCAAAGGGGGAAGCCGCTGCCACCGAAAACGACCAAGCCGATGCGGTCATCGGGTTGCAAACGAGCGATCAAGTTGGCGGCAATCGTTTGGGCAAATTCCAACCGCGATGGCTTGATGTCTTCGCAAAGCATGCTGTGGGAGACATCCAAGCACAAGACGACATTCACGCCTTGCGCAGGGACGGTGACTTTGCCCGCAAACCAACGGGGACGCAGCAAGGCGAGGGTGAACAGCAAAGTCGCCGAGACGAAAAAGAGCCATTGCCAGCGTGTCCGCCGCCACCATGCGTTCACGCTTTCGGGCGATAGCCAGAAAGTCATCGCCCGTCTCTTTCGCCGCAGTCCCCAAAGGGTCAAGAGGGCGGAAATAAGCCAAAGGGGCAACAGCCACGCCGCTTTCGGGTTCGCCAGTTCTATCGTCGGCATCCTTGATTGCCCCCTTCAAAGCCAACAGACAACTAACTTGTCCCCTGCCCCTTGTCCCCTGTCCCCCTCAAGGAACGCGCCGCCAAAGGGCGTGCACCAAAAGGCTTTCCATGAGCAGGCAAGCGAGGGCGATGCCCGCAAACCAAAGCGCCAGTTCCGTCACGCTTTGTCGGCGCCGCACGGTCGGAAGGGGTGCCGTCTCCAGTTGCAAGATGTGGCGCAAGACGAGTTGCAAAGTTTGGGGGTCGCGGGCGGAGAAATAAGCGCCGTCCGTCTGTTGGGCGATGCCCCGAAGGAGTGGCTCATCAAATCCCGCTGGTTGCCCATAAAAGGTTCGTCCTGTCAAGGGGTCGCGCCAACTGACCACCCCGCTGGGGGTGCCGATGCCAATCGTGTAAACCCGCACGCCCATTTGTTGCGCCATCCATGCCGCATCTTTAGGTTGGATTTGCCCCGTGTTGTTCACGCCATCGGAGAGCAAGATGACGACGCGACTTTTGGCAGGCGAAAACCGCAACCGTTGCAACGCCACCGTCAACCCATCCCCGATCGCCGTGCCGTCTTTCAGCACCCCTTCGCGGGCGTTCTGCACTTGCGAGAGGGTTTCCAGCAAAAAATCGTAATCGTCCGTCAGCGGGCATTGGGTGTAACTTTCGGCGGCGAAAACGACTAAGCCCAACCGATCCCCGCTGCGCTTTTGCCGCAGCGACTCCACGAACTGGCGGATGACCCGCTTCGCCGCTTCCATGCGATTGGGATAAAAGTCCGATGCCATCATGCTCCCTGAGACATCCAAAGCGATCACGATGTCCACGCCTTGCAACCGACGCTCTTCCCAACGCGCCCATTGCGGGCGCGCCAGGGCGAGGAAGAGGGCAATGAGGGCGATGCCCCGCAACACTTTGGCGACCGTCCGCCGCCAATCGCTTCGGGAAAGACCGAACAGCGTCAAAGCGGGATAAGGGAAAGCGCCACCCCGCCGACGCCATGCCACCCATCCCCAAAGGACAGCGACAAAAAGAGCGAGCCAACCGTGAGCGAAAACGAGCCCTTCGTTCATCGCCGTCGCACCGCCACAAAGCATAGCACCGTCGTCGTTCGCTTCGGACAAGCGTCACCGCATCGGTGAACGGGTGAGTTGCGCCCGTTGCCAAAGGGCTGACGAGATGGTCACGCCTGCGAGCAACGAAGGGAGCAGGAAGGCGGTGAACGGCGTGAAATGCTGCAAGACCCATCCACCCAAAAGGGGACCGAACACCGCTCCCGCTCCGACGCCCGCTTCGTGGCGGGCGCTCCCTTTCACGCTCCGACCTTGCGACAGGATGGACAAGTAAAGGCTGACGACCGTCGTGATGCCCGCTGCAAATCCCAGCCCGAACAAAACGATGCTCAACGCCGTTCGGTCACGAAGCAGTCCCAGAAGGAAAGCGCAGAAGGCGACGCTTCCCTGCGCCCCGACGACCCAACGCCACCCGACCCGCCGAAGCAACTTCGGCGCCACAAGGAACGCCAGCCATTGCCCTGCGTTCAAGAAAGTCAACACCCGACTCACTTCCTCAGGCGCCCAACCCCATCGCTTGCCCAATTCGGCGAAAAGGACGATTGCCTCAAAGAAAGCGAAGGAGCGCACCAAGTTGCCCAATTGCGCCCCCAAGACCAGTTCGTCGGGGAGCGATGGGTCATCGGGGATTTCCTTCGGCAGGGATTTGGCATCCCCTTCGGCAGGCAACCAGAAAGACATCGCCACGACGACTAAACTGCTGATGGCTGCCAAAAGGAAGGGGAGAGCGGGATGCCGCTCAAAAAGCGTCCCCGCAATCGCCGTCCCAATCGCCCGACCGCTACTCCACGACAGGTTGTAAGCCAACAGGGTGTGCAGCAACTGCGATGGGTCAACACCGACCCCCGCCGACGCTTGCGTGGGCGGCCAAAAGAACGCCAAGCAAAGCCCGTTGAGCAGGTTCAACACACCCAGCGCCGTCACCCAACCAGTGACGCTGACGGCTGCCAATGCCCCGCACAACAGCAAGACGCCGACGCTGCCGACGAGCATGCTCCGTTTCCGCCCCCAAGCGTCGGTGACGGGTTGAAAGAGCAGGCAACCGACGGTGTAACCCAGCGGTCCTGCCGCCCCGATGATGCCTAACAGCGTGGGGTTCGCTTTCCATTGCACGGCTAAAAGGGGCGTCGCCAGCCCAACCAATCCGCCCCCAAAGTCCATGAAGACCGCCAACACACACGCCCATTGCCAAACGGAAAGCCTCTTCATGCCCCGTTCGCCCTTCCTCATTGCCGATCGTGCGCTACTGACAAGGGTGTCGGTTGCGTCGCTCGCAAAGTTTGCTCCCACAGCCGTTCATAAACCAACGCCAGCAACGGGCTCAAATGCACGACATCCTCGCGGTTGTAGCGAAGGAGTGTCGCGAGGGCACGCTCGTCGTTGTAATCCACATAGCGCCACCAAAGGTGAACAGCGTCCCAACCGTTCAACCCGTCCGTTTCGGGCGAGCGAGATAATCCCACTTGTCGCTCTACGGCTTTCAACCCACCCCGCAAACCCAAACGGCGCAGCAACGGGCAAAGGTCAAGGTGCAAGGGGGGCAGTTGCCAATCGGGAAAGTTTGCCCGCAAGACGGGCAAGTCAAAGTGGCTGCCGCCATAAGTGACGAGCATTTTTGCCGACTCCAACCGTTCCCTCGCTTCGTCCCAATCGTCCTGCCCCCGAACGAAGGCGCGATAGCCCTCGCCGTCGGCGATGCCCAGCACGGTGATGCGGTGCGTCCCGTCCGTCTCCACATCCAGAAAAACAGCCCGATGGGCGAAATCGGGGATGGCGCGCCACCATGCCGACTTGGGCAACCGACTCGCAAAGTAAGTGGCATCGCCGACCTCATACGCCCGCAGCGACATTTCCGCTTCCCGCTGCCACTCATCCCACAAGTGGCGCCAAGGCGATGGCGCAACGGAACGGACGATGGCGTGCCAGTCGCAAAAGCCGAACCGCCACAAAGCGCGCTCCCGCCGCTCACCGACTTGCGGGAAATGCAAAAAAGTGCGCGTCAACATCTACGGTCACCATCCGCCACAATTTTGCGACGCATCTTGCCGGCAAAGGGCGATGGTTGATGGCAGCGCTGACTTTCACCGACTTGACACTCAAAACAGCGACGCAGTTAGAGTGGCTGGAAACGAACGGCTTGGGCGGTTACGCCTGCGGCACCGTCAGCGGCATCCGAACCCGCCGCTATCACGGTTTGCTCATCGCCGCCTTGCGCCCGCCGACGGGACGCACCTTGCTGTTCGCCGCCACTGACGAGCAAATGAGCGATGGCAAAAACACCTTCCCCCTCACCGCCCACCTTTTTCGGGACGGGACGACAACCACTTGGACACCCGCCGAAAGTTTCTCGTTGGATTGGTGTCCACAGTGGCGCTACCGATTGCCTCACGCCACTCTCCTCAAACGCCTCTTTATGCCTCACCTGCGCAACGCCGTCGCCCTGCGTTACTTCGTCGGCGCTTCCTCGCCCATTACCTTGCGCATCCGATTGTTCGTTGCTTGGCGCGACCACCATTGGACAATGCGCCCCGTCGTGCCCTTTTCCATCGTCCCGACCGAAAACGGTTGCGCCATCAGCGTCAACGGTCAAACCATCTGCCATTTCGCCCACAACGGCGATTTGTTTTTGCCCGACGGCAACTGGTGGCACAACTTCTGGCTGCCCATTGAGACGGAACGGGGATTGGACGACACCGAGTCACTTTTTTGCGTCGGCACGATTGTCAAGCGTTGGGATGGCGGCGATGGGCATTTGGACATCGTGGCGTCCGTAGAGTCCGCCGATGCGATGGAAGTGGCGGAGTGGGAGATGGCGGAGAAACGGAGACGGCAGCGGATAGCGGAGAGCGGATGGCGAGTGGGAAGCGATGATGAAGGGTTGCAGCGAGTTTTGCTGCGGGCGACGGAAGCGTTCATCGCTTTGCGTTCGTCGTCGGGCACTCGCACCGTCATCGCAGGTTACCCTTGGTTCACCGATTGGGGACGAGATGCGTTGATTGCTTTGGCGGGCTTGACGCTGGTGACGGGGCGTTTTGAAATTGCCCGCGAAATTTTGCTGACCTTTGCCCGCCACCTTTCCGACGGGTTAGTGCCCAACTTTTTTCCCGAAGGTGGCGAGCCACCCGCTTACAACACCGTTGACGCCACCCTTTGGTTCGTCCTCGCCCTTTACCGCTACCTGCGTTACACCCGTGACTTTGCGACCTTGCGAACGCACTTTTGGCGACCTTTGCGGGAAATTTTGGACGGGCATTTGCGCGGAACGCGTTATGGCATTTGCGCCGACCCGAAAGATGGCTTGCTGCGTTGGCAAGCAGCGGGCGAAGCCCTCACTTGGATGGACGCAAAAGTCAACGGCGTTCCCGTCACGCCCCGCATGGGCAAGCCCGTAGAAGTCAACGCCCTTTGGTGCAACGCCCTTTGCATCTTTGCCCGCCTCGCTGCCGATTTGGGTGATGCGACGACGGAACGGGTGGCGCAAAGTTGGGCGCAAAAGGCACGGCGAAACTTTGAACCGACTTTTTGGAACGCTTCGGCAGGTTGCCTCTTTGACGCCATCGCTCCCGACGGCACGCCCGACCCGTCCGTTCGGTGCAATCAGTTGCTGGCACTCGCGTTGCCCTTCCCGCTCCTTTCGTCCGAAAAGGCGAAGGCAGTGTTGCGATGTGTGGAAACGAAATTGCTGACGCCTTGCGGATTGCGAACGCTTTCGCCCGACGACCCGCGCTACTGCGGGCGTTACTTTGGTCCGCCTGAAGTCCGTGATGCCGCTTACCATCAAGGGACGGTTTGGGCATGGTGGTTTGGCGCTTACGCCGATGCTGTCGCGCAGGTGGAAGGGGACGAAGCGGTGCGGCGAAAAGTGCGCCCGTTGCTGGAAGGGTTTTTGCGGCGGCATTTGCGGGAAGGATGTGTCGGGCAGGTGGCGGAAATTTTTGACGGCGACCCGCCTCACGAACCGCGCGGTTGCTTCGCTCAGGCATGGAGCGTCGCCGAAGTTTTGCGGGCGTGGAGAGAGCGGGTCTGCGGGAAATTGCCGTCACCCCTTTGGGATGAAGCCCGTTGACGGCAGCCTCGGTGAAATTTTTGGCTTGGTTGTTTTCGCCCTACGACTTCCCGTCCCTCGTCTCCCGTCCCGCGTCCCATCCATTGGTGGCGTCGCCGTCGCTTGGGGCGGTGGGTGAGAAAGTTTCCACGACAGGTTCGCGCAACAGCATCAAGCGCGCCATCCGTGCCCGTTGGGCGACGGGCAAAGGCAAGTCTTCCAATTGCCGCAGCAACTCCGCTGTCTGCAGCATCAACCGTTGCAAATCGCCTTCCTCGCTCCCGCTGCGTTGCACCAACACCGCCCAATCCCATTTGCCTTCTGCCCATCGGAAAGCGGCGGCGGCGCGGCGATGGGCATCGCTCCATTGCTCGCCCTCCAATTCGTCGGTGAACTTGGACGGGGGCAACTTGTGGCGCTCTTCCAACTCTTCCAGTTCGTAAGCGAGCCACCAAAGGGGCTCCAAGTTGACGCGGGCGACAGGGAAGCGGGGCGACCGTTCCGTCGTGAAAGCGGCTGCCCACGCGGCGACTTCCTCAGGCGTCAAGGTGTCCATCAAGCCCTGTCGGATGGCTTCCACGATGAAAAGTGACCGCTCGTGGCGGATGAGCAGCGCCCACTCGCCGATGACCGTCGGTCTCCCATCCTCCGTCAAGTAGCCCAATTCCCGCAGCAATTCCGCCCGCCGTTTGAACTCCGTGCGCAACTCGTGGCGGACGGTTCGCGCCCGTCGGTGGCTGCGTCGTGCCATTTGATAGACGGCGAAACTTTTGTCCACAATCGTCAACGCCGCTTCAAAACCGTGATGCGCCAGCAAGTTGAGGACTTGGTAATACTGCACGCGGAACGCCGACCGCAAGTCTTCAGGTTCGCTTGCCGCCAACTCCATCGCCATCTCAAAGTCGCGGGGATGGCGGGGAAGGACAAGCACGAAGCCGACCTTGTCTTTGCCTCGCCGTCCCGCCCGCCCCGTCATCTGATGGAACTCCAACGCTGTTAACATTCGCTCACCCTTTTCGTCCCGCACCCGCAAAGTTGGCAAGACGACCGTTCGGGCAGGGACATCCAAACCCGCCGCCAAAGTCGTCGTCGCGAAGACGGCTCGCACCAAGCCCGCCCGCAGCATCCGCTCCACGCAAATTTTCCATGCTGTCAAGTGCCCCGCATGGTGGGGCGCAACGCCTGCCTCAATCAAATAGCGCGCCATCGGATGCTCCCAAAGGCGCGGGAATTGCTCCGCCAGTTGGGCGAACATCATCTCCCGCTCCTCACGCCCCTCAGGCATCTTGAAGTGGCGGAACGCCCGCACCGCCTCGTCACAATCGCGCCGACGGGGAAGGAAGATGATGGCGGGCAACAAATTCCGCTCCCGCAATCGCTGCACCAAATCAACGGGATGGATGCGTTGCCAAAGCAACCGACGCAACGCCCGCTGGGGCAACATCTTGGCGATTTCCAATGACAACGGGCGACCGAAGCGGTCTAAAAAGCCGTAGCGAAGGGGGACGGGACGCTCTTTGCTGTCCACCCAGATGAGCGCGGGCTCTTGCCCCCGCACCTCTTTCATCCAACCCGCCAACTCATCGGCATTGGCGATGGTCGCCGACAGCAACAGCAAGCGGCTTTCGGGCGGCGCCAAGATGATGACCTCTTCCCAAGTCACGCCCCGTTCGGGGTCGGCAAGGTAGTGGGCTTCGTCCAGCACGATTAAATCGGCGGCGACTTCGCCAACGGTTGGCGTCGCATAAAGCAAATTGCGCAGCACTTCCGTCGTGGCGACGATGATGGGAGCCTGCGAATTTTCTCGCCGTTCGCCCGTCAGCAAGCCGACTTGCTGTTCGCCGAACAACTCGCGGAAGGCGTCGTATTTTTGATTGCTCAGCGCCTTCAATGGCGTCGTATACCAACAGCGTCGCCCTTCGGCGACGAAGTGGGCGATGGCTTGTTCGGCGATCCAAGTTTTGCCGCTGCCCGTCGGGGCGACGACGAGGGTGTCTCGCTCCATGACGGCTTGAAGGGCAGCCAGTTGGAAATCGGACGGCATGAAGGGTTGAGGTTCGGGTTCGCCCATCCCTTCCAGAAACTCCCGCACCCATTGGCGGACATCTCGCCCTGCCAAAAAGCGCGGGGTGGTGACCGTCGGGTTGACTGGCAATCGGCGCTTTCGTGCCATCCTTTCGCCCTCCATCGTTTCCCTTCCGTTGCGTCCCAACAAGTTTGCCAGTCACGACGCCAACTTTGACGACATCAGCCATCTCGTCTGACCGAAGCCTTCCGCAGTGCGCACCTTCGTTCCCTTCGCAGCGTGCTAACCTTTGGACGGCTCACGCAACGGGCACGGAGGTGAAAGGGAATGGGCAAGCAAGCCGTTTTCACGCCGAACGCGCCGACACCCAAAGCGCCTTACTCGCAAGGGATTGTCGCCAACGGGTTCGTGTTCGTCTCAGGGCAAGTCGCCATTGACCCTCAAACGGGCGACCCCGTGCACGGCACCTTTGAAGACGAACTGCGCCTGGCGCTAAGCAACTTGAAAGCCATCTTGGAAGCGGCAGGCAGCGGGCTGGACAAAGTCGTCAAGGTCACCGTCTTCCTCGCCGACATGACCAACTTCCCCAAACTCAACGAGATTTACCGCGAGTTTTTCCCGCAGCCCTATCCCGCCCGCACGACCATTCAGGCACAACCGCCCGGCGGCTTCCAAGTGGAAGTGGAGTGCATCGCCACGCTTTGAGCGCGCCCGATGGAGTGACTTGGCATGGAGCCCGTCATCCGCTTGCTTTGCGACCTCATCGCCATTCCCAGTGTCAACCCGTGTTTTGCCGACGGGACGGGCGAAGCGGCGATTGCCGATTTTTTGGAAACCCACGCCCGAAAGGCGGGCTTGGAAGTGCAGCGTCAACCCGTCGCCGATGGGCGGAACAATGTGCTTATCGGCATCGTCGGGCAGGGCAACGAGACCGTTCTGTTGGAAGCCCACATGGACACGGTGACGGCGGAAGGGATGACCATCCCACCCTTTGACCCGCAAGTGAAAGACAACCGCGTGTTCGGGCGGGGCGCATGCGACACGAAGGCGAGTTTGGCGGCGATGCTGCAAGCGTTGATAGAAGTCGCCCGAAAGGGAACGCCACCACGCACCGTTTGGTTGGCAGCGACGGTGGACGAAGAGAACGCCGTTTTGGGCGTGCAAAAACTCGTCGCCGACGGTTTCCGCGCCGATTACGCCGTCGTCGGTGAGCCGACGGAATTGCGGATTGTCCACGCCCACAAAGGCATCGTGCGCGGTTACATCGTCGCCAACGGCGTCAGCGCCCATTCGTCGCATCCCGAACGGGGTGTGAACGCCATCGGCATCATGGCGAAGGTCATTTTGGCATTGGAGCGTTACGATGCAGAATTGCGGATGCGCCACCATCCCCTCGTCGGCAGCCCGACTCTCACCGTCGCCACCATTCAAGGTGGGCGGGGGTTGAACTTAGTGCCTGACCGTTGCGCCATCGGCATAGACCGCCGAACTTTGCCTCAGGAAGACCCGCTGACCGCGTGGGACGAATTGCGACAGTTCCTTTTGAGCCAACCCGAATTGCAAGGGTTGCCGATAGAAATCCCGCCACCTTTGCTGATGCATTGGGGCATGGAGTTGCCCGCCGACAGTTTGCCCGTGTTGCGGTTGAAGGAAGCGGGGGAGCGGGCTTACTGCCCGTTAACCTTGGGCGGTGTCCGTTACACGACCGATGCCAGCGAATTGGTGCGGGCGAACATCCCTGCTTGCGTCTTCGGTCCTGGCAGCATTGAGCAAGCCCACGCCGCAGAAGAGTGGGTCGCCATTGAGCAAGTTTTGCTGGCGCAAAAAGTGTTGGAGCACCTCATCGGCGATGAGTAGGGGCGCATGGCGATGCGCCCTAAGATTAGTCGCTGAACAAGGCTCGCTCCATCAGTGCCCAGAAGCGTTGCCAGTCCACGCTTTTAACGACTTCGCCGTTGCCTGTCGGGTCAGCGGTGATGACGGTGCAACCTTTGGTCTGGTCGCCCCGCAATTCCACTTCCACCCGCACCCGCTCCGTTTCCGCCAAATCGGGGAAGAGAGCGATGGCGACAGCAAGGGGGTCGTTTAAGACGGGCAATACAGCGCCCGTGCTGCGCTGCCAAAGCGTCGTCAACTGCCAAAGCAATTGACACCAAGGGCTCTCGTGGGTGCGCAATCGCTCCAACATCTCTTCAGGCATGACGGCATGCTGGGTGATGTCTTTGGTGACGAGGGTGAAAGGGACGGGGCTGCTGACGACGATGTGGAGGGCTTCGGGGTCTCTGCGGGCATTTGTTTCGGCATAAGGCAACCCCGTCGCTCCCGCCATCATCACGACCCTTTTGACCAACCTCGTCAACCCTGGCTCAACACGGAAAGCCAACGCCACATTGGTCAGCATGCCCAGCGTGACGACCGTGAGTTCGGCGGGGTTTTGCCGAATGACCGCCCGCAAAAAATCCACGCCGTCGGCAGGTGGGACAAACACGCGGTCAATCGTTTCCAACACAGCGGCTTGATCGGGGAAATGGCGCAAAGGTTCGGCGACCAACGGTTGGGCAGAACCTGCGGCGACGGGCACCGTCACCCGCCCGCAAGCGCTTAATACTTTGCGCGCCAGTTGCGCCCGAAGGGTTGGCGCACTGCCAACCGTCACAACGCCGAGCAGTTCTACTTCGGGCAATCGCGCCGCCAAGGTCAACGCAAAGGCGTCGTCCACATTGTCGCCGATGTCGGTGTCAAGGACGATTTTGATCGCCATAGTCGCCCCTTTCGCGGCTTTTAGCCGCTCCGATGAGTTATTGCCTCAGGTAGCAGCGCAGCAAGGCGATGAGCCACTCCATTTGCCGCAGCGCCATCGCCCCATCGCAAAGGGGTTCGCCTTTGCCCTCTACGGCTTGGATAAAGCGGCGGATGGAGACCCGCATGAAATCGTCCACGATGCGTTCGCCATCGTCAAAGCGAAGGCGGGTGTGGAAGATGCCTTGTTCGTCCCGATGGGCTTCAAAGCGGACGAGGAAATCGCCCCATGCGATGCTCCGCTCCAATGCTCCCTCCAGTCGGGCAACCCGAAGGGTCACGGGCAACTCTTCGCCGCTTAAGAGGCGGAGGGAAAAGTGAGCCGTCAAAGCATTGGCGCTTTCGTCAAAAGTGGCTGTCTCCGCCCTCACCTCCGCATCGGGGAAAAGGGCAAGGAGCAAACTGATGGGATGGGGCGCTAAGTCCACCCACAAACCGACGCCGCTGGTGTCTCGTTCCCGCATTCGCGCTTCCATCGTCAAGCGCACGCAAGGAGGCAGGGACGAAAACCGTTGCGCCCAAAGTGAGCGCAAATGCGGGACGGCAGCGACATATTGCGTGTTGATGGCAAATTGCCGTCTAAGTCGCTCCGCTTCGGCGACCACTTGCTGCGACAACGCAAGGGCTTCCTCCATGCGGTCTTCGCCCAGCCACACCAACGGCTTTTCGCACAACACATGCGCCCCATGCCGAAGGGCTAACAAAGCGTGCTCAGCGTGCAGGTGATGAGGAGAACAGACGCTGACGGCATCGGGGCGTTCCCTTTGAAGCATCTCCGCCACATCGGCATAACCGCGCCCAGCAAAGTCGGGAACGACTTGGCGCAGAGCGGTTTCGTTGGCGTTGAGGGTTTCGGGGCTGGAAGCGACGAAGGCGACGACTTGTGCCCCCTCATGGGCGAACCATTGGGCGTGAAACTTCCCGACACCGCGCACGCCGATGACCGCCACCCGCAACGCCATCGCCTAATCACCTCCCGTCTCGCCGTCGGTTCGTCATCCCCTTGTCATTCGCCACTCGTCACTTTCGTTAAGGTTCGTGCCAACTCCAAGATGCGTCGGTAGCGATGGAGGGGCAAAAAGGGCGGGATGGGGCGGTCAAGGCAAAACAGGTAACCTGTCGCCGATGCGCCCATGCCGATGGACACTTTGGTGCGGACTTCTTCTTCCGCTGCTTCTTCGCTCTCCATCAATCGGTCGGCAGAGACGCCACCGCCCAGCGTCACCGTTTGACCGAAGGCACGCTTGTAAGTGGCAAGGTCGTTTTGGCTGAAAGTTTCCAAAGGCAGGACGGCATCCATCCCGCTCCTTTGGGCGGTCTTGACAAAAATGTCCACCTTGCCCTGCGTGTAAAGGAGCACGGCAAGCCCTCGCCGATGCAACTCGTTCGTCAATTGCCGATGGTAAGGCAAAACGATGCGCCGATAGTCCCGCTCCGTCAAAAACGCCCCATGCGTGTAAGCCAAATCGGCATGCAGCCAAACGCCATCCAGAGGGGACGAGGGACGAGGGGCGAGGGACGAAGATAACGCTTTGAGCGCTAAGTCCACTGTCTCTACGATGAGCCGAACGCCCGTCTCCAAGATTTCGTCCAGCAAAGGCGGCTGGGTTTGGAAGGCTTCCACCCATTGACGGCTACCGAGCAACCGACGCGCCAAAGTGCACGGCTCCACGAAGGACAGGGCGATGAAGCGATGGCGCTCACGGGCGTGGGCAACCCGTTCGGGCAAATCGGCGGGCAACCGTCCCTCGTGGGCTTTCAGGGCGGGACGGATTTGCCGCCAATCCCGCATTTGCTTGACGGGGAAATCCAACTCCTGCGGGGCAGCGCAGTAAACCTTCCAATGCTTGCGGGTGACGCCATCGGCTTCCACGACGATGCGATACTCGTCCGTCTCGTCCAGCACTTCCTCGCGCCGACCCATCGTGCAATCAACGGGCAGGCAAACCAAGTCCAAGTCAAAAAAGTCAGCGGGGGTGACATCAGCGGGGTAACCTTCCCGTTGCCATTGCTGAAGGGTTTCGGGCAAAAAGTAGCAATCCACGCACGGCACGCGGTCAACGGGTTGGCGCTTCAACGCCCGCCACACCCGTTCGCGGGATGACAAGTCGGTCAAAGTTGGTGTGTCAACGGGGCGATGGCGTCGCCAAAACATTTGCGGTCACCTCGTTGAACGGGACGGTGGCGTCGCTGTCGGTGGACTGGCTCCCAACCGTTGCCTAAGTTGCTGGATCAACGAACGCAACTGTTGGAGGCGCTCGCCGAACTTTGCCCACTCGCCTTGTCGGGCACTCGTCTCCGCTTCCGTTAAGGCTTTTTCTATCGCTTCCGCCAACTTTTGCAAATCGGGGGCGATTTTGCCTTCCGTCGGCGGAGAAGGCGTCGGCTCAACGGTTTGTCGCACCAAACGCATTAGGGCTTTGGGAAGGGTTTCATCCATGACGACCCGTTGTTGGTCGGCGACGATGACCCGCTTGAGTTCGGGCAACCGCGTTTGCGTGGCGACCAAAAAAAGCGGCTCCACATAGAGCAAAGCGCCGTCCAAAGGAATGACGAGCAAGTTGCCCCGAATGACATCCGAGCCCCGTTGCCGCCACAGCGTCAAATCTTTGGAGATTTCGGCGTCGTTGTCAATGCGGGCTTCAATTTGGGCAGGTCCGTAAACTTGCTCGCCGGGCGGCATCCGCAGGATAAACAAGTCGCCGATGTGGGGTGGGTCGCAACGGGCAAGCAACAGCGCCACCAAGTTGTGTCGCTCCTTGCCCGGTTCGCTGTAGGGCGTGAAAGGCAAAATCAAGGCGAATTCAACGGAGCGGCGGGTGACGGGCGACGAGGGACGAGTTTGCGACTTCGTTTCCCCGCCCCTCTCCGTTCCGTCCCCCGTCCCGCGCCCCCCGTCCCGTTCCTTTCCGTCCCCCGTCCCGCGTCCCCCGTCCCGTTCGTTCGGCACGCGCATCATGACATAGTAGGGCTCCACCAGTTGCCGTTCCTCGCCGTAAACTTCCTGCGCAATAGACCAGCGGTCTTCCTGCTGGTAAAACTGCTCAGGGTCGGTGATGTGATAAAGCACCAACCGTTCCGCTTGCAGTTGGAGCAGGTTAGCAGGGTAGCGCAAATGAGGGCGCAAACTTTTGGGCATTTCGGCGATGGGGCGGAACATGTCGGGAAAGATTCGGGCATACACGCGAATGATGGGGTCGGTCGGGTCGGCGAGGTAAAAACGCACCGTTCCGTTGTAAGCGTCAATGACGACCTTGACGGAATTGCGGATGTAGTTGAGCGTCACCCGCTCCCTCACCTCGCCCTGCGAAAGGACAAGCCTTTGCTCCCAAACGGTTGGCTCGGCGTAAGGGAAGCGGTCGCTGTAGGTGTAGGCGTCCATGATCCAGAACAAGCGACCGTCGGCGATGACGATGTAAGGGTCAAGGTCAAAGAGCAAAAAGGGCGCGATGGCGCGAACCCGCTCGTGAATTTGGCGGCGGAAGAGCAACCGACTTTCGGGCAAGATGTCACGGTTGAGCGCCAAAGAGACTTCGCCAAACCGCAAAGCGAAGGCAAAGCGCATCAAGGGATTGCCGATGGGCACGCCCCCCCGCCCACGATAAGTCGTCCGAGCCATCCTTTCGCTCCCGCCCTCTTGCGCCCCTGTGGGGTAGTCAAACTCTTGTTGGCGGGTTCGGACGACGATGTAATCGTAGGTCAATTCGCCGAAGTAAATGCGGGGCTCTTTGATTTGCAACTCACGAAACTGGCTGCGGGGCGGGATGTCCCGCACCCAAAGGACGGGCATTCCCTCTTGCTCCACTTCGTTGACGGGCACGACGACGACCCCAAAGCCGTGCGTCCACAAAAAATGGCGGCTGAACCAACTGGGACGCAATTGCTCCACATCCAACTCCCGCGCCGCAATCATCACTTGCCGATACGCCCCGCCCACCCGATACCTGTCCACATCCACATCGGCAAAAGTGTAGTAGGCGCGGATGGACTGGCTTTGTCGCAAGGTGTCTCGCAAAGGGCGATAGTCCCAAAGGCGAACGCTGTCCAGCAACTCTTCGTTTCGCCCCAAAACCTCTGGCGTGATTTGCCCGTGAAAGGGATAGTTGATGGTGCGCAATTTGTGGAAGCCGTAAGCGATGCGGGTCATGGCGATGTTGTGGGCAAGGTAGGGTTTTTCCATCGCCAGTTCGTTGGGCTTGACGACATAGTGCTGGAAAAGGGCGGGCAAAAAAGTCCCGATCAGCCACGAAGCGAGAAAAATGACGCCCAAAACCATTCCCGCCCGAATGGGTGTTCTGGCGCGGATGCTCCAAAGCATCAGCCCCCCACCGACAAGGAAGACGAGCAAGGACACCCAAAGGACAGGCAGACGGATGTGGACATCGGTGTAACCCGCGCCCCAAACGACTTCCCCTGGGCTGCGCCCGTAAAGCAACTCAAACATGCTCAACCGAAAATGACCAGCGACAGCGAAAAGGAGTAGGGCGACAAGCGTCAGCAAATGGGCGCGGATGGTCGGCGTCACCGACAACATCAATGCCCGCACTTGCCCCCGCAGCGTCGGCGGGTAACGACCCGCCACCGCCATGTCGGCAACGGCATGGAAACCGTAAAAGAGCGCTGTCAGCGAAAGCGCCAAAAAAAGGGCTGCCAGCAAGTAGTTGTAAAGGAAGCGCCAGAAAGGCAGGGCGAACAGGTAGAAACTGATGTCCTTGCCAAACAGCGGGTCAGTCAGTCCCGTTTTAATCGTCGCCCCGAAGACGAACCGCAACACCGTCTCCCACTCTTTCGCCGCCGCTAACCCACTGACGATGCCGAACACCGCCACGACGGAAAAGAGCACAAAGCGAAACCCTTGCTCCAGCCAGACCATCAAAGTCCCCATCCAGCCGGGTGGGTAGAAACGGCGAAGGCGTTGGACCGTCCAACGCTGCGCTAAGACCAAATTGACCCCGATGGCAACGGCGAAGAGCAAGCCGATAGCGACCCCGACCAACAAGCGCATCCAAAACCGCGCCCAAAAGACGGCAGTGTAACCGACCTCCCGAAACCACGCCCACTCCGTCACCAACCAAGCGATTTGCCGCCCCGTCAAAAACAGTCCCAGCACAACGGCGAACGCCACAAGCCATCCGTAACGGCGCATTCAAGTCACCTCGCAGGTGCGTCGGCGCGCATGAGTGCAAGCGTTCAAAGCGATTGACCGTCTTGCGCACTTGCCTCACTTGGGCTGATAGGGTGTCGGCATCCATTCGCCCTCCCCATCGTAACCCTTCAACGGGCGATACCAAATGTTGCGGAAGCGCACACGGTAACCGTGATTTTGCAACCGCAACGGTCCCGTCGGTGGGTGAGGTTGATAGCGGGCGACGGCGCGATGGACGGTTGACCCCAAAACGGGCGTATGATAATGGACGACGACGCCGTTGAAGATGAGCGTCAAATAGCCGGGGCGCACCAAGTTGCCCTCCGCGTCAAAGCGGGGCGCAATCCAGATGATGTCGTAGGTCTGCCATTCGCCCGGCGGTCGGCAAGGGTTGACCAGTGGCGGATATTGCCCGTAAATCGCCCCTGCCATCCCATCGGCGTAGGTCAGGTTTTTGAAACTGTCCAGCACCTGAATTTCGTAGCGCCCCATCAAGAAGACGCCACTGTTGCCCCGCCCTTGTCCGCTGCCTTTCGCATCGGGGGGCACACTCCATTCAATGTGCAACTGGCAATCGCCCAACTCGTCCACCGTCTGGATGTCGCCCGTTCCTGGCACGACCTCCATGTAGCCGTCCTCCACGCGCCAACGGGCAGGACCACCAAAGACGCTGCGCCATTTGGACAAGTCTTTGCCGTCAAAGAGCACGATGGCGTCTGAAGGTGGGTCGCCGAAGTTTTTGCCCGGCGTGATGACAGGTGGCTGCGGGCGTTTGCTGTCGTGCACCCGCCACTTGGAGCCGGGCAAAAAAGGTGTGTCGTCGTAACCGAGTTGGGCGACTGCCCAGAAAGCAACGCCCATTAGCAACACCAACGGTGCTGCCATCCACCGACGCATCGGTTCATCCCTCCATGCCGACGATGAAAAACGATGCCATTGGGATTGTAGCAGCGCCCTTCAGTGCCCGAAGCCCTTGCCCCTCACGGCTTTCCCTGAAGGCAAAGCAACCAGTCGCCCTCATCGGGTGTCGTAAAGCGATGCCAACGGTCAGTCACTTCCCCCGCTTCTGCCCATTCACCCGTGCGGGGATTGAACCAGCGGACAACGATGGGGCACTTTAACAACTCCGTCCGCACCGATAGCGTGCCACTCTGCGGCGTGTAAAGAACGGCGAGCATGCCGTCTTCCGATTTGGCGGCGGCGATAAAGGTGTGGGGCATTTCGGGCGTTGCCGGTTGCTCCGCCAGCAATTCGGGGGCGGGGCGCAAAGTCCACCAACGGATGGCGTCAAAAAAGCGACGCAAATAAGTGACGCATTGAGCGCCTTCGCTTTCCACCGCTTCGTGCCAGGGTGGGGCGATTCCGCTCCCTGCGTGGTCAAGGGGTTCTTCGGGCTTCTCCGCCCACGACCAAATGCCATGATGCCCGTAAGTGACGCCCGCCGTCGGTGAAACGAGTAAACTCCAGTAAAGCGCCCGTCGGACATGGAACGCCGTGAAGGGTTGGCGCGATTGATAGGCACGATGGGCTTCGTAATTCGGCTCCAAGTTGACGATGGGTCTCGGCGGTTCTTTCCGCCACTCGCTTGCGGGCGGACCGAAAACAAGCCAACGCAAATCGTTAACGCTATCGCCGTGCCCACTCTGGTAACCGATGAAGTCAAACCACGCTTCCTCGCGAAACTCGTCGGCAACCCAATGCAAACCTTGTGGGTGCATCGTCACCAAACGGTCATGGCGGTCACCGAAAACGGCACGCCCGATGCGTTTCCACCGTTCCGCCTTTTCGCCCCGATAGTCGCCATCGCCGCCCAAAATCCAGACGACCTGATAAGCGCCCCATCGGGCGACAAGGTAGCGGGCGAGCCGAATTAAGTCGTCATCGGATAAGACAGCCGCGGGCGAAGGCGGTCGCAATGCCCAAAGCAAAACGGGCGCTGCGATCAGTCCATGCCGATTGATGGCAGCGACTTTGCCGTCCAAGCGCTGGAAGAAATGGGGGTTGATGCGAATGCAGTTCGTGCCCGTGTAAGCCGTCTCGCCGAAGGCATCTTGGGGGAAGGCGCGCCAATGGGTGCTGACAAATTGGATGACAGTGAACCCTTGTTGGCGACGGATTTGCAAGTAACGCTCCCAATCTTCGGGCTTGGCTTTCAAGACACCGTTCCACGCCGTGTCGGCAAGCCAGAAAAAGGGTGTCCCGTCAGCGTGGACGAAAAAGCGACGGTCAGAAGAGAGACGCAAAGCGCCATGCCGATAGAGCGGGTTATCGCCTTCGTAAGGGACGCAACGGAACGAACCTGTCTGACCGTGCAAACCCGCATCTTCAGGCGAACTTTCCGAGCGCCACCGCCATTCGCCCACTTCCTCAGGGCAGAAGCGGACGCGCCAAATTCGTCCGCCGTCCCAAAAGGCTTCCACTGTCTGCGTCTTGCCCGACGGTGCCGTGAAATGCACCCGCACCGTCACATCCCAAAGCGGGTTGTCGTAATCGCGTTGGCTTTGCAGCGCTAACTCCAACACTGTCCACAACATCACCGCCTCCATGCCCAAACTTCCTCTCGTGCGATTTCCTGCCACGCCATCATTGCGTCGCCGTCACTGCGTCAGCCATTGGCGTCCATCCCGTTGAATCAACTCGTCGGCATCTTTCGGTCCCCAAGTGCCAGCGGGGTAGTTGGGAAAGGATGGTGGGGGAAGTTGCTGCCAGCGACGCAGGATGGGCGTGACGATGCGCCAAGCCGATTCCACTTCGTCGGCGCGCATGAAAAGTGTCTGGTCACCCCGCATCGCATCCAAAAGCAATCGTTCGTAAGCGTCGGGGATGGGCGTGCCGAAATCGGCGTAACGAAAGTCCAACGGCACAGAGCGAACTTGCATCCCCATCCCGACGACTTTCGCTTCAATCCGCAGGATGATGCCTTCGTCAGGTTGGATGCGCAGCGTCAGCAAATTGGGCTTCAGTTGCCCCGCCGTTTCGGGCGGGAACAGCAAATGCGGGACGGGACGAAACTGAATGTGCACTTCGGTGACGCGTTTGGGCAACCGCTTGCCCGTCCGCAGGTAAAAGGGCACGCCCTCCCAACGCCAGTTGTGCACGAAGAGCCGCAGGGCGACAAAGGTTTCCGTCACCGATTGGGGGTGAACGAAAGGTTCTTCTCGGTAAGCGACGACTTGTTGCCCTGCGATTTCGCCCGCTCCGTATTGACCCCGCACGACATTTTCGTCCACTTCCTCAGGGTCAAACGGTTTGATAGCCCGCAGAACCCGCAACTTTTCGTCGCGCACTTCGTCAGCGTCCAACGCAATCGGCGGTTCCATCGCCACCAGCGTCAACAGTTGAAACAGGTGGCTGGGCACCATGTCTCGCAACGCTCCCGCTGCGTCGTAATAGCGCCCCCGATGCCCCACGCCGTCGCTTTCGGCGACGGTGATTTGCACATGGTCAATGTAGCGGCGGTTCCAAAGGGGCTCAAAAATCGTGTTGCCGAAGCGGAAGACGAGCAGGTTTTGCACCGTCTCCTTGCCCAAGTAGTGGTCAATGCGGAAGATGGCGGGTTCGTCAAACGCCGTCCAAAGCAAATGGTTGAGTTGCCGAGCGCTCTCCAAGTCGTGCCCAAACGGTTTCTCCACGACGATGCGCACCCAGCCAGCGCTTTTGTTCAACCCGCCTTCCCGAATGCCGATGACCAAATCGTCAAAGACATCGGGCGGCGTCGCCAAGTAAAACAGCCGATTGCCTTCCAGACGCCAGCGCTCGTCCAGTTGCCCGATGCACTCTCGCAACCGCATCATGGACGCTGCGTCGCCGTAGTTGCCTCGGCAGTAAAACAACCGCTCTTGCAGCCAACGCCACGCTTCGTTCTCCGGTTGCACCCGCAAGGCATCTTGCAACGCCGAGCGAAAATCTTCGTCGGAAAGTTCCGTTCGGGCGAAGCCCAAGACGGCGAAGCGCTCTGGCAGCAACCCTTGCTCGGCAAGGCGCAACAAAGCGGGCGCTAACTTCCGCCGCATCAAATCGCCTGACGCCCCGAAGATGACGAGCAAATGGGGCTCCAAACTCATCGGCGTCTTCACCTGCCTTCACATGAAGGGCGCCATCCGTTGCCGTCGGCGCAGGTGCTCTTCATACATCTCGCGGTAGATGGCGAACTTAGCGCGATGGAAGTCAAAGGTTTCGGGGCGGGGTCGGATGATGTCGCCCGTGTGGCACATCGCCCGCATCGCCGTCGGGATGTCGGGATAGGCTTTCGCCGCCACTGCCGCCAAAATCGCCGTCCCCAACAGCACCGCCTCGGGCTCTTTGGGCAAGCGAATTTCGCTTTCGGTGATGTCGGCGTGCTCTTGAAGCCATAGCGGGTTCTTCGTCCCACCGCCCGTCGCATAGATGCGTCGGATGCGATGCCCATGTCGGTTCATCGTCTCTATGATGTCCCGCGTCCCGTAGGCGATGGCTTGGATGGTGGCGTAGTAGAGTTTTGCGACGGCTTCCAAAGAAGTGTCCAGCGTCAAGCCGTCCACGATGCCTTTGGCATACGGGTCGGCTTTGGGCGAACGGTTGCCGTGATGGTAGTCCAAAACATGCAAGTCCCGCGTCAACCGCCAACCCAAGCCTGTCTCCCGTTGCAAGCGCAAAACGATGTCGTTGAGGATTTCGTAAGGGGTCATGTTGCGTTCTGCTGCCATCCGCTGCAGGGTCGTCCATTGAGCGTTGTTGGTGACGACATAGTCAATCAGGGCGCCCGTCGCACTTTGCCCCCCTTCCGTCAGCCACATGTTCGGCACCATCGCCCCAAAGTAAGGTCCCCAAACGCCGGGCACAAACTTGGGCTCTTGCGAAACCGCCATGTGGCAGGACGAAGTGCCGCCGATGAGCGCCAAAGCGATTTCCAGCGTCTCTAAGGGCGTCCCGTCCACACCTTCGTCTTTCCAAACAGCGCCCAGCAACCCGATGCCTCCCGCATGGGCGTCAATGATGCCGACGCCGACGGCTGTGTCGGTTGTCAAGCCCAAATGCTCGGCGGCTTCTTGCGTCAAGTTGCCTGCCCATTCGCCCATCGGACGAACTTCGTCGCTCACCCGCTCGCCGTCTAACAAATCGCCCAACCCGATTTGCTCGTAAAAACTCCTGTCCCATCGCCCCTCGTGCCCAAGATACAGCCACTTGCAGACGACGGTGCAAAGGCTGCGGACATCGCGCCCCGTAGACCGAAAGACCATGAAGTCGGCAAGGTCAAAGAACTTGCCCGCCTGCCGCCAAGTTTCGGGCAAGTGGTGCTTGAGCCAAAGCAATTTGGGCGGCTCCATCTCTGGCGAGATGACGCCACCGACATATTGCAGGACGGGATGGCGGGTCGCATTGATGCGGTCGGCGAACTCAATGGCACGGTGATCCATCCAAACGATGACATTCCACTTTGGGTCGCCTGTCGGCGAGACAGAGATGGGACGAAGGTCTTTGCCCAATGCCACCAACGAGCAAGTGGCGTCGTAACTGATGCCGATAACTTGCTCAGGGCGGATGCCAGCATCGGCGACAGCAGCCCGCACCGCCCGTCCCGTCGCTTCCCAAATGTCGTCGGACGATTGCTCCACGAAATTTTCTCTGGGTCGGGCGATTTGAATGAATTCAACGGCGTGCGCCACCATCGTCCCATCCAACGCAAACACACCCGCCCGAACGCTCATCGTCCCGACATCCACACCGATGACATAACCCGTCCGTTGTGCCGTCACGGCGCTCACCTCCCCTCAGCGGCATGGCGTTTTTGTCAATAGCCGTGCACCGTCCCGTCGGCGCGCCGAATTTGGGGCATGTAGGTCGGCACATACGGGAAGCGTTCCGCCAACGCCTCGTTGAAATCAATGCCCAAGCCGGGCGCCTCGTTGGGGTAAGCGTAACCGTCCCGCACCTCGCAGGGCGTCGGAAATAGGTCGCACAACACTTGAATGCTCCGAAAGTCCGTCCACTCCTGCACGCCGAAGTTGGGGATGGACATTTGCACATGGAGCGCCGCCGCCTGCGCGATCGGACCCAAATCGGCAGCGCCGTGAAACGCCGACTTGACCCCGAAAGGTTCCGCCAGCGCCATGATCTTTTTCGCCTCCGTGATGCCGCCGACATGCAACGGCGGGATGCGGATGTAGTCAATCCAGCGGTTGACGAAGAGCGGGAGGATTTGCTCGCGGTCGCAAAAGATTTCGCCGATGGCTAACGGCGTCGTCGTTTGGGAGCGGATGAACGCCAGCGCTTCTTTTTGCTCTGGCGAAACGGGGTCTTCAAGGAAAAACAGGCGGTAAGGCTCCAAGCGCTTCGCCAGTTGGGCGGCTTCAATGGGCGAAAGTTGCTCGTGGACATCGTGGAGCAACTCCACTTCCATGCCCAGTTCGCTGCGAAGGTGCTCAAAGAGTTTCGGCACTTCAATCAAGTAGCGGGTCGGCTCAAAGTAAGTCGTGCCCGGCAGTCCTTCCCGTTCGGGCGGCTCAAAACGCAACTTGCCCGAACCTCCGTAGCCGCCCATTTGCGCCCGCACGACTTTGTAACCTTGCTCCAGCCACTTGCGCACATTGTCGGTGACTTCCTTGAAGTCGCGCCCGTCGGCGTGGCGATAGACCAAAACGCCCGTTCGGCACGCCCCGCCCAGCAATTGGTAAACGGGCATGTTCGCCAATTTGCCCTTGATGTCCCAAAGTGCCATGTCAATGGCGGCGATGGCGCTCTTGAAAATCGGACCGCCCCGCCAATAGGTGGCGCGATGGAGGAAGTGCCAAGTGTCTTCAATGTTGCGGGGGTCTTTGCCGATGAGCAGGTCTTTCAGGTGATTGAGCACGGCGGCGACCGCCAGTTCGCTGGCATGCAGCGTCCCTTCACCGACGCCGTAAACACCCTCGTCCGTCAGCACCTTGACGACGACATAGTTCATCCCGCCCCGCCGATACAAATGCCCGATGCCCTCAAACCGCTCCGTCGCCGTCGGGTTGACGACAAACACCCGCACCTCCGTGATTTTCATCCTTGTCGCCCCCTTTCGCCACGCATCGTCGGGGATGATTGTGGCGCAGCGCTATCATCTTGAGCGACGGGCGACTTGCGATGAGCGACGGGGGCTGTTTGTGTCGCGGCTAATAGCCGCTCCAACGAAAAACTTGTTGGAGCGCCTATTAGGCGCGACTTATCGTAGTTGCCGTCACTTTCGCCACCGAACAAAAGCGAAGGGAGGAAGGACAATGAAGCGTCGGGCATTGCTGCGGTTGGGCTTGACAGCGATGGCAGCGAAAGGAGTGATAACGGTGGCGAAAAGTTCGTCGGAGAAGGCGAAAGTGTCGGGAAGGCGTTGGGTGCTTTGGTATCGTCAGCCCGCTCGCCACTGGAACGAAGCCCTGCCTTTAGGCAACGGGCGGATGGGGGCGATGGTCTTTGGCGGTGTCGCTCAGGAGCGCTTGCAACTCAACGAGGACACGATGTGGTCGGGCTACCCTTACGACCCGACTAACCCTGACGCCTTTGCTTTCCTTGAGCAAGTGCGCCAACTCGTCTTTGCGGGCAAGTATCGGGAGGCGGAGCAACTCGCCGACCAGAAGATGATGGGCGTCTTGAGAATCGGCGACCGCCTTTATGCCCCCTTCCGCCGCTTGATGGCTTACCAACCCCTCGGTGACCTTTGGCTTTCGTTTCCTCATGATGCAGAGCCGACAGAGTATCGGCGAGAACTGGACTTGGACGAAGCCATCGCCCGCATCCGCTATCGCATCGGCAAAGTCACTTTCACCCGTGAAATCTTTCTCTCCGCCGTTGACCAAGCCCTCGTCTGTCGCATCGTCGCCGACAAACCCAAACAGGTCACCTTCACCGCCCGCCTCACCACGCCCCATCCCAATCACGAGACAATGAAGGGCGGAGACGATTGGTTCATCCTGCGGGGGCAATGGGTTGGCGATGGCGAAGTGCGCAGAAGCCAAACAGATTTGCCCGGCAAAGGCATCCGCTTTGAAATCTGGCTGGCGGCGCAAGCGGAAGGTGGCAAGGTGGAAGTGAGCGGGGAAGCGTTGACGGTCAAAGATGCCGATGCCGTCACTTTGCTGCTCGTCGCCGCAACGAGTTACCGCAATCCCAAAGACATCTCCGCCGACCCCCACCAGCGCTGCGCCGATTACTTCGCTCCGTTGCGCCGCAAAAGTTACCCGCGACTGAAAAGCGCCCACATCGCCGACCACCAACGGCTTTTTCGGCGCGTGGACATTGATTTGGGGCGCGACGAGAAATTGGAAGGGTTGCCGACGGATGAGCGGTTGAAAGCGATGCAAAATGGCGCGGAAGACCCCGGCTTGATCGCCCTTTACTTTCAGTTCGGTCGTTACCTACTCATCGCCAGCAGTCGCCCGGGCACGCAGCCAGCAAATTTGCAAGGCATCTGGAACGAAAGCACGACACCACCTTGGGGCAGCAAGTGGACGACGAACATCAACGCCGAGATGAACTATTGGGCGGCGGAGACGACGAACTTGAGCGAGTGCCATGAACCCCTTTTGCGGATGATCGGCGAGTTAGTTGAGCCGGGCAGAAAAGTCGCAAGGGCGCATTACGGCTGTCGCGGTTGGGTTCTGCATCACAACACCGACATCTTCCGAGTGACCGTTCCCGTTGATGCCGCCCCGCGTTGGGGCTTTTGGGTGATGGGTGGGGCGTGGCTTTGCCAACACCTTTGGGAGCACTTTTTGTTCACGGGCGACCGAAAATTCCTTGAGCGAACTTACCCCATCCTGCGGGAAGCGGCGCTTTTTTTGCTGGACTGGATGGTGCGCGACCCAACGACGGGCAAATGGACGACTTGCCCGTCCCTCTCGCCCGAAAACGCCTTCCGAACTAAAGATGGGCAGGAAGCCAGTTTCTGCCTCGGCTGCGCAATGGACTTGCAACTAATTCACGACCTCTTTTGCAATTGCATAGAAGCGGCGACCTTCCTCGGCGTGGACGATGACCTGCGGGAGCAACTGAAACGACGCCTCGCTGAGTTAGAGCCGCTGAAAATCGGTAGCGATGGGCGGTTGATGGAGTGGCACGAAGAGTTTGACGAACCCGAACCAGGTCATCGGCACATGTCGCACCTTTTCGGCTTGCACCCTGGCAGGCAAATTTCCGTCTGGCGGACGCCCGCTTTGGCGATGGCAGCGCGTCGCTCTTTGGAGCATCGGTTGGCGCACGGTGGCGGGGCGACGGGATGGAGCCGCGCTTGGACGGTCAATCTGTTTGCTCGGTTGCTAGATGGCGAGAAAGCCTACGAAAACTTGCTGCTGTTGCTGCGCCGTTCCACCTTGCCGAACCTCTTTGACAACCATCCGCCTTTCCAGATTGACGGCAACTTCGGCGGCTGTGCCGCGATTGCCGAGATGCTCCTTCAAAGCCACGACGGCGAGTTGCATTTGTTGCCTGCTCTCCCGAAGGCGTGGCGGGACGGTTTTGTCAAGGGCTTGCGGGCGCGGGGCGGCTTTGAGGTGGACATCCTTTGGCAAGGTGGACAACTGAAGGAAGCGACTATTCGTTCACACCTCGGCGGCGTTTGTCGGGTTCGGACACCCGTGCCCGTCCAAGTGGTCGGGGCAAAGGCGCGAGAGCCGAAGGGCGAAGTCGCCAACCCCCTACTCAAGCCCCAACCGCCCGCCCCGTTCGTCGCCCCAGAACGCTGGGCTTCCTCACACCCTGATTTGCCCCCCACTTTCGTCACGGAGTTTGAGACGAAAGCCAACCGCACCTACAGCGTGCAACCCCTTTGAGCGTGCTATCGCTTAACCAACAACGCCCCTTGACAAACTGCCCGCCGTGTGGTATGATGGGCGACGGTCGTGATTCACCAAACCATCAAGGAGGTGCTGTCTATGATGCGTCTTGCTGGCTGCCGAAGGGCATCTTTCGTTTGCCGTCCTTCTTTGGCGGGTCGCGGTCATGGCTTCACCCTCATTGAGTTGTTGGTCGTGATCGCGATCATCGCCATCTTGGCGGCGATCCTGTTCCCCGTCTTCAGCCAAGCCCGCGAGAAGGCGCGGCAAAGTTCGTGTCTTTCCAACATCCGTCAGATTGGCTTGGCAATGGCACAATACACCGTGGACTACGACGAAATGTTTCCCACGGGCAACCATCCCGATAACAATACCTGCAATGGCATCCCCTTCCGCAATGGGTGGCGGGGCTGGGTCGTCAACACGCTTTTCCCCTATGTCAAAAACGCCCAACTATTCTTCTGCCCCAGTCGCTTCCCTGGGTGGGGCATCAATCGTGACCCTGCGGGTAACCCATGCCCCCTCGCGCCGTTGCACAACACGACCTACAGTTACAACTACCTCGGTGCAGCAGCGATCGGCAACCGCATCCCCGCTATCTTGGAACCTGCCCGCATGACCTTCCTCTGGGATAGCATGAACCGATGGACGGATTGCGCAATAACCAGCACCTGTGGCATCTGGATAAACCGCGACCTTTGCTGGTATTTGGGTGTAGAACCGACTGGTGGGAACTGCGGTGTTCCCGCCTCATCCGCTCCAAACATCAATTGGACTTCCTGGCATATGTTGGGCAACAACTTCGCTTACATGGACGGGCATGCCAAGTTCAGCCGATGGAACAATGTCCGATGGGGCGACATCATCAACCGAAGGAACACTGCGTCCGATATCGCCAACTATGACCGACCAACCGTTCAAGCCCCTGACAATTCCTCTGGTTGGCCGTGGTGACAGCCTTCTCTGAAAATGCTGTCAGGAGGTGGTTTGGGATGCGACAGGAAGTGCCGACTTGGTTGGCAGCGGTTATCATCGTGGCTATCTTGGTCATTGTCGGGGCTGCTTACTGGTATTTCTCCCGACCGCGTCCCACTCCCGAAGCAGAAACTCTACCTGCTACCCACCAACCTGCCCTTCAGCCTCAAGGACAGCCGCCGCAAGCCACCCATCAACCTGCTATCCGATGAGGACACCTGACTGGGCGGGGCGGAATCATTCCTGCCCCGCCCTTTGGCATTTCAATGCGAGGAAGGGTTGCGGGAAGCAAAAACCCCTACAGACCGAGAGCGTTTAAGAAATCTGCCACTTGCTCTATCGTTAGCAGGAACTGCGTCGGTTGGCGGTTGCCTTGCTCATCGGGGCACCATCGCTGCACCGTGAAAGTGGCGTCCCCGTCACTCAACCGCAACCGCCCTTCCCAATAAACGCCCCGCGTGAGAGGCGAGCGGAAGAGGGCGAACCTGTCGGCATCGTCCCGCTCCACCAAACCTGCCTGCGGGTGAAGGACTTTCAGGGCGCGCTCGCATCGGGCAACGGCGTCGTCCCAATCACCTTTCGGTCGCCACCGCACCGTCAATTGCTTAGCGGCGCAGGAAAAAGCGTCATGAGCGCAGGCGTGCAGTTGCACGGTGAGACCGTTGGCGTCCACGCAGGGCGTCATCTCGCCCTTTTGCAAGGCGTCCCAAAGCCGTTGCGCCAATTGCATCGTGCGCATCGGCGTCACCTCCCAAAGGCTAAAGGACTTCCTCTTGCGCACGGTCTTTGTCCAGCACGCTCAACCGCACCCTTCGCCCGTTTTTAACCGTCTCCAAGTGCACAGGGCGCTTCCAAAGGGCGTGAATGTTTTTGGTCGTCTCAACGGCGTAATCCCAGCGCAAGTCCACGCCCTCATGCTGATGCCAAAGGTAAAGTTCGCCCCGATTGCGATAATTGCCGTCCACGACCCAAATGATAGGGCGACCACAGTTGGTCAGCAAAAAGAGCAACTTTTGCTTGACCGTCTCAAATTGACGGCTGCTGATTTCGTAAGCGCCTGTGTAGCGGTTGAAGTCGTAAGTGAACAGTTTGTGCTTGCGGACGAACTCTTCGGTCAGGAAGGCATCAATGAAGGTGACATCGTTGTGGACGCGCCGAACCTCAAAGAGTTTCGCCATCCCCAAACCGAGCCCCTTGTCCCACGCCTCTTTCAATGCCAAGTCGTCGCACTCCTCATACTCTTTGCCGAACCGCCCCTTATCCCACCGTTCCTT
>Ga0080007_1077991_pt1 | contig 38789 bp, 36 predicted proteins | sample OctOCTMetagenome_FD_69210 | JGI IMG/M metagenome (GOLD analysis project Ga0080007, IMG submission 69210) | Hot spring and microbial mat streamer communities from Octopus Spring Streamers, Yellowstone National Park, USA - OCT_B (SPADES... | ecosystem: Environmental > Aquatic > Thermal springs >...
TTTTTCACCCCACTACCCAGTGGCATCTCCTGACCGCAGATTCGGGTCACGGCGGCTGGGGACCGCGCCCGATTTTCACGGGCTTCCCTACGCAGGAAGCTAATTGTAAGTTAAAAAACTTGATCTATTTTTTTTATTTTCCAAAAATTTAATTTAAGCTTAGATTTTATATTCTCTCTATTATTGTAGCAATTCCCATTCCTCCACCCATGCAAAGTGAAATTAAAGCGTATCTTTTTTTAGTTCTTTCAAGTTCATAAAGGGCTTTGGTCAAAAGTATTGCTCCCGTTGCTCCTATTGGGTGTCCGTGAGCTATTGCTCCACCATTCGGGTTAAGTCTCGGGTCTGTTCTCCAATCTATTCCAAGTTCTCTTGCTGCATAGATCACAGGTGATGCAAATGCTTCATTTATCTCAATTATATCAATATCGTCTATTGTAAGACCTGCCTTTTTTAATGCATTCTTTATTGCAGGGGCTATTCCTGTGAGCATAAGGACCGGGTCTGATCCTGCAAGTCCAAAAGCTACAAACCTCGCTCGTGGTCTTAGACCAAGTTTTTGAGCTTTCTCAGGGGTTGTTATCATTATCGCACAAGCTGCATCAGATATCTGAGATGAAGTTGCAGGCGTATGAGGACCATCTGGGGTAAATGAATACGGAAGATTTTTCATATCGGCTATGAAACCTTCTGGATCATCAAGGACTTTGAACCTTACTCCTTCATCTTGTGTTATTGTGAATTCCTGACCATCTTTTTTAACGGTAACTGGGAATACTTGTGAGTTGTATATCCCCTGTCTCCAAGCCGTTGCTGCTCTTTTTTGGGAGTTGAAACCAAACTCCTCAACTTCTTCTCTTGTTATTTTGTATTTTTGAGCTATCATATCTGCTGCAACTCCCATAGGAACTAATCCTTTCATTTGAACTGCATCAGGTATAACAAGTGGAGCTCCTGCTTTTGCTGCCATTTGTGCATCAGAACCCATAGGATATCTTGACATTGATTCGGAACCACCTGCTATTACCAAATCACATTCTCCCGTCATAACTTCCTGAGCTGCAAAGTTTGCTGCCTGGAGACCGGAACCACAGTACCTATTTATTGTAACTCCTACTGCTTCATCATGGAATCCTGCCTGGTAAAGGAGAGTTCTTCCAAGGTTAAATCCTTGTTCTCCTATTTGAGAAAGGCATCCCCAAACCACATCTTCTACTTCTCTGGTATCAATTTTCGTTCTTTCTATTAGTTTTTTTACCGGAAGTGATGCTAACTCAATTGCAGAAAGATGTCCCATCGGACCGCATTTTTCAAGACCTTTCCAGCTTGACTTACCTATTGGTGTCCTTATTGCATCAACTATTACTGCTTCCCTCATGTCAATTATTACCTCCTTTTTTATTTTTTCTGTTTGCTTTAATTTACCTGCTCATTAATTTTAATTTTGGTGTAATTTTTCAGTAATAAAAACAGAATGTTTTTTATTTTAATTAACTGATAGCTTTATCTTTCACATTTTATCTTTGAATATTTCTGGTTCAAGTTCAAATACTGGTTTTACTTCTTCGCTGACTTCATATATTTTTATATTTCTTAATATTAATCCCTGCGGAGTTAGAATTATTTTTCCTGATGAACTATTTATTTTTATCTCATCTGTGGTTTCAGAAGTGTGCCTTTGTGATAATATTTCTTCTGAAATTTTTTTCAGCTCTGCAATATATATTTTTTGTCTGTCTGCTCCGTAAGGGATTATATCGGCGTAGAATGTGGAGTTATAATATCTTTTTTCAAGGTAATCTTTTATTCTGTACCACATTATTCCAAAAAATTTTATATCTTTTGCTCCTATAAATCTTATTTGAGGTATTATAGCTGCGGAGTTTTTGGAATTGTCTAGAATTATCACGCAACCTGATTTTTGTATTTTTTCAGCAGCAAATCCAATAATTTCTTTTTCGGTTCTTTTCCCTTCTTTTTTTGCTTCCATCTCAAATTTTTTTCTTATAAATGGAATTACATCAATTCCTGAGTATTTTATATCATAGGAAACAGAAACACCTTCTGCATATGCTACATCGTGAAAAATTTTTCTTATATTTTCTCCATCTTCTCTATACAGAATTATAGGGGTGCATTTCGTTTTCTCCTTTATGAATAAAATTATGGTCCTTGCAAAATGAGAAAGGTGCGGTAAAAAATAGATTGTGTTTTCCTCAGGTTGTGAGGTTGGTGAAGAAAAATCTATTATAATTGAGTTTGAACTTACAAGTTTTATTTTGTTTCTCTGCCAGAAATTTATTATAACTGAGTTATCAATCAAATCATAATCTATATACGAGTCAGGAAATATAAAATACTCATCAAATTCATTTTGGATATAGCGAGCAAATGATTCATAGGTTTCAGATTTTCCATCAGATGATGGAAATATAAAAATCTTCTTTATCTTATCACCACTGGAAAAATACTTTTTTCTTTTTTCTTCCTTTTTGTTCATCCAAAGTGTTAATTCTTTCTCTATAAGTCCGATTATTTTATCTACATCATATTTTTTTGACAGATTTGGAAAAGCCGATTTGTCAATATTTGTTTTTTTTAATTCATCAAATTTTTCTTTTGCTTCTACAAATTTTCCATTTTTTATGTCAGATATTACGGAAATTAAATATCTTTCATATTCGTTGAAGGTCTCCTCACCGGAATTTTCCTTATCTTTAAAAGATAAGAGAAGGCAGAGAGGAAATACGAAAAATAATTTTGTGGATGTTCTGAAAACAATTTTCATATCAGGAAATTTAAATTAGAAATTTATAGGTAGATTTTATGTTTTCTGGAATAGTTGAAAGAACTGGTAAGGTTGTAAGTATAGAAGAGAAGGGTAGTGGTAAAAGCATAAAAATCTATGCGGGAAAAAATTTCAGGGTAAAGAGAGGTGAATCGGTTAGCGTAAATGGAGCTTGTCTTACAGTTGTATCTTCAAAAAATGGTGTTATCACCTTTGATCTCTCACCGGAAACACTGAAAAAGACAAATCTTTCTTTGCTTTGTGTTGGAGATTTTGTAAATCTTGAGAGGTCTTTGAAGCTTCAAGGCAGAATATCAGGGCACCTGGTTCAGGGGCATGTGCTCACAACTATTTCGGTCAATAAAATAGAAAAAATGGGGAAATTTGCAAGATTTGAATTTGAGCTCAAAGATGAAATAAAAAAATATGTGATAGAAAAAGGTTTTGTTGCAATAGATGGAATATCACTTACAGTCTCCAAAATAAAACAGAAAACTTTTGTAGTTGATATAATACCAGAAACTATGAGGATTACAAACCTAAAATATAGAAAAGTAGGAGATAAAGTGAATTTTGAACCAGATATGTTTGTCAAGACTATATCAGATCTTCTCCCAGATTTACTTCGTAATTTTGTCCCGAATCTTATAGTACGGCAACGAAAGCTGATACGATGACGCTCAGGAGTGCAAGGAGTAAAAGAGTACCCCATCCAAATCTTACAAGTTGGTCAAATCTAAATCTTGGAAGAGTCCATCTTACCAAAACATAAAATGCAAGTAAGATGAAAAGCTTCACTGAAAACACTATGAATCCTACCAAATACTCAAACACAGGAGCAAAAAGGTAATCATCTGGAAGGTCAAACTTCACAAATGGTAAATTCCAGCCTCCGAAGAAAAATATTATAAGTAGGGCGGATGCCAAAGTCAGATGCATGTATTCTCCCATAAAGAAAAGAGCAAATTTCATTCCTGAATATTCTGTGTGGTACCCTGCAACTATTTCTGCTTCTGCTTCTGGAAGATCAAAAGGAATTCTTGCTGTTTCAGCAAAAGAGGAAATAAAGAAAACTAAAAATGCAAGTGGGTTAAGGAAAATTCCCCAGTTAAAAATACTGCCTTCTTGCGATTCAACTATTTTGATAAAATCAAATGTCCCGTATATTATGAGCATAGACAAAATTGATATCCCTAATGATACCTCATATGATATGAACTGTGAAGCCGCTCTCAGAGAACCGAGAAGAGAGAATTTGTTCATAGATGTCCAACCTCCCAAAAGTATTCCCCAAACACCTATGGAAGAGAATGCGAGAACAACAAGGGCAGAAAGTTCAGAACTCAAAGGTTGAAGTATAGGAATAATTGGGACTGTGATAAATGCTAAAATTGGAGTTATTGCGGTAATTATGGGACTAAAATAGTATAGGAATTTATTTATCCCTGGTGGAACGAATGCTTCTTTGAGGAAGAATTTGACAGCATCAGCCAGGGGTTGAATTATTCCATAAAGTCCTGATTTTTCCGGACCTATTCTATCTTGCACAAATGCTGCGATCTTTCTTTCAGCAAAAACCATAAGAGGTACTATGTTGAGAAGAAGGAAAATCACAATAAGTGACCTTACCAAAAAACTTACTATTTCAGAAACTTCAACAGCCATTTTTCATTCACTCTCCCTTTCTTTTCTTTTTTATCTTTCTTCTTTTGGATTTTTATTTTTCACAAAATTTGTGAATAATTCATTAAAGTTTGTTTATTTATGAATGAATGGAAAGTATCAAATTAACTTGGTGGGGTGTTAGAAATGTTTAGTATTGAATCTTTGATTTTAATTATTCCGATAGTTATTTTCTCACTATCCGTTCATGAATTTTTTCATGCGTGGAGTGCTTGGAAACTCGGTGATCCGACGGCGAAAAGATTAGGGAGGCTCACTTTGAATCCCCTGGCTCATCTTGACCCTTTTGGAATTTTGTTTGCGATATTTTTTGGTTTCGGGTGGGCAAGACCTGTTCCTATAAACCCATATTACTTTAAAAATCCTATGCTGCATTTTGCTATATCTGCTTCGGCAGGACCTCTTTCTAATTTTGGACTTGCGGTTATATCTGCAATAATATATAAGCTGATTTACTCTTTGTTCGGAATGCCGGAGGTTCTAAACAATTTTTTTATAACTGCTTCCTTTGTTAATCTTGCTCTCTTTTTCTTCAATTTTATCCCTATACCACCACTTGACGGCTCACGAGTATTTTTTGCTCTGATACCCGGGATGACAGTAGAAAAGTCAATAAGATATGAGATGTTCGGTTTCGTAGGAATTTTAGTAATAGTTTTATTGGATAGGTTAGGATTGCCAATATTTGAAACTATTGTTATAAAACCAACGAGATTTGTAATGTCTTTACTTTACGGATTTTAGAAATTCTTCTCTATGGTGGGGAAAAAGTATAGAGTTTTATCTGGGATGCGCCCAACGGGAGCTTTGCATGTTGGGCATCTCAAATCTGTAATTGAGGAGTGGTTGAGTTTTCAGGAAGGAGGTAATAATTGTTTTTTTCTTGTTGCAGACCTTCACGCACTCACGACAGACTGGGTAGATTCAAAGTCAATAAGGAAGAACTCGTTGGAGATGGTGAAAGATTGGCTCGCAGCCGGAATATCACCTGAAAAATCAGTGATATTTTTGCAATCTGATGTTCCGGAGCATGCAGAACTCTTCACAATCTTGGGCATGATAACTCCTATGGGATTACTTGAAAGAAATCCGACTTACAAAGAAGCTCTTGAAGAATTTGGGAATAGAGAAAAGCTTTTGAATTTAGGTTTTTTCTCGTATCCTGTTTTACAAGCTGCCGATATACTTTTGTACAAGGCGGAAAAGGTCCCAGTGGGGAAGGACCAAATTCCACATATAGAAATAGCCCGGGATATAGCTGAAAAATTTAACAGAATTTTCGGGAATATCTTTCCATTGCCCGAGCCCGTATTATCTGAATCTCCAAAAATTTTAGGATCAGATGGGAGAAAAATGTCAAAATCATACAATAACGCAATATTTTTGACGGAGGATATAAACAGAATAACGGAGAAGATAATGACATATATGACAGATACAGCGAGAAAAACAAGAAAAGACCCAGGAGAGCCGGAAAGATGTCCCCTCTACACGCTTCACAAAGTTTTTTCACCAAAGAATGATAGGGAATATGTTGAATCTGGATGTAGAACAGCAAGTATAGGTTGTATTGATTGTAAGAAAGTTCTTTTGAAGAATATGCTTCCTGAAATAGAAAATTTTCAATCAAAAAGAAGAGAATTAGAGAAAAGCGACGATTCTGTTATAGATGTTCTCAGAGAGGGAAGGAAAAAAGCCAAAGAGGTCGCACAAGCTACTATGGAAGAGGTAAAAAAAGCAATATTCGGATAATTTTCTCTAATAGGTTTCTGTAAATAATCTATGATTGAAAATAAATAATCTATGATTGAAAAAGAGAAAAGTAATAAAAAGGAAGAAAAAACAGGATGGGATAAAGAGAAAACGGATTTGAAGAAGGATTTAAAAGAAGTAGAAAGTGAAGAGAAAGGAGGGAATAAAGTTACTCAGGATGTGAAAGGTGATTCATCATCATCAGAAGAGGTTGAAATAACGAAGGAGGTAATAATAGAGCAGCTTGAAGAGTTAAGGAGGAGAATAATAGTTCCTGTAGTAGCATTTATAATAGTGTTTTTGGGTACAATTCCGTTCTCAAAGAAAATAATGGATATATTTTTAGGGCAATTCAAAGATATAATTTCGGAGTTTATTTTTACAAAACCTTTTGAATCATTTTGGGTACATGTGAAAATTTCTGCTTATGTATCTGCCATAGTGAGCATTCCTCTACTTATATGGCAGATGTGGCTTTTTGTTTCTCCTGCTCTGTATCCCAGGGAAAGGAAGATAGCAAAATTCATAATATTGAGTTCATCTTTGCTTTTTATATTAGGTTCTTCTTTTTGCTTTTTCCTTGTTTTACCCGCATCATTGAAATTCCTTATAAATACTTTCTCATCTGAGAAAATAAAAGCTCTAATAAGTATATCTGAATTTCTATCTTTTGCGTTAAAATTTTCGTTATTATTTGGTTTTGCATTTCAAACTCCTCTGATTGTTTTAGCACTGGTGAAAACTGGGATTTTGGATATAAATACTGTATCACGAGCAAGACCTTATATTATAGTTTTAGCTTTTGTCGTATCCGCTATCGTGACTCCAACACCCGACGCGCTCACTCAAACCTTGCTTGCAATTCCACTCATAATACTTTGGGAACTTGGAGTTTTAATATCAAAAATCATTTAGTCTTACTTTTTTCTTCGTACTGACTTTTCTTAAAGTTCTCTTTCTCTGCGATTTTTTTCTGATTTTTCAATCTTTTTCTTCTTTTTTCCCTTCTTCTTTTTCTCTCTTTTACTTATTTTTTCCTCTTCTTCTTTTTCTCTTTTTGGGTTTTTGGTTTTGCAAGTTTTGACTTTTTCCTTTTGCTTGCTATCTTCGTTTTTCTTGTTTCCTTTTTTCTCTTTTCTTTAGGTTCTTCTTCTTCATCTTCTTCTGGCGGTTCTTCTATGTATTGTTCTTCCCTTAATTCCTCTTCAAGTTCTTCCTCTATTTCCTCTTCTATCTCTTTATCTAAATTTTCTGCTTCTTTCAGCCTTTCTTCTTCTATTTCTTCCTCCAATATTTCCTCTTCCAGAGAGGTTTCCCCCTCTTCTTCTTCTCCTTCTTCTTCTTCTTTTGCCTTTAGTGTTTCCTCTTCTGATTCTTCTGGCTCAATTTCAATGGATGTATCTTCAAATGTAAACTTGATGGGAGGATGTGATATTTCTTCTTCGCCAACTCTTGAGACCCTCTCCCCAAGTTCTATTCTCTCCTGGCAATCTATACAATATCTTACATAAGGAACTTCCTCTAATCTTTCTTTATCTATTCTAACTCCACAGTTCTCACAGTAGCCATATGTTCCGCTATTAATTTTATCAAGTGCTCTTTCTATAAGTTTAAGAACATCGGTATCAATTGAAGTTATTATTCTCTCAATGTCTCTTATTTTTTCAGCGGATGTGAGGTCTATTATATCTGCTCGCTCCTCTTGTGGTATATTTAGGGTGTAGTGGAGCCTGGATCTAACATATGTTCTCATCTCTTCTAGTTTTTTCTTCATCTTTCTTTCAAACTCCGTCATAGCGAAACCTCAGCAAAAAAAGAATAAAAAAAATAAAAATACAAAAAAATCAATCAAGAAAAACAGGAAATTTTAGAACTTTGCTTATTTTCATAAAGATTTCTGGATTCACATCTGTTTCCTTGACTTTTATACCGAAATGGAGATGCGGAGCGGTGCTTCTTCCCGTTGAACCTACTCTCCCTATGATTTGTCCTTTCCTCACAAAATCACCTTCTCTAACATGAATTCTTGATAGGTGAGCGTATATTGAAAATATTCCTATACCATGGTCTATTACCACGAGGTTCCCCTCCAGAGTAAATCTTCTCGCAACAGCAACAATTCCTGAATTTGATGCAAAAACTGGTGTCCCTTTAGGCGCAGATATATCTATGCCTTTATGCTGACCAACCAAATACCCGTTTATTTCCCTTTTACTTCCAAAATTCCATTTTATGCTTTTATAGTTTTTCACAGGCAAGATAAAATCTCCATCCCACATCCTTGGGGATACACGTTTGTAAATTTGTGATAGGAACATTTTTTCATTTTTTATTCTTGATGCTAAATCTTCCTCTGTCTCTCCTTTCCTTCTCTTTCCTTTCCTAAAAGTAATTTTTTCAACAGGGAAATCATAATCGCAAACTTTTACTCCATTCCACGAATATGAAGCGGTAAGAGGCACAGGGTAGAAAAATATTTTTTTCCCGTCAAAATCAAAATACAAATCAGATATTTTGTTGAAAGAAAAAACTATACCCCCAGGTATGACACAATCCTGACCGTCATAATTGCTATCAAGAAAGATAAAAGTATTCCCATAAGACCTCATCGAGAAAAAAAATAGCGTTAGGAGAACAAAAACAGAAGAAAGAATAATCGCTCGTGATGATAAAACTAAAAAGTATTTTCTTTCTCCGAACATCTCAATAAAATAAATCTTAAAAATTTTGACAAAAAATGTAGTTGTAAATAGAATAAAAAAGTAATGGTAATGACAGAGAGTCAAGTATGATGTGGGTAATTAAACTAATCAGGATAGTATATAAGATTCTGGAAACCTTCATTTTGGGAGCGCTTGTTATTTCGTTCCAATATGAGAGGAGTAATGGAGATAAGTTGAACTCTATTTCAAAGGCTATTTTATATTTTGAGAAAGGAGAAAAAGACAAAGCTTATAATCTAATAAAAGAATATGAAGGTGAAGCGAAGGATAGCCCAATAATATCAATAATACTTGCTCAGAAGGAAAAAAACGAGTCAATACTTGAAAAGGAATTTGAAGCGTTACCTCCAATTGATGGAAAGTTCAAGGATAGGATTGCATTTGAAAAAGCGAAAATCCTATTTGAGAAAGGTCAATTAGAGAAATCAAAAAGTATTTTAGAAGAACTCAAAAATAAATCAGAAACGGTAAAACCATCAATATCTTTCATATTAGCTAATATATATCTTCTTGAAGGACAAAAAGAGAAAGCTAAATCAGAAATATATAACATCCCAGAGGATGATGAAGATATAGATAAGATAAAGGTCAAAAAACTCAAAAATCTAATAAATGAGCAATCTGCAGAAATATATTTCAAAGGAGGAATAGACCTAAATTCTTCTTTCTCAACAAAAGGTTATCCGATAGTCTTTGAAGGTCAAGATATTCAAAAAAGATGGGATATAGTGTCAAATATTCTGGGGAACGCAAGATTTGAATTCCTAAAAAGCAAAGAGTATAATCCCTTTTTTGAGATAAAAGGGGGAGGAGAATTTTACTCTCTAACAGAAAATCTTGAACTTAATACAAGAACCCCGATGTTCTTTTATCAGAGCTCATCAGCTGGAATTGAAATAGGAAAGTTTGGAACAAAATATTCATTCATTACAGCAATAAATGACCTTGAAGTTTTCTCATTATCTCACAGATTATCTCCTTATTTTTCTATCACAAACTTTCTCGTAATAGGAGCTAATTTTGAATTAGAAACAAAAAACAAAATAGAGGGAAGACAAGGAATAATAACATTTTTAGATTCAGCTGCAAGATACACACAAAAATTTAGAATTTATACTTTTAGCATATTCGGATACATAAATTTGGGAAAAAGATTCGCAAAAGATGAAAGATTCTCTGAAACTTTTATATCACCCTATACAGAAATAAGTTTTCGGGTAAAGGAGATTGGAATTTCAATGGTAGGCTTTTCATCAATAATGCTTTTCCCTAAAGATTTCTCCGGAAGAAAAAACAATATAATATGGTTTATATCCCCTGCATTATACCTGCAAAAAGATTTCTTTTTGTGGGAAATAGTAAAGACTTACCTTGAAGGAAACTTTTCAAACTCACCTGATTTTTCTTGGAGCAGAATAAGAATAGGAACAAACTTCAAAATATATATGTAAAATGAAAAAAATATAAACAATTTCAGCATAAATCAAGTTTTCAATACAAAACTTTAAAAATACAAAACTTTAAATCCACGCAGAAAATCTCTTCTTACTTCAAAGCCTGTTTCTGGATTTTTTACTGGCATTTCTCCAAAAACAAAAAAGAAAAACGCATTAGAGGAGCAGTGCTTAAAAGAAGATATTCCAAATGCTTTTGCATCTTCACCCAAAGGATATAGTAAAACGACTTTTAAGTTTTCTGCGTTTATAATTCCTGCAAAATGAGAAATAACCAAGTCAGAAACAAAAAATATGTGTCCGTTTGAAAATTGAGAATCTATTATATTACCTACCGATAAAAAGAAAGCTCTTTCCCTTTGCTTGATAAAACTTGTCCCATCAAACCTATACTCAATAATACCAAAGGACCTCAAACAATACATTTTTATATCGGCATCAGAAAGAGAAAAAGCAATATCTTGGCAATCAACTTGGAAGAACCCAACATTTTCAAGACTATCGGAACTTTCTTTCAGAACATTTATTCCCGAACCTGAAAAAACAAAAAAATATCTTCCGGAAGGATGATAAATTATTTTCTTTGCCGGAATTTTGGAATACTCCAAAAAGCTACTCCAATTTCTTTTTGAGAGCCAAAGCCCGCCTCCTCCTATAAGAAAGAAGTTATAGCCAACGGCAAGAGCTCGAGGATCACTTCCCTCAAAGCTTATATGGAAAGAGCGAGTGAGGTCTGAAAGATAAAAGGAGGAACTTGTTTGGAATAAAGCATAAGATTTCCAATCTTGGTCTTGCGTTAGAAGAACTGGCACACCTGAAAAGAAATTTACTGGGCGCGCCGCTCCGCTTCCCTTGACTATCGGAGAAATATCAAGCTCAGCTACGCTCCCACCATCTGGCATAAGTATTGAAAATTCAGAAGTTTCACAGTTTAGTTTATTGAAAACTGGTTTTGCATCTTGGGAAATCCCTGATATCCTTGCTATTTTTTTCTGGTTTGAGGAGAAATCAATTAAAGAAGCGAGTTTAGCTCCAAAAACTAAAACTCTATCTTTATCCAAAAACACAATTGATTTTGGTTCAAAACCTATCTCAAATCCCTCAACAGAACCAATAGATTTTCCCTCAAATATGTCATAGAGCTTAATATAGTATCTGCCGTCATCTTCATTCCTATAACCTATTGCAACTCGGGAAATAGCTTGTGGTGAAACTTTTAAAGCTAATACCTGAATTTTTTTCCCGGGAAAAACATCAAATGCTGATACATTTGAGAATCTTTCCGGTCCAAAATAGAATTTGAATATGCTTACTTTGTTTTTGTAATTGAATTCAAACGAAGACCAGACTCCAACCGCATAGGTGCTTTGGTTATCCCATTCAAAATCAAGGAAATTTAAAAATGTTCCACCTCCCGGTTGAAATTCTGGGGGTTGATCGGATGGAAAATCACATATATCAGAGGAAAAATTTATTTTGGTCGCAAGAATACTTTGTGAATATCTGATAAAAAGATAGCCATTTATAAATTTTATTGTACTTGCACCAGAGCTAATTGACTTTTGGCATATGGGATTATGAGCTTCATAAGAGGTGACATCATAGACCAAAATATCTCCTGAGGCTCCGCCTGCAAAACTCCTTGCGATAGCCAAATATTTTTTCCCTCCGACGGAAAAGACATCAAAAGCTACTGAACCATAAAGGTTTGGTTCAGATATAACTGTTTTCTCTACTCCTGCAAAGGATGTAAATTTTACTATAAAGTTTGCTCCGCTCTGAATTAGTGCCCAAACTCCATCTCCATCAATATCAGAGTAAAGTATATTATCACCCATAAGAAATCTTTTCTTTACTGCAAGCTCTCCATCATAAGATAGCAAAGATATAAAAGGTTCAGATTCAAAAGCAACTGTCGCACCATATAAATAAGAACGCCGAGTATCTTTTATGTAGTATGACATAAGAGGGGGTGATAGCTCATACGAAGCTAAAACTGATCTGCATGTAAGTTGTGAAGATTTGCCGCACCAAGACTGAGCATAAAAACATATAGACCAATCACCATATCCCGGAAGTGGAACAAAAACACTGCAGGCATTCTGTAAAATTGGATTTCTGATACATTGAAATTTTTGCAAGTTTTCATACCCTAAAAAGAAATCAACTTTCTCTAACGGTAAATTTAAAACACGAAAAGTAATACTAACACCCTTACCCACTGACTCCAAAGAGAAAATTTCAAATTGGGGAGTTGGACAATAAAAAATAACAGATGCTTCTATTGTGAAGCTCTTTGAACAAATTCTATTTCCTTCGCTCCACCAGAATTTGAAAGCATCTTTGAAAGTTCCAACAGATGAATAAACCAGGTTATATGAGAAATAATTAGTTCCGCTTTCCTGAAAGTCTTTGAAATCAATATCATTAACGCCATCTGCTCCGAAGTCAATTGCAATATAGGTTATCCCCTTTGAGTTTTGCCCCTCAAATTTTGCCTCAATCGTAACAGAGAGAGGAGATTCACCGGATACTTTTTCAGGAAAAAAGGAAACTTTGGAGCTACACTGAGAACTATCTCCTCCGTTCCCTCTATTATTCCCTTTCCCATCCTTTTTACTGGAACAACCTGAATTCAAAACCATTCCGAAAAATACAACGATAAATATGAGCAAAAAAATTAAGTGAGAAATAATTTTTTCTCTTGTTATATAGGTACCAATAGTCATGTTTTACTTACTACTTATTATTTTAAATTTAACCAAAATTTTGACTTTTCGTTATTACAGAGATAAATTTGTTCGCAGCATAAAATTTTTCACAAAAAATAATAATTTTATATTTGGATGGAGATTGAGGAAAGATATGAAGGTAAAAAGTTTTGTGTAGCAACGATTATCCCAAAAATCAGGTCAAGATCTGAAAAAATAGAATCGTTTGAAGAATTCAAAGAATTAATAAGAAATCTTGGAGGAGAAATAGTGGAGGAAATTATACAGAAAAGAGATAAACCTGATCCCGGATTTTTTATAGGGAAGGGCAAAGCAAAGGAGATAGCAGAAAAAAACAACATAGATATATTAGCAATAGATGATATCTTGAAACCAAATCAGATAGCGAATTTAAGAGAAATAACAAAAAAAGAGGTCGTTGATAGAGAATATATCATAATAAAGATTTTTGCAGAAAGAGCTACAACAAGGGAAGGAAAACTTCAAGTAGAACTTGCAGAACTGAAATACAGGTTGGCAAAGCTTTTTGGAATGGGAAAGGAGATGTCGCAACTTGGAGGTATGCTCGGAACACGAGGTCCAGGCGAAACAAAGACGGAGGAGCTCAGAAGACATATATTTGCAAGAATAAGAGCAATAGAAAAAGAGCTTGAAGAAATCAAAAAAACAAGAAAAATTCACAGAGAAAGAAGGAAAAAACAAGGGTTCCTGACTTTTTCTCTCGTAGGATATACAAATGTGGGAAAATCAACTATACTCCGTGCTTTATCGGGAGAAGATGTTCAAATTAAAAATCAACTCTTTACAACGCTTGAAACAAGATTAGGAACACTAAAAGGATTTGGTGGTGGGGATGGTAAAATACTAATATCTGATACAGTTGGATTTATAAGAAATCTTCCGCACTCGCTCGTTTCAGCTTTTAGATCTACGCTTGAAGAAATAGTTTTCTCAGATGCTCTAATTTTCGTTCTTGATATAAGTAAAGATTATGAGAAGCAGTTCTCAACAATAAGATCAGTTTTACAAGAAATTTCAGTAGATGAACAAAAGCCAAGAATAATAGTTTTTAATAAGATAGACTTGGTGAGTAAAGAAAGAATCTTTCAAGCTCAACAGAAATTTCAAGACGCAATTTTTATTTCAGCTTTGAAAAAAATAGGTCTTGAAGAACTTAAAGAGAGAATAATAAAAATAGGAGAAGAAATTCGGGGAAGAAAGAATCTTTCAAGCTCAACAGAAATTTCAAGACGCAATTTTTATTTCAGCTTTGAAAAAAATAGGTCTTGAAGAACTTAAAGAGAGAATAATAAAAATAGGAGAAGAAATTCGGGGACGAAGTCAAAGTGAGAATTCAGAGCAGATATCGAAATCTGCAATATGAAATATAAAAAAATGATTATTGGACTGACAAGGAAAATTATTATCATTTCTATCACAACTGCTATTCTTACATTCTTATTACATATTGATTTGAAATCTGAAAATAAGACCAAAGAGGAAAATATCGGCGAAAAAGAGGTATATTATCCGGAAGATAAAGAGAAGTTCAGCTTGATTTTACTCTTTGATTCTTCGCCTTCATACAATGATATATTACAAAGAGCATCATCGCTTGGTCTAGAAAAAGCCTTTGAGCTACTTCCATTTAGTGAGAAAAAAAAAGATGATATAAAAAAGAGAAAAAAAATTGATCCATCAGATTTTGTTGAAAAATTCTCAATAGATAGTAGATCAGAAAAACCAGATGGGATAGAAATAGTGGTTTCTTTGGTTTTTAACATGAAAAAGCTTGTGAGGATAATTTCAACGGGTGAGCCAGTGGAACCAAAATATTCAGTTGATTGTTCTTATATCGAACCAATAATAAAAAGTGTACTTGAAGAATTTCAGACATCAGCAAAGATAAACTGCGAACTACACGAGAAAAAAGGAGATTTTATTCAACCATCTTATCTTGACCTCAAAATAAAAGGAGAGATTTCAAACAAAGGTAAAATGGAAAAGGTAGATTTTTCAAAAAGATTTTTCTTCTTTTCAGCTCCACCGTATGATGAGATAAAAGAAGAAATAAGAAATTATATATTGCAGAGATTCAACAAGACAAAAAAAATTGATGAATACAGAATTTCAGTGATTATAAAAAAGGAAAAACTAAATGAGCTTATATTCTCTTTGAGAAAAAAAGCTTTTATATATTCTGTTATACCTTTTTACATAATAAAAGATGGAGATAAAGTTAAAGCTGAAATGGTAATAAAATATTTTTCAGATATACCTCAGCAAATACTTTCATCAATGATAAAAGATTTAATAAAGAAATCAGAAGGGGAAATTGTAAACTGAAAACAAAATTTTTATTTTAAATTTCAAATTCTTATAATAGACTACTACTCTTAAAATATGATGAGTAAAAATTTTTCATATCTTAGTGGTTTTTCTCTTTTATTTTTCTTGTTATTTTTCTTGTTATTTTTCTTGACTTTTCCATTTTTCGGTGAAAGTTTGGAGGAGAAAAAAAATTTGGAGGAGAAAACATTAAATTTTACAGAGAAAGTCAGAGGTATTTTAGATTATTTGGGCTCAATAACCAGTTTGGATATAGGTATAGATTTGGATGATGCAAGGTATTTTTCAGATAACTTCTGGATTCACCCACTCTCTTCCATGTCTTTGCGTGATATGAAAAAATCTATTTTTTGGTTTTCAAAAACAGCCGATTTATTCTCAAAGGAAGAAAATATATCTTTTTATTTCTTTACGATAGCAAAATATTCATCAAAAATAAAGAGAATAGACCTTGTTTCAAATCCAGCTTCAAAATATTTTTCCGAAAAGAATCGGGAAATAAATTTACAAGGTGTAAAGGTTGTTCAAGGAAAAATTGAAGATGAAGCTGTTTTGAATTTTGCAAGATGTGTGAGCGAGCCATATTATAGGTTCAAAAATTATGTTGAAGCGCAGGGTTTGAGACCCCAAAAAATTTACGATTTCAAAAACCTTGATATACTTTCGCATCTCGCATTTAAGATGGGTGAAAGCAAAATTTATGATTTCCTTGAAGTTATAAATACGTCAGAATACTTTGTTTTACTTTGTCTGCAAGAGTTCCTGAAATCAGATATAAAGAAAATAGGAAGTTTTACTGCTGATTTTGGGGAGTTTATGCTCATATCAACTACCGAAACTACCGTTGTAGTTCCTCCATCTCCATCTGTAATAATTGACCCTTATGGTAAAGACAACTTATATATCCTGGGAGGGGAAAATGATCAGCCTACTTTGATGGTGATAATTGATATCGGGGGAAACGATAGATACATTTTTTCTCATCCTCGTTCTCTTTATCTTTCAGTAATATATGATTCTTCTGGAAATGATTATTACAAGTGTTCTTTTGGATGTTCAGGGGGGGGTCTTTTAGGAGCAGAAGCTCTCTATGATCTTGAAGGAGATGATATTTACGAAGCAAAAGGAATATCTCAGGGAGCTGGAATTTTAGGAACAGGATTACTTTTAGATAAAAAAGGCTCCGATACATATATATCTATAACTTTGTCGCAAGGAGTTGGTTCGCTCGGAGGAGGATTGTTGTTAGATAAACAAGGGAATGACAAATATATTCTCAAAGATGGAAATGAGAATCCATCATATCAAGATAGAAGAAGAAATTTGAGTATGGGACAAGGTTGTGGCAGTGGGCTGAGAGCCGATTACATAGACGGAGTAAGGTCTTTGCCGGGAGGCGTAGGGTTACTATACGACCTTGAAGGAAATGATGAGTTCTCTGCTGTTGTGTTTTCGCAGGGATGTGGATATTGGTATGGAATAGGCGTACTTTTTGACGCATCAGGAGATGATAAATATACAGGTTATTGGTATTGTCAAGGAAGTTCAGCTCATTTTGGAGTTGGACTATTTTTTGACCTTTCAGGTTCTGATAAATATACTTGTGATTTTCAGGGGATGGGACATGGACATGATATAGGGCTTGGAGTATTTTTGGATTACGGTGAGGAAGATAGTGATAAGTTTGATTGCAAAATTAGATGTCTTGGAATGGCTCATGCAAATGGTTTGAGTCTGTTTGCAAATTTCGGAGGAAGCGATGAATATAGAGCAGATGAACTCGCTTTTGGTGATGTTGTAATTGATATGTTCAGGAGACAAAAAGAAACAATAAGAGATGTAATAAAATCTTATGGCTTTTTCTTTGATGTAGGTGGAAAAGAAGATAAATTTTTCTTAAAGAATGAGCCAGTTTCACCGGAGAAGATAAGAGAGGTTCTTATTGATAAAAAGAGTGGGGATTTTCTCAAGAAATTTTTCTTCAAGTTTTAAATTTCTAGTAGGTCAAAGAATTCGGTTCTTTCTGGTTCAATTTTTGTAATTTTTCTTTTTCTTCTTTTCTTTCTCTTTTTTGTTTGTTCTTCTATCATTTTTATAAGTTCCATTTCTTCTTTTGTTCTTCTTTTCCTTCTTATTTTATCTTTGAGCATATCTATTCTGAAAGTTTGGGCGTATTGAGCTAGTGCTGTTTTGAGTTTCTGAAAAGCTCTTTTTTCTACTTGTCTTATTCTTTCTTTTGATATTTTTAGCTCATCTGAAAGTTCCTTTAATGTTTTCGGTTTGGGACTAAGATACCTTTGTTGGATAACCTGTCTTTCTTGAGATGTCAGATGTAAGAATGCATCGTTAAGCCTTCTATATATAAATTCTTTTGCATCTTCCATTTCAACTTTGAAAAGAGGATCATATGTTTCTTCTGCTTTGAGTATGTCTGCAAGTTTTAAACTTCCTTCATCATCTTGTGGGCTATCAAGAGAGATATCCCTTGATCTTACTCGGGCATCCATAAGTTTTATTTTTTCCTCATCCACATTGAGCTTTTGAGCTTGTTTCTGTATATCTTCTTCTCTCGTTTCGTCTCTGATTTTGAATATGTTTGCAAATATTCTTCTTTCATCTTGTGTTGTTCCAAGTTTCATTATAGAAAAATTGGAGAGTATATAGTTGTGTATAAAAGCCTTTATCCAGTATGATGCATAGGAGATAAATTTTACTCCTTTTTCTGGATCAAATTTTTTTATTGCGAACAGCAATCCCATTATTCCCTCTGATACTAAATCCTCAACGGGGATACCCCAGTTTTTATATTCAAGAGCTATTTTTATTACAAATCTTAAATTTGCGAGAGCAAGCCTTCTTGCCGCATTTTTATCTTTATATTTTCTGAATTTTCTTGCGAGTCTCTTTTCCTCCTCAGGTGAAAGAAGAGGATATTTTGAAACTTCCTTCAGAAGATATGCAAACGGAGTTTTGATAGAATTATCAAATTTATCTTTTCCGGCATCTATCTTCTTCACATCTTCTGATGGTTTTCTCCTTGACCCTATTATCCCTTTTGAGATTATCTGATCTATCACCTCCTCAATTTTTTCTTTAATCTTCTCTCCACCTGTTTCTATACTTTGTTCTGTTCTTTTGTTTACTTCTTCGCTCTTTGATTTTTTATCTTTTTCCCTACTTTTTAGTTCTTCCTTTTTTGAACTTTTATTTTTTTTCTTTTTTATCATAAATTTTTCCCCCCTTGAAAAAATTTGCAAAAATTTATAAAATTAATAAATTTAGCTTATTTATCATACTTCATTTTTATTTCTGCTAACATAAACTTATAATTTATGCATTTTTATTTTTGAGGAAAAATTTTCTGAAAAGCTCAGAAAATACTTCCATATCTTCTTTTTTGCCTATACTCACTCGTATTGCTCCATCAAATCCGTATGGTTTCATATCTCTTACGAATATCTTATTTGATTTAAGTTCGTCTATTATTGATTTTTTTTTCACTTGCACAAAAATAAAGTTTGCCCATGAACCTACATATGGTGTTCCGAGTTCATCAAATAGTTTTTCAAGTATCCTCATACCTTCAAGGTTGTTTTCAAGGGTTTTTTTTATATGTTCCTTGTCTTCAAGGGCTTTTTCTGCACATACTAGGGCTATATAATTTACACTGAAAGGAGGTTTTATTTCACTTTCTATAATATCGGCAAACTGAGTTATAAGATACCCTATCCTTATACCGGCTAATCCATAGACTTTTGAAAAAGTTCTCGTCACAAAAATATTTTCTGATCTTTTCAAATTTAAAACGCTTCTATATTCGTCTTTTCTCCAATCTTTCAAATTAAGAAAATCTGCATACTCAAAATATGCCTCATCTGAGAGAATGTGTATCCCATCACGGTTTAGTGTTTCTAAAAAGTCTTCGAGATTTTCTTTTGGTATTATTTTCCCGGTAGGATTTATTGGGTTACATATGCATATGAGACAAGGTTTGCTTTTTTTTGCAACTTTTTCTATACTTTCAAGGTCGTATCCAAAATCATTCAGTTTAACTTTTTTTACTTCTAGCCCAAAAGATTTTGCAAGATACTCATAAAATGCAAATGTCCCTTCTCCTATTATTATTTTTAGTTTTCTTTTATGTCTTCTCATCAAAAACTTGAAAACAAATTCTATGGCTTCATCTGAACCGTTCCCGAAAACTATCTCTTTTGGTGATATGTCAAATCCATATTCTTTGAGATTTTGAGAAACTTTTTCTTTTAGTTTATCTTGCTTTGGAGGATAAAAATTTACTTTATCTGCAATTTTTTTGATTTCTTCTATAACAAGCGGAGAAGGTCCGAAAGGATTTATATTTGAATTTAAAATTAACCCATCTCCCTCGTACCTTTCTGCAAAAGGGTAGCTCACTTTTTTAAAGTAAGAAAATGAAAAAATAAAACAAAAAAATTAAAAAATGGAAAAGATAAGAAATTAAAAAAATAGGTATAAATAAACTTGAAAAGGAGGAAAATTCAATATGAGACGGGTAGTAATAACTGGTATGGGATGCGTTACTCCCTGCGGAAATAATGTTAGGGAAACATGGGAAAATATAAAGGCTGGTAAATCAGGAGTTTCTTATATAACTTTATTTGATACAGAAAATTTTCCTGTAAAGATTGCGGCCGAGGTCAAAAACTTCACTCCCTCTTTTGTAGATGAAAAGGAAGTAAAAAAACTTGATAGATTTGAACTTTTTGCTTTACATGCAGCGAAAGAAGCACTTGAAGATGCTGGTTTTATTGAAGGAGGAAAAATAAAATTACCAAATCCAGAAAATACGGGCGTTGTAATAGGTAGTGGAATTGGTGGAATAAAAACAATAGAGGATTCTGTAAGAACACTTGTAGAAAAAGGTCCGAGGCGGGTTTCTCCTCTTTCTATACCTGTATCAATAATAAATATGGCAGCCGGACTTATATCTATGAAGGTTGGTGCGATGGGACCTATTTTAGCTCCTGCTACTGCTTGCGCAGCCGGGTTACATGCCATAGGAGAGGGATATATGCTTATAAAATCTGGTGTTTGTGATATTGTAATAGCGGGAGGAGCAGAGGCTCCTATTACTCCCTTGGGAATTTCTGCTTTTGCTTCTATGCGAGCGCTTTCTACAAGAAATAATGAACCGGAAAAAGCTTCTCGTCCTTTTGACGCAAAAAGAGATGGATTTGTCATGGGAGAGGGTGCTGGTATAGTTATTTTGGAAGAATATGAGCATGCTAAAAAGAGAGGGGCAAAAATTTATGCAGAATTGAAGGGTTTTGGTATGAGCTCAGATGCATATCATATGACTGCACCTCATCCGGAAGGATATGGCTTTGCTCTTGCGATGAAGCGAGCCCTTCAAGATGCCCAAATACCTCCGGATGCAATAGACTACATAAATGCTCACGGTACCTCTACAAAGTATAATGATGAAATAGAAACAAAGGCTATAAAAGATGTCTTCGGTGAGCATGCTTTCAAGCTTTCTGTTTCCTCTACAAAATCTATGACAGGACACCTTATAGCTGCTGGAGGAGCTGTTGAGGTTATATTTTGCGTTCTTGCTTTGCAAGAAAATATAATGCCACCGACTATAAATCTTGAAGAACCCGATCCAGAATGTGATTTAGACTATGTCCCATGGAAACCGAAGGAAAAGAAGCTCAGATTTGTTATGAGCAACTCCTTTGGTTTTGGGGGAGTTAATGCTTCTTGTGTTCTTGGAAAAATTTAAAACGTGTTATGTTAAGTTTGATTTTCCGGTGTTTCTGAATATCTCCAAACTATTCTTCCCTTTGTCAGGTCGTATGGCGATATTTCAACTTCTACTTTGTCTCCTACTCCTATTTTTATGAAATTTTTCTTCATGCTACCTGATGGGTAAGCGAGAATGACTTTACCATTTTCTAATTCTACCCTGAAGAAACCTCTGTTGGATTCTATTACTTTTCCTTTGAATCTCAGAACATCTTTTTTCGGGTTCATATATTTTAAAAATAATCTTTTTTGAAGGAAAAAAAAGTTTTTCTCTATTTGTTTTACTTCACAAGCGAAGGGATAGAGTTTATTATTTCTTTTGTAAAATCTAAAAATTCTGTTGTTACGAATGAACCTAAGATCAAGGCCAGTATTAGCACAATTATTATTTTGGGTACAAAAGCTAATGTAGTTTCCTGTATGTTTGTGAGAGTTTGCAGAAAAGATATTATGAGACCTGAAATAAGACTTGCGGCCAAAAAGGGAATGGAGATTATAAATGTTACCTCAAAAGCTCTTTTTACGATGTCAGATAAAGTTATAAACTCCATTTATAAAAATTTTAAAATTTTCCTGTTCTGTTCTATTTTGTTGTTCTATTTTGTTATGCTTTCCTTTTTTCTATTTTTGAAAAATCAGCAAACGAGGTTGTTATCTCAAATACAGGATAGAGTATAGAGAGTCTTGTTATTCTTTCTTCTTCGTTTTCTGAAAGAATCATTACTGAATTGAAAAAATCGTCCAATGTTTTTCTTAGTTTTGAAAACAATTTTATAAACTCATCGTATCTTTTTTTGTTTAAAATTTCTATACTTTCTTTTTCAAATTTTAGGACCTCATCGTATGTTTTTGATTCAATTTCGTTTTTAGGATTTGGGTTTTCTGTAATAGAGAGCAATCCTTTTTCTTCTGCTTGTTCTATTATATTTCTGACCCGTCTTGCGACATAGAAGAGGTCAGAAAAATCATTTTCAGAAAGAGATTTTGCTCTCAAAAAAGCATCATAAGGAGAAAAAGTCCTTTCAATAACTCCCCTTACTATATCTTTTTTGAACTGAGATGAAAGATAATTCTCCATTCTTTCTTTTATAAATTCCAGGGCGCTTATAATTTTCTCCTTTATTTCATCTTCCGAAATTTTATCTTTCAGATGCTCTTGAAAAAAAGGAAAAAGGAAATCTGCGAGTTCTTGAATATCTAAATCAATTCCTTTCTCTATTAAAACTCTTATCATATTTCTTGCAGCTCTTCTTATTCCATAAGGGTCTTCTTCTGATGTGACCTCAAGTGAAGATAAAAATCCGGAAAATATATGTATTATTTTGTCAGCAATTGATATTACTGTTCCTGTTTGGGTAGTAGGTAGAGGGTCGTCTTGTTTTTCCGGGAGTTTATGCTCATATATTGCTGTTGCTATTTCTTCATCTTCTCCATCTTGTATAGCGTAGAACATACCTATGTATCCTTGGTATTCTGGAAATTCCCTGAAAAGTCCGGTTGTTATATCAGCTTTTGAAAGCATGACCGCTCTTCTTAATTTTTCTCTTGAACTCATTTGGGTTTTTGCATAAATGAAATCTGCTGCTTTTGAGACGAAAACTTGTCTGTCGTAAAATGATCCAAATTTTTCGTTAAAAACAATTTTTTCCAAAAGATGAATTCTTTCGGATAATTTTATTTTTCTATCTTCCTCTATGTAAAATCTTGCATCATCAAATCTTGACTTTATTACAAATTCATATCCTTTTTTGATTTCTAATTCATTTGGTGAAGGATTATCTACTATTGCGATGAACCTTATTATTTTCCCGTTGTTTTTTATTGGGAAAACAAAGACTGTATTTTTAAGTATGTCTTCTGCAATTTGTTCTGGAATTCCTTCGGAATCTACCTCTCCAATTACTGCATTAGGATATTCTGTTGAAAAAACTGATATTTCTACCAAGTCTTTATACTTTTCTGGATCTACTCCTGCACTTTCAAGAATATTTTTTATTTTTTCTCTTCTTGCGATTTCAGAGTATTCAACTTTTCCTTCTTTTAGTTTTTCAAAAAACTCTTCTTCTTTCTCTATTTTTATTTTCGGATTCCCAAGAGCTCTATGCAAATAGGTTTCAGAGCCGGATTTTACTCCAAAAATTTCAATATCTATTTTATTTTCTCCTGATAAAGCTAATACCCATCTCAGGGGACGTACGAAAGAAATTTTTTCATTCTCCTTCCATCTCATAGTTTTGTAATTTTCTGTTATGAATTCAATTATTTTTTGAGGCTCTACTTCGTTCTGGGTCTTTATTATTATTCTTCTTGGAGTCAAGAAAATTTGTGAATTCCATCCAAATAACTTTTTCTGAAGTTTCTTTTTTTTCTGTGCAAGTAGTATCAAATATTTTGCAGGTAGGTCATCAAATCCTAATTCATATACTGCCATTTTCTTTCACCCCTTAATGTTCTGAACCGAATGGGAAAATTGTTTCTTTTATGACTTGAACATCATGGATGTGAGATTCTTTGTATCCTGCTTCTGTTATTCTTATTATTTTGGCTTTTTTCTTCGCTTCCTCTATATTTTTTGCTCCTATATATCCGAATGCGGCTTTGAGAGCTTTAACTAAGGTAGAAAGTATAAATCTTACATGACCTTTGTAAGGAACGAGCCCGACAACCCCTTCGGGTAGTATATCTTCTCCTGTAAGATACCTTGACCTTACCCCTTTTTTCATTCCATCTTTTATTGCATCTTCTGAACCCATTCCCCTATATATTTTGTATGGTCTTCCATCTCTTATTACTTTTTCCCCTGGTGCTTCTTCTGTTCCTGCGAGCATATTTCCAAGCATTACAGAATCTGCTCCAACAACTAAAGCTTTTGCTATGTCTCCTGGATATCTTATTCCCCCGTCGGCTATTATAGGTATATCTATTCCGAGTTCTTCAACTGCTCTTTTGCATTCCATTATTGCTGAAACTTGAGGAACTCCAACTCCTGTTACTAATCTTGTTGTACAAATTGAACCTGGACCAACACCGACTTTTATTGCGTCTGCTCCTTCTTTTGCCAAAGCTTTTGCTCCTTCTGCTGTTGCTACATTACCTGCTATAACCTCAACATCAAAATTTTCCTTTATTTTTCTTAACATCTCTATAACTCCTTTTGAGTGTCCGTGAGCCGAATCTATTACTATTACATCAACACCAGCTTTTACTAATTTTTCTATTCTTTCAAGCTCTTTTTCTCCAACCCCTACTGCTGCTCCGACCATAAGTCTTCCGTTTTCATCTCTCAGAGAAATTGGGTTTTCCTCAGCTTTGCTTATATCTTTCAAGGTTATAAGACCTTTCAGCCTGAATTCATCATCTACTACGGGGAGTTTTTCAACTTTGTTTTTATGCATTATTTTTTTTGCTTCTTCTTGACTTATTCCTTCTTTTACGACTACGAGTTTGCTCTTTGGAGTCATAACATCTTTTACCTTTTTCGTTTTTTCTGTCTCAAACCTCAGGTCTCTTGCTGTAACAATTCCTAAAAGATATCCATTTTTTACCACAGGTAGACCTGAAATTCCGTATTTTTTCATCAGATCCATAGCTTCACCGACTGTGGTTTCCTCGTCAACGTAAATTGGAGATCTTATTATCCATGAGCTGTATTTTTTTACCTTTTCTACCTCTTTTGCTTGCTCCTCTGGTGTGAGGTTTCTGTGAATTATTCCTATTCCACCCGCTTTTGCCATCTCTATTGCCATTTCAGCTTCTGTTACGGTATCCATTGCTGCCGATATTATTGGGATGTTCATCTTTATTTTTCTTGTAAGCCTTGTTGTCAAATCAACTTCCGATGGTAAAATTTCCGAATATCCTGGTAATATAAGTATGTCATCAAAAGTGAGATATAGAGGGAATTCTCCTTCCATATAGAAAAAATAGTTTTTCTTTTTTCTTTTTGAAATTATGCAATTTTTTATTTGTTTTTTGCTTTTTTTTTGTTTTTATTTTTCTCATTAAAATATAATTGCTATGGAAAGGAAAAGAGGTTTTATTATGAGACCTATTTTGGAGGGTATAGAGAAGGAAATAGAGAGGGTTTTTGATGAATTCTTTGGAGCTCCTTTGTTTGAGGGGAAGCAGTATTCCTTTTCCCCGTCTTTGGATATATATGAGGATGAAAAGAATATCATTATTAAGGTAGATGTTCCGGGAATGACACAGAACGATATATCTGTTGAAATACAAGATAATATTCTCACAATAAAGGGAGAGAGGAAGGAAGAGGAGGAGACGAAGCAGAAGAATGCTCACATTATAGAAAGAAGGTATGGAAAGTTCGTAAGAAGGATAGCACTTCCGGAGAATATAGAAGCTGAGAAAACAAAGGCAAAAATAAAAGATGGAGTTTTGACCATAACTATACCGAAGAAGGAGGAGGAGAAAAAGAAAGTTTTAAACATATCAGTTGAGGAATAAAAGAGTGGGGCGGGCATAGCTCAGGGGTAGAGCATCGGCTTCCCGAGCCGAGTGTCGCGGGTTCGAATCCCGTTGCCCGCTCCAAAAACCCAAAATAAAAAAAAGAATATTTTACTTCCCAGAACAAATATCAAAAATAATAGATGGAATAGTCGGAGGTTGGAGGCGAGATCTTCTACTATCATTAGCAAAAGCATCTTTTGAACTTGCAGAAATATTCCACAGAGGAGAAAACTTTCCCATAAACCTTCAAACCGTTATTCCTTACACATATTACTTTTTCCCAAAAACTTTTTCGTCTGCATTTTTTGTTCTTTCAAGTATTGAGGAAATATTGTTAGAAATACTGAAAAAGAAAAAGAGTGAGAAAAAAAAGGAGGTGATTTTTGTTGATTTATCTGCTGGTGTATGCTCTGCTTCTTCTGCTTTTATTTTCATTCTTGACTTTATATCTCAAAAAGATCAAACTATGGCGGATTTGAAAGTAAAGGTATTTGTGCAAGATATATCAGATATAGCTCTTGATTTTGGAATCAAAATACTGAATCAAGTAGCAAAGGGGGTACCTTTTGAAGTTCAGATTGAAAAGATAGTTTCAGATGCGAGTAGAATAAATATAAAAAAAGAGATAGGAGAGAATCCTGATATTGTTGTTCTTGCTTTCTCTCTTTACGATATATTCCGTGATGACACAGATAGTATGATCTCATGGTCTGATAAGATTTTGAAAGCAACTTCTGATTTGGGAGTTTTTGCACTGGTTGAACCAGCCTTAAAGAGAAGAAATTCGCTTTTTATTATGAAAATAAGAGAAGCCTTGAAAAATTATGTGATAGCACCTTGTACGCATTATGAGGAGTGTCCCGTTTTAAAAATAAAAGATGATTGGTGTCATTTTGGAACAAAATGGGTTCCCCCTCTCTCCCTTTCAAGAGGAATGAACCTTATAGGGGGGAGGGTTCCAGAAATTAATTTTTCTTACCTTGTGCTTTCAAAAAATAAAGATTTTTCAAGGTGGAAAAATCTGCATCGTGTTGTAAGCCATAAGCTTGAAGAAAAAGGTAGAATAAGATTTTGGACATGTAGTAGCTCAGGAAAAAATCTCTTCCAAATTCTTGAAAGAAACATAGGTGAAAAGAATTCCGATGTAGAATCTGTACACTCTGGAGATGTTGTTTTTATAAATGAGGCTAAGGAAAGAAATGGATTTTTTGAACTTGACCAAAATAGTGAATTTAAAATTGTAGACTGTTTGTTTTGGCATGATTTTTTTGAAAGATAATTTTTATACCTCAAAACTTAAAAAATTTATTCTTATTGACTTGAAGTTATTTTACTATTTCTATCTGGTGTTATGATGAAAGAAAATAAAGAAAAGAAAGAGGTAATAACAGAAAAAAAAGAGGAAGATTTGGGTGCAGAAAAAGGAAGCTCAGATTTGAAATCTGATGAACTTTATCAAGAAACCGAGAAAGGCAATGATGTTGCAGAATATGAAGTGAAGTCTTCGGAACTTGAAAATGTATCAGGTGAAATACATCATGGTGAGGGAGGAGAGAGTTTAGATTTTCAAACTCAGATTGAGAATCTCAGAGCCGAAATAGAAAGATTAAAAGCAGAAGTTGAAGACTATAAAACAAGGTGGATATATACATTTTCGGAATATGAAAATTATAGGAGGAGAGTTAAAGTTGAAATAGAGAATGCCGTAAAAGATGCTCTGACCAAAGTCTTTATAAATATAATATCTGCACTAGATAGTTTAGATTTTGCTCTGAGTTATATAAAGGATGAAGAATCAAGAAAGGGAGTGGAACTTGTTCGGCAAATCATAATGAAATCGCTTTCAGATTCAGGATTGAAAGAAATAGAAGTTGAAGTTGGTCAAAATTTCTCACCTTCTACATGTGAAATAGTGGATTTTGAGTTTTCTGATGAACATCAAGAGGGAATAATTCTTAAAGTTCTGAGAAAAGGATATGAATTTCAAGGCAGAGTAATAAGACCTGTTCAGGTTGTTGTTTCAAAAAAGAAAGAAGTCCTGAATTTGGAATCGCAGGAGAAAAAAGATCTGGAAAATCTGAAAAATGACAACATGGGAACTCAAAAAACGCAAAATTCATAATTTCCGGAAAATTGGTTAAAAATTGGGAAAAAGTAGAATTTGAAATTATAGTAAGATCTTATGATCAATAATGAGGCAGATTTAACTTATTCAAATGAATATTCTCTTGATACAATTTCAAGCCTTTCAGCGGAAATAAAGGGAAGGTTTGGAGTTTTCAAAATAAAATCAAGCGATATATTTGAAAAATGTAGAAGGTTCAAAATTGCTGAAAAAGCGAGGGAGCTCGGACTTTACCCATATTTTTTGGAGTTTGAAAAAAATGAGGGACCCGTAGCTTACATTAATGGTCAGAAAAAAATAATGCTCGGCTCAAATAACTATCTTGGTCTCACTCACCATCCCAAAGTCAAAGAGGAGGTAATAAAAGTTGTAAAAGAATATGGAACAAGTGCAACCGGATCAAGATTTCTTAATGGAACACTCAAAATGCACAAAGAATTGGAAGAAGAGCTTGCAGACTTTGTAGGTAAAGAAAAAGCTCTTGTGTTTTCAACCGGATACCAGACAAATCTTGGAATTTTATCCGCACTATCGGGTCCAAATGACTTTATAATTTGTGATTCAAAATGTCACGCTTCAATCGTAGATGGAACACAGCTTGGTGTAGGGAAAAAAGTAAATTTTAGACACAACAATATGGAGTCGTTAGAGGAAGTTCTGAGGTCTTTACCAGAAGATTCAGGAAAATTGATTGTTATAGATGGGGTATATTCTATGGATGGAGATATAGCAGACCTTGAAGGAATAGTGAGGTTAGCTAAAAAATACAAAGCAAGAATTTTTGTAGATGATGCTCACGGGCTCGGAGTTTTAGGTTATGGAGGAAGGGGAACAGCAAATCATTTAGGGTTTGACGGCGAGGTTGATATAATCATGGGGACGTTTTCAAAGTCATTCGCTTCAATTGGAGGCTTTGTAGCAGGAGAAAAATATGTTATTGATTTCATTCAGCATTTTGGAAGACCTATGATTTTCTCCGCAGCTTTGCCTCCACCCTGTGTCGCATCAGTAAGAGCATCTTTGAAGCTTATGAAAGAAAATCCTGATATGGTTGAGGAACTGAGGAAAAAAGGAGAATATTATAGAAATGAGCTGAAAAGAGCAGGGTTCAATATAGGAAATTCTCAAACTCCAATAGTACCAATAATACTCGGTGAAGAAGTTTTAGCTATAATGTTTTGGAAAAGGCTATTTGATGAAGGAGTCTATACAAACTGTGTAATTCCACCGGCTGTTCCGCAAGGGGAATCTCTACTGCGAACTTCTATAATGCTAACTCATACACAGGAACATATAGATTTTGCCCTTGAAAAAATTTACAAAGTCGGAAAAGAACTTGGAGTAATATGAATCTATCTGTTATTTATTTTTCTTTTTAATTACTTTTATTTATTTTTCTTTTTAATTACTTTTCTTTCAACAAAATCTAAAATGAATTCTTTCTTTTTTCCCCCAGATCCAACTAATAAAACTTTAAGTCGTGAGTAATTTTTGGGTTTTGGAATTTCAAAAGAAGATGAGGAAAACAAAGAATTAACTTTTATAGATTCGCATTTACTTTTAGATTCACATTTAGATTCACAATTTTTCTCCTCAAAATCAGAGCATATTGATATTTCCTTTACACCGGATACGGAAAAAATAAGGTTTCCATTCTCATCAAATTTTATCTCTTTTATTTCCGGTTCGGGAACTTTCAAACCTTTTATTCCTTTTGAAGCACAGGAAATAAGAACAAGAATAAAAAAAATAGAGAATACGATTAAGATATGATCAAAAAGAAAATAGGAAAATCTACAACGGCAAGGTAAGAAATAATTATTATTATTATAAATGAAGAATTTCATTCTCTGAATAATAATTAATGAAAAGATATTTGAAATGGAAAACTGGAATTAGAGGTTAAAAAATGACGGTTAAGTTAATTATTGGTGACATAAGGAAAGCTTATAAGTTCCTTGATAATAACAGTATAGATTGTATCATTACATCTCCGCCATACTGGCGGCAGCGTGATTACGGCGTTGATGAACAAATAGGTCAAGAGGAAAAACCTGAACAATATGCTTCTGAAATCGCAAATGTTTTCAGCTTGCTTTGGGATAAACTTAAAAAGACCGCAACGGTTTTCTTAAATATAGGTTATAAGTATTACCGTGAAGAATTTCTACTTATCCCTGAAATGGTAGCTTTTGAAATGAAAAAGATAGGATATGTGTTGAAAAACAAAATTATTTGGTATAAACCGAATGCAATGCCTACTCCAGCTAGAAATCGCCTAAATAACACTTACGAAGTTATTTTATTTTTTGTAAAAAATATTGGTCGAGAAGTTTACTACTTCAACCTTGAGGCGCTTGCGGATTTATTTACGCAAGTTGATGATAATTCCCTAAAATTAGAAGATTTATTGTTAGCAAGAGTTGAAGATAGCATAAGTTCAAGGGAAGGGAGGACGGGCATAGTTAAAGCAGTCAATAGTAAAGCTATAAAAGTTTACTGGAATGATGGGAGTGAGCAAATTTTTGAATTTGCATGGGAACAAAAAGAGGCAATATTTCGCTGTGTTTTGTGCAATGAAAAGCTTAATTTCTGGGATATAATGCTGCAATATGCCAATTATGAAAAATTTAGCTGCCGTTATTGTGGTTGTGAGAAATTACCAATTCCTGAACTACCAACTGTCTTGCTTCCGGCAGATAGCTGGATATATGTACAAAAATCAGAATTGATCTATAAAGACAGGATAACAAATGCTAAGGAGAGCAAGAAATATAAGAAAGCAGGAATTCTGACATCCTCACCGGCTGGAAGATTAGCCCTAACAGGAGAAAAAATTGTGATAAAGAGAAAATGGATTTTTCCTCAACCTTTGATAGCAGATTATTTAAAAGAAAAAATTAAAGAAAAGGGCTTAACAGTTAATCAGTTGGAGAAATTAATGGGGTATGAATATACAGCTGCTCACTGGTTGAGAAAAGATTTTTCTTATTGGGGTAAAGGAGGGAGTTTGCCGCGCCCAACCGATTGGCTAAAATTAAAGACAATGCTTGGACTTGATAATACTTATGATAGATTAATTTGCGATTTGGTTGCTATGATTTCAACTGTTCGCCGTCATCCAAAAGGGAAAAATATTGGTGATGTTTGGGAAATAGCAACTGAACCATACGAAGGAGAACACTTCTCAGTCTTTCCCAAAAGACTTGTGGAAAGGTGTATAAAAATTGGTTGCCCCCCGGGTGGAGTTGTTCTTGATCCATTTGCAGGTTCAGGAACAGTTGGAGAGGTTGCTAAAAAACTTGGAAGACATGCAATTCTCGTTGAAATTAATCCAGAATATAAGAAACTAATTGAAAGGAGATGTGGAAAGGTTGAAACTATTGAAGGAAATTGAAGAAGCCGAATATAACTATTTTATAACTATAAAAACTCAAATGCTTTCAAACATTAATAAGATTCTTAGTTTTTTGAACTCTCGGATTAACATAATAAACGATTGGAAAAATGAATTCTTGCAAACAGCAAGAAAAGGATATAAACAAAGTGACCTTGATAAAGGTGCGGAGAGAGTTTTTCATAAGTGGGCTGGTTTGTTCTTATCAGAACCAAATTCAACTCCTGTTGGAGCTGATTTAGTTTTTGATACAGATAATGGTTTTAGAATACACATTGATATCAAAACTGCACTTACTACTAATACATCCGACTATAGGGGAGTGATAAATATAGGCAAAAATCAAACAAGCTTTTCAGTCCCAGGTAAGTTTAAAGCAAATTTACCAACAAGATATTCGGATGGAAATCTAACTTTGACTTACGCTATCCAAGTAGTACATGAACGCTTTTCTGAAAGAATTCATGCAATTTTACTTGCTTGTATACCTAATGGAGAATTATTTGAGATTTATAGAGATAAAATAATGAAAGCAGGTAAAGGTGGCTGGAAAAAAGCAAAAGATTTCCGTTTCAGATATGAGTTCAGAAACGAAATCTTAAAGTTTGAGCTAATTGAAGGTAAACCTCCAAGAGTTGAAATCGTAAGCGGTTTGAAAGGTTCAGAAATTGTTGATGAGCTTAAAAAACTCGGTTTAAATATCTCTAACTACCATGAGATATAAAAAAATATCTTTATTTTTGAAGAAGGAAAATATTATTGAGAAACAGAACTCATTATATCTCAAACTTTAAATTGCAAAAATGAAAATTAAGAGTTTGAGAAAAGATAAATTTAAAATAAAAAAATGGTTGTGGAACAAAAACATGAAGGAAAAAATCATGGTATAGAAATGACGCAGGAAGAAGAAAAAGATCAAAAGAAAAAAAACGGTTTGGAAAAGATAAAAAGAGGACTCATATCAATAGTGGAGGAAGAGGAACTTGAAAAACTTTTAAAAAGTGGAAGAACTTTGAGAGTAAAACTTGGAATAGATCCAACCGCATCACTTATACATCTTGGGCATCTTGTTTTAATCTTCAAACTTAGAGAGTTTCAGGAGATGGGACATGAAGTTTGTCTCATAATAGGAGATTTTACAGCACAAATAGGAGACCCATCAGGTAGAACGACTTTGAGACCAAAACTCTCTGAGGAAGAGGTAAAAGAAAACGCAAAGGAAATTCTTAAAAAAGTTATGAGGTTTCTTATTGAAGAAAGGACAAGAGTTTATTTTAACTCGGAGTGGTTTAAATCTATGAGCACAACCGAACTTTTTGAGCTATTTTCAAAAGCAACAGTTGCCCAAATCATAGCAAGAGAAGATTTCAAAAAAAGAATGCAAGAGAAAGCACCAATATTTGTTCATGAATTTTTATATCCGTTCTTGCAAGCTTATGATTCTGTTGTAGTAAAGGCAGATATAGAGCTTGGAGGGAGCGATCAACTTTTCAATCTTATATTTGCGCGCCAGATAATGAAAGAGTACGGACTACCTCCGGAGGTTTGCATAACAACTCCAATTTTAGAAGGTACGGACGGGAAACTCAAAATGTCAAAATCTTATGGAAACTACATAACACCAGATGAACCGGCGGAAGATATATTCGGAAAACTTATGGGTATAGACGATATGCTGATTTTCAAATATGCTGAGCTTTTGGGAGGATATGAACAAAAAGAATTAGAAGAACTCAAAAAAATCCCGAGATTTGAAGCAAAAACTCAAATAGCTTATAAGATAACGGCAAGACTCAAAGGAGAAAAGGAAGCTATGAGGGCAAAAGACTGGTTTGACAAAGTCATAAGAGAAAGAGAGATGCCCGACGAAATTCCCCAAATACGCGTAAAAGAAGGAAGTATATTGCAGAAGGTTTTGAAAGAATCTGGAATAGTAAGCAGTGTATCTGAGGCTATGAGACTTACAGAATCGGGAGGAATATATATCAATGGAGAAAGGATAAAGGAAAAATTCTTTGAACTGAAAAAAGGAGAATATAAAGTCAGGGTAGGAAAAACAAGATTTGTAAAAATAGTTGTGGAATAATAAAAAAATAATCAATCTTTCTGAATAGTCAATCTTCTTCTGCTCCTTTTGATTTTTTGTTGTCTTCCTGATAGGCTTTATACAGCAAATCTAAATCTCCGTCTAATATATCTTCAAGGCGATATAAAGTTACACCAAGTCTGTGGTCTGTTACTCTGTTTTGCATGAAATTATAGGTTCTGAGTTTTTCCGACCTTTCCGCTGAACCTATCTGTTGTTTTTTCTTCTCAGAAATCTCTTTCTCTAACTTTTCTTTCTCCATATGAAACAATTTTGCTTTAAGAAGTCGCAAAGCTTTTTCTTTGTTCATATGTTGAGATCTTTCATCTTGACACACAACAACTATTCCAGTTGGAATATGTCTTATTCTCACGGCTGAATCTGTTTTGTTCACATGCTGACCTCCCGGTCCAGATGCTCTAAAAGTTTCAATTTCTAAATCTTTTGGATCTATCTTTATCTCAATATCTTCTGGTTCTTCAAGGACTGCAACAGCAGCAGTTGATGTATGAATTCTACCTGATGCCTCTGTAATTGGAACTCTTTGAACTCTGTGAACACCCGCCTCATTTATCATAAAATCGTACGCACCTTTTCCCTCAATTATAAACGAAATCTCTTTTATTCCCCCGAGGTCTGATCTTCTCTCGTATATTAGTTTTGTTTTCCATCCCATTTTTTCCGCAAATTTTGAGTACATTCTGAAAAGGTCAGCAGCAAATAAAGCAGCTTCTTCTCCTCCAACTCCAGCCCTTATTTCAACTATGCAAGAATCTCTTTTTTTTCTTTTGCTTTCTTCCTCCAATTCCTCGATTTCGTGAATGAGCTTTTCTAAATTTTTCTCAATTGATTTTTTTTCTTCCAGAGCCAAAGAAATAATTTCTGGATCACTTTCAGATGATATTATATATTCAACTTCTTCAAGGTCTTTCATAAGTTTTTTTATCTGTTCAAATTTCTCAACTTTCTCCTCAATTTTTCCTCTTTTTTCAAGTAAAGAAGCATCAAATTCCTGAGAGAGCTTTTCATCTATTTTCAGAATTTCGTTCTTGAGCTCATCTATTTTTTGTATGAAAGTTTTAGCTTTTTGAAGTTTCTCAGGGCTTATCATAATTTAGTATGTGAAGAAGATGGAGGCGACGCCGGGATTCGAACCCGGGAATAAGGGATTTGCAATCCCCCGCCTTAGACCGCTTGGCTACGTCGCCAAATTTTGATATAAAAAAATATAAATCTTCAATGTGAAAATATCCGAAAATTCAGAAAATGAGTTCAGAGTGTGAAAAAACAGGTCCATAAGTGCAGCAGAGTTTTGGACCTTCTTTTGTTTTTATTGCGCAAGAAAAGCAGAGACCTAAACCACATCCCATCCTTTCTTCCATGGCAAAAAGTAAAGGTGTGTTTATTTTGTTCTTCGTCCAAAATTCCCAGAGTGCTTTGAGCATGCCATAAGGTCCGCAGCTTAAAACAACATCAAAATCATAAGGTGAAATCTCAAAAAGAGCATCTATAACTGTGCCTTTTTTGCCTTCTGAACCATCCTGTGTTGTAATGTAAAGAGTTTTTACTTTTTCAGAAATTTTGTCTTTCAAAATTATGTCTTGGGAGCTTCTTCCTCCGAAAATCAGAGAGCTTTTTGATTTTCCAAAAAAATCAATTACAGGATACAAAGAGGCTATTCCTAATCCGCCTGCAATAAAAAGAATATTTTTGGGCTCAGGAATTTCATACCTTCTCATAGCGGTCAAAAATCCGGTTCCGCATGGAGCTACCACTCTAACTTTTTCTCCTATATTTACTTTTGAAAATCGTGCCGTCCAACCTCCAAACACTTTAAAAAGCACCGAAAAAACTCCATTTTTTGAATAAAATATAGAGAAGGGCTTTGGGATAACAGAAATTTCATCCTGTAAAGATATCATCGCAAACTGGCCAGGCTCAAAATCTATATTTCCCTTCATCTCTACAAGGAAAGTTGATGCTGATACTTCCTCTTTTTTCACAACTGAACTTTCAAAAACTCTGATCATATTTAATATACTTGAAATTTAGTCAAATTCTTTTTCCTTTCATTCAGATTCTTTTTCTTTCATCTGATAAAACGAAATATTTTTTTCCGTTACCCCAACGAGAATTTTGTTTTGATCTATTTTGACGACGAAAAGGTGAGCCTTCGGAGTGAGCTTTATATGTGATTGAACTTGAATATTATTATTTTCATTCATCAAGGGGGGGAAGAATATACCTTTTTTTTTCATAAGAAGAAGTGAGCCGAAAAGGAAAGCTGCAAGAACAAAGATTGAAATAAAAATCTTCAAAAGAAATCCCATAATTTCCATATTTGAAATTTTAAAAAAACGAAAATATTAAATTGATATTTTGACTGATGAGCGAGAGAAAAATAGTTATAAAAGTTCTTTACTGGAAAGAATGTCCGAGCTGGCAGTTAGCATTAGAAAGAGTAAATAAAGTAGCAGAAGAGCTAAAAGAAGAAGGAAAAGCAGTTGAAGTGATATTGGAGGAAGTGAAGACAGATGAAGAGGCTATGTTGAAAAAGCTCCCTGGTTCTCCAACCATCCTTGTAAACGGCAAAGATATAGATGAAGATGGAGCGAAGCAAAATCCAGTTAGGTTGAGTTGTCGTGTCTATTATATAAATGGGAAATACTTACCGCTACCGCCATATGAATTCATAAAAGAAAGAATAATCCTTTTATCATCTTAAAGTTTATTCTTTATTTCTCTTTATAAAAGTCTATTGTTAAAATTGCATAGAATCTCAAATAAAAAAGGAATTTTTTGAGATTTACCACGCAAAATCTGGGAGCAGGGGCAAAACAAATCAAAAAACTTTTAGAGATAAAACAAATGATATGAACCACTAAAACAAAAAAGTAAAAATTAATTAATAAACGAGATACTTTATTCCGCAATAAGTGAAATGCAAAAAAAATTTTGGAATGAAGAAGAATAAAAGAGAACATCAAAGAGAAAAAAGAAAATATAAGCGGAAAAGAGAATTAAGAAGGTTTGACCTTGTCTTAAAAGAAATTTTCTCAAGGGCAGTAGGAAAAATTATCTCAATAGCCACTGGTGAGAAAATAAAGGAAAAACTTGAAGATATAACTCAGGAAGTAAAGTTCCTCAAATCCCTCCGACCAGATATGCTCTTTAAAGCCGGTGATAAAATCTTCCATATTGAAATCCAAGCTCAACAAGATAAAACTTTACCCAAAAGAATGCTTATATATTCTGTTGTTATTGAAGAGAAGTTCAGCAAAGAACCTGTACAGATAGTTTTATTTGTTGGTAAGGGAAATCCTCCTCCTTCTTATTTCAGGTCAGAATTTAAATTCCTTAAATTCAAAGTTGTTGATTTGAAGAAAATTAAACCTGATGAGTTTTTAAGAAGTGATAAGCCAGAGGAAGTTGTATTGTGAGTTTTAGCCGGAAAATACAGAGAAAAACCAGAGGTATTCAAAAAAGTAATAAAAAAGATTTCAAAAATTGTCAAAAACAAAAAAGAACTTTTAAAATATATGGAAGACATAAGTTTTTTAGGTGGTTTATTTGATGTTGAGATAAAAGCAGATCCTATGCCAATACAAATAGATATAAGGAAAACTCTTTTTTATAAATGGGGAGAAAGAGAGGGAGAAAAAAGAGGAGAAAGAAGGGGGCTTATAAAAGGTCTTAAAGAAGGTCTAAAAAAAGCAATCTTTCTTGACATTAAGTTTAAGTTTGGTAGCTCAAAGGCAAAACAAATCAAAAACCTTTTAGACAAAATAAATGATATAAACCGGTTGGAAAAGATAAAAAAAGAAGTAATAAAATCAGAAAATTGGGAGGACTTTGTCAAAGTTTTCAGAAACCATAAGTGAAATAAAAGTGAAGTCTAACGCGGAGCTGGTGCCGATGGACAAACATCTGATACAGAACCTCCATAACTTATAGTAGGAGATATAGGATAAACCGTAGGAGATTGAGGAAATGCGGTTGTTGATGTAGATGAAAAACTAGGGACATTTGATGAAACATAGTAGTTTTTTGTAATATTTTCAGAAAAACATACATTCCCATTAGCATCCATCTTCACTACATAAAAATCAACCCAACCTGCTCCAAAACTCCAAGTTAAACCAGAGACAACGTATCCTCCATCTGAACTCTGGATGATTGACAAGGCTTTATCATCTTTACTCCCACCGATAGTTTTAGCGAAAGTAGAGCCTTGAGATACTTGCTGTGTTGTTGATGTGCTCGGATATCCTTGTCCCCCTGTTGAGCTTTGGGAACCTGGCAGTCCTGTTTGAGCTAATTTTTTCTTACATCCTACCGATGATAACCAGAAAAATACTGTAATACTTACTAGTAGAAAGAAAAGTCCTTTAACCTCTTTCCTTCTTATCTTTTTTTCACCACCTTTTTATTTGTTTAAAATTTAGCCAAAATCATAATCTTTTCAGAAATTTTGTTAAAATTGAACAATTTTTAAGTTCTCATCGGATAGTGACAAGAATTGAACTACTAAATTTTTTAACAACTGACTGTTAAATTATGTTTCGCATAAAACCTACTGAAAAGTGAATTATAAATGTTTTTCTTTCTATTCCATATCCTAATTCAAACCTGAAAATTCCAAAAGGTGTATCTAACATAATTCCTGGACCAGTTCCCTTGAAAAATTCTAATTTATCTCCGTCATGAAATACATTTCCTACATCAAAGAAAAAGTAAGGTGTTGCGAAAAAGATTTTTGGGGCATATATTTCTGATAATAACACGATTTTATTTTCTGCCGTTTTTAATTTCTCTGGATTTACTTCCAAATACTCCTTTGAATATAATTTTTGAGGGAAAATTGATATCTCTTGATATCCTCGTGGACCATTCATTCCTCCTATAAAAAATCTCCTTTCTATCGGAATATCATAAAGATTTTCATATAGCATTATTCTACCTATGGATGCTGCCAATCCGAACCCTCCGAATCTTCCTATATTGTAATACTCTCCTCCTATTTCAATCTTTGATGAGAAATTTTTTCTTATAGGTTTTATGAATTCTGATTTTATCCCGATTTTGAATTGATGGTCTTTACTGAAATTTTGGTTAAAAGATATTGAAGGAAATATCACGAATATTTCTCTTAGACCTGCGTTTTCAGGTCTTATCTTAAAGGCATTAGTATCCCAGGCGAGAAGTTCTCTTAGCTCAAAAGATATTGGTATTGAAATTTTTATTTTCTCGTAAGATTGAGATAAAGTCGCTGATGAGAAAACAGGTTTTTGTATTGTAAATAAAAATGTACTCGTGTAGAATGGGGAGAAAAGCAAAGATGAGTCAAAACCTCCAATAAGTTTTCTTCTTGTTATTTCTGCACTTGCACCAAGGAATGTTATACCGAAATCTCTTCCAAATGGAAAAATCCAGTAAGCTGCTCTGA
>Ga0080007_1061243_pt1 | contig 38348 bp, 26 predicted proteins | sample OctOCTMetagenome_FD_69210 | JGI IMG/M metagenome (GOLD analysis project Ga0080007, IMG submission 69210) | Hot spring and microbial mat streamer communities from Octopus Spring Streamers, Yellowstone National Park, USA - OCT_B (SPADES... | ecosystem: Environmental > Aquatic > Thermal springs >...
GTGGCGGTTCGCTGAGCACATTGGCGCAACGGCTCAAGAGCAAAGTGTCCGAACAAACCTTTGTGCCAGAACGAGTTTTTGAGCGCCGTGTCACTGAGACACTGGACACTCCAGAAAACCGTTTCATCAAGCGCTTCATGGACATCGTGCTTTATTGGTGCGACGAGTTGCAACGGCTCAACTATTGGCAAAAGGCGCAATCGCACCAACCAGAGTTGCAAACCCTGCGGGAGTTCGTCCGCTTCCTTCGTGCCGACCCGCTTTTCGCCGATGTGGGCGAACTTGAGATTTTCCCCGCTTCATCCCAGGTGCTTTTGAGGCGTGACGGTTATCGTGAGTGCCTTCAGGTTTACCGCCTGCTTCACATCGCCCGCGCACCGATTTTTGACCGCCTCCAAGACGCCATTGACAACCGACGCATTGACCAAATCTACGAGTTTTGGTGCTTCTTCCGACTGGCGGAAGAATTGGCAAAAATTCTCGGCAACCGGCAGCAACCACTCTTCAGCGCTTTGGAGAGCAATGAAGGCGGATTGCGATACGGATTGTCAGCAAATTTGGGCAATGGCTATCAACTTGTTTACAACCGCACTTTCAAGCATGGTGAGGGAAGTTACTCCGTTTCACTGCGTCCCGACTTCTCACTGATGAAAGGAAAGCAGTTGTGCTTGGTCTTTGACGCTAAGTTTCGCTTTGACGATGATGACATCAGCCAACTGAGCAAACCGTTGGAAGAGGAGATGGAGAAATCTGCGCAAGAGGGCGACATAGAGCGCCTTGCCAAGCACGCCGACATCTGCAAAATGCACACCTACCGAGACGCACTTATCGGGTGTCGCGCTGCTGTAGTCGTTTTTCCCGGCACTCAACGCCTTTTCTTCCGCACCAACGGCAAGAGAGAAGACGATTTCAACCTTTCTGACATCGCGCAAAATCAATGTTGGAAGGGCGTCGGCGCTCTCCCGTTAGTGCCAAAATGAGAGTGGGCAAATTTGAGGGAGGTGAGCAAGATGGCTAAGCCAGAATGGTCGTGGAGCGAGAAAGACATCCAAAAGGCACTTGAGGGCTTCAAAAGTTACCTGCAGTCGGGTGAGAGTAAGGAGCACATCAAGCAGCACAATGACCGACAACAACGCGCCCAAGAATTATTGAAGGACGGAACCACCATTGATGGGCTAATCAACGAACAACTTGCCGAGTTGCTCAGGAACACCGATGCTTTCGTTGGCAATAGAAAGGCTGTTGGAAAAATTCAGCGGGGAGATGCTGACTACATCAGAGAGGTCAAGGAGTGGCTGAAAAGGCTCATCTCATATGATGGTCAAGGTCCTTTACCCACGATGAAGCATTTGAGTGTCGGCTATGCATCCGAGTTGCTCACGATGCGCTTCCCTGATCGGTTCTATCTTCTCAATAACGCCTCTCGCAACGGCATCAACAAACTTGGGCAAGGCGAGTTGCCTACGGATTACTCGGAATGGCGTCCCTTATTTGAGTATTTGCGGGGTCAAATTGATCCGATTGTTCAGCAAGAACTTGGACGCCCCGCTGACTTTTACGATGTTGACCTGTTTTTGTGGTGGCTTGCTCGCAGAAAAGATAAACCAAATGGGCAAGAAGCAAAGCCACAAATCTGGCGCGTGGCACCCGGCGAGCGAGGCGAATGGTGGAACGAATGCAGGGAGAATGGCTGCATTGTGATTGGGTGGAGTGAGGCAGCAAAGAAAGCGCCAAACAACGACTTCCGTCAGTTGAGTGAGGATGATTTGGAGAAGTTGTTTAAGGAAGTTTACGAGGGCGGGAAAGGTGCTGGTGGACATCGGCAAGTCCGGATGTTCGTCCACGAAATCCAGCCGGGCGACATCATAGTCGCAAAGCGCGGCATAAATGAAGTCATCGGAATTGGCATCGTGACCAGCGATTGCATCCCGCCTGGACATCCCAAACATCCGTTAGGCAACAAGCATGAGTTTCGGCATGCCCGCAAGGTTGATTGGCGCATCACTGAAAGCGTCCAAGTTGATTTTAATCTCGGCGGTCAGACTGTGGTGAGGGAAAGACGCTGGGATGACATCGTGAAGGCATATTGGGCGAAAGGCATTGATGTTTACGAACGCTTGTGGGGCAGCGGCGACTCGCCACCTTCTGACACCGATCCACCGCTCGTTCGCTACTTTAAGGCAAAAGGTTTTCAATTTACGAAGGAGCAGGTGGTGGCGTTTTATGCGGCGTTGAAGACGAAGGGGTTCGTGATTTTGTCGGGGCTTTCAGGAACAGGGAAGACAAAACTGGCTCAACTTTTCGCCGAGTTGCTGTGCCCATGCGAAAAGTGCCAGAAAGGAGAAGGGCATAATGTGTGCGACGAGTGCACTCACCTGTTTCTCTCTGTCCGACCCGATTGGCGTGACAGCAAGGCACTGCTTGGCTACTACAACCCGCTAACCGAACGCTACGAAAGCACGCCTTTGCTTGAGTTCTTACTGCGAGCAGCAATAAACTACGAGCCGAACAATCCCGACATTCAACGGCTTTCTCAAGTGCTAAAGTTAAGAGACCACAAACAGGACGAAGGCAACGCCCAACCCTACTTTGTCATCTTGGACGAGATGAACCTTGCCCATGTGGAATACTACTTCGCCGACTTTTTGAGTGTGCTGGAGTCAGGACGGAATGAAGGTTGGACGAAGGAGAGCCTTCGGTTGGAAAGGATCGGCAATTTGCCGTTGCCGCCCAACCTTTACATCATCGGGACGGTGAACATAGACGAGACGACCTACATGTTCAGCCCCAAAGTCCTTGACCGAGCCTTCACTTTGGAGTTTCGGGAAGTGGACTTCAGCAACTATCCGCCCAAGGGAACGGTCAAAAGTTGGACGCCACAGCAAACTGAGGAACTTCGTCAAAACATCCTTGAAGATTTGCGCAATGGCGGAAAGTTCTGCGCTGTGGTGGCGGACAAAGATGAGGTCAAAGAAGCGCTGCAAAACTTGGGCGATAAAAAGACAAAACTTGATGAGAAACTCAACTGCACCTTGCAGCCTTACGACCTGCACTTTGGTTATCGTGTGCTGGATGAGATTGCGTTGTTCGTGCAGAATGCGAAGAATGCGCCTGATGTCGTCGGTAGATTGAATGAGGATGAGGCGTTGGACTATGCGGTGCTGATGAAGGTTCTGCCCAAGTTTCACGGACCGAGGCAGAAGTTGGAGAAACCGTTGAGAGAAGTCCTGAAATGGGCTGCTAAGGGCAACGCTCCAGAGTGGGTAAAGGACACAAGCAAGCCAATTACTTTAGAGCAAATCACGGAGGCGTTACAGAAGTGGGAGCGTCGTGATGCGACGCAACAACAAACACAGCAAGAGGTAAGGCAAGGGGCGGATAGGCAGGCAGAGCAACCTGCTAACGCTCAGCAAGAACAGGGCAATCAGACTGAAACAACTCCTACTCAGGCAGCGCAAGGAGAGGCAAAAGGGCAGAGCGAGGCGAGCACAGCGCAACCGTTTAAGGAGCATTTCCGTTACCCCAACACTGCCAAGAAGGTTTTGCAGATGCTCAGGCAACTTTACGAGACGGGGTTTGCCAGTTTCGCCCAATGAGGGGCGCGGGTGAAAATCGTCGGCAGCGACGGCAGGAAGCCAATTGAGGGGAGTGATGTTGGGTTGATGCGAAAAAGTTTGGTGCGTGTGGGTTGGGCGGTGTTGGCTATGGTGGCGGGGATGGCGTGGTTGGTGGGGTGGCGTCAAGGCAAGGCGCAAATGCCTGTGCAAGCGGCGGCGAAATTGGTTTGGGTTTGGTGGGAAGCGGAGCGACCCATCGCCACCAACTTCCCGCCGCCAGAACGCAATCCCTTCGCACCATCAAACCCACAGGAAGCCGCCGTCCTCTCCGAAGGGCGTTGGATTGGCATCACAGGCAAATACACCCAAACGCCCTTTCTGGAATACGAGGTCACCATCCCGCAAACTGGCGACTACCACTTTTTCGTCCGCAAGTTTTGGAAGCACGGACCGTTCCGCTGGCGGTTTGACGGACAACCTTGGCAGGAAGTGCCCTTTGAAGTTGCCTTGCTGGACAGTGAGGAATTGCGGACTTTCATCGTCGCCAATTGGGTTTATGCAGGGCAAGTGCGGTTGACGGCGGGCAAGCATCGGTTGCGCATTGAGCAGACCAATTCCGAAGGGGCTGCCGCTTACGATTGTTTCCTGCTCATCAATCACCTTTGGATGCCGAAAGGGAAACTCAAGCCGGGCGAACAGGCGAAAGGGAACGCACAAGGTTGGTCGCCTTTTGACCCTGACGCGGATACTTTCGCTCCTTCGCCTATTGACCTTCGCCCGCTTAATGAGAAATTCGCAGGCGAGAAAGGCTTCATCGCCGTCAAGGGCGATCAGTTTGTGCATAGCAAGACGGGTGAACCCGTCCGCTTTTGGGGTGTGAACGCAGGTCCCGACATCGTGCGCCTTCCGAAACCGTTCGTGAATTACCTTGCGCGCCATTTGGCGAAATCGGGTGTCAACATCGTCCGCGTTCATGGGAGCATTTGGCGCGGCGACGATTTCCGACAGGTGGATGCCGATTACCTTGACCGTTTGTTTTACTTCGTCGCGGCGATGAAACGGCAGGGTATTTACACGGGACTTTCGGTTTACTTCCCACTTTGGCTGCGGTTGTCGGAGCGGGATGGGTTTGCGGGCTACAAAAATCAGCATCCGTTCGCTTTGCTCTTTTTCAGCCAACCGTTTCAGGAAGTTTACAAAGGTTGGTGGCTTCGGTTGCTGACGACGCCCAACCCTTACACGAGCGTCCCGCTGAAAGATGAGCCAGCGGTGGCGTATGTGGAACTGGTCAACGAAGACAGTTACCTGTTCTGGACTTTCAACTACGACAATGTGCCCGCGCCGACGATGGAGCAACTGGAGCGGGAGTTTGCTCTTTGGGTGGAGGGCAAGTATGGCTCGCTGGAAGACGCTTTGCGGGCGTGGAACGGACGAAAGCACCCGCGCGATGACTTGACACAAAAGCGACTGGGCTTTTTGCATCTTTGGGAAATCTTCAACCAGCGCGACCGACGCTGCCAAGACACAGCGGAGTTTCTGGCGCGTCATCAACGGGCGTTTTTTGAAGCGATGGTCAAGTTCATCAAGGGCGAACTGGGTTATCGGGGCTTGGTCGTTTGTTCCAACTGGATTACCGCCGACGAACGGACGCTCGGACCGTTGGACAAATGGAGCAACTTGGTCGGCGACTTCATGGATCGGCACGGCTACTTTGGTGGCGTGCACAAGGGGGAGCGAGCAGGCTGGGCGATCAGCGTCGGCGACCTTTATGCCGACCGAAGCGCATTGACTTTGCCGAGGGACGAGAAAAGTTTCTCGCTGCCCATCATGGACATCGGCTACAACGGTAAGCCGTCCATCATCAGCGAAATCAACTGGACGCCGCCCAACCGCTTCCGCGCCGAGTTTCCCGTTTTGTGCGCCGCTTACGGGGCACTTCAAGGCAGCGACGGCTTTTTCTTCTTTGCCCTGAGCGGACCGTTTTGGCAGCGGACACTTAGCAAGTTCGCCATCCAGACGCCGACGGTGATGGGGCAATTTCCTGCTTGTGCTTTGCTGTATCGCAAAGGATTGGTCAAGACAGCGCCGGAAGTCGTGCGGGTGGAAGCGAAACTCGCCGACTTGTTTGCGCTCAAAGGTGTGCCCGTTAGGGCGCCGATGAACTTGGACGAATTAAGGGCAAAAGACATCCCTGAAGGGGGCAGGGTGAAAGCGGAACGACTTGAAGCGATAGACCCGCTGGCGTTTTTCGTCGGGCGGGTAACGCTCAACATCAGCGAGCAAGGGAGCAATTCGGAAATCGCCAACTTGTCGCGGTTCATTGACCGCAACGGGCAAAAAGTTCGGAGCGCAACGGGGGAGTTAACTTGGGATTACGGGCGGGGCGTCGTCACCATCAACGCGCCGAAAGCGCAAGGGGCGGTCGGGTTTTTGAAGCGAGCGGGGCGCATAGAGTTGGCTGATGTCGCCCTTGAGGTGGATGCCGAGTATGCGTCGGTGCTTGTCGTGGCGTTGGACGATTTGCCCTTGCGCATTTCCCGACGGATGTTGGTGCAAGTGGTGACAGAAGAGAGCAACAACGGTTGGCAGACGAAACTTCAAGATGGCTTGCTGCAAATCGTGAGTTTGGGCGGGTCGCCGTTGCTGGTGCGGGATGCCGTCGGGCGCATCGTCTTCCGTCGTCCCGACGCAAAATCGTTGCGGGTGACGGCGTTGAATGCTAACGGCTACCCGACGAAAACCGTCGGCGACGCTTCCCGCCTTTCACTCCTTTCGGGCACACTTTACTATTTGGTCGGCGAATAGCGAATGAACGGCAGCGAGTAGCGAATGGCGAATAGCGAATAGCGGACGGCAAATGTTGGAGTGGCTATCAGCCACGACGAGGAACGAGGGCGAGTAGCGAATAGCGAGTAGCGAGTGGCAAATGTTGGAGTGGCTATCAGCCACGACACGAAGGGCAGCGAGGAGCGAGTGGTGAGTAGCGAATGGCAAATAAAGGACAACCGAGGGGCATGGACGCAAGGGAGCGGGCGATTGCGAAATTCCGCGAGGCGTTTGGGGCGATGCCAGAAAGCATCGCCATCGCGCCGGGACGGGTCAATTTGATCGGCGAGCATACGGACTACAACGACGGTTTTGTCATGCCCATCGCCATTGACCGCGTGTTGGCGGTGGCGGCACGGCGGCGGGATGACCGCATCGTCCGCATCGTTGCCGTTGATTTCAACGAAACGGACGAATTTTCGCTGGACGCCATTGAGCGCGATGAGAAAGGCGGTTGGCGCAACTACCCGCGTGGGGTTGCGTGGGTGGCGACGCAAATGCGGTTGCCCTTGCAGGGCATAGAGGCGGTCATCACCAGCGACATCCCTATCGGGGCGGGGCTGAGTTCGTCGGCGGCGTTGGAAGTTGCTTTTGCGATGGCGCTGTTGAAATTGAACGCCGTTCGGGCAGAGCCGATGGTTTTGGCGTTGTGGTGTCAGCGGGCGGAAAACGAATTTGTCGGCGTTCGGTGCGGGATCATGGATCAGATGGCGGCGACTTTGGGCAAACGCCAACATGCGTTGCTGCTGGATTGCCGTGACTTGAGTTACGAGCATGTCCCTTTGCCTGAGGGCATTGCGTTCGTCGTCGCCGACACGGGGAAGCCCCGCACTTTGGCGGCGTCGGAATACAACCGTCGGCGTCAGGAATGCGAGGAAGCGGTGCGGTTGTTGCGGGCGTTGTTGGGACGCCCTGTCCAAAGTTTGCGGGATGTGGACAGCGATGAGGTGGAAGCGTTGTTTGAGCAATTGCCTGATCCCATCCGTCGGAGGGCGCGCCATGTGACAACGGAAAACAACCGCGTCCGCGCCTTTGCGCAGGCGCTGCGTGAGGGCGATTTGCATCGGGCGGGCACATTGCTGTTGGCGTCTCATGCATCCCTGCGGGACGATTACGAGGTGAGTTGCCCTGAGTTGGACGCAATGGTGCGGGCGTTGATGAGCGTGGACGGCGTATTGGGCGCACGACTGACGGGCGCTGGGTTCGGTGGCGCCTGCATCGCAATGGTGCGGGCGGAAGCAGTGGAACGAGTGTTGGCAGAAGTGCCTGAGCGCTATCGGGCACAATTGGGCGCCGAAGCGCCCAACCCGACGCTTTTTGTCGTCCACGCTTCCGATGGCGCCCGTGTTGAATTGCTCCCATCCCTTACGCCCGAGGGCGGTCGGGAAATCACGCCCTGAATAACCGCTGTTCGTTGTAGCGGACATTGCTATTCTCGCATTGCCATTTTTCGCGGCTAATAGCCGCTCCAACAGAAGGTTGGGCGGAGCGTCGGCTTTTCAACGAAGGTGAAGGGACGTCGGGTTGCTCATTGTTGGAGTGGCTACCAGCCACGACGGAATGGCTATCAACCACGACGCACACTCCCTTACGCCTTGACGATTTGTCGGGTCGGGTCAAAGTGCATCATCTTGCCTTGTCGGTAGGACAGTTCGGCGAGGGCGAGGGTGACCATGACTTTGTAGCCGACATCAATGGGGCAGTTGAGGGGCTTGGTGCGGTCGCGAAGGTGGTCAAAGAAGTTTTTGTGGTGCGCCAGAAGCGGGTTGGGCAAGGCAGGGGCGGGGATTCGCATCGGCTCCACTTCGTCGGCATAGACGCGTTCGGGTTGGAGGACGAATTCGCTGCCAGAGAGGAACAAGTTGGCTTTGTGCCCGCGCACCAACACTTCTAAGCCCCGTTCGTTGGCGGTGGAACCGACGACGACGAGCACCCAACCGCTGGGAAATTCCGCCATCAAGTGGAAAGTGTCAGGGATTTCACGGTCTTTGTGGACGAAAGTCCCGCCAGCGGCGACGACGCGGGTCGGGAACTCCGCGCCGACGACGAGGAAAATTTGGTGGAGCACATGGGGGAAGAGGTTGGTGACGATGCCGCCCGTGTAGTCCAAAAACTTTTTCCAGCGGAAGAAGCGTTCGGGGTCCCACGGGCGCTTGGGGGCGGGACCGAGGAACATCTCCCAATCCAAGTTGACGCCGGGCTTGGCATCGGGGTCAATGGGATAGTTCCATTCGCCTTGCTTGGAGTTGCGGCAGTAACTCGTTTGCGCCCAGACGACTTTGCCAAGTTTGCCTTGTTGGACAAGTTCGCCCACCTGCCGCCAACGGGGTTCGGAAGTCCATTGCGAGCCGATTTGGATGACCGCTTTGGTGCGCATCGCCGTCTCGTAAACCGCTTTGGCTTCGTCCAAGTAGCGGGTCATCGGCTTTTCAAGGTAAACCGCTTTGCCAGCGTTCATCGCATCTATCGCCATCTTTGCGTGCCAATGTTCGGGGGTGACGATGAAAACGGCGTCCACATTGGGGTCGTGAAGGAGTTCGCGATAGTCGCGGTAAGGTTTGGCGTTGGTGCGCTGGACGGCGGCGTCCAAGCGCTTTTGATAGACATCGCAGACAGCGATGATAGCGATGTTTTCGCCTTCCTGTTGAAGGCGTTGGATGGTGCGGATGTGAGCGTTGCCTTGACCGCCACAGCCGATGATGCCGACGCCGATGCGGCTGTTAGCGCCGACGACTTGCGGTCCGCCCGCAAGGGCGTAAGTGGGGCTGGGTTTCCATTGGGCAGCGAGGGCACCAAGCCCTGTCAACCCGACGGTGCGCAAAAAGGCACGGCGGGAGGCAGTCGTCGGCTGCCGTTCCGCTCCACGCTCATCACCCATCGTCTCTGCCCTCCTTTTCATATGATTGAGGCTGCCAAAGATTGTGACGCAAGGGGAGGGCAAAGGGATGCCTTTCCATCGGCGAGGGACGGGGTTAAACTAAAAGCGGCTTGTTGCGGTGTCGTTTGCTGAGTGGGTGAGCGGGAAGCGCCCACTTTTTCTTTTGCCTTTCGTCCTTTGCGAGGTGCAAGGGCATGAATGTGGACTTGGTGGCGTTGGTGCAACAAATCGCCAAAGAGAAAGGGTTGCCCATAGAGGAAGTTTTGTCGGCGATGTGCGATGGCGTCCGCTTGGCGTATGAGAAGCAGTTCATGCGCGACTTGGGGAAGCAGCAGCGCAAGCGGATGCGCCCGCGCATCGCTGCCGTGTTGGATTTGGACGCCCGCATTTTGAAACTGGCGTTGGAAAAGACGGTCGTGGAGCAGCCGACCAATCCGCACTTGGAAATCAGCGTGGAAGAGGCGAGGAAAATCAACCCTGATGCGAAAGTCGGTGATCGGGTGCGGGTGGATTTGCCGTTGCACGAATTCACCCGTTCCGCCATGCAATTGGCACGGCAACGGATGTTGGAACGAATCCGCGAACTGGAGCAACAGCGGGTTTACGCCATCTACAAGGACAAGGTGGGCACGGTCATCACGGGGCAAGTCATCCGCAAGGATGCGGCGGGCAACATCTACCTCGCCATAGACAAAGGTGAAGCCCTTTTGCCCAAGCGGGAGCAAGTGCCGACGGAGAACTTGCAAAAGGGCGAGCAAGTGCGCGTTTACATTTACGAAGTGCGGGAGCCGACGGGTTCCACGGAGCCAATCGTCCTCGTCTCCCGCACCCACAAAGAATTGCTGCGCAAGTTGTTAGAATTGCATGTGCCCGAAATTGCCAAAGGCGAGGTGGAAATCAAGGCGTTGGTGCGTGACCCTGGTTATCGTTCCAAAGTCGCCGTCGTCGCTAAAGACCCGACGATTGACGCCGCTGGCGCTTGCATCGGTCAACAAGGTAAACGCATCAACGCCATCATGCAAGAGTTGCGCAACGAGCGGGTGGACATCATCCCTTGGAGCGAAGATGAAGCGGACTTCCTCATCCGATCCCTCAATCCCGCCAGGGTGGAAGCCATCATCATGAACTTTGACGAGCGGACGGCGACAGCCATCGTCTCGGAAGACCAACTGTCGTTGGCTATCGGGCGACAAGGGCGCAATGTCAGTTTGGCGGCGCGGCTGACGGGTTGGCGCATTGACATCCGCACGCCAGAACGATTGGGTCGGGTCATCCCGCCCGAAGAACCGAAAAGCCCTGAACCTGCCGCCCCTCAGGAAACGACGGCGGAACTGGCGCCTGAGGCGATCGCCCCATCGGAGGAGACGGCAGAAGCGGTGACTGTCCAAACCGCTTCGGAAGCGCAACCTCAAAGCACCGAAGGAGCATCATCGGAAGGGATGGGGGATGAGGCAGGACAGGAAGCGCCGCAAGGGGCAAACTAAAGAGCGCCTTTGTCTCGGTTGTCGCCGACTCTTCCCGAAGGCGCAATTGCTGCGGGTGGGGGCGTTGAAAGAGGGACGGGTCGTGGTGGACGAACGACAGACCCTTGGCGGGCGCGGGGCGTATGTCTGTCCGACGATGGATTGTTTGATCGCCGCCTTCAAGCGGCGGGTTTGGGCGCAGGCGTTGCGTCGTCCCGTGCCTGAACCTGCCGCTTTGATGCGTCAGTTGTCACCTTACGCCCTTTGGCTGACTGGTGACCCAAAACGATTGGCATGAGCCGTCTCAAAGAGAGGGGTGAGGTCGCTTGACTCGTGTGCGCGTTTACGACTTAGCCCGTGAACTGGGCGTGCCCAATGCACAACTCATAGCGATTTTGCGGGAACTGGGCGTGGAAGTCAAAAGCCATTCCAGCACCATTGACGAGGCGACTGCCCAAGTCGTGCGGGAGTTAGTCCGAGAGCAACAGCAAGGCAAACAGATAAGCCAAGCAGAAGGGGCAAAGAAAACGGTTACCTTACCGCCTCGCCCTTTACCTGCCAGCGACTTAGCCCAACGCTTGGCGATAGACTTGGGCACGCTGATGCGTCTCCTGATGAGTCGGGGCATCGTCGTCGCCCCTCACCAACCCATTGAATTGGAGACGGTCATCCGCCTCGTTCGGGAATTGGGTTATGAGTTCGCTTTGGAAGAAGCGAAAAAAGCCGTTGAGACAACTTCGCCACCTACCCCGACAGCCCCCACCGACGGTGCCGCTGCCACGACGGAGTTGCCAACGGGCAAAGAAACGGTGACAGAAACCGTGACGGAAGAAGCGGAAGAAACTGTTGCCCCTCCAGAAACCGTCCTGTCCCTTCACCTTCAACCTCGTCCCCCTGTCGTGACGGTGATGGGGCATGTGGATCATGGCAAGACAACCCTGCTGGACACCATTCGCAAGACCAACATCGCCGCCCAAGAGTATGGGCAAATCACCCAACACATCGGCGCTTACGAGGTGGAATGGGACGGTCGGCGCATCGTCTTCATTGACACGCCGGGTCATGAAGCCTTCACCGCTTTGCGGGCGAGGGGCGCGATGGTCACCGACATCGTTGTCTTGGTCGTCGCTGCCGATGACGGCGTGATGCCTCAGACCATTGAAGCGATCAACCACGCCCAAGCCGCAGGAGTGCCCATCATCGTCGCCATCAACAAGATTGACCGCCCCGATGCTAACCCCGACCGCGTGAAAGCCCAATTGGCGGAACACGGGCTTATCCCCGAAGAGTGGGGCGGTGACACCGTTTGCGTCAACATCTCCGCCCTCAAAGGCGAAGGCATCAACGATTTGCTGGAGATGATTCTGCTTGTCGCCGAAATGAGGGAATTGAAAGCCGACCCTACCGCCCCCGCTTGGGGCTACATCTTGGAAGCCAAATTAGACCCCAAACGCGGACCGATGGTCACCGTCATCGTCAAGGAAGGCACGCTGCGGCAAGGTGATTGGGTCGTGGCGGGGACGACTTACGGGCGCATCCGTTTGATGACCAACTGGCGCGGCGAAGCACTGAAAGAAGCGGGACCGTCCACGCCCGTCAGTATCTTGGGCTTGGAAGACTTGCCGCAAGCGGGTGACCGATTGGAAGTCGTCGCCGATGGGCGCATCGCCAAAGAGATCGCCGAACAACGCCAAGAAGAAGCCCGCCAGCGTGCCCTTCAACCTACCCGCCGCATCACTTTGGAAGATTTCTTCGCCCAAATGCAAGCGGGAAAGGTCAAGGAACTCAACCTCATCGTCAAAGCCGATGTGCAAGGGTCGCTGGATGCCATCACCTACTCCCTCAGCCGCATGGAGCATCCTGAAGTCTCCTTGCGCATCATCCACAAGGGCGTCGGCGATGTCTCCGAAAACGATGTCATGTTGGCGGCGGCGTCCAACGCCGTCATCTTGGGCTTCAATGTCCGTGTTGATCCGTCAGGGCGGCGCGCCCTTCAGCATGAACCCGTAGATGTCCGTCTCTATCGCATCATCTATGACCTGCTGGAAGATGTCAAGCGGGCGATCGTCGGGATGTTGGAGCCCATCCGACGGGAAGAAACCTTGGGGGTCGCCGAAGTGCGGGAGACTTTCCGAACCCGCATAGGGATTGTCGCTGGTTGTTTCGTCCAGCGGGGGCGTTTGGTGCGGGGCGCTTCGTGCCGCGTCATCCGCAACGGACAAGTCATCGCCACGACCCGCATCATCTCTCTGCGCCACTTTGCGGAAGACCGCGAGGAAATCTTGGAAGGCATGGAATGTGGCGTCGGATTGGAAAACTTCTCCGCCTTTGAGAAAGGCGATTTGATAGAAGCCTTCCAAATCGTGGAGGTGCAACGCAGCGTCGCCGAAATTCGGGAGAAACCTGCCGAACTGACGCCAGCCCTCCGCTAAAGCATCCCAAAGGCGCGCCGCAAAAATTCTCCCCGCAACATCTGCCCTATCACCGTCTCCGCCAACTGCCGACCCTCTATTTGCAAAAGGGGCACGACGCCGATGACGGCGTTGGTGACAAACGCTTCCCGCGCCCGCTCCAAACTTGTCAAGGGCAGCGGTTCTTCCCGCACGGGCAACCCCATCTGGGTCGCAAGGTCAAAGACGAAACGGCGAGCCACCCCCGCCAACAACCCCTCGCCAACGGGTGCTGTCCAAAGGCGTCCGTCCACGACCAGAAACAAATTGCTGTTCGTCCCTTCCGTCAGGTTGCCGTCGGTGTTGAGCCAAATCGCTTCCTGCGCCCCTCGTTGGTGGGCATATCGGCGCGCCAAAAGGTTTGCCAAGTAGTTGGCGGATTTGATTTGCCAAAGGGGAAACTCCTTCGGTCGCCGCCAAGGAGCGATGACAGCCCGCCAACCCGCTTCAAGGCGAGCATCAAAATCCGAGGGTAACGGCATGGCGGTGATGAAGATGGTCGGTTCACCTTCACCCCATTCCCACCAACCCTTTCGCCAATCCACGACGCCCGGCGAGACGGTGACGCGAAGGCGCCAATCGTTTTTGGGCGCTTCGGAGCGATTGGCAGCGAGCGTTTGTTGCACCCACTCCGTCAGCGTTTCATCCGATGGCAACTTTTGCTCCCAACCCAACCAAGCGGCGCTTTCCCGCAAACGCCGCCAGTGATGCGCCAGACCGAAAAAGTGACCCCGCCAAGTTCGGAAAGTCTCAAACAGCGCCGCCCCGTAAAGGACGGCAAAATCGTTCGCCCGCAAACAATTCCCTTCCGCCGAAAGGATTTGCCCATTCACGCAAACTTTTCCCGCCATTCACCATCAACCTGCCTCACCCGTTTTGCATCGCCCACATCCCAGCGGCAGCGGGGGCAAGGAAGAGAGCGGGGTCGTCAGGGTAATGTCGCCCCATGCTTTCCAGCGAAACGCCCCGTCGCTGCAAAAGGGCGATGGCTGCCTCACCGTCCTGCCAGACGATGCGATGGCGTTCGCAAATGCCTGAGCGTTCCAGTTGGCTTCGCAGCACCGCCGCTTGCTTTTCGTCGGCAAGTTTTGGAAAGACGACGGTCGCTTGGGTGTGGCAAAGGCGCGTTAACACGGTGACGGTGTGGTGGCTGATGCCCCGATGGCGGGGGCGAGGGTCGGCGAAACTGAGGCGGGGGGCAAAAATGGCTGCGCCGTTCAAATCGTTAACGACATCAATGAGCCAACCCATCTCCACGCCCGAAAAACCCAACGGCGTCGCCGTCCCCACATGCCCAGGTCCCGAAGCGATGATGGCAGCATCGGCTTCTAACGCCTTTGCGCACAGCAACGCCGTGTAAGCGTTGACGCATTCCACATCGCCGCCGAAGGCTTGCCCGCAAGTGATCGTCACATCCACCAAGCCAACTTCCTTGAGTTGCCGCACCAACTTGCTGAAGGGCAAGGGCAAGGCAGCGCTGTCAGTCATGATGTAGGCAACTTTAGCGTTGGGCTTGACGACTTTGACGCCAGCGGCAGCGGGGGCAAGAAAACTGTGCAGGGGGCAAAGGATGACGGGCAGTTTGTTCAGGTGTTCCGTCTGCAACAGCAACTGGCGCAGCGGGCTGCCTTCCTCTTCGGCGGCGCTGACATTGACTTGCATCGGGGTGTAGCGGAGTTTAACGATGTGCCCACTTTGCACGGTGTCGCATTCAGGGCGTGTCAGGTTGGCGACGACGAAATGATAACCGCCCGTTCCCAACCGCAACTCCCCCGCGACGACATTCAGCAACACGGTGTCACCTTCCCGCACCGAACCCGTCAGTTCGGGGTAAGCGATGGCGTGGGCGACTTCGCCGTCAGAAGTCGCCACCTTCAACTCTTGCACTCCGTCGCTTTCTGCCAAAACTGCCCGCACATAACCGACGATGAGCCGCCGCATGGTTTTCCCACCTCGCTTTCGTGACGCAGCACCGTAATGCCTCCCATCTTGCCACTCTGACTGCCGTCAGTGTTTTTCGCCCACGCTACAATTTGGCATGAGCAAACCGCAAAGGAATGCGAACGCTGTCAAGGATGGAGCAAAGTGTCCGACGGAAGGCGGTGATGAGATGATGGTGACTGCGATGGAGCGAGCGAATTTGGTCACCGTCGTGGAAAGTGAGCGGGAAAAGTTCCTGCTGCATTGTGGCGAAGGTTTTCTGTGGGAAAGTTTGCCCGTCGGGACGCGGGTCATCTACCCGCCACCGCCCCTTGAACCCATCGCCGATTTAGATGCCGCCATTGAGCAGGCGCTGGAAAATCCCATCAACGCCGACCCGCTATCGGCGCAACTTCGGCGGGGCATGCGAGTGACCATCGCCTTTGACGATTTGAGTTTGCCCTTGCCGCCCATGCAACAACCCGACATCCGCCAACGCATCATTGAGCGCATCTTGCAAAAGTGCGCCGAAAAGGGCGTGGACGACATCCACTTGATTGCCGCCATCGGCTTGCACCGCAAGATGACGACGGACGAATTGCGCCACCAGTTGGGCGACCGCATCTTGAAAACTTTCTACCCGCTTCGCCTCTATTGCCATGACGCCGAAGACCCGCGTGGCTTGACTTTTCTCGGCAAGACGGAGCAAGGCGAAGAAGTTTGGCTGAACCGACGCGTCGCCGAGAGCGACTTGGTCATCTATGTCAACATCAACCTGTCGGCGATGGACGGCGGGCACAAATCCCTCGTGACGGGCTTGACCAACTACGCCACACTCCGCCACCACCATAACGCCCACATGTTGCTGACTTCGTTTTACATGGACCCGCCCCGATCGCCTTTTCACGGCGTCGTTTGTCGGCAAGGGCGCTTGATTGAGCGAAGCGTCCGCCACTTCCAAGTGGAGACCGTCCTGAACACCGACACCTTCCCATCCCTTTTTGGCTTTCTGCAGAAACGGGAGAGCGCTTGGACGACTTGGGATCGCATTTGGTTTCATCTCGTCCGCACCGCTTGTCGTTTTTCGCCTTTTGAGTTGAACTGGCGCATCTGGCAAAGCATGCGAGCGCCTTACGGCATCATCGGCATTTACGCGGGCGAAGTAGAAAGCGTCCACGAGCGGACTTTGCAACGGTTGGCGGAGCAGCAGGAAGTGGAAGTCAGCGGGCAAAGCGACATCGTGATTTGCGGCGTCCCTTACCTTTGCCCCTACAATGTCAACAGCCTGATGAACCCGATTTTGGTCTTTTGCCTGACCCTCGGCTACACTTTCCACCTGATGTCCATCGGCAAGCCGCTTTTGCGACAAGGCGGCGTCCTCATCTTCACCCATCCGCTTTACGAACGCTTCCACGAGCAACATCACCCAAGTTATGTGGACTTTTGGCGGTTCGTCCTGCCGCAAACCCGCGACCCGCAAGAGATGGAACGGCGCTTTGAAGCCATCTTCGCCACCGACGAACGCTACATCCGTGCCTACCGCCGTGATTACGCCTATCACGGCGTCCATCCGTTCTACATGTGGTATTGGGGCAGCCTCGGAGCGCGTTATGCGGGCAAGGTGATTTTCGTCGGTGCGAACAAACGCGTCGCCGAACGGTTGGGCGTGGAGACGGCATCATCGTTGCGCGAAGCGGTGGAGATGGCGAAAAGTTTCGTCGGCAATAACGATGCCGCCATCACCTACTTCCACTTCCCGCCCATCTTCACCTGTCGGGTGCGTTGATGTTGACTTGAGCGGAGAAGCGTGTTATAAGTGTTAGCGGTCGCAAAGGAAACTCGCCGACGGGTTCGGGGGTTTCCCGACGGCGAGTTCATTCCTGACGCAAAGGGGGTGCCAAAGATGGCGAAGAAGGCAGCGGGCGGCAAGAAAGCCGCTGGCGGCAAGAAAGCCAAGAAGAAGTAGCCAACGAAAAGGCGCGCCGCTTTTGGCGGCGCGCCTTCCCATTTTCCTCCCCTCGTTGCCCCTCAAACTTCCACCGCTTCCCTCGGTTGCAACACCCGCACCGTTACCGATGGACACTCCGCTTGCACCTTCCGAACAAACTCGTCAGGGTCAACTTCAATGACAGGGAAAGTGCCGTAGTGGATGGGGACGACAACTTTGGGGCGCAAAAGTTTCACCGCTTCCACCGCATCGTCTATGCCCATCGTGAAGTTATCGCCGATGGGCAGAAACGCCAAATCAATGGGATGCCGCCGCCCGATCAACTCCATGTCGCCGAACAAGCCCGTGTCGCCCGCATGGTAAACGGTTCGGTCACCCATGAACAGCAAAACGCCCGCTGGCGTGCCCGTGTAAACAATCGTCCCGTCGTCTTCCACGAACGCCGAGCCGTGCCATGCGGGGACGAATTTCACTCGCCCGAAGGGAAAGGCGTAACTCCCGCCGATGTGCATCGGGTGCACTTGCTTGGCGCCTTTGCGTTGGCAGTAAGTCGCCAATTCAAAGACGGCGATGATGGGGCAATTGTTGCGGTTGGCGATGGCGACGGCATCGCCCAAGTGGTCGCCGTGCCCATGCGTGACGATGACGGCATGAACTGTCAAGTCCTCAGGTTTCGCCGCCGCCTTTGGGTTGCCCGTCAAAAAAGGGTCAATGACAACGGAGTGCGTCCCATCGGAAACGAGCACGCAAGCATGTCCGAGAAAAGTCGCCTTGACCATCTCACTCACCTCCGCACTGTTTTTTTCACGCTTGTCGCTGCAGCAAAAATTGCGCCAACGCCCGAAGAAACGCCGCCGATTCGCCCAAAGGAGCAAGGGCGTCAATTGCCCGCTTCACCGCCTCCGTCGCCAACTCCCGTGACCGTTCCAACCCGAAGACCATTGGGTAGGTCAACTTCTTTTGCCGCGCATCTTTGCCGACACTCTTGCCCAACTTCGCTGGGTCGCCCGTCACATCCAAGATGTCGTCAGTGATTTGGAAGGCGATGCCGAGCCAATAGCCGTAATCGCGCAACGCCTGAAGTTGCGTTGCATCGGCGCTGCCGATCAAACCGCCGATGACGCAACATGCCCGCATCAACGCCGCTGTCTTGCGTTCGTGAATGAGGCGCACTTTTTCGGGCGAACGGTCGGCGTAACCCGTCGCCTGTTCAGTGATGTCCAGCGCTTGCCCGCCGACGAGCCATCGGGAGCCTGCCGCTTGTGCCAAGATGGCGACGCACTGCAATGCCGTCATGGCATCCACGCCGACTTCGGGCAACTTCGTCGCCAACCACTCAAAAGCCAGCGCTTGCAAGGCATCGCCACAAAGCACCGCCATCCCTTCGCCGAAGACTTTGTGGCAGGTCGGTTTGCCTCGCCGAAAGTCGTCATCGTCCATGCAGGGCAAATCGTCGTGGACAAGGGTGTAAGTGTGCAAGACTTCAACGGCGCAAGCGGCAGGCAACGCCTTCTCTTCGTCGCCACCGACGGCGCGACAACTTTCCAGCACCAAAAAGGGTCGCAACCGTTTGCCACCGCCCAGCACCGCATAACGCATCGCTTCGTGCAAGATGGCGGGCAACTCATCGGCTGTCGGCAGCCACGCCTCCAAAGTCGCTTCCACCTTGCGGGCGCACTCTTGCAGTCGGCTTTGCAATTGTGCCAGCAACGGTTCTGTCAAGGTCATGGCAGGTCACCTTCAAACTCCCGCACCTGCAACTCGCCACCATTGTTAAGGGTGACGATTTTGATGCGCCGTTCGGCGTCGGCAAGTTTCTGCTGGCAGAAAGCGATCAGCCTTTGCCCCTCTTCATAAAGGCGCACCGTCTCGTCCAAAGGCAACTCCCCACTCTCCAACAATTGCACGATTTCCTCCAATCGGCTCACCGCTTCCTCAAAGGTTTGCGGCGTCCTTTCCATCTTTGGTCACCACCTCGTTGACCGTGACTTGCAATTGACCGTCCGCCATCAGCACTTCAGCGATTTGCCCTTTTGTCAAGTGAGCGCTTCGGGTGACCACGCGCCCCGTTGCTGGGTCGCGCACCAACGCGTAACCCCGTTGCAACACGGCGTAAGGGCTTAGCGCCTCCAACTTGGCGGCGAAAACTTGCAGGGTTTGCTGACGGCGTTGCAACGCCTTTTGCGCTGCTACCCGCAGGGCATCATCATAACGCCCCAACCTTTCTCGCCATCGTTCCAACTGCGCCGTTGGGCTGGCGGCGAGAAGCCGTCGCTGCCATTCGTTCAGGCACTCTTGCCACCTCGCCAAGTTCCGTCCGAACGCTTTGTCCAGTTGCAAAGTGAGCAAGTCCAAAAGTTGCCGTCGGTCGGCGAACAAACTCGTCGGGTCGGTGAAGCATCGCCGCTCAGCGAGTCGTCGCCATCGTTCGGTGGCGCTGCGCAACCGATGGCGCATCGCTTGGTTAAGCCGCAGGGCGAGTTGCTCCAACCGAGCCAGCCACCCTTGACGATCGGGCACGACCATTTGCGCTGCCGCCGTCGGCGTTGACGCCCGCACATCGGCGGCGAAATCGGTCAGCGTGAAATCCACTTCGTGACCGACGGCACTGACGATAGGAATGCGGGATGCTGCGACGGCGCGCACGACACATTCTTCGTTGAACGCCCAAAGGTCTTCCATAGAGCCGCCCCCTCGCCCGATGATCAGGACATCAATCTCGCCAATTCGTTGCCGAACCGTTTCGGAATTCGCCAACTGCAACGCTGCCACCAATGCCATCGGTGCTTCGTCGCCCTGCACCAACGATGGGAAGATGACGATTTCCACGCCCGCATGGCGTTGTTGGGCGACGCGGAGCATGTCTCGCAAGGCAGCGCCGTCCAGCGAAGTGATGATGCCGATGCGTCGGGGAAATTGGGGCAAGGGGCGCTTGCGCGCCTCGTCAAACAACCCTTCCGCTTGCAATTTCTGCCTCAATTCCTCAAAGCGTTGCCACCAAACGCCCGTTTGCGCTTCCTTGACGATGCGTTCGGCTTCAATTTGGAACTCACCGCCACGCGGGTGTTGGGCTGAGCCTCTGGGAACGCGAAGGCTTCCGAAAACCCGCACGATGTCGCCGACTTTGGGCATTTCCTGCAGATAAGCCAATCGCTCCCGCCACATCACCCCCGTCACTTGGCTCGCCTCGTCCTTTAGCGTGAAGTAAGCGTGCCCGCTTTGGTAAACCTGCCATCGGGAAATTTCGCCCCGCACCCAAAAACCTTGCAAAACGGGGTCGTCGCTGATCAGCCCCCGCACATACTCATTGAGTTGGCTGACGGTGAAGACGAACTCCTCCGACGCTTGACGCTCCTCCCAACGAAGGCGCTCCAGAAATTGCTGCCAAACTTCGTCGGTGTCACTGGTCGGTTCGTTGAAGTCGTCCCAAGTCCATCGCTCCATCCTTGCCACCTCCGCCCTCAATTTTGCGGCACGCCTTTGCGTTTGCGCTCCCCTCGCTTTTCTCCAAACCTTGCCGTTGCGTCCCCGATGCAAGGGTGGGTGGCAGACTGATGCAGGCAAAAAGCGTTCAGGCAGGTGAGAACGATGCGGCAGTTAGCGCAGGTCGGCGATGTCGTGTTGGAAGGCGATGGAAAGCAGCGCCTTTGGCGGTTGCGCTCCCCCGCTTATGCGTTGACGATGGGTGTCGTCGGGCGCGGGCAAGTTGCCGTGTTGGACTGGCAAAATCCCGCCACGCAAACGCAATGGCTCAAATCTCTCGCTCCCCTCTTCGGTTTTGCGATGACGCTCAACGGCGTCCCCGTCACTTCCCTGCAACCCCTTGACGATGCGGGCGCTTTCGTGTTGGCGGATGTCGGGCACGAAGCGAAGGCGGGGCGATTGGAGTTGCGTTTTCGGTTGCGCCACGAGTGGTTGGGCGTTATGGCGACCGTCTCCTTTTGCGCCTTTGATGGCGTCCCCATGTTGGAGACAGGGTTTACCTTGCACAACGAAGGCGACGAAGCGGTGACCGTCAGCGGTCTATGCCCTTTGTTCTTGACACTCCATTGCGCTGCCCCCTTGACCGTTTTGACCTTGACGGGCGGGCATTACGACGAACGGTTTCCGCCCAGCGGCTTCACCCTTTCCGAACATCCTTTGCCCGATGGCGCTTCCGTGACGCTGGAATGTGGCGATGCGGGTCGCTCGTCGCAAAAAGACATCGCTTGGTTTGCGCTGGGCAAACGGGACGATGAAGGCATCATGGAAGGCATCGTCGGTGGGTTGGCGTGGAGCGGGCGATGGCGAAGTGTCCTTCAGCGGGAAGGTGAGACAGTGACGGTGCGGATGGAAGCGACGGAAGTTACCCATCGCTTGCCCCCTTCCGCCACGCTGTCCTCGCCATCGGCGTTCCTTGTGCCCTTCGTGGGCGATTGGGATGAAGCGGGCTGGCAGTGGCATCGGAGTTTGCTCAGCGTTTGCTGCCCTCCAACGCCACCCGATTTCCCTTGGGTGCAGTTCAACACTTGGTTCGGTTGGACGACGCGCATTGATGCGGCGACTTTGCGACGGGAAGCGGACATCGCCGCCGATTTGGGTTGCGAGGTTTTCGTCGTGGATGCGGGTTGGTATGACGGATGTGGGACGGGCGATTTCGGGCACGGGTTGGGCAACTGGGTTGACCATCATGGCAAGTTCCCCGATGGCTTGCGGGCGTTTTCAGAGTATGTGCACCGCAAGGGCATGAAGTTTGGTTTGTGGGTTGAACCCGAACGCATTGACCTTGAAACCGAGATAGCGAAGCAGCATCCTGACTGGCTTGCTAAACGGGACGGGCGAATCATCGGCGGCGGTCGCTACGGGCATCTCTGCTTCGGCAACCCGCAAGTCGTGGCGTGGTTCAAAGAGCGGTTGGCGAAAATCGTCGCCGATTACGAAGTGGATTGGCTCAAATGGGACTACAACATCGCTTACGGCTTGGGTTGCAACGACGCAACGCACGGTCATCAAGACGGTGACGGCACTTACGCCCACACGCAGGGCGTTTACGCCGTTAAGGCGTTTTTGCGGGAGAAGTTTCCGCACCTCGTTTTGGAAGGTTGCGCCAGTGGCGGTCACCGCATTGACTTCGGCATCCTTCGCTTCGTTCACACCTATTGGCTCAGCGACTTCACCCACCGAGCAGCCAATGTTCGGTTTCATTTGACAGGCGCTTGGTTCGCCTTGCCGCCGAGATACCTGAACACTTGGGTCGTTCACGAAGGGACGATGGTCGCCGATTTCCGCAGCCGCATGGGCGGCGCTTTCGGCATCTCGGCGCGCCTTTGCGAATGGGACGAAGGGACGCGGGAGCGGGCGAAACGCGCCATCGCCGAATACAAACGGTTGCGCCCTTTCGTTCTAAAGCGCCGCTTCTTGCTGACGCTGCAACCCCGTTCCTTGCACTCGTGGACGGTCTGGCAATTTTACGACCCCGCAACGGACGGCGGGGCACTCTTAGCCTTTCGCGAGCAATCGCCCGACGAACGCTTGACGGTGCGCTTGAAAGGGTTAAATCCCGACGCTCGCTACCAACTTCACGACGCCGACACGGGCGAGACAAAAACCTTGACAGGCATCCACCTCTTGCGAGACGGCTTTTTCCTCACTATCCCCGAACAAGGCGGCAGCACCTTGTGGTGGCTTCAAAGGGGCGGGTAATGTGCCTTCAATCGGGTTTTAGCCCGATCACCCAGATGGGGCATGGGATGATGCGGCGATAGACTTCCAAATCGCGCCGCACCTTGCTCAGGTGTGGCAGGTTGTTACCCTTTACGCTGTCGTCGTAGACGATTTCAACCGCCACCTCAATGACTCCCAAGTTGTAGGCAAGGAGGAACTTCAGGAGGTCGTTGTAGCAATCGGCAGGGTCAGAGAGCTGGATTTCCACTGCCACTTTCTCCTTCTTCAGGTCAAAGCGAAGGTGAGCATGGTCGGGAGTTACTGGCTGCTGGCGCTGCCATTCTTTCTGGGCGAGCAAGTTTTCCAGCACTTGAGCGGGGGTTGGGCGAAAGCCGCGACCCAATGAAATGCCTTGCGCCTTTAATTTGCTGGGCAATTCGTTGATTGCTGCTTCAATCTCGTCCATCAGGTGCGGGAAGTGTTGGCGCAAAATCGTCTTGGCAAATTTGAAATCGTAGTCGGAATAACCCACGCATCTCACCCCTTACTTGCCGAGTTTTTGCGGGCGTCTTGAATTATGGCGTGGGGGCAAAATTGTGGGCGGTGAAGGGAAATGCCGAAGCCTGTCGTCGCCATCGTCGGCAAGCCCAATGTCGGCAAGTCAGCGCTGTTCAACCGCCTCGCTGGCAAGCGCATCGCCATCGTGGATGAAACGCCCGGCGTCACCCGGGATCGGGTGATGGCGGAAACCGAACTTTTGGGACGGCGGGTGATTTTGTTTGACACGGGCGGCGTTGACCCCACCATTGACGACCCCTTGATGGCGCGGGTGTTAGAGCAGGTGCAAATCGCCATTGACGACGCCGATGTCATCGTTTTCCTCGTGGACGGGCGGGAAGAGCCGACCCGAACGGATTTGGAAATCGCCGAACTGCTCCGCAAATCGGGTAAGCCCGTCATCTTCGCCGCCAACAAGATAGATGAACTGACGACGCCGATGGCGGAATTTTGGGAGTTGCGGTTGGGCGAACCGATCCCGATTTCAGCGTTGCACGGGCGCAATGTGGATAAGTTGAAAGATGCCATCGTGGACGCATTACCGCCGCCAACACCCGACGAACAACTGCCGCCTGAGTGGGAAGACGCCATCAAAGTTGCCATCGTCGGGCGTCCCAATGTCGGCAAATCGGCACTGCTCAACGCTATCTTGGGCGAAGAGCGGGTCATCGTTAGTCCCATCCCTGGCACGACCCGCGACGCCATTGACACGCCTTTTGAGTGGCAAGGGCGCAAATTCGTCTTGATTGACACGGCGGGCATTCGGCGCAAGGCGCAAATTCGGGCGTCGTTGGAATACTACGCCGTCGTCCGAGCCTTCGGGGCGATTGACCGTTGCGATGTCGCCGTTTTGGTCATTGACGGTGTGGAAGGCGTTACGCGCCAAGATGCCCGCATCGGCGGTTACGCCCACGAACAAGGCAAGCCGACGGTGTTGGTCGTCAGCAAGTGGGATTTGGTGCGGGCGAAGTTGGGCGAGCAATCGGTCTCACCTGCCCAGCAACGGCGGCGGGAAAAGTTGTTGCAAAGCGATTTCGCCGAATTTTTGCGGCGGGAACTTTGGTTTCTCTCCTACGCGCCCGTCGTTTACACCTCGGCGGTGCAGGGTTGGAATGTGACGGAAGTGTTGGAGAAAGCGACTTGGTGTTACGGGCAGAGCCGTAAGCGCATCACGACGGGGGTGCTGAATCGGGTGTTGCGGCAAATCGTCGGCGAACATCCGCCGCCATCGGAGAAAGGGCGGCAGGTCAAAATCTACTACGCCACGCAGGCGGACATCGCCCCGCCGACGATCGTTTTGTTCGTCAACGACCCTGACTTGCTTTCGGAAAGTTACCTGCGCTTTTTGGAGCGGCGTTTGCGGGAGATGTTTGACTGGCAGGGGACGCCTTTGCGATGGGTCGTCCGTCCCAGTCACGGACGGGATTGACAATCTGTTGCCATCTGGCAAATCGTTCGCCAAAATAAAGGCGTCGCCGTAAACCCTTTGAAGGAGGTGGACGCGGCATGACGAAGGCGCAATTGGTGGCGAAGGTGGCGGAACGGACGGGCTTGCCCAAGAAGCAGGTGGCGCAGGTCGTGGATACGGTCGTAGCGGTCATCACGGAAACCCTTTCCAAAAAACGCAACACCGAACCCATCAACATCACGGGTTTCGGACGGTTTGCGGTGCGGCAGCGCCCTGCCCGCACCGTCCGCAATCCCCGAACGGGGGAGATGGTGCAGAAGCCAGCGACCCGTGTGCCCGTCTTTCGCCCCGCCAAGCAACTCAAGCAAGCCGTTAGCGGCTGATGGGCTATCGTCGGTCGGCAAAGGTCGTTAGGTAGGGAAGCGCCCTTTTTGGGGGCGCTTTCTTTTTGCCTGTCGGCGGGGAGAAACATCAGCGCACGGTTCGGCGCGGAACTTTACGCCCTTTTCAGGGCATTTCATAATTCGGGCAGCGCCGCAGCGACCGCCCACTCAAAGGCTGCTTGTCGGTTAACTTTGCCCCGTCCCATTTCGTTAACAAAAGCGGGACGCTCGTTGCCTAAACGGAGGTCAACAAGATGGCAATGGACTGGCAGACACGCCAACTGATGTCGTGGGGCGAAGGCGTTTTGGTCGCTCACGGCGGCATCCATCTCCCTCACCCTTTGATCACGACGGACAACCCGCTGGATTTGATCGGCAACACGCCTTTGCTTCGGCTGACCAAAGTGGAGGAGTTGCTGGGTAACCGACGGGTGGAAATTTACGCCAAAGCGGAATGGTTCAACCCCGGCGGCTCCGTCAAAGACCGTCCCGCCCTTTGGATGGTGCTGGACGGCGAGCGGCGGGGATTGTTGACACCCGACAAAACGATTCTGGACAGCACTTCGGGCAACACGGGCATCGCTTACGCCCTCATCGGCGCTGTCAAGGGCTATCGGGTAAAACTCGTCGTCCCTGCCAACGCCAGCATGGAACGAAAGCGCATCCTCGCCGCTTACGGCGCCGAAGTTATCTACTCCGACCCCCTCAAAGGCTCGGACGGCGCCATTGAACTGGCGCGGAAGATTTACGAAGAAAATCCCGACGCCTATTTCATGCCCGACCAATACAACAACCCCGCCAACCCGCAAGCCCATTACGAGACGACGGGCGTGGAAGTTTGGGAGCAGACGCAGGGGCGCGTCACCCACTTTGTCGCTGGCATCGGCACCAGCGGCACTTTGATGGGCACGGGGCGCCGCCTGCGGGAATTCAACCCCGACATCAAAATCATCGCCGTAGAGCCTGACTCAGGCTTTCACGGCATTGAAGGGCTCAAGCACATGCCGACCGCCATCAAGCCCAGCATTTACGACCCTGAGTTTCACGACGAGAAAATTTCCGTCCGAACGGAAGACGCTTATGAAGCCGTCCGATGGCTCGCCCGCGAGTGCGGGTTGTTGGTCGGGCAATCATCGGGGGCAGCGCTCGTCGGTGTCATAGAAGTGGCGAAACGGTTGCGGGAAGGTGTCATCGTCACTGTCTTCCCTGACAGCGGTGACCGTTACTTGAGCACGCGGGTTTGGGATGCCCCCAACCCGCCCCAACTCCCCAATTTGTGACCCGCTGGACACCATCAAAGGGGTGGCTTTGCATGACGGTCTGGTTCACACCCATCGCCCGCCAAGTCATGGTGGAGCACTGCAAGGAAGTTTATCCCCGCGAAGGCTGCGGGATTTTGGTCGGGACGAACTCGCCATCGGGTTGGTTGATCGCCCGCAGCATCCCCGTCCCCAACAAAAAAGCCACTGAACGACCCGACCGCTTTGAGATTGACCCCCGCGATTATTTGCGGGTGGAGCGAGAAGCGGAGCGGGACGGGTGGCGCGTTGTCGGCTTCTTTCACTCCCATCCCGATGTCCCGCCCCATCCGTCGGCGACCGACGCCGCTTTTGCGTGGGCGAATTATTTGACCGTCATCGTCGCCGTCTATGGCGGGACAAAAGTTCGGGTGCGGGCGCATCTGTTTCAAGGCGCTGAGCAAGGCTTTGTGGAAGTCCCTGTCCTTGTCGCCCTTCAGCCCGTCCTTGCCCGTGAAGTCCCTGAATTGCCCCCCGTTGAGCGGGTCGTGGAATTGGTCGGCGAAGTGGAGCCGTTCGTTTCCCTCGCTGCCCGATCGGCGGTGAAAGAAGTTTCGGCAGGCACCCTCGTCGCCATCCGTTTTGACTACGAGCCGACCCTTCACACCCTTCCCCGCTTGTTGGAAGGGGAAGGGCACGCCGTCTTGAGGCTGTGTTGGAACGAAGAGGGGGCATGGGAAATGGTCGTCCGTGTCCGCTCAGACCGTTGACAGTTCACCTTGCGCCGTCAGCCATTGCCGTTTCTCTTCCCGCACCCCTTCGCCGATTTTGTTGAAGTCCATCGTCCAAAAGCCCGCTTGATTGGGGATGCGGGCGAACATCGGATAAGCGCAAAGCAACGACGCCAGCATCCGCTTCGTCGTCCGCCGAAGCACATTCAACTCCGACCAAAGCCGCAGAAAATGCACCCCTTGCGGATGCTGTGCCATCAACGATTGGAGCAAAACAATCAAAGGGGCTTGGCGCACCGTTTCGTGGGCGGCGAAACGACGGAGTTCGTCCAGTCGGGCGAGGGGGATGGAAAGCCAGCGGTCATGCCGATGCGTCCAGCGTAACGAAACTTGCCCACTCTTTGTCCGCTCCAATCGCACCAGCCCGCCAACTGTCACGCCCTGCCGCTCATACCACTCCTTCAGCCCAAAGCAGAGCCCCAGCGACAAATTCACCCACAGCGGCACTTCCCTGCCGCTTTCGTCTGTCGCCAGAAGGAACTGGACAGCGGGTTCAGGCGGGAAGAAAGGGCGATCTATTTGCCGAACTTTCAGCGTCCCGACTAAAAGGTGCGGATAAAGGATGGGGATGTCTAACCGCCGCATCGGTTTCAGCGGCGTCGGCATGACGGCATCCTTCTCTTCGCCCACTTCCTCGTAAGTCGGGTCTTCCACAAAGGAGCGCAAATCGCTGTCAAGGGCTTCCTTTGGCAGCACCAAATCAAACTGTCCTGTCAACTCCATCGGGATCGGCGGGTCAGGGGGCGGCAACAATACTGATGGCACCGCCTCCACGCCCTCTGGTCTCTTCTCCGCCAACCACCAACAATGGCTGCCCAATTCCGCAAACCGCCCATCGGAACGAAGCAGGTGGGCGACCGCCCGCAGCGTCGGGACGAAATCAGGGTCTAACGGCAACACTTCCAACACTTGCTCCACAAGGCGCTCCAACGGCACGGGAACGGGTTGCTCCTTCAGCCATGCCGCCAACTCGTCGGCATCCTCTTGGCTCAAATGCACCGACGGCTCTTTGGGCGATGGCGGGCTTTGGAGCAAGCGGTCTAAATCCAGATGGCGAACCCGTTGCTGGGCGCTGGCTTGAAGGGCTTGCGATTGCTCTGCCAACAATTGAAGCGCCCTCGCCCAACCCGCCTCCGTGACGCAGTAACCCATCGCCAGCCACCGAAGGCTTGACAATCGCAAAAGTTCCTCCAGCAAAGGGATGAGTTCCCGCTGCCCTTTTCCTTTCGCCCAAAGGGCAAAAAGCAACTCGCGATAGGTCAAGGGCATGGCAGCCGCATCCAAAAGACCGATGGCAGCGCGAAGGGCATCCGCCTCATCGGGCGTTTGGGCGATCAGCCAATCGGCGAACTCTGTCCGCTGCCAGAACTCCGCCTCTTTCGCCTCCGCCACTTCCAACCCTTCCACCTGCGGCAGCCACTCCATCAACCCGAAGCGTCCATCGCTGGTGATGAAACTCGTTTGCCCTAAGCGCGTCCTCAAAAAAGACGCGATCTTCTCCACCAACTCGGCGGTCGGTTGTTGTCGGTAAGGTGCCAGCAAATCGGCGAGTTCCTCCGCCGTCATCGGGATGCCTTTCAACCGCAGCAGGGTCGTGACCAACCCGCCCAAGGGCGCCATCGCCGCCTCGCGACGCCACCGAAAATCCCAACGCCGTCCGAGCAAAATCAGCAGGTCGCATTCCCGCAAGATGCGTCGCACCAAACCCAAAAACAACTCCGTCCCGTTCACGCGGGTCAATTCCGTCGTGCGGATAGGCGCGCTGGCATTCCAAAGGGCTTGGACAGTTTGATGGATGACCAACAGTTTCGCCCGCGCCCTTCGCTCTTCCTCTGGCTCAAACCCCGATGCCTGCCACGCAGCCTCTTCGCCGTGCATTCCCTTGCCTCCTTTCCGTCCCGTCATCTATCGGCACAGCGTGCAAGTCGTAAACTTCCGCCCGTTCCACTCGCACCCGCACGAACGAACCCAACGAGATTCCGTTTTGCCGACCATCCCGAACGAGCACCACACCGTCAATGTCGGGCGCTTCGTATTGCGAGCGGGCTTGATAGCGACGGGTGCGCCGATCCCATCGCTCCAAGACGACCTCCAACTCCTTGCCGACCCACCCCTCGTTGCGCTCCTGCGAAATGGCTTGTTGGGCGATGAGCAAGCGATGCCGTCGTTCCTCGGCTACCTCTGAAGGCACGGGATTGGGGAAATTCGCCGCCAGCGTCCCCGGCTCAGGCGAAAAGACAAAAACGCCCAACCGATCAAACCGCATCGCTTTGACGAACTCCAAAAGATGCTCAAAGTGCCGCTCCGTCTCGCCGGGAAAGCCGACGATGAAAGTCGTGCGGATGGCGATGTCAGGCATCGCCGCCCGCAATCGCTCAATCAGGCGGGCATAAGTTTCGGCGTCGCCGCCCCGTTGCATCGCCCGAAGGATGTCGGGATGGCTGTGTTGCAACGGGATGTCAATGTAGCGGGCGACCCGCTCGCTTTCCGCCATCGCAGCGATTAGCCACTCCGAAACCGCTGTCGGGTAGCAATAGAGCAACCGAAGCCATTTGAGCCCATCCAGCCTTGACAGTTGACGAACCAATTCGGGCAGCATCGGTTTGCCATACAAATCCACGCCATAGCGCGTCGTGTCTTGGGCGATCAAAATCAACTCCCGAACGCCTTGCGCCACTAAGGCGCGGGCTTCCGCCATCAATTCGTCCATCGGTCGGCTTTTTTGCTTGCCCCGAATGAGCGGGATGGCGCAGAAGGTGCAAGTGCGGTCGCAACCTTCGGCGATTTTCAGGTAGGCATACCAATTCGGCGTGCTGACGATGCGAGGCGCGTAAGGTGGCTCAGCCAAAACTTTCTGCCGTCGCAGGCGGATGCCCAAAACTTGGGCGACGACTTCGGCGATGCGGTCTAACTCCAAAACACCTAAGCACGCATCCACTTCAGGCACTTGCGCCTTCACCAATTCGGGGAAGCGGGAGACGAGGCAACCCGTCGCAATCAGGGCGCGGCAATTGCCCCGCCGCTTCAAGCGCGCCAAACGGCGCAATGCGGACAGCGATTCGTTGACCGCCGCCTGCAGAAAGCCACAAGTGTTGACGATGATGACCTCCGCATCGGTCACATCGTTCGTCAGGGCGAAACCGCTTTCTGCCAGCCAGCCGAGCATCTGCTCGCTGTCCACCAAGTTTTTCGGGCAACCCAACGACACGACGGCGCAACGGATGAATGGACGCATCCTTGACACCTCGCGAGAATGCGATGAAGCCTTCGGCACGGGAAAGCAAAACCGAAAGGGAACGATGCACCGTCAATTTTGGCACACGGGTTCAACCCGTCCCAACGGGCTGTCAAACTTTTGTCGGAAGGGGATGACGACGATGGAGTTGCCTTCCCTTGTCGCCGTCTTGGGTCTGGGTGTTTCGGGTTGTGCCGTCGCCGAAGTGTTGCTGCGGCGGGGCATTCAAGTCATCGCCGCCGACGAAAAGCCGCTGGAAAAGTTGGCGCAGCGCGAGCGCGTTCAAGCCCTCGCCCAGCAAGGCGCTCAATTGCTGTTGGGCGGAGACGCTTTTGAGCGGTTGCGAAAATGGCGATTGCCCCTCGCCATCCTCAGCCCCGGCATCAACCTTCGTCATCCCCAAATTTGTGCCCTCGCCCAAAACGGGACGACCCTTTGGGGCGAAATAGAGTTCGCCTACCGCCTCATGCCCACTCATTGGCGCATCGTCGCCGTCACGGGCACGAAGGGCAAGACGACGACGGCTCACCTCATCTTTGCGATGCTCCAAGCCTCTAACATCCCGTCGGTGTTGGCGGGCAATGTCGGCACGCCCTTCGTGCAAGTCGTTACTGCCCACGACCCGACCCCGTTGACCGTTGTCTTGGAAGTCAGCAGTTTCCAACTGGCGACCTGCCAAACCTTCCGACCGAACATCGGGGCGTTAACGATGTTGGGCGTTGACCACCTGAACTGGCACGAAACGGTGGACGATTACTGGCGGGCGAAAGCGAAACTGTTTGCCCATCAAAAAGGCGACGACTGGGCGGTGCTGAACGCCGACGACGCAAATTCGCAATGGATGGCGCAATTTGTCCGCACCCGCATCCTTTGGTGCGGCGCCGAGTTGCTTGCCAGTTGTCCCTATTGCACCCACTGGGTCAGCAACGATGAACAATTTGTCTGGGCGAATTTGGGCGAAGGGCGTTTCCCTGTCGCCCGCCTCGCCGATTTTTCGTTGCCCGGCGAACACAACCGAAGCAACTTGCGCATCGCCATCGGGGCAGCGCTGTTGGCAGGCGCTTTGCCTGACCGCATCGCCGATGCCCTTCGGGAATTTCGGGGCGTTCCTCATCGGTTGGAATTCGTCGCCGAAGTGGATGGCGTCCGTTTTTACGATGACTCCGCTGCCACGACCCCCGCTGCCACTGTCGCTGCCCTGAAAACCTTTGACCGCCCCGTCATCTTGATTGCAGGCGGGCGCGACAAGGGGGGCGATTGGAGCGAATTTGCTCGCCTCGCCAAGACGCACCTTAAAGCCCTCATCGCCATCGGCGAGTTCGCTGACCCTTTGATGGCAATGGCGCAACAAGCGGGAGTCCCCGTCATCGTGAAAGCGAGCGACATGAACGAAGCGGTGGAGCGAGCGGCATCGTTGGCGCAGAAGGGCGACATCGTTTTGCTGTCGCCAGGTTGTGCCAGTTATGGCATGTTCGTCAACTGTGAAGAGCGGGGCGAAACCTTCAAGGCAGCCGTTCAACGCCTTGCTGCCCTTAAGTGACGACAGACCGACCAACTGTTTCCGTCAAGGGTTCGTCAAGGGCATCGCCATCTTTTCTCGTCCGCTTGTCTGATTGCCCTTCAACCAAGCCACCGATGCCGTCAAAACTGCCAGCATCATCAGCGTCTCAACGGCTGACGGGGGCGCAACGAAGAGGCAAGCCCAAGACGGCGCCGCAAAGGCGTGGGCGATGCCCACGACGAAACTCGCCAGTTTGCCCGCTAACAGGCTAATTGGCATCGCCGCCAACGGCGTCAGCGACGAAAGCAACGCCGAGACGAACCCCAGCGTCAGAGCAAACGACGCAGGCAAAACAGCAAACAGGTTGGCGATCGGAGCGACCAAACTCACCCGCCCAAAGTAGTGCATCAAGATGGGCGTCAAAAACAGTTGAGCGCTCAAAGTCGCCGCCATCGGAAACCGCAGCCATTCGGGCAGCCAACTGAGCCATCGCGAAAGCAGTGGGGACGCATAAACCAAGCCGAAAGTCGCCGCATACGAAAGTTGGAAGCCCGCATCGTGGAGCATGTCGGGCTTGACAAGGACGAGCAACGCCGAACTGAGCCACAAGGCGGTGTGCCAGTCCACCTCGCGAAACCAGACCCAACCTGCGAAGGCGTAAAGCCCCATCAGGATGGCGCGGTAAATGCTCGGCTCTCCTTGTGTCAAGGGCAGGTAAAACGCCAGCAACGCAAGCAACGAAGGCAACGGGGGCAAATGGAGGTAGCGATGGGCGAACCAAACGAGCCCCATCAGCAAGGTGACTTGCGAACCCGACGGCACGAACAGATGCGCCAAGCCCGAACGGGCGAAGGCTTCGGTGTCAGATTCGCTGACCGCCGCCGTCCGCATCCCAAAGACCAAACTGGCAAGGGACGGCAAATCCAAAGCCCGCTCGCGGGGCGGAAGGGATTGCTGCCACCGCTGAAACACCCATCGGCGCCATCGTTCCCGCCAACGAGTGAACGGGAACGCCGATGCGTCGTGACCGATGCGTTGAAGGTCATCGGCATTGGTGCGCCCGACCCAGAAGATGCGTTGGAAACGATGGCGTCGCCAAGAACTCCGTCGCCCCCAAAATTGGCGCACTAACACCCGATCGCCGATTTGCCATCGCGGGGATGCCGATAACGGGTCATCTCTCACTGCCAGTTGTGCGAAACCGTTGACAGGTTTGTCAACCCACAAAAGCAACCGATAGCCGTAAGGCATCGGCATCGGGATGGCAGCGACGATGCCATCAAAAGGCGCTTTCAATTCGGGTGGCGTCGGCGGCAACCGCCAACGCATTAACCCAAAACCCAGCGCAAAAGAAGCGAGCGCCAGCCAAAACAAACGATGGGCGGTGAAAGCGAAAGCAATGACGCCAGCGATGAGGGCAAACACCAAAGCGATAAAGGCAATCGTTTTCCCTTCGGGCAATCCCGCCTCCATCAGAGCGCCCGCCACAAACGCCCCGCTGAGCACCGCCGCTGGACGCCGCACCAACCAATCCATGACACGATCACTTTGCCGAAAGCGGTAACCGTTAGCGCTCATTCGTAAGTGAAGGCGGCTTCTATCTGGACGGTGACGCGGACGGGTTGCCAAGCGAAGGTGTTGATGGGGTCGCGCCCTTCGGGCGTGATGGTGCGCCGCTCAGGGAAGGTTTGGATGTTGGCGACTTGCAGCCGCACCAGCCGCAAAGTCACCTTGCCGATTTGCTTGCTCGCTTGCTCCGCCAGCCGTCGCGCCCGTTGCAAAGCGTCGTCCATCGCCTGCTGAAGCAACTTATCTGGGTCGCGCACCATGAACTCCAGCAGCGTGTAAGGGATGCGTTCGCTGTAACTGTATCGCCCATCGTCTGTGGTGACGGTCGGTCGGGCGCCTTGCTGCAACACAGCGTCGGCGATTTGTAGCAACTTGTCCAAGTTCTCCACCGAGACGGGCAGCATCACGCTGTAACCCTTTTGAACCCGATAGCCCAAAGGGCGAAGGGCGGTGGTGGCGGGCAAACCCGACGAGACGCTGGGTTGCAAGGGGATGACGGCGAACCGTTCGGTGGCAATTTGCCCCTTTTGGATGCCGAACTTTTCTAAGGCTTTGACGATGGCTTGCTCGGTCTGTTGCAGTTGCTCTTGCGCCTTGCCCAGAGTTTCGCCATCGCCGACGACCGTGAAGCGCAGGACTGCCGTTTCGGGGAAGGCTTGCGCTTCGCCAGCGACGCGGAAGACGAGGGGGGCAGAGGTTCGTTCGGGCGATTGTGCCCCTGCGAGGGTGATGACCGACAGCAACGGGATGGCAAGCAGCCATCGCTTCGTCATGGCTCTCCCTCCTTTCGTTTTGCGCCCGCCGTTGCGTCGCACGGCAATTATTCTGCCAACTTTTTCAACCGCTCAAACCAGACCGTCTGACTGAAGTCGGTGTCGGGACGCTCAAGGTAAAATTGGCGCAGCCATCGCTTGAGGGACTGAGGGCTACCCGTTTTCATCGCCTTTTGGAAAGCAGCCTCAAAAAGTTGCCACCACGCTTCCACGACGCTCTCAGGATAAAAGCGCTCCTTCGTCGCAGGTCGTTGGATGACAGCGAAGCCCTTGACATTCCGAAGGGCTACCTCCACGAACTTGCGGGGCATAACGCCTTCCGCTTGCTCGGCGCACTCCTTCAGCATCGTCGCCAAAGCGATGAGGCTATCGGGGGCAAGTTCTACGACGGGTTTGTGAGTTTGCGCATCAAAAGCGCCTGCCAATCCGATTTCCCTGACGCTCTCCAATTCGTCCGCCAGCAAACTCAGTGAGGGGCGATGCTTTTGCAGGTAATCGCGCAAGTGTTGGGCGATTTGCTGGCGGGCGTTTTCGGGGACATCGGCTCGCACCATCGCCCCGATGACTTGTCGCAAGTTCCATGCCACTTCGCCTTTATCCAGCGGCTCAAAGAGGACGGCGATGCCCCGAAGTTGATTGCCCGCCCAAAAGTGGGTGAGCGCCAATCGGTAGCAGGTGTTGACTTTCATCATCGGCGAGAAGTTGACGATGCGTTCCAAAGGGCGGACGACTTGCGCCGCCAAATCCTTTCGCCGCTCGGCGATGTGGAAGAGGGCATCGGCGAACCGCTGCAAGGGCATCGGCGGGTCGGAATGGGGTTCGGCGACGAGGAAGTTGGGCAAGCGCTCGGTGGCAAGGCGCAGGGCTAACTCAGGGTCGGCATCGGCAAGGATGCGCAAGGCTTCCGCTTGCTCATTGAGGGATGGCGTCATCTCCAAAACTTTCAAGGCTGTCCTTTTCGCTTCGTCATAGCGTTGTGCCTTCCAAAAGGCTTGGGCTTGGGTCAGCCAAGCCTCGCTATCTTTGGCGTCTTCCCCTTTGGGCGTTTCAGGTGGCTTGCCCGTCAACTGGGTCAATTGCGCCATCAAGTCGGCTTTCTCTTGGGGAGGTGCAAATCGGGTAGCGAGTTTCAGCAATTCAATGGCTTCCTCCCGAAAGCCGCGTCGGGCGAGCCGTTCAGGGAGCCTCAGGAAGGTGAGGGGACACCAGTTGACTTCGCTCCAATCGGCTTTTGCCAAAGCGTTGAGCGACTGGCGCAACTCGTCGCGGGTGATTTGGTTCAGGCGCTTTTGCATCTGGCAGATGAGGAAGTGAGCCGAGTGGGATTGCGACTGCGCAAGGTCATTGAACCACTGATGCCACTCGTTTTGCACATCGGGGCGATAAACCTGCATCGCCAGCAATTGGAAGGCGAAGGGGTTAAGCCGTTCCCTTGCCAGCAATGTTTTCAAAGCGTCACGGTCTTGCGCTGTCAAGGCGCCGAACCATCGGTGGGCGTCGGTCTGTAAAAGTTGCTCCACTTCAACGAGGTGCGGTTTGTCAAAGGGCGACGCCTGAGGGGGAAGCAGGACGGAAGCGATTAGAAAGGCGCTGGCAAGGGACGGGTCACCTGCTTTGCTGATGGCTTCGCCAATGCTCATGACCGTGAACCGCCACCCTGCGAAATGTTGGTTGGGAACCGCCTTCTGCGCCCAGCGGACGAAAGGGATGAGGGCAGGGATGCGACGAGAAAAGAGGTCAACGGCGAGTTGATAACCTTCGTGCCAGAAGGGTTGACCTGCCATCAATTCGTCGGCAATCTTTTCCACTTCCGCCGTTCGTCCTGCCTTGACCGTAGCGTGGGCGAGGCGGATGAGCAAATCGCTTTTGGGCACAGGAGCGTTTCTCCATTGCTCTGCCAAGCGGTTCAATTCAGCGTTCCAATCAGTGACGGCAATTCTCGCCAAGCCTTGCACCCGTTCCGTGAAGGGATAGGTGGGATAAAGGCGCTGAACTTCGTCCAAAAGTTTTCGGGCTTCGTCCATCTTCTGCAAGCGGACGAGGCAATCCAAGCGCATCTCGTAAGTTTCGGGGCGAAACAGAGGAACTGTCGGGGCAACGAGGGCGCGCAACCGTTTCGCCTCTTCCGACTGCGGGTCAAGTTGGCGCAGCAGGTAATACGCTTGGGCGTGCTTTTCGGGGTCAGTGGAGAAGCCCCGCTCTTTGGCGATGGCGAGGGCATCGTCCAGCCATTGCAGGGCTTCTTGCGGTCGGTTGTGTCGGAGGGCGTGGCGAGCCATTTCCACGAAGTAACCCAAAGGCAATCGCTCCCGTCGCTCTTTCAACCAAGCCACCAACTCATTGAGGCGTTGCGTGCGGGAGGCGATGTCCCAAAGTTGGCTGAGGGTGGCGGAATGGACGATGCCCACTTCCGCAAATTGAAGGAGTGCCTCTTGGAGCAAGGCGACGGCGCGTTCGGGATAACCTGCCCGCTCGTAAAGCCCCGCCAATCGTTCCACCAAATTGGGCTCATCGGGGAAGAGGCGCAAACCTTGCTCCAAAAGCCAAATCCCCCGTTCGGGTTCTTGGTGGCGGAAATCAGCAGCCGTCATCACCAGCAGGTTGACCATCGCCTGTTGAAGGTCTGTTGCCACTGGCACACTCATGAACAGGCGCATCCAGTGGGCGAAGCGGGAGGGGTGAAAGGCGGCGTCCCAAAGGAGCACCTGCTTGGTGTCGGGAGGCAGTTCCGTCACTAACTCTGGCTGCAACAACTCCACGACGAATTCGTGCCAGCCATGTCCGAGCATCTTTCGGATGCTTTCAGGGCTGAGGACGAAGCGCCGAAAGGCATCAGGGATGTCCGTCAGAGAACGCAAGAGGGCTTTCACTTTCGCTAAGTCGCCATCATCAAGGGCGCGCCGAAATTCGGCGAGGAGGGATGGTTCATCTTTGGGCACGAAGGGCAACATCGGCTGAAGTCGCTTCAACCCTTCATCCCACCGCATCCGCTCGCACAACTGCGCCAGTTCCAACAGCAGTCCCGTTTGCCCTTTCATCGCTGCGATGGCTTTGGGGAAGTCGGAGCGGAAGGCATCCATTTGTTTCGTTCGCCAAAGCAAATGCAAGGTCACCAGCCAAAGGAAGGCGTTGCCGCTCCGTTGCGCTTCCCGCCGCCATTCTTCTGCCACCTTTTGCCGTTGCCCGTCGGTGAAGAGGCGGGAGGTGAGGACATTGAGGGCGCTGTTGACCTGTCCTTTGAGCACGGCGTCGCGCAAACGCGATAGCCCTTTCTCTTGTTCGCCGACATTTAGCAGAAACCAAGCCTCGCTCACTTCGTTCGGAAACAGCCACTCTTTCGGGACGAGGCTGACGAGATGCTTTTGCGTTTCCGTTGGCAAGGTCGTGAAGGGGGCGGGGTAGAGCCAACCCTCGCCACCGAACCGCCATCGTTGCCACCGCATTTCTAAGGGCAACCGAGCCATCAACAAGTCGCAGACATACACCTTCAAGTCAACGGGAGTCGTTGGGTCTTTGGCGAAAAGTTCCAGCGCTTGGGCGAGGTGACGGGCGGCTTCATCGGGACGGTTGAGCAAGATGAGGGTTTCGGCTCGCTTGAGGTGCAAGAGGGGGTCGTTGGGACGAAGGGCAAGGGCGCGGGCATAAGCGGACGCTGCGACGGCGTGGTTGCTTTGTTGCTCGGCTTGCCACGCTTGACGGAGAAGGTCGCCCAAACTCGGTGGCTGAGGGGCAAGCCCTTGCAGTGCCACCAGCAACATGCTCAGGCTTATCCCAACCTTCAACCCGCCCCGCATTTGGGGTCACCTGCGCTCTTTATGGCGTTCGCCCCGTTGCCGTGCCACAAAAATTGTGCGCCGCTAACAATCCATCAGCAACGGCAGGTGGCGAGAGATGCGATGGGCAATTTCGGTGGCGCTGACGCTGTTTGTGCTAAGCCTAACCTTCGCTAACCAATGGCGTTTTCTGGGCGGGAGGTGGGCGAGCGAAGGTGCGAGGTTAGTCGGAGAAAGCGCCGATTGGCATGGGTTCGCTATCGCTTCGTTCAGTCGCTATGCGAGAAGTCAAACTGTTGAAGTGACGATGACACCTCTTGAACGACGAACTGCTGGCTGGTCGGCAGGCGGGCTTTGTGTGTTCCAAGACGGTGGCAACTTTTGGAGGCTCGCTTTGGTGGAAGCGCCCGACGGCAAAACCCGATACGCCGAGT
>Ga0080007_1096974_pt1 | contig 37986 bp, 33 predicted proteins | sample OctOCTMetagenome_FD_69210 | JGI IMG/M metagenome (GOLD analysis project Ga0080007, IMG submission 69210) | Hot spring and microbial mat streamer communities from Octopus Spring Streamers, Yellowstone National Park, USA - OCT_B (SPADES... | ecosystem: Environmental > Aquatic > Thermal springs >...
GCAAAGAAGTCACCACATATATCACCGTCGCTGATAGCGCTACGCAAGATAAAGCGCTTCAGCGTGCCCAACAAGTCGCTAAAGACTTCCAGTTCACCGCCGACAACGCAAAGGTCGTGCTGGTCGCACAACGCTATAACCGCAACGGCAAATTGCAGGTTATCTTGCGCTTGCGCATTGTCCCATTATCATCCCGTGCAGGTCGCAGCAAATTTGTCGCCCATAGCGCCGACGAAATTTGACGCACAAAACGGCAGGGCAGGTCAACCGCCTGCCCTGCCCACAATCAATGGAGGTGAACATTATGGCGTGCATTGACGAACTCAACATTGACGAACTGCAAGATACAATCGTTGACGCTATCGCCAACATTGTTCACGAGAAAATCGCCCAATGGCTATGGGATGAGGTTGGCTCTGCCATTGACAACATTATCCATCCATCAATGCGTTCATGTATTTGGCAACAAATTGCCCAATACATGGACGAACTTGCCAACAACATCCGCACATACGCCCAACAATTAGCCCAACAATAAGCCAATAGCCTGCCTAGCGCTCCAATCCCGCCCCGCCCTGCCGTCCAGCGTGACGGCAGGGCATTTTTGTTTTTGTGCCCCATAACGCCATCATCCATTACCGTCATCATTTACCGCATTACCGCTCTATCGCTATCGCTCTACCGCTCTACCGCATTACCGCTCTACCGCCCTACCGCTCTACCGTCATCGTTGCCGTTACCGTCATCGTTGCTAAAAGATAAACGCATAGCGTTATGCGCACCAAAATGCCATTATCGCCCCATGACGCCCCGCAACATAACGCCCCGTCATTGTCGCCCCGCAATTGTCCTGCACCATAGCGCCCCGCAAGATAGCGCCCCGCACCATAGCGTCCTGCAAGATAGCGTCCCGCATGACGAAAAATGTCCGATAATTTTGCTTTGTTGATTTTGCCCATAGCGTCCATTGTGCGCCATTGTTGCGTCATTGTTGCCGATAGCGCTATCGCCATTGTGCGCCAATAGCGCCATTGTGCGTCATGCCGTCATCATTGTGCGCCACACCACGCTATCGCCATGCCACGCTACGCTATCGCCGTGCCGACGCCATGCCGATGCCACGCCACGATGCCACGCCATCATGCCGACGCCACGCCCCGCATCAGCGCCCCGCATCAGCGCCATGCCCCAGCGCCCCCGCACGGCGAATGCCCCACCCCCGCCCCCCGCCCCTTTAATCCCCTTTGTGCTCCAATATGTCAAAAGAGGTTGGTGATGTGATAGAATTGGGTTGGGTGATGAGCGAGATGTCACGGAGAAAGGTTCAGGCGCATGAGAAGAGGCGGGAGTTTATGCGTTTATTGGACGAGGGTTATACGGTGGAGGAGGCGTGTCAGGCGTTGAATGTGGCGGTGAGTGAGTTAGGGGATTGGTTAGAGGATGAGGAGTTTTGTGATTTTATGGAGCGATGGCGTCGTGGGATGGAGGTGATAGTGGAGGGGAAGTTAATAGAGCGGGCGAGGAAGGGGAGTGTGACGGGGGCGGTGAAGTTTTTGGTATCACGGGAGCCAGAGCGATGGAGTGAGAAGGTGATGGTTCGGCAGGTTGGGGAGGAGCGGCGGGAGGTGCGGATTATTTTTGGGTGGCAGCCGAGTGATGGGCGAGTATTGGGGGAGCGGAGTGAGGTGATAGATTTGGAGGGGGTGAATGTGCGGGCGTTGAAGCCTGTGGAGTTAGAGGGAGGGAGGCGATAGAATGGTTCGGGAGTATGAGGTGACGGAGAAGCAGCGGGAGTTTTTGGAAAATTCTGCACGGTTTCGGGCGTTTATTGGTGGGTGGGGGTGTGGGAAGACGACGGCGGGGTGTTTGGAGGCGATACGGGTGTCGTTGATGTATGAGGGGGCGAGTGGGTTAGTGGCGAGGAAGACCTTTCGGGAGTTAGTTCAGACGACTTTGAGTGTGCTTTTTGATTTAATGCCGTGGGAGTTGGTGTGGTCACACAACAAGCGGGAGGGGAAGGTGGAGATGGGGTTACCGCAGTGGCGGAAGCCGTCGGTGATATATTACATGTCGTTGGATGACAAGAGGAAGTTGGAGGGGATGAATTTGGGATGGTTTTACATAGACGAGGCGGTAGAGGTAGAGGAGGAGTTTTGGGTGACCTTATTGGGGCGGTTACGGCATCCTGTGGGACCTCGGCGGGCGTGGTTGACGACGACGCCGCCAGCGTATGGGCATTGGATATACAAGTGGTTTAACCGAGGGGGTGATTTTAGTATCGTGCGGGCGAAGACTTACGATAACCCGTATTTGTCGTCGGATTACATCAAGATGTTGGAGGGGTTATTTGAGGGGGAGGATTACCGCAAGTATATTTTGGGGGAGATGGGGGCGGACCGAAGCGGGGCGGTTATTTTCCCGAATTTCAATCCTGAGTTGCATATTGTGCCGAAGGAGGAGGTGGACGAGATATTGCAGGGGGTGCCGAGTTTATATCGGGGGATAGATTTTGGGTTTTACCGACCTGCGGCGGTTTGGGGTGCTTTGGACGAGTGGAGCAGGTTAGTGATTGTGGGGGAGTATTTGGGGCAGAGTGAGCCGTTGGAGGCGTTTGCTCAGCGGTTGAAACGGAAGGACATGGAGTGGTTTGGGGGGAAGCGGGTGTTAGTGGATTATCACGACCCGCATAGCACCTACACGACGGATATTGTTCGGGTGGATAGGGCGCAGATATTGCGGGAGCATGGGCTTAATCCTGTGCCTGCGTTAGGGGGGAGTGTAGAGGGAGGGCTCATGTTGTTGCAAACTTTGATGGACCGATTAGTGATGGGGAAGCCGTTGTTGAGGGTGAGCGAGGAGTGTAAGTTGTTGATAGAGGGATTTCGGAGCGGGTATGTGTGGGATGAGAATGGGAAGAAGCCGAAGAAGACGGGGATTTACGAACATTTGTTTGATGCGTTACGCTATTTAGCGATTGGATTGAACCGTAAGATAGGGGCAGGGACATGGCAACCGTTGGGTGAACCGAGCAGCGAATTTCCGATGCCTCGGGGATTAACTTACATGGAGACTTTCAGGGTCAGGTGAGGCAAGAATGGAAGGCATTGAGGGTTGGACGCAATTGATGCCGATGTTGGAGAGTTTACCGAGGGTAGAGGTGGAGGTTCGTCCTCAGTTAGCGCCGCCGAGCCCGTTTGTGTTGGGGGCGATGGCGGTAGAGTTGAAGCAGGAAGTGGGGAAGTATGAGGAGACTTTCAAGCGGTTATTGCGGATGGCGAAGGAAGGGCGGGCAGGGGCAGAGGAACGGTGGAAGATAGCGCAGGCGGCGTATGAGTGTCGGTATGATTTTGGGTTTAAGAGTGCGCACCAGGCGAAAGCCTATGTGCCTCGGTTGACCCGCAATGTGGATGTCGTGGCGCAATATCTCCGACGGATGTTGGTGGAAAATCAGCAGTTCTTCACGGTGACAACCCCTTCGTCCCGTTTAGAGGATATTGCGAACGCAGCGGTTATTCAGCGGATGGTTCAGTATATTGTGGAGCGGAACAATTTAGACGAGCAATTCACGAGGTTAGCGAAGATGGGGTTGTTGTATGGGTTGGTGGTGATGAAGGTGTATGTGGCGCCTCGGAAGGTGACGCATGTGGTGGTGGGAGAAGACAACAAAATTCGGTCAGTGGAGCGGAACAGTTACACCATCAGATTGGAGTTGGTTGACCCTTGGGATTTCTACTTAGACCCGACGGGGTTGAACAAGTTTGTGATACAGCGGATTTTGGTGGAGAAGTCGGATTTGTATGACTTTGTGGATTTGCAGTTATTGGAGCGGGAGGCAGTAGAGAAGTTGATTGCGAAGGGGGAGGGGCATTTAGCGAAGGTAGAGACGCCGTTGAAGACGCCGAAGGAGCGTCCGATGTTCATGCTGTTTGAGTATTGGGGGGATTGGTGGGACGAGCAGGGGCAGTTGTTGCATCGGAATATTTGGGCGATTTTCGGGGCAGTGGTGGGGGCGGATGGGACGGAGTTACCCGATTTCGTGTTGTTGAAAGGACCGATGCCGAACCCTTATTGGCATCAGAAACCGCCCTTTGTGTGGTCGTCCTTTTCCCCGTTGCCGTCCAAAGCCGTCTATCCCCTTGCCGTCGCCGATTTCCTCGTGGACTTACAGCGGGAATACACGAGATTGGTGAATGCGATGATAGATGGGGCGATATTTGATGCGGTGAATTTGTTTGAGGTGAACGAGTTTGCGGTGGAGGATGTGAAGGAGTTGGATGAGATATGGTCGGGGAAAATTTTGCGACGGAAGGGCACTGACCCGATTATTACCCCTGTTCAGTTAGGGAAGATGCCGTCCGCCGCCAGTTTTATGTTACAGTTGATGGAGCGGTATTTGTTAGAAGGGTTTGGGGTCACAGAGACGGTCTTGGGGTATTTGAGCAGTCGGGGTCGTCCGACAGCGACGGAGGTTATGACGGCACGGGCGCATGCCTTCAGTGCGATTGAGGAAATGGGGCGGATGGTGGAAAGTAACTTTATGGAGCCGTTGTTGGAGCGAGTGTTTCAGGTGGCGATGCAGGTATTGCCTGATTTGGCGGATGAGGAGATGTTGAATGCTTTGGGGGATATGTCGCCGACCTTGCGCCGATTGATGTCGTTGTCGGCAGAGGAGCGGGAGGCGTTGGTGCGGGGCGGATATCGCTTCCAAGTGCGGGGGATGAGCATGGCATTGACGAAGGCGCAAGAGTTGGCACGCATCAACGAGTTCGTCCAGATTGCCGCTCAAATCCCTGCGTTTGCCCAACAAATCAACTGGACGATGTTGTTGCGGAAGATTGTGGAGGCGTATGGGTGGTCACCCGATGAAGTGTTAGCGCCGACGCCAACCCCAGTTTTACCCCCCACAGCAACAGAAGGTGGTGGGGGTGAGGGTGAAGAGGTGCCGACAGCGGAAGCCGCTGCTGCCACAGGGCATGCGACCGAACCAGGGGCTGCCGTTGACCTTGAGGGAGTGTTACAAGGGTTGGGTGAGTGAGCCATAATTGTTCGTGAGGTGACGGACGATGTGGAACAAATTGGCAATGTTTTGGTGGGGGTCGCAGAAATTAGTTGACCAAGCCTGGGACGCTGTAACCCAACTGTTGGAATGGGCGGAACAAACCCACCAGAGTGCGATGTCTTTGCTGAACCAACCTTACTATCTCAAGGTGGGCACAGCGTTGGGACGGGTCTTCTGCTTGGCGGTCTTTTTGTCTAACGGGGTTGTGGCGCCTGAAGAGGTGATGGCACGGGAAGGACATCCCAAGGCGGTGTTCATCAAGCGCTTTCTGACGGGATTGCATTCCGTTCCCTTCGCTTATGCCTATTTGGTGTCGTTCCCGAAAAATTCGGAACGACTTCAACGGGTGCGTTGGGTGACAGATTTGGGACCGAAAGGAGCGTGAGTTCGTGATGGCGAAGGAGACAAAGCGCCCCGTTAAGATTATCGGGAACTACAACGAGAGTGAGAAGGACGCCCCTGGGTTCAATGTTTATGGGAACCGCAGGATGCCACGAGACCATCTCACCAAAGACCTACCTGTCCACGAAATTACTCCCTCTCTGGAGCGTCAAAAAGTGACCCAGTATCCTGACCCCAAGCAACCTCTTCTTCGGAAACGACAGTGAGGTGACCAAGGATGTCGTTATGGCTCATAGAGGGATTTGACATAAAATGGTTTAAGCCAGGTTTAGATAACTCGTTAGTGCCGATAGTGCCCAAGTGGGGCTTACCGATTGTGCCTTTTGCGATGGAACCGACTAGTGCCAACCTTCTCCAACTCCAGCCCAACAGCGGGACTATCCGTGCCCCGATGAATGTCGCCACGAAACTCCCCTTTATGTCTCCCTTGGATGTCATCGTAGGGGCTCGGTTTTACCGCACGGGTGCTTCCCCCGCCCTGTTGTGTTCGGTCTGGGAAGGGAAGCCGACAGAGACAGGGTCTCGTCTCATAGGGGGAGTGATGGTGGCGTCGGATGGAAGTATGGTGGGGTTCCAAGGGGGTAGTTGGAACCGAGATGCTGTTGGGTGGGGACTAAGCGAGCACACTAATTTCGTCTCTACCCCCGACTTCACCTTCCCATATAAAGAGCCCCAACCCCATCTTGGAAACTTCTGGGAAGCCCATTTGGTGTTGAACGCTGCGGGACAACTGACGATAGAGTTACGGGCGTATGATGATAGTGACCAATTAGAGTTTGATAGTTTGGCTTCAGGAACGATAACCGTTTCGCCTCCGCCCAACATGAACAATCTTTACTTGTGGGTCTTCTCTAATTATTCCTACAAAGACGCTTCAGGCAACCTGATACCGATGCATGCCTTAGATGACCTGTATCTGGTGCTGGTGGATGGCATTTATCCGTCCAGCCCTATCGGACCTATCATAGTAGACACCCTCCTTCCTGTTCGGGCGACAGTGATGGAGTGGAATGTGACGGGGGCAGGGCATGTAGAGGCAGTCCGAGACGGTTGGGTGTCTCACCCTGCGAATGACCCTGAGTATATTTGGACGAATGCAGCAAACCGCCGAGAGTTATGGAAAATAGACACACCCATTTATGAGCCAGAACCCGTGCTGGTAGGGATACAGATGACGGCGTGGGTTAATTTCCAAACCCTGCCTCCTTCCAAGTTAGCCTTGCTGACCCGCTGGGAAGGGAGTGAGGTTGCTTGGCAACCCCAAGTGGGTGTCCAAAGTGATGTCACAGGGGTCTTTGGGTACATCACCAGGGTTTTGCTTCCCTTCGTTTCGTTTAACCAACTGAGGGATGTAGAGTGGGGTGTCCAAACGGTGCCGTAAGGGGAGGAGGGATGAGATGATTGGAATTGTGATGCGAACGGAGGAGGATTTGAACCGTCTTTTAGTCTTTTGGTTGGAGATTGCTTGTTTGCAGTTTCACACTGGTGATGGTAGTGGCGGTAGTGGTAGTAGTGGCAGTAATGGCGGTAATGGCACGGGAGATGAAAGCAGCGGTAGTGGAGGTAGTGGTGGTAATGGCACGGGAGGCGAAGGCGGTGGTAGTGGTAATAATGGTACGGAAGGTGAAGGCAGTGGTAGTGGCAGTAATGGCACGGGAGGCGAAGGTAGCGATAGTGGCGGTAATGACACGGGAGGCGAAGGTAGTGGTGGAACTGGTGAAAATGGTGGCAATGACACAGGCGACGGTAGTGGTGGTAATGGCACGGAAGGCAATGGAAACGAAGATGTAGTAACTTGGCAAGTGAAACTTTACATAGACGGTGCTAACATTGCCAGTCGCAGTGCAAACATTCGTATTTATGTCGTAAGGGATACGGGAACAGTGACAGAGCGACATTTTGAGATACGGGACAGTAGATATTTATTGGGTGATAGAGGCGATGTGGAAGTTCTATCGGTGGCTTTTGACCGTTATTCATTGACAAAGGTTTGGCGCTGGTGGTATTATGATTATGAAACTGGCGACTTAGTGTTTGAAGACATTGCAATTACAGTTCCGCCGTTCAATGGATTGTCACCTGATGTGGACCACTGGGTTGACGAGCAAGTTCATCGGGCTTAACGGACAAAGTGACCCCCGACTTTAAGGGGTGATTTTATGCGGGTCAAACTTTACGAAGACGAAGTGAATTTTGTGCTGGGTCGTGACAACACCTATTACATTCTCGTGTTAGAACCTTGGAGCGGACAACCTGTGGACATTCAGAAGGTTGCGTCGGTTCATGTTTACGCCAAAGTGCCAGACACGAACATCGCCATAGAAGCCGACTATCTGCTTTTCACCAAACTTGCCAACACGGTCATCAAAGTCATCTTTCCTGCCTCCAGAACGCCGTCGGACTTAAAGGTGGGGAATGTGCTATACATGTATTGTGATTTGACGACGACGGACGGGAAGCAATATTCGTTACTCCAACCGCCACAACGGTTAAGGGTGGTGTCGGCGTCATGAAAGGCGAACAGGTCATCACCGTGTTGGCGATATTGCTCATCGCTGGGCTGGAGTTGGTGGCGTTATGGAAGGGGATAGATGGGACGGCGTTAGCCATCTCGTTGGCGTTGATAGGGTTGTTAGCACCGTCGCCCATCCGATGGATTAAGGTGAAGAATTGGTTGGAAATCCGCAAGGATACTGAGGAAGAAAAGTGAACGCACATGAACAACAAGACAAACAGGTGATGCCCAATGCCTCTTTATCCTGACGACAAGGTGAAGGTCAGTATTTTACCGACAGACCGCTCAGAGAGGGACGAGCGGACAGGGATTGTTACGGTCATCGGTTTTTCGCCGATTAGAGGGCAGGGGCTGGTAAAGCATACGGGATTTGGTTACAGCCGTGTTGAGGTGGTAGGTCGGGTTCAAGCCGTTGGTGGGGAGCCTGAGGCGAAGTTTCTGAAACAAGTCGCTCAGGGGGTAAGTGAGTGGGATTATGTCCGATGGGGGGATATAGCGGAGAGACCGTTACAATTTCCGCCTGAGCCCCACAAACACGGGCTGGAAGATTTACTTCAGTCGGGGGCAGTGACGGGACAGGTCATCAAGTTTGACGGGACGAACTGGACACCGAGTTGGGTTAATTGGGAAGAGATTGACGGTAACCCTTCTCAATTTCCTCCAGAACCGCACACTCATTCCCGCTCAGATATTACCGACTTCTCTCATGCTTCTACACACGCTTCAGGGGGCAGTGACCCGATAACAGGTAACCTTGATGCAAATGCGAGGGTTACTGTTAAGCAATCAGGAACTGTCGTTGGAACTCGTAGGGCGATTAACTTCATCGCTGGAAGCAACATCAGTCTTAGCATTTCTGACGATGCTGTCAATGAGAAAGTTGATGTCACCATCAGTGCTACGGGCGGAGGAAGTTCATCGCACAATCTTTTGGATGGGGTTGTTCATCCCGACACAGAAGCAACAACTGTCACTCGTGGTATGTTAGTTGTGGGGAAATTGTCGGGCACAGAAATAAAGTGGGGTGGTCTGCCATTGGGTTCGTCAGGTAATGTTTTAAAATCCGACGGCACTGATGTCACTTGGGGCAATGTTGACTGGTCGGAGATAACAAACAAGCCTGCAACCTTTGCGCCATCGCCCCACACTCATGACGCCGCTGATATAACTACAGGTCGCTTAAGTGTTGCAAGGCTTCCAACATCTACAACTGCAAATCAATTTCTTGTCGTTAGAACGGCAAATTCAGACCCAACTTATGATGTCATTCAAGCAAGTGACTTACCTGCACATACCCACACCCGCTCACAGATAACCGATTTTTCTCACGCTGCAACGCACCAAACAGGGGGCAGTGACCCGATAACGGGTAACTTGGATGCGAATGCCCGTGTGGGGGTAATGAGTGCGGGAACTTTAGTAGGGACGAGACGACGAATAAACTTTATAGCGGGCACGAATGTCACCTTGAATGTCGTGGATGATGCGACGAACGAGAAGGTAGATGTGACCATTAACGCTGTTGGTGGTGGTAGTGGTGCTGGTGAACTGTTTGTGATGGCGACGGCGCCACCACAAAACATCAATGCGAATGCTCATTTCGTCTTAGCCCGAATAACTGTGCCGACCGACAAACCGAACCTGAAGGTCATCGCCGTCGCAGTTTCGCCTTTTTTAGGGTCTGGAGATGTGAGAAACGCTAGGATTGTGTTGTTCAACGAAACGAACAATGTTGCCGTCGCAACATGGAATAGTAGCAATGGACCAGTCTATATGGAGCCTAATCAAGTGTTCAACCTTGGTGGTAAGACGGTCAGTTTTCGTCTATCGCATGGAGCGTCGTCAGCACAGGTATGTTGGGGCAGTGTAGCGTTCAAATTGACACCTTGAGGTGATTACCATGACGGCAGGAGAAATGTTCTATCTCATCCAACAACACTTGGGCAGACAAGACATCTCTCGTGATGTGTTCAACCGACTTTTATGTGTCGTGCTGCCAGCACTTTTCCGCAAATATAACTTCTATTCCCTTGCCAAGCATACCTATCTTCAGCCGACTAATCCATGGAGCGTTCCCGTTCCCGACGATTACTACGATAACATTTCGTTGGTGATGATAGCGAAGGATACCCGAACGGCATATGTGTCACTGCGTCATCTGTTGTCCGTCAATGACTTCATCGCTTTATACAGCACCGCCGATTTGGATTACTTATCCCAAATCTACAGCCCCTCCATCCCAATGTATTACATCATCGCCACTCCTTCCGACATTTTCAAAAACATTGGTGACCGCATTCCTGCGGAGGAACGAGACCGAAAGAGCCTCCTTCTTTACCCACCCATTGACCACCATCTCTATCAACTCTCCTTCCTTTACTACCCACTCGGCGTTGTAACGCCCAATCAGATTACCGACGATTACGAACATCCGTTGATGCAGAAGTATGGGGAGTGGGTGATGTATGAGATGTTATGGCGGCTTGCCGTTCAGTTGAAGGAGTTTGACACTGCGACGGCAATCAAAAACCTTGCTGACGAAAAGTTCATTGAAGCACGGTTGGCGGAAGCAAGAGAAGCCAATACACCCCCTCTGACGCTACACTTGCAACGATATGCGCAACGAATTAGAATTACGGAAGGACCGAGAGCAGAAGAAGTCGGAAGGATTGTGATAAAGGTGGGTGATGTGTGATGCCGCCAGTGATGGCAACTCGTCCCACAGACCTACAACGATGGGATTTTTTGTTGCCGAGGGGCGGTTGGGTGGACACGCACATCCCGTTGGGCGACCCGCCAGGGGTGACCATGCTTTACAACCTTCGGGTGAGCCGTGACGGCTTGGAAACTGTCCCTGGTTGGCTCCAAACTCATGTTCATAGTTTTGCCTCCAGTCCTGGGGAACTCAAAGGTATTCGTTCCGTTTCTTTGCCGTCGGGGCTAACCCTGACCTTCGTGTTTTATAGCACAGGCATCTTTATGCTTAATCCCGACACGAATTCGTTAGTGGATGTGACGCCCACCCAGTCTCCCATGCCCGCCATCACCGACCATGCCCCTGATGTCGTTTACTTAAACGGGAAACTTTACACGGTGTTATCGGATGGCGTTTACGAGTTAGACCCCTCGGCGGCATCCCCGAGTTTTGAACGGATTGCGGGTTCACCAGGCGGTAAGGCGATAGGTGTTTTAGGGTTCAGATTGTTAGTGGGGAACATTGTTGGTGGGGCGGGTTGGGATGAAGTGTCTTACCGAATTGCGTGGTCGGGGATGAATGCGCCCCGCACTTGGGATATTGCCCAAACGATAGATGTGCCCAACTATGACCCAATTCTCCGTTTTCTTCCTTTTGGTGATGTCTTTTTGGTTGTTACGCCCCATCGTTTTTATACCCTGAGTTGGACTGGGAGTGCCGTAACGCCGTTTGCTATCACTTTTGCTGCCCACATCCCTTCTGCCATTACCAATCCGTTGCAAATCCAGTCCGTCTTCCTTCACGATGTGAAGATGGTTGTGTATGCGTTACACGACGGCATTTATACTTTCTCGGGACAGGAGAGCATTCTTCTGAATGCCAATATTTTCAACGCTTATCGGGAGATGGTGTCGCAACATGGAGTGCCACTGATGGGTTACGACCCCGAGAGTGCGGAGGTTTGGGCTTATTGGCTGAATGCCAACAGAGCCTTTGTGTATCAAATTCTTTTCCGAAGTTGGTATAGCCGTGATTATCCCCCTGGTGCATATCTTGGGTTGTTCAACACTTCGGCAAACCCTCAAGCACGGGTGATATTTGTGCGCATGATGTCTCCGACGCAGTTAGAATTTTTGAGGCTGCGCAGTTCTACGGATGTTGACCAACGCCGAGGTGCTGACCCGTTTACCGCTCAGGTCATTACGCCTGTTGTGGAGGTGGGGGCTGTGGGTGGGTTGAAGACCACGCATAGTGCGATAAATTGGTGGACGATTTTCGGGCAAAGGACAGAAGTGAGTGGCAATATTAGAATGTATGCCGTCGTGAGCAACAGTTTACCGATATTGACCACAGAGCAAGATTGGGAGGAAGTGGGGATTTTGGCGTTGAGTGGTGAACAGGAGGAGCGAGGGTTCAATCGGACAGGTCGCTATATGCGGTTCAGGTTTGACTTTGACGGGCTAACGACACGGATGGTCTGGCACGGGTTCTCGGTCTTCTGGCGATAAAATATCGGTGAAGAGGTGAATGTTCTATGTTGATAGGGCACGGGATAATGCGGCATGTCGGGAAAGCCCTGCGGAAAGCAGGGAAAGCGGCTCAGCAAGCGAAATTAGAAGGAACGGTAGGAGAAGCCTTGCGTCGGTTAGCGAAGAGGCAAAATGCAGCGAAGGCTGAGAAGGTGCGGCGACGAAAGAGGAAAATCGTCAGCGCATTAACACATGGCTTAAGATGGTGATGCTGATGGCAGTGCGACGACCTCGGGTGCGCCAGCGAGGCACAACTTTGGACATGAGCCCCGTTCAGAGGGCTCTAAAGAAGTTGACTTCGGAGGGCAAGCAACGCAGTCGGATGGGGAAGAAGACAACAGGCAGAAAAAGTCCCCGCCGACGGATTGTGTCGCCTTCTCGGAAGCGCCTTCGTGCTTTGCGTCTTCCCACTTACTAAAAGAGAGGGTCTTACTTGTCTAACAGAGTTCGGTCTTGGCAGATAACTGAACTATTGCGACAGTTGAGGGAAGCGGAAGCCTACGGTGGGGAGGTTTAAGAAAGGCGGGAGGGAACCAAGAGATGGGGAAAGCCCGTATTGGCACGATATATCGTTATCGCACAGGGAAATATGTCCGAGAGAAGTTAGGGGATAAACCAAGGGATACGATAGGGTATCGGGTCGTGCCTGTGCCTGGCAAACCTGGTCGGAAGGTGTTGGTGGCTATTCGGCGCAAGAAAGGTCCCCGAGGGGGACGCACCAAAGCCATTGCCTTATTGCGCCATATCCGCACAGCCAAAGGGCGTCAATTGGCACGGCGTGCTAAAATTAAACGGGCACAACGACGACGAAGGAGATGATACACATGCGTTGTTGGGGCATGATTGTCGGGCTGTTCGCCTTTGTGGCTTTTCTCGCAGGGGTCACTCAACTGCCTTCAGAGGAGGAAATCACCGAACGGGTCTTACGCCCATCGGTTCAGGTGGCTTATTTTGAGGGGATAGGCGGGGCGACAGCGGAATGGCAAGTGGCAGGGTCAGGAGTGGTTTTTAAGACAACTGACAAGAAGACTTACATCCTCACCGCTGCCCATGTCATAGAACGAGCAAAACGGGTGCGTTATGAAACGGATAAAGAGGGGAAAGAACGCAGGGTGGAGGAGTTTGAGGATGTGATGGCGATTATTGAGCGGGTGCGGGATGGCATTGTCACGGGCGAATTACGGGTGCGCTGTCGGGTGTTGAAGTCGTCTAAGTTGGAGGAACAGGGTGGGGATGATGTGGCAGTTTTGGAGCCCTACGAAGGCGATTTGTTCGTCTCAGGCGCAAGACCACTCCCTAAAGGGAAAAATGTTTACGCTGGACAACCCGTGTATCATTGCGGGAGTTTGTGGGGAGAATTAGTGAACTCCGTGACCTTTGGGGTCATCTCCTCGGTCGCACGGATGTATCGCAATAAACCCTTCCTCCAATTGTCCACGACGGCGTTACCAGGTTCCAGCGGTGGGGGCATCTTTGTCGTGGACGAGGGGAAGTGCTACTATGCGGGGATGTTAACCCGAGGAGTGGGAGAAACGGTCAATCTCGCCGTCCCGTTGTCTCGTATTCGGCAGGTCTTAACGCAATGGGGATTGGAGGAGATATTAGACAAAGCACAATAGAGTTGGGTGTTTATGCGCCAACCTTTTAGCATTACCGAGATGACCCGAGGCGTTTCGGTGCGGGTTGTGCCCCATCAGACGATACGAGTGGCAGTCATCAATGACCTGCATGTGCCTTTCCATGACCCACAAGCCATTGCCTTGTGTCTCCAAGTCCTTCAAACGGTCACCCCTGATTTGGTGATTATTAACGGGGACTTCATAGATTTCTTTGCGATTTCCCGATTTGACCGCAGCCCACAGCGTAAACTGATGGTAGGGGAGGAAATCAAAGAGGCACGGAAGGTGTTACAACGCCTGACGACCCAATGTCAACCCCGCAAATGGATTTTCCTCATGGGGAACCACGAAGACCGATTGCGCCACTATTTATGGACGAAAGCCCCTGAACTGTCTTCGTTAGAGGAATTACAGGTAGCGAATTTATTAGGGTTATCGGACAATTGGGTAGTGTTGGACTATACCGATGTGCCTCAACCTGTCGGGTGTGATGTCGTTCCGACCGTCCATTTCCCTGAAATGTTTGTCACGCATGGGGATAAAATCCGATTGTCGGGGAATACTGTCAACTTGGCTCGGTCTATCTTTTTGAAGGTCTTGCGCAATTGTCTGGTGGGGCATTGGCATCGGGCAGATGTCTATGTCCAAATGGACTATCATGGGAAGTCCCGAGGGAGTTGGGTCGTGCCCTGTCTCTGCTATCAACGCCCCCACTGGGATAGCGGGCGCATCTGGGGGCAGGGATTGGCAGTGATAGAAATGAACCAACGGGGCTTCTTTAAAGTGGACATCGTGTCGTTCATCCGTGAAAACGGACACATCCTTGCCTTCTGGAACGGCAAGGAGTTTGGTGTTAAAATAGAAGGGAGGCGAAACAAATGAAAATCTACCTGCCCAAACTACCGAGCGAGCGGGATTTGGAGTTGATGATAGAGTGGTTGGAAATTTTGGGTCCTGCTATTGCATTGACAGTGCCCAAGCGGGCATATCTGGTCTATGAAGCCTTGCAACAGATTATTGCCTTTCTGCGGCGGTTGCGTCATAATGAGACATGGCGCCGTGAAGGCGTGATTGAACTATAGCCGAGGAGGTGTCTCTGATGGAGCAAACTCGGGACGATTGGTTGTGGGATGCTGGGATGGATACCGAGTATGAACCCGCAGAACAAACAGGAGGGCGACAGAAAGAAGAGAAGCCTGACCTGATGAAGGAACTGGAAGCAATAAAACAGCAACTCCAGATGTGGCAAACTTACATGTGGCAGCAGTATTGGACGAACATGGTCAATGAGGCGATTAGCCAAGTCCTGCGCCAGAAACCCTATCTTCAGGCATGGGTGGACGAACTGAAGGGGGGATTGGCGCAGGATGTGGCAACTTGGTGGCAGCAAAAACAATCGGAAGGACAGAACATCAACTGGGACGATGTGTCAAAATTCCTAAAGGATGCCTTGCAGAAGCGGGCGGAAGGGATTGAGGCGAAACTGGCTCAAATAGGCTTCAATCCTGCTACTGCGACGGCACCCGTGACCCTCCCAGGGAGCGGGGCTGTGCCACCAAGTTCAGAACGGAGGGCGCCAACCGAGGAAGCACCAGGGTATGGGATGCCCTTAGGGAACGATATGGAGTTGCGCATTGTCCCCCCTGGTTACTTGGAGGAACTTACTCGGAAACAACGGGAGGAGTATATTCGGGATATTCTGGCGCTGCAACAAAAGAGGCGTCAGGGAGGTATATTACCGAGAGCAGCAGCCTCAACACAGAAAACAGAGTAGTCTGATGAGGTGAGCGAACGATGCCAGGGCAACGATGGGTGTTGTATCAGCCAGCAGGGGCAGGGTATTTAACTTTTCCGACCCTTAGCGACGAACTGCGTCGGGCAACCTATCCTTTGTATGAGTTCCGCCAGTTCGTCCGCCCTGACCCCAGCCCTTCCCGCAAAGGCGAAGTTCACTACTTTAACCGTGTCGGACGAGTAACAACCTTAGTAGAACCCATCGGCGAACAGGAGAACTTCCGTCCCTTACCTGCGCCTTCGGTGGCACGAGGGCAATTGATTGTGGAAGACTATGGGGCATATTTTGAGTGGACGGAGCGGTTGGAACGGTTCGCCGAATGGGATGTGCAGCAAATTCTTATTGAAACCCTGAAACTCAACATGCAACATAACTTGGATGTGCTCGTGGCGAGGACACTCAAATCCACACCAATTAAAGCCGTTCCCATCTCCGCATCCGCCGTCACCATTGCCACAGCGCCTCCCTATCCCCAAGCAGGCGCCCCTGGGTTGACGAACGCCCATGTCAAGGATGTCATTGACTTTATGCGGTTGACCCTTCAGGTGCCTCCGTATGATGGTTCTAACTATGTCTGCATTGCGCATGGGGCGGCTATCCGTGTGCTCCACGACCAGATTTCTGACCAGTTCCTGAAATACACCTCGCCCGACATCTTCTATACTTCGGAAGTCGCTCAGTGGTATGGGTGTCGGTTTGTTCAGACGAACAACTCCGATGCCTTGTCGCCTGCTGCGGGCACAGGTCCGACGAAGACGGCAGAGGCGATTTTCCTCGCCTTTGACCCTATCATTGAAGCCATCTCTGTCCCCGAGGAAATCCGTCTGGAGGTCGTGCCTGGCACCTTCGGACGGATTAAACGGGTCGCATGGTTCTTCTCAGGTGGTTGGGCATTGACTTGGGATACGCCCAACCCTGGTGAGTGCCGTGTTGTTCACTTCACTTCGGGTTAATGACATTGTAGTGGCGTAAAAGGGGTGAGAAAACGATGTTGGGTCCAACTTATGAGGCACTGGCATTGTTGCACCGTCAAGGAGTGTCGCTCAGCACGGCAGGAGTGGTGGATAGTGTCCCACCCGTGCCCTCGGGGTTATTCCCTGGCTATGAAACGATGGGGGTCACTGTTATTGGGGTCGGCGTGAGTAACCCGTCAGCAGCAGTGCCGTCAGGGTTAGTCATTCGGTTGGAGAGCGTGGATGCGTCGGGCACTGTGACCGCTTCTCAGGATGTTACTTTTGGTGCTATTGCTGCGGGAAACTTTGCGACGGTCACCATCGCCCCCTTCTATGTCGCTATCGGCAACATGTTGCGGGTGCGGGTGCAAACGGCGGTGGGTGCGGGGTTGACGGGCGACTTGACGGTCTTTCTGAAGTGGCACGGCAAGCCAGTGCCTGAGCAGCGGCAAGTGATTGGGGTTGCCAATGTCTGATGCTGACGGAAGGGAGTGAGGTATATGCCGTTGCAGAGGGATAAACCTTATCGGCTATATCTCGCTCCCTTCCACCCTCCTATCTACGAACAAGCAGGTCATTTCTTTTATCCCGACGGTTGCGAAGTGCCAACGGAAGTAGCGAAGCGACTATTGGACTATGTTGACGAACTGTGTGCCCAGTGGGGAATTCCCGTGAACGAGCACAAAAAGCGGTGGTTGCCGAGGACGGCACGAGAACATGACGAACTCAGGCGGCATTACTGGAAGCGGTAAGGTGGTGCTTGATGGCGAAAAGGCGCCGAAGGACAGCGAAAAAGGGCTCTGATAGGAAGTGGATACAAAAGGCTATCAAACGCCCTGGTGCCTTCACGGAAAAAGCCCGAAGACGAGGGATGACGGTGGCGGAGTTTGCCGAACAGGTCATCCGCAATCCCGAACGCTATGATACCCGCACTGTCCGTCAAGCCCACTTGGCACGGACATTGCGACGGCTGGCACAACGCCGTAAACGCCGCTAAAGGAGGTGTTGTGAAATGGCGTTGCCTTGGATAACCACCTTTGTGGACAATGTGATTGTGGAGGTGCATAAAACTGAGGATGGGATTGTTGTGGTGCGAGGGGGGAGTATTTTGCCGCCAAAGGAACGGGATGAAGTGCTTCAAAAGGCGGGGTTGTATGACTTCGTGATGAAGGTGCAAATGGAACTGGCACAAAAGTCCGTAGAACGGGCGTTGACCGAAGAACCAGCGCCCTCGGAAGTTCGGCGAGGGCGTCCCCGTAAGCCTGAACTGACAGTGCATGTCGTGACGGAAACGGAGATTTGAGGTGACCTCAGATGGCTTCTCCTTGGGTAGCCGCAGGTTTGGGATTTGCAGTGGGGAGTTTATTCGGCAGAAAAAAGAAAAGAAAGCGACCCGAGGTTATCCAACCTCAACTCCAAATTCCCTATCTCAGTGAGCAGCAGATTTTAAGTCATCCGATGTTATCTCAGTTGTATCAACAGTGGAAACAGTTGGCACAAACGGTGTCCACAACCCCTCCCCCTACATTGCCTTCAGGGGTGATAGAAAATCTGTCCCATCTTGCTCAGTCACAACCCGATATCACCCACACTATCGCCACAGTGGGAGAAATGATGCGCCCTCTTTTTGAGCAAGAATTGCAGCGACAGTTGGAAATGACCCACGAACAATTGGCTCGTTCTTTGGGGACATCATCAGGCGGGGCGATTGCGGAAATGTTACGGAGACAAATAGCGGAAGCAGAGCGAGGTTGGATGGCGCAATTGGGGCAAATGGGGATGCAGGAGTTGCAAGCACAACGAGGCTTGATGCAATGGGCGACCGAGGCGTTACCCCGCATGATGACTTTCCAAGCCCAATTGCCCTTCCTGTCTTACACTCTGTTATCCCAAGCCACAGCACCGTTTCTGGGCACTTTCACTCAAGGGCAAGTCGTTCCAAGAGCGCCAACATTGATGGAGCAACTGTTACCTGTTCTGTTACTTGGGGGTATTTTCAGTTAGAAGCGAGGGGATAGGAAATGCCTTTGCGGACACCTGAATTTTATACTCAGTTGGGAGTGGCTTTGCTACAACCCCAACAGTGGCAGATGTATTATGAGCCTGACCCGTTTGCGTTCATCGTGCAGAATTTGATGGCAGCCATGATGTTACGAAAAGGAATGCGACAACAGTCCTTGCGGGATATGATGGAGTGGATGACCCGAATGGGACCTGAGCAGGCGATGCAGTGGTTGAAGTTCCAACCCTTCCGTGACCTGTTCAAGAAACAAACGGGATTGAAGGAGAAGGATTTACAACAGATGGAAGCGACGATAGAAGAGATGTTGGCGCCTGAGCGGGAATTAATGACAATCCCATTTCCCACGACATCTGAACCCGCACCACCTCCTGCACCAACTCTTGCACCAATCCCTGCACCAATTTCTGCACCGTTGCCCGAATATCCACCTCATCTCCCGATGCCGATGCCTGTCGTTCCTGTGCCGACCAGTGGGTTCGTTCCGCCGAAAGGCAGTGAATGGATGCCGTTCCTGCGTCTTGTATTCCCTGGGGTGCAGTTCCCTTGGGTGCTCTATTGAGGTGAGGTAAATGGCACAGTGGATTTTCACCCCTGAACAACACCGATATTTGGAAGAGTTATTACGGGGACGGCGGGTCATCTCGCCTGCTTTACCGTTGCCCCCCGCCCCTGCCTCTCCATCTCCGAGTAGAGAACATTTACCTTCTGAAGCCCGCTGGTTTCTGGAAAGGGCGGCGCCTCAGTTGTTCCGTCCAAGTTCAAGTCCAAGTTCAACACCCACATCCACTTCGTCTAAGTCATCTTCACAACGAACCACAACGAGGCAGACGCAAGAGCGACCAACGGTTCGTTCTGCTACTCGTCCTACAACTTCAGCATCTCGTTCTGTTACTCGCTCAAAAATTCGTTCTACAACTTCAACAACTCGCAAACCCCAAATTGCTCGCCCAACTCCTGTTCCAGCCCCTTCTTCTCCGTCTGTTGCGCCACCTGTCATAGTCATACCTTCTTCTTCTCCGCCTGTTGCTGTTCCCGTCACTGCTCCCTTGCCGTTTCCATCCTCTCCAGAGGTCATCATGACTGAACCGCAACTTGCGGAATTGCCGATGCAATTTCGTCCCGTGCATCGGGAACGACCCCAAGTCGCTCTCCCCTCCGTGCCTGAACTTCCGCCCGATGAGCCACCTCCACCCAGCCCTGAGGAGCAAAAACTACGGGAGTTTTTGTCTGACCCTCAGAATTGGCGGAAGTTGTTGACTTATGCGGAGATGTTTCCTCAACGATATGAGCGGTTGATGGCAATGATTGCTCGGTTTTATCCGAGGGCGTTTCCTGAAGGAGATATTCTGTTTCAGCGAGAGTGGTATGCCAACCGTCAACGACGCATCAACGAGCAACTGATGATGTATCAAATCCAATACCAGCGAGCATGGGATAGGTATCAGGCGGAAATCAATGAATTGCAAGAGAAATGGGAGACTTTCACACAATCCATTAATAATGCGGTGACGCCTCAAGATGTTATCGGGGTGTTGTATGAGGCAGCGGGGGCAGGGTTGCCACCAGACAAATATCAGTTGTTGATGAGAATGGGGAAGGCAAAGTTGTTAGCCATCCTGAGCCAGTTGCCCACCCCAGAAATGCAGAAAACTTTAGACATCCTGGGACGCCGAGGGTTCTTCAGTCCTCAGGAGTTAGAGACTTTTCAGGGGTATTTACGAGGGGAACACTGGGCACGACGGTCACTTGCCTCTGTAGCGCAGATGGATGTTGCCCGATTGCGGTCAGCAATAGAACGGGCAAGTAATTTGCGGGTCAATGTGGCTCCGTTAGAAACGCAGTTGAAGCAGTTGGAGCAACTCACGACCATGATGGAAGATATGCCGACTAATCCAGAACTGCTGAATGTGATTTCTCGCCAGACAACGCAGATAACGACGGAATTGGAGCGCTTAGTCCGAGAGGCGTTACGACCGATAGAGACCTCGTTGCAACGGTTAGCCAGTTTCATCTATGCCCAGTTCGGGAACCGTGACCAGTTACGGTCATGGTTCCGAGATGCTATGCGCACCCTCCCGCAGGTGTTGGGGCGCTTTTCTCCCCAACTGACCCAATCCCTGTTACAAAGCATGGGGGATATAGAGAAAGCCAATGACAAAGCCATTGCGGATGGCTTACTGATGTTGGCGGATGCGCTGACCGAGACGATAGAGCGGTTGAAGACCGATTTTGGCGACTTCCCGCAAGTGGCAGCGCTCGTCAGTATGGTAGAACCGCTGGTGGGAGAGTTGCGTCGCAAAGCCCAAGACCTTCACACGCTTGCTCAGACCTTAGAAAAAATTTATGACCAAGTGGCGGAAGCGTTAGCGAAGGACCCCCTGAGGGGGATGTCGGAGGCGCAATGGCAGCGGTTGGTGATGCAGCAACGAAACTTGCAATTGCGAGAGCGGGGGTTGCGGTTGCAAGCGGAGCGCAATGAGATAGCAAAGGCACGGCTGTGGTTGGAAGCGGAGCGCAATGAGATAGCGAAAGCACGGTTGCGGTTGGCAGAGCAGATGTTGGATTGGCGACAACAACAAGCGAATATCGGTCGGCTATTACAAACTTTGGGGCTCATGTTACGGCTTCATACACAACAGGGTGACTACAACAACGCCCTCCGCATTGCAGGCACTTTGGCGAATATCTTGAGCGACCTCGGCAACTTGGATAAATTGGAAAACTTGGGGCTCTTATCCCCTGAATTAGCAGGGGCAGTGAAAGTTCTACGACAGGTTTCGGAAATTCAACTGAACGCTCTGCTCAGTGAACTTCAAAATGCCCAACAGAAATCGCAGAAAGGGACAAAGGTGTCGCCTGACCCTATTGTGCAACGAGTGGACGAGTTGCTAAATACCCTATTGCTCTCCTTGGGGTTACCGCCTCTGCTGACACCTGAGGGACAACCGACTTCAACTCCTTCAACTACTTCACCAAGGCAAGAGCAAGTGCCGAAGCAGGGGAGACAATTACCCATCCCAGTTGGGAAACCTGTTGCTCCCCGACCAAGCCCCTCTTCGCCCCCTGCTCGTCCTTCTTATCGGGATGTGCTTGGGGGAGGGCTATTTACACCCTAAGCGAAGTGTGTTATTCTTTTCTCTGCATTCATCGTCTTAAGGGGATAATGTGGACAACAGGCATCGTCTGAAGAGGATAATGTGGACAACAGGCTTAGGAGGGAGCCAACAAGAGTGAGCGGGTGTTGTTGGGATGGCACGACAAACGGCAGGTCAGAAGGAAGTCATTATTCAGCGCATTATCACGGAAGCCTTACGACGAGGTTATAGCGTCCCTGAAATCTTTGCTTTGCTGACAATTGCCAACATAGAGAGTGGCTTTAACCCCAAGGTCATTGGGGATGGGGGAAAGTCGTTTGGTCTTTTTCAGGTCAATGAGGCGAGGTTCCCTCGTTATGGGGTCACGCCTCAGACGGCTCGTCAACTCTTAGATGTCAACTATCAACTTCCCCGTGTCTTTGACGATTTTGAACAACTCCGTCAACGCCTTCGGAAAACAACCCCCGATATTTTCCAAGACCTACCGACTGAGATTTCCCCTGCCGAATTAGAAGAGCGTCTTGCCAAAGCCTTCGTCCTTTACGGGACCTATTGGAACCGCCCTGCTCTCTTAGACGAAGTGTTGCGAGACCCTCGGGCGTTTGCGAAGGTATATCCCAAAGTCCCTCGGCAAGTCATGCGTCAAAAGATGAAGGAAGCCTATCAGTATTTGATGCGGTTCTTGCCCCATGCTGCCCGAGGGTTACAGGCACAAATCGCAGGACAAATGGCGGAGGCGTTGGGGTTAATTCTACGAGAAAAAACCCAAGTGCCCGCTCGTCCGTTACCCTACACTCAAGTTCGTCCTGCTACGCCCGTTCCGCCTGAAACCCAAACGCCCGTGATAGCCGAACTGGCGCAGTTAGCCCCTCATTTGCCCACCCTCTATGCACTGGGGAAAACTTTTCTGAACATCGTCCGCCCCTATGAGGAACGCAAGGAGAAGCCACCTATCCAGTATGCTTTCAAAACCTTACCCAATTACAAATATGCGGATGAAGACGAAAAGATTATCGGGCACCTCTTGCAGCAATTTGTGCCAGGGTTTGAGACTGTTTGGAAACGGATGCGTCCCGACGAACGGGTTAGCACCATTTCGTTGCTGAAGAGCACCCTGCGGACGGTTGCACCCCTCCACAATCGGCTGGCTGCCGAACAAGACCCGCAACGGCGTCGGGAACTTCAGGCGCAGATAGACCGCCAGATGCGGGTGATGCTGGTTCGGTTGCACCAAGCCGTCCCCACCTTGCGAGCCCTGCGTCCGCCGTCGTGGCGGTTAGCGGGGGAAATCATGAAGGAGTTCGGGGTCGGGGCTATCCGAGATGTCTTGGCAACCCTCTTGATGATACCTGCCTCTGTGGACTTCCGTCGCCAATACCCCATCCAAGACCCCCAAACAGGCACTGTTACTTATGTCTCTTTCCCTGAATTTGTGCGCCATCGCATTCAAGAACGGGTGCGCTCCTTGCCGTTAGACAAAAGAGAGGCAGCAATACTGGAAAAGTTGGCAATGGATGTTCTACCTACCAAACCGACCGCCCCGTTGTGGTTGATTTATGACACTTTGAAGGGAGCATTGGCGGATTTAGTGGGAGGGATTGCTTGGGTGGGAGCCTCCTTGGGTGATTGGGTGATGGGGGTCTTGGGGCGGCGCACCCGAGCAGGGAAGATGGTGGAGCAACTCTTTAACCGATGGGGGCGGTTGGTGGGCTATTATGCGACGGAGTTAGCCAGAGACCCTGAGTTCCGTCGTCGCCATGCGGGTTATGCCTTCAATTTCCTTCTGACCGTCAACCCTGATGCCATCAATCGGCGCACAATGCAACCGACGGAGTATGGTTGGTATCAATATGCTCAACACTTTGTTGTGAATATGCTGCAAGACATTGCTGCATATGCGTTGGGTGACCAAATTCCTCAGTGGCTGCACGAAAGCCTCATCCATCGCTCGCCTATCTTAGGATTTCTCACTACTTTGTTTGTTCCTGGCGGAGTGTTGAAGTTAGCGGATAAAGCGATTAAATGGTTGACACGAGTGGGGCGATTGTCTGAGCAAGCCGCTCAGGCATGGCATTGGGCAGTGCGAGGGGCTGCCTTTACCCTTTTCGGGATGCCCGAGGAAGCCTTGCGTCCTGTCATTGTCTCTCGTCTGGGGTCTAAGATAGCCGAAACCGCTTTGCGGGGCGTGACTGCCGAACAAGCCACGATTTGGGAGCAGGCTGCCCGACTGGTGGGGCGTCCAAGCAAACCTTTGGTGACTTTGCTTAAGAGCGGTGTGAAAGAGGGGCTGCCTTGGGAGGAGGTCGCCAAAGTCTATCAGCGGTCATTCCAGACAGTGGAAACGATATTTGATGCGCTGACAGGGACGACAATGGGGTTGATTTACATGTCACCGACCTTTGGGGATGAACGGGATTATGTGGCAGGGATGTTGGCGGGGCTGGGGATGAGTATGGGGTTAAAGTTGCCGTCGTTGTTGGTGGGGAAGGCATGGAACCGTATTGCAGAGAAGGCAGGTTTGCCGATTTCGGAGTATAAAGTGCCTCCCGAGGTCGGGTTACGGGTTTGGGAGCGGTTGCGGGAGTTTATTCGGGATGTGATGGGGATAGAGAGTGTGATTGCCCCGACGATGAAACGCCCACAAGCGGAGGCGGAATTAAAACGGTTTGGTCAGGCGGTTCGGAAGTTGTTCGGGGACGAGTTGGCGGTCACGATTTTGAATGAGTTATGGGAAGAGTATTTAGGGCGTCGTTATCCGCCGATAACACCCGAGGTAGCCGAACGCTTGCGGAAGTTGCGCCCCACTCTCATCCAAGAAGCCACTCAGTGGGTCTATCAAAACTTACCTGACGAGTTCCGAGCGAAGATAGAGGCAGGGCAACCCTTCCAGCCCACCGAATTACGAGATTTGCAAAACCAAGTGTTCCAATTGACGGTGCAATATTTCACGCAGGAAAAGAAATTCAATCGCCCTCCTTCTGAGAAGTTAGCCGCCGAGGTATGGGTGCAGTTGCTGTTAGACAAAAATATCCAATTTGTCCCTCGTTTCCCCAAGGTGCCTCCCAAGGATATTCGGGCGGCAGCGTTCCAAAGTCTCGTGCAGGAGATACCTGCTGTTGAAAAGGCAGTAGGGCGACCTAATATTCATGACTTGAATGATTTGACGGCATGGACGCTTATCCGATTGCCTTCGGAGTTAGTTGAAAAATTGCAGGAACCTGTTCCTGTTTTAGATGCTGAAACGGCAACCGCATTACGGCGTGCCATTGTTACTCTCACCGAGCCTTATTTCCGACGATTATCCGAACAACAACAAACCGTTTTGCGGTCACAGATTTATCAGCGCTTGTTGGAATGGCATAACAAATTACCTCCCGAAACGCCAACGGGGATTGTGCCCTATCGTCCTGTTGCTATCACCACCCCCTTCCCGACGGCTATCGTCCCCTTCCGTCGGCGACGAGGGTTTGAAGAACCTGTGGAGATTACCCCTTATACTCCCCCACCACCAGGACGACCTGTTAATCTCACTTTGGACGATGTGGAGCGGTTAAGCCAGGTCATCCTCACGCACATCGCCCATGACCCGAAAGCCGCTCAGGATGTCAGAGGCATAGTGAGGGCGGCTCGGAAAATTTACGGAGAGGCTTCCGAGGGCGTCGCAAAGGTGTTAGAGGCGACGACTTTGATGCAGGCAGCGAAAACCGCTGCCCGCAAAGCCGAGTTTTTGCTCTACCATTTGCAAAAGTATGGGTTGCTCCCTGCTGACCGAGCCAAAGAATGGCGCACTCAGGTATTACAACTGTATCGGGAGTATGACCGCCGATTTCGGCAAGACCCGCATGTTGTGCGGGTGCGGGAGAATGCGATTGAGTTTCTGAACCGTTTGGTAGATGTCATGAATGAGGTGGTGCGGGACGCTCGGTTGGACGACGAGGTGCGACGGGCAATTCAGGAGATGCAGCAGGAACCGTCCGTTACGGTGCGCACGGTCGTCCCGCAGGAACCTATCCCTGGGGAGCGGGTGGTTACGGCAACCTTCCCAGACCCACGCTCTCAAACCCTTCTGATGATATTGTCAGGGACAAGGACAGTGCAGAGAGCGATAGAACCTGAAATGGATTGGGTGACCCGTCAAGCCATCCCTCACATCAAAGTCATTCAATCTTTCAGTCGGGAGAAAAGTCTGGGATACATAGAAGCGTTAAGAGGTAGTCAACAACATGCCTTCGTTTACCGTGTCACTGACCCCGAGATGCAACGAGAGAGTTGGGTCATTGTTGGCGTGCCCGCTCAGAATATGACCGAGGAAGGGGCTCGTCAAATTGCCGATGCCCTCATCACGCTGTTAGGTGGCACAGGACACACCGAACAACGCCCATCCTTTAGTGACCTTGTGCGGACTTTTGAACCGCTGCATCCCTTGTTGACACTTTTGTCGGCTTGGTGGACAGACAAGGAAAAGTATCGGCGGATGGTGATGGAGGATGCGGAAACCCGACAATGGTTGATGCGGGAAATGAATTTAGAGAAAATACTACGAACGCCAGACGATTGGGAATTATTCTGGATGCGGACGACAAAGGAACTCCACGATGACCAACTGGCTTGGGATAGGTTGGCAGCCCTCGCCTCAGAAAATGACCAAGTTCGTCTCCGCCGAACGCAAGTGTTCGCCCAATCCGTCTTCCGAGACATTGACTTACCTGTCGGATTGGCTTATTGGATAGTCTCGGATATTGGTCTTGCTTCAATGACGGCGTTTGTTCCTGAACTGAATTACAAGTTCGTGACTTTAAATCGTCGGTTAGCAACCATACGGTCTTTGCTTACTCAGGGGCTAATAGAAGAGTTCAATGCCCATCTCAGCACTTGGTTTTCCGCTCCAGGACACAACTGGACAGTGCAAATTCGTTCCGATTTACCAACCCCCTTCGTTTTCACCCTTTCAGAACACTCCAATTCCTTGTCTATGACCCCCGCTGTGTATGAGGACTTCATGAGGTTCTATTTAGAGCGATACAAACACGACATAGCAGCAGGCATTTCTTTGCCGTTGCATCCCCTTGCCTATTTCTTAGAATTCCTCAAAACTCGCCCCGACTTACAACAACACATTTCTTCAGAGGCTTTTCAAAAACTAACTGAACAGTTACAGCGACAGTTCACAAAACGAGAATTTCGGACGGAGTTGGAAATTGTTACGCAATCTACTGCTGACCTCTTGTCTTCCGAGATACAACAGAACATGATGCGGTATGTAGAAGAAAACTATCCTCACCGTCCAGAACTTCAGGCATTTCTCCGTTCTATCTTGAATTCGTCGGTGGCAATCGTGCGGAGCGATGAATTGTGGGGGACAGGTAAGACATGGGGGTTGTTCATGGTGGATACACCCCATGTTGTGTATGTGTATGATGTGCAACCTGTGGAGCGCAGTGTGATTTTGCACGAACAAATGCACCAGTTTTTGCAACGATTGTCGGGGGAAACTGATTATTACCGTCGTGAACATTTGTTCCGCCAATTTACGACAAACCCTGATGAATTCTACGACCTTATTCCTATTCTCTTAGACCCCAAGCGAATTCTCCATTATCTCGCAGGTCCTGTTGAAGGTCTATTCCTACTTGTCACAAGAGTGCCTCATCCATATATCCGAGGTTCAGACGATTTTAGACTACTTCCCTTCTTGCAGTATGCCATTTTGAGTTCTTTGAATATCGCCCGAAATGTTCTTCATGCAACCAGGTCAGCGTCCCAGAAAGGCGAACGCTTCCGTCAACAGGGCATGGCAGCACTGGAGCCATGGGAGAAGGATGCTCTACGGTTTGCAAACTACTGGGCACAGGCGCTGATAGAGAGACAAGGTGCCCGCAATGTTCAGTTCGTGCCGACCCAGATATTTGTGCCTTTGGCGGTGCGGTTGCTTCGTTTCCATGATGCGGTCATGGAAGTGGCTCGGTTGCTTTCGGACATTGGGTTACAAGATGCTGCCACCCAACTGCAACGCCTCTATTCTGAACTTCCTCTCCGACTATCTCATCAAATTGTGGCGGGCGTTCGTATTCGTTCTGATGAACCCTTCTCCATCAGTAGTTTGCTGTATCGGTTGGGGGATGAGTATCTTGTTTGGGGCTATCGTCAGGAGATGGCGGGGATTGCACAGATATTGCAGTTTGTGGAGGGGTTGAGAGAGCAATTAGAACGACATGGGTTAAGGAACTATGTGCGTGAGATACAGGAAGCCGCTCAGTTAGCAATACGGCGTTTGAACGAGTTTCCCAATAAGTTCATCAATTGGTTGATAGACCGCACAGTGGAGGCAATTGAAGCCCCTGAAAATGTCGTGGAGTTGGCGACGAAAGTCGGTCAACAACCCGACCGATTGAGTGACCCTGCATTTGTTCGTGAATTGAAACAGTGGGCGCCTGAGGAACTGTTACGCCCTCCCACGATATTGAACAAAGAAGCGTTTCCGTTAAACAATTTGATAGAAGAAATGCTGGCAACTACAATGAGTTTCATTGGGAGAATGGCAGATTACCCCAGTCACAGAGGCTATTATGGGTTAGTTGCTTGGGCTTTGGTAAATGAGGTTATCCCGATATTATTGGATATGGCAAAAGACTTGAATGCCCTTCTTGTCAACAACCCTGAATTATACTTACCGCTTCGTCTTCGGGAGGAAGTAGGTCAATACTTAGCCCGATTACAGCGAATATATGAGGTGTTGGATGCGGGGCATACGGTCGTGGCGAGGGTGTTGGGAGATGACGAGTTACAGCAGTTTGTTTGGCAGGCAGCGGGACGATTAGCCGACCAATATCGGTCTCTGTTAGCCGTTCATCCGCCTTCGGTGGCGGAAGTGGTGGAATTTGTGCGCAAGAACTTCCCGACCCGTCCGTTGATGGCGGAGTTGCCGATAAGTCGTCGGCAACCTGCGGCACCGACTGAACCCCCTCGGGCACAATTAGAACCGCTTCCGTCCCTGCCTGCCCCTGAACAAATCAACGACATTCGGGATATTCTACGGGTCTTTCTGTCGCCTTCCCGCCAACCTGACTACAACATCATTGTTCAGCACATCTTAGATGACCCCTTGATGACTTTGATGTCGTTCCGAAGTGGCTACGAGTTATATCAGTCTTTAGCCCACACCTTGCGCAGTTCCTCTGAGAAGTTCTGGAATACCTTCCATGCGGTTTTGTTCCCAGAAATCCTGTCTCTCAGTGAAACCATCCGAGGATTGTTGTTGCAATTCCATCCGCAGTTGCAGCAATGGGGCAAGCGAGGCTTTCTTAGCATGGACGAATTGCGTCTCTTAGACAACACTTTCCGACAAATTCAAGAAGAGTTGGCAGTGGATATTGCAGCCCGCATCTCTACTCGTCTTTCTGCTCAAGGGTTGCCGTTGGACTATGCTGCGGGACGAGCGTTGGATATTGCCCAAGCACTGGTGGAGGATATGTGGGTCTTGTCGTCGGGGGTCTTACCTCGGGATATTACCGCCGTCATCGCCACGATTAGAGAAGAACTTCGTCGGTCCCCCTTAATGCAAGTAACTTCCACAGGGAAAATCACTTATCTTGACCTCTATAAAGTTTGGAGAAGGGACATTAGCCGATTATTTGACCGTTTCGTTGATATGGTCATTGTGCCAGGCACCAAGAATATCCCTTGGACAAAAAGGTTGTATCGGGAACTTTTTGATGCCCTTCAACAAGCCAGCGAGAAAATCCCTGCGGTGCGTAAGTGGTTAAACAATTTGGCAAACAGTCTCCGTAATGAGGAACAATTTGAAGCGGTCTTGAAGGCGTTCCCCAGCGAGGTGTTGCAGCAGGAAGTGGAGCCAGGATTGCCCTTTGTGGCGTATGTGGCGGGGAGGATAGCCGAATTGTGGTATCCCAGGTCCCCCTTCGCCGTCGGTCAAGAGTTGAACGATATTCCCTTGGTCTCTTTGGTGACGCTCAGCAGTCGGTTGTATGCCAATCTCCAACCCTCACAACCCAAACGCCCAGGACAAACACAACCTCCTCCCTCGCCCCGAGACCCGTTCCGAGAGTGGGCGACTTTACGCCAACGAGAGAGCCTTTCTGCCTCGGAACAGTCTCGGTGGAAGAAATTGGAGGAGGAAATCCCCAAGCAATTGCCACAAATTGCTCCTTGGGTAGAAAAGATGTATCGGAGTTTATTGCGTCGTTTCCGAGAAGCCTTACTCTCTTACCTTGACCTGTATGTGCTGGGGCGTTACTTATCTAACAAACATCGGCAATTATCTTCCTATTTGGAAAAAACTCAACAGTTTGCAAAATTAAAATTCGCCGAGCCATTGTTGAAAACGCACTATGAACTCCTTCACACCCTCCTTTATGATAACCTTAAGAATTTGCCCAAGGAAATACAGTCGGCTATTGTTCGGTTTGCAGAAGAGATTACTCAACATGAATTGCATCAACTAATCCATGAGCAACTTCGGCGTAGGGGGATACCTACGGAGTATCATCCCGCATTTATCCAACAAATAGTGCAGGCATGGCTACGGGATGGCATAGATGGGATAGTGGAGAAGGAATTTGTGCATCCTCAATATGGGCAACGCCCCGTGACCTTTTCCCGCCCTCAAGTGGAAAATATGGTGAACAATATTGTGGAAGCCATTAAACGGTATTGGCAAGATGTGGAGCGTATCCAACGATTAGCCCGTCAAATATTAGAACAAGACCCCAAGGTATCCAAGTTGAAAGAGTGGTTGCGCTGGTCAGTGCAGAAAGACCCCAGCACAGGGATGCAACAATTGATTGACCACCTCGGTAATCCTGTCACGAATACTTTGGTGTTTAAGGGATATATTCAACTGTTCCAAGATGACTTTATGGATTTAATTCAGACTTACCATGATGAACTAACCCAACATTTGGTGCGGCGTTATGGGAATGCTGGGGAGGGATATGCTCGGACATTCTTGGAAGTGGTGGGTGATGCAGAGAAGTTAATGAACTTTATTTCTAATCACCCTGAAGTGTTTGTGGATATTCTTCGTTTTCTTTCTCAAATTTACTTAGAACAAGAAGGCATTCGGGCAGTATCTTCTTCTCAATTCACATATCTGGGGTTTGAGGAGGCGGAGCGAATGATACGCTCATTGGTGCGGTCAGGAATGCGAGGAGGGATAGAGACCCGTTTCTTGGCAACATTGGCGCTGATAGGGGCACTGGCAACCGCTTACAAAGCCTTCCCTGGTTTAGCAGCCGTGTTGAGCAATGCGTATGCGTTGTTAGCCTCTGCTCCCATCACTTCTGTGTGGACGATGGCAGGCTTGACGGGATTGGCGGGCATCACCCTCATCGGGATGTTGAAGGGACGACCCATCCTTCGGGCAACAGCAGCGAACTTCAGCACCCTCTTAGAACGAGCCTCCCATCTCTTTGCAACCACCCAGCAAACCATCACTCAGGGAGTAGAAGCCGCTGCCCAACGCCTTGCCGAAGTGGACCCCAAACTGGGGGCTATTGCAAAGGCAGCCGCAACGGAGTTGATAGAAGCGCCTGGCGCAACGCCTGTGGATGGGATGGTGGATGAGTTAGTCAATAGCCTGAAGTCAGGTAGCAATGCCATCTTTGCCCAGAAACCGCTTCGGGAGGTGACGGGGCGAAGTGTCAAGTTAACGAGGCGAGAACGAGAGCAAATTGCCCAAGCCACTGCTCAACGAGTGGGTATTCTCGCCTTATTGATGGGTAACCAACAACTGTTGGACACGGTAGAAAATTACGGGAAGTTGACCTTAGAAGCCCAACTGATGTTGAACGGTCTCCAAAACATTGCGAAAAATCGGTCGCTCGGCAATGACCTCACTCGGAACTACCTCGCTTATGTCTTCTTCCAGTTCATGAAGGGGAAGCCCAATTGGCAAGCGATTGCTGACCAGCCGTTGCGAGAAGTGTGGAAGCGCACTTTGTTGTCCGTGCCCGTGCCGACGCCTCAAGGCATCCAGCGGGAACGCTTTAAAGTGACGGACTTCACGATAGACATTGGGGGGCAACAACGCAATGTGGGCGACCTGACGGTGAGAGAGTTATGGGACGAACTTTACCGCCACTATGGCTACACGGGTTGGAGTTTCAATGCTATCAGCGCCTTAGACCCTGCGGCTCGGTATGAAATATTGCGGAACGCCACCAGTTACCTCCGACACCGAATGAAAGAGTTCATCAAGATGCAAGCCGACCCACAATTGCGAGCCAGTGCGGCGTATGCAGCGATGGCACTGGACGGTATTCGGCGGGTGAAGTGGGTGTTGTCCGACCCTGAGACAGCAGCGTCAGTGGAATATCATCCCGTTGCTCGGCTTTTCTTTGTGGAGAACTTGATGGAAGCCGACGCTCTGATGCAACACCCTCGGGTGCAACAGGCGTTAGGGGCATGGGCACAACCCCTCCGAGACTTCTACCGCAACTACTTGGACGCTATCCGTCAGCACGACCCTGCCCTCTATCAATCCGCTCGGCGACTGTATCAAGAAGGACAAAAACATCTGAACGCCTTCATCACCCGAGTGGAGAACGCCCGTGTGGAAGATATTCCGAAAATCTTAGAAGAGTGGTCTTTGGAGAACATGAAGTTATTGCGGAAGTGGTTGTTGACGGCAGCACGGCGGTTGGAAGTGGCAGGGGTTGACCGCCCCCTCGCCGAACAAATCCGTCACATGATGGCGGAACCTGGCGCTCATGTGAACAGTGCATGGGTGCGATTGATGGAAACGCCTTGGGAAGAGGAGTTGTTGTTGCAGATTATGACGCCCACCCCTGAGGGGAGTGCGCATGTTGCTCCCTTCATTGTGAACCACCCTGCGGCTGCCATTTTCCGAGAGATTGCCGCAGGGGCTCGCCCGCCCAAAGAACGGGCAACTCCGATGAAGTTGTGGTCGTTCGTCGGCGCTCAAGGGGAAGCCTTGGCACGGCGGATTGCTAAGTCGCAGAAGGTCAGTATAGACGAAGTTCGGAAAGCGTTGAACAAGGTCATGTATTATGCCTACACCGCTGTGCGAGACCCGAACACCTTCCCCGACTTCAATGCCGTGTTCCAGCGGATTGACGAACCGATGCGACGCATCTTGACTTCGCCCGCCTATCGGAATTATGTAGAAAGTTTGACGGTAAACGCCGTTATCTCTGCCGCCTACCTGACCAATCTTCTCAGCACTCGTGCTTTGTTGGGCGAAACGCTCTTCCGAGGCGAACCGAGGGTGAACTTGATTGAGCGGGCTTACTTCCCGCTGTCGCCTGAATTGGCAGACATGCCACAGGACATTTGGGCGTCCTTGATTGTAGACTTGGCAGACTTGATGACAGGAGAGAATGACCGATTGCGGGTAACTCGGTATGGGATTGGGAAGCGGATGTTCCACTACGAACGCACTGAACGAGCCCTACCGAAAGCCGAACAGTTCTACAATATCATGACCAACTTCTTCCGCACCATCAATGCCTACAATGCTCTGCTTCCCTATGCCCCTGTGCTCAAAGGCTTAACGGTGTTGGCGCCGAAGTGGCTCCAACCCGCTATTACTCGGGAACTGCATTTGACAGTGGGTTCCCCCTTACTACGACGGGGGTATCGTGACCCAGTAGAAGTCTTTGTGGACACCTTGGCACGGCGAGCCGAAGGATGGGAGTTGATAGCGAATTATCTCTCACAGTCGGCACCGATGGTCAGTTTGGAGATGGCGACCCGACTGGGTGGGGCAGCAGCACGGCTCCTCTCCGTTACCCAAATCCAAGCCTTAGCCGCCAACATCAACTCCATCGTTCGGCAAATCACCACCTTCGCAACTGCTGCTGCCCGATTAGTGTCCGATTTCGGGGCTCCTCTTTATGCCTTACTTCCTCTTTGGCACTTCCCACGAGCCCTGTGGATTGCGCTCCGAAGCCAACTGAATTGGGAACTGAGCCCTGTGGAACGGATGTTGCTGGCACGGATACCTGCCTTGTTGGCTCGGCACGAACAGTCGCATCGGGCAGCCGTTCTGCGTGGCGTGGAATTCCTCACGATGGCGGCGCAAGAGAAAGGACCTTTAGCGAACGCCATTGCGGATTTGTTAGACCCCACTTTGCCGACCGACCGAAAAGCCACTGCCTTCGCCCAATTAGACCGTCAGTTGGCACAGCATGGAACGCTCAGCGAAAAATTGACGGAGTTGTTGTTAGGTCCGTTACAGTTGTTAGACGAGGCGATGGTGATAGCGACGGCATTGGCAGGGATGGAAGCCTATCTCGCCGAGGCACAATCCAAGCGGTTACCGATAACTGACGAAGTCTTACGGGAGGCAATAGCATATGGGGCGAACTTGGCGGAGAGTGTGCAAGCCACCCCGAATGTCTCCTTTGCCCCTGTTGCTTTTAATGACGCTCGGATGGCAATTTTGTTAGGTCCGCTTGTTCGCCAGTTTGTTGTCGTGGGGTTCGCTATTGCTGAAACGAACTCCAAGTTGTTGCTGAAAGAGCCTCTTAAAGCCGTTTCGGACCTTGTGGCGGTCTTCCGAGGACAGAAACCTGCCAGTGCTGCCATAGATGCCTTGGAGCAATTGTCTAAGACTTTGGTAGCGTTAGCGGTGATGAACCTCGGATTGTTGTCGCTCAATGCACTCTATCAATCACTGACGGGACGACAATTAGAAGAGGTGCCGTTGGGTTATCCGCCTGATGACCAGAGTTTGTCGTTGGCGAATTTGGTAGAAGAGGGGTTAGTGGCGATGACGCCTCGGGCGGTCGTGCGGTTGGGGAACTTGATGGCATACGCCTTCATGGGGAATGCCCCCGCCGTTTATGACACGACGATGACGACGGATGTGCCTCCCGTCATCCGAGGCGTAGCACAGACCTACAATGCCGTGACGAAAGGCGTAGAACTGTATCGGGCTTTCTCATTATTGAGCGAACTGCCGAAATACAAGGATGCGCCGTTCATGGAGAAACTGTGGAAGTCTATGGAATACATGCGGCGAGGCGGAACGGACACGGCGAAAGTATCCACACTGGCGGATGTCCTTTGGGCATTGATGGCAATGGCGTCGCTTAATCCGACGACGGCTCGTGCCGTGCAATGGTTCCCGTTGGGGCAGTTGGCTCGGACAGGGCGAGCCATTACGGAGATGCGGCAAGGGTTACCTGCTCCTGCCGTCGCCGAGTTGGGAGAGAAGTGGTATGCGACAACCGCCCAAGCCATTGCAGGGTTGCCTTGGGCTTATGGTCATTATCCACCTTTCTTGCTCTTCCATAAGTTGGCTGGTCCTGTGACGGAAGTCCAACGCAAGCGGGCATCGGATATAGTAAAAACACACAACTTTATCCGAGCCTTCCGACATATCCCTGCTCAAGGGGTCTTTGTGGGGCTGACCGAATATGCTCGTCGGGCAAATACCTTCGCTGACATAAATGCTATGTTGTATCTCACAGCGATGCCTCAATGGTTACGACACAAAGATAGCCTCTTTGGGCAGTCTATCCAAGAGTTTCTCCAAGCCGCTAATACTTCCGAAGATGCCATGTATCAGTTCATCATGTCTAAACCCAACGACTTCATCGCTATGATGCTTATCTTTGGACCTGAGGAGATACAGAAACGAGCCCCGAAGGTGACGGAGCACTGGTTCCATAACGGGCAATTTATGCCTCAGGCAGTTATTGCAGGGTTACGGCGCTATGGCTATATTTCTCCCGACAAAGAACCCTTTGCGGAGTATTTGCTGGACATCCTCCGCTATGCTGCTAAAACAAACTTGCGCCAATATGTGGTGCGAAAGTATAGAGACCTGTTACGACGGCAGATGATGCAACGGGCGCTTTCTGAAATAGAGGCAGCCAAACAGATAGAGGAGGCGATAGAGTGATGGAAGTGTTGGTGCGTCGTCAGCCGAATATTCGGGGCAAATTTGTCGTCGTGTCCAACTACGGCTGGTGCTGGAACATGGCTTTGTGGCTCCAAGAGGAAGGGCATGAGGCGGTCGTCTATATCCACGAACCGACTTACAAACATGTGGCGGAGGGGTTGGTGACAAAGGTGGACAGTTTAGACGAGGTGTTGCGGACAGATTTCCGACGAGAGTGGATTTTGGTGGCGGACAATATCGGGATGGGACGGATGTTGGACGAGTATCGGCGTCAAGGATGGCTCGTTTGGGGCGGGAGCGCTTGGGCTGACCGCATGGAGAAAGACCGACAGTATGCGATGCGGTTCTTTGAATACTGCGGTATCAAAGTGCCATTGACCTATACTGCCCAAGGAACCCAAGATGCTCGTCAATTCCTTCAAAAATATCCTGCTCGTTGGGTTTTGAAACCCCACGACAACAAAGTGCAAGTGTATATCTCAGAAGGCGTAGAAGATGCGTTGGAGGTGCTGGATTGGTGGGAGAGTTTGGGGTTAAGCACGATGGAAATTGATGTGCAGCAGTTCATTGAGGGGCGCAACATAGATGTAGAATTGTGGTTTGGCAATGGGTTTCCCTTCCTACCTGCGAACTACGATATAGAGACAAAGAAATTCTTGGTGGACGATTTAGGGATGACTGTTGGATGCATGTCATCAGTGTGTTGGTTTTCCTATCGCACGGATGTGCGAGTGTTGCAAGAAGTGTTATTCCCCTTCGCTCAGCAAGTCAAACGAACCCGTTGGACAGGACCTGCGTCTATCAACATCATGGTAGAGGAAGACACGAATGAACTGTATGCCTTGGAGTTAACCCCTCGGATAGGGTATAACGCTTACTATTGTCTCCATCATCTCAAAGGAAGCGTGGGTTGGGGTGAGATTATCTGGCGGATGTGTCACAAAGAGACCGAGGAATTAGAGGTCATAGAGGGCTTAGACGAAACAAAGTTTGCCGTTGGGATTGAAGTCTCCATCCCTCCCAGCCCCGTTGAGCACCCTGATAAACAGTTCATGAAGCGGTTGTATGAGGAAATTGCGAAGGGAGTGCCGCTGTGGGTGCACGAGGGACGGTATCCTGCTCATGTGCATCTTTGTGATGTCATGAAAGACGAACATGGGCGGTTGGTTTGTGCAGGGACAAACGGCATCGTGGCGGAAGTTATTGCGGTAGATGAAGACCCCCACGCAGCGCTGCGGAAATGTGCTGAAACGGTCAAGATGCTGAAAATCCCTAATAAACAAGCCCGTCTCCGAGACGCTCTGGATGATTTTGACCGCTATTATCCCCGTTGGACAAAGCACGGCATCGTTGCTCCCCTATATAATGTCGCTCACGGCATCGTTTCCCCATCGCCATTGTTATTGTGGGGCGAAAATTCGGGGTAAATTGCGTCATTTTGCCCGCATTTTCGGGCGTTTTGATGCCCTTTCGGGGTTGAAATCTTTGGCGGGGTGTGCTATATATGAGAGCGGACGGAGATGAAAAGCCAACCGAAGGAGGGATGTCGGATGGTCTATGTGACGAATGCGTTCTCGCTCAATATGTTGCCAGACAATTGCGTTCTGGCGCATATATTGGTCACCAAACTTTCCCCTGACAATGCTCGTGAATTCTTGCGGGGAAATAACTTCCAATCCTACATCGGTCACCCCGATTTAGCCTCTATCGCCTCCAACATCTTGGGAATGTCTTTGGCGGTCAACCGTCAAACCCTCACCGTCAAAGAGGGAGATGCCTTGTTAGTCGTCCAATATCGGGGACCTCGGTTGCCTGAGGGGACGACGACGCTCCCTGAAGGGGCAACCATTGAGTTTTGGTTGGTGGACATCTTCATTGAAGACGAAGAGAGGTGATGAGAATGTCGGTGTCACAAGCGCTGCGTGATTACGGAGAAAAACAGCGGGAGGTGGTGAAGCGTTGGTTGAGAAAGTTGGTGGAGGAGTGGGGATGCGATACCTGGTCAGAGGTGCGGGCGTTGGGAAAGGCAATTGTGGCGGTGGGGGAGTTGTTGGGCGATTTGCATTTGCAACTTTTGCTGACCGAAATAAACTATACCAATGGAGGTGAACAAGATGTCCGAACCGAAGCAACTGGCGAAAGTGGATAAGGTCGTGGAATACTTAGACACGAACAATCGTCGGGTCAAACTGTCCATCCAAATTGTCCGTCAATTCTTCTGCCCCACTGCCTCCGATGCGGAGGCAATTGCGTTCATTCAGCACTGTAGATTGTTGGGGGCTAACCCCTGGTTACGGCAAATTTACCTCATCAAATACGACCCGAAAGCCCCTGCGCAGATTGTCATTTCCCGTGATTTCTTCTTGCGCTTGGTCTCGTCTATGCCGAATTATCGGGGTATCCGCTCAGGAAT
>Ga0080007_1078515_pt1 | contig 37763 bp, 33 predicted proteins | sample OctOCTMetagenome_FD_69210 | JGI IMG/M metagenome (GOLD analysis project Ga0080007, IMG submission 69210) | Hot spring and microbial mat streamer communities from Octopus Spring Streamers, Yellowstone National Park, USA - OCT_B (SPADES... | ecosystem: Environmental > Aquatic > Thermal springs >...
AAAAGTGGCAAATTGACAGTGACCCTTTCGCAGGGAGGCGTTCCAAGTTGGCTGCTCAGGAAAGGGATCGCGAAAAAGAGCGGGAAAAATTTCGGCTCTACCGAAAAACGAAGGACGAGCGGTTGAGAGAGGAATTGATCAACGAATACCGCCCGTTGGCGGAATATCTCGCACGCCAGTTCGCTGATTCAGGTGAGCCTTTGGAAGACTTGATTCAATATGCCCTTATCGGGCTGATAAAGGCAATAGAGGGCTATGACCCAGACCGAGGCGTCGAGTTCACGACTTACGCTTGGTATCAAATTCGCGGCGAGATAAGCCATTACCTTCGCGACCAAGGTAAACTCATTTCCGAACCCGCATGGCTTCAGGAGGCTCGCATAAAAATCGAGCGTGCCCGCAACAAACTGCGGCAAACCCTCAAACGAGAGCCAATTTTTGAAGAACTTGTTCAGGAGACGGGTTTGAGACCTGAAGTAGTCCGCCGCGTCCTTGAAACCGAGCAACTCTTCAAGGTCGCCCCATTAGATGAAACCCCGGAAGAGGAAGAAGAAGGAGTAACCGACTTAGAGCGACTTGTGGTCGAAGACGAACAGGTTGACATTGAACAGCGATACCTTGTCCGACGCGCCGTCGAGCAACTTCCCGAACTCCACCGAAAGGTCATAGAATGGCTTTTTTGGGAGGACTTGACGATGACCGAAATTGCACGCTTGCTGGGCGTTTCGGTGACCTATGTCAGTTACCTCTATCGCCAAGCAATAGGAAACTTGCGGAGAATTTTGGGCGTTTCTTCGTCCGAACCCCCGGGCAGGAAAAAGCGCCGCCAAAAGAAATCAGAGGAGCAAAGTTAAGGGCTTTCCTTCCACTGGAACAAAGCAGCAATTGCGCCCTTTGTCGCTTGAAAAGTCAGCATCTCTTTCGCAACGGGGGAACTACCGATTAAGGCAGCGAAACTCGCCTTTGCGCCGTAAATCCAAACAAGCATTTGGATGAACCAGTGCGTCAGTATGACGCCCACAATGAGCCCCAAAGGGAAAGCGATCAGGTGGTCAACTTCTTCCAGTGACAACTGAAGGGCTTGGTCAACGAAGTATGCGGCAGCAATGGTGATTGCCCCCAACACGACGAAGGCGATGACGAACAAAACGGCTTTGTTTGCATCAACGGAAGTGAACCACTGCACGGATGAGGCTAACCTTTCAGCGAAAAACAAACTTAACTTGCCACCAATGTAAAACCCGACCATTGCCACAGCGGTTCGGACTGTCCCTTGCCAACTTGAAACCGATGCGATCAGCAAGATAAGAACGATGCAAAGCCCATCAAGCCAAGTCATCTTTCTCCCCTCCCTCAACCTGAAGCCACTTTCGCTCGCTCGAGAACTTCCCGAACCAACTTGTTTGTCAGTTGCGGGTTTGCTTTGCCTTTCGTTGCTTTCATGACCTGCCCGACGAAAAATCCTAAAACCTTCTCGTTACCGGAGAGGAACTCTTGCACCGCTTTCGGGTTGGCAGCGATTACTTCTTCCACGATCTGCCTCAACGCTTCTTCATCGGTAATTTGCACCAACCCTCGTTCTTCCACGATTTGACGAGCGGACTTGCCGGTCGCGAACATTTCTTTGAGGACTTCTTTAGCGATGCGGACGCTGATTGTGCCGTTCCTCATCAGTGCAATCATTTCGCCCAAATGTTCTGGGCGGACAGGGCACTCCTCCCAACTCTTCCCCGCATCGTTGAGCAACCCTTGAAGGTCGCTCAGCATCCAGTTCGCAACGGCTTTAGGGTCACCACAAATTTTCGTCGCAGTTTCAAAGTAGTCTGCTGTTACTGGAGTTGCCGTCAGCAACCTCGCTTCGTGCTCGCTCAGTTCGTATTCGCGCACGAACCGATTGAACCTTTGCCTCGGCAATTCTGGCATCTCCGATTTTAACCGGTTGAGCCATTCCTCACTGACGACGATGGGAACTAAATCAGGTTCGGGGAAGTAGCGATAATCGTGAGCGGTTTCTTTTGTCCTCATCGGCTCGGTGATTTTCAATGCCTCGTTCCAGAGCATCGTTTGCTGTTGGACTTTGCCGCCGCTTTTGAGAATTTCCGTTTGCCTTTTGATCTCCGCTTCAACTGCTCCCAACACTGCTCGGAAACTGTTCAAGTTTTTGATTTCAACTCTCGTGCCCAACTGTTCGCTTCCTTTCGGTCGCAAGGAGACGGACGCTTCGAACCTCAACTGTCCCCTCTCCATTCGGCACTCGGAAACGCCCAAGTAAAGCAGCAACTGCCGCAGCGAGACCATGAAGGCTTCAAGTTCTTCAAGGGAGTTCATGTCAGGGTAGGTGACAATCTCGCACAAAGGAACTCCGCTTCGGTTGAAGTCAATAAGGCTCGCAGTTGGGTCTCCCGCCTCTTCTCCGTGAATGGACTTAGCCGTGTCCTCTTCAAGGTGGACATCGGCGATGCGAACCTTTTTCGTCCGCCCATTCACTTCAATCTCCAGCCAACCATCGTAGCCGATGGGCAAATACTTTTGGCTGATTTGATACCCCTTCGGCAAGTCAGGGTAGTAGTAGTTTTTGCGGTCAAACTGAGTGACCCTGTTTATCTTGCAGTTGAGAGCCAACGCCACTTTCAGGACCGCCTCAACGGCTTTCTCGTTCACGACGGGCAACACGCCCGGAAAACCCAAGCAAACGGGACAAGTTGCCGTATTTGGTGGTGCGCCGTAAGTGATTGGGCAAGAGCAAAACAGTTTGGAACGCAGAGTGGACAGTTCCACATGAATTTCACAGCCGATGTCAACAATGAAATCCGACACCTCTCTTCACCTCTCCGCAGGACGGGAATGAGATTTGCCTTCAAAGGATGCTGCCATCACTTGCAATTCCCTTCACGCTGCCAATTATAACTTTGCCACGCCGCTATTTTCCACATCCCGCGCAGCCGCATCCACGAAAGCAATCTTTGCGACTAAAAATTTGCTGGGGTGAGTGCAATGGATTGGCGGACAGAGTTGACAAAGATTTGCCTTGACCGAAAAAGCGGGGCTGCGGTTTTGAGCCGAAGGTCTGCAAAGTTACTGGCGAAAATGGTTCGTCAAGGAGTGAAGCCAGCGAATTTAGTTGAAGCGGCTCAAAAGATTTCCGATTCTCACCCTGCAATGGCGCCGCTTTGGCACCTGTCTCAACTGACCTGCGAGTTCGCACAGCAACCCTCGAAACTGTTAACATCGCTCAGGCAATTTCTCGCTGATTTGGAGACTCATGCTGAAGCTGCAATTTCCCATGCAACTGAATGGCTTCCGGAAGGGAGAGTTCTCACCCACTCCTTCAGTTCCCTCGTTTTCCGCGCTTTTGTTCAAGCCCGTCAAAGAGGCAAAAGGTTGGAAATCGTTTGCACCGTCTCCTTGCCGGGCGGCGAAGGGATTGCTCTGGCGAAATCGTTGGCGAAATCCGAAGTGCCGGTCATTCTCGTTGCCGACCTTCAAGCCTTTTCGTGGCTAATGAAGTGCAAAGCCTTTCTCGTCGGTGCTGACGCTTGGTGTGAGGACGGTCTGGTGCATAAAGTCGGAACGAAACATTTGGCAGTCGCTGCAAAACAATCGGGTGTGCCAATCTGGAGCGTCGGAACTTCAGAGAAGCGTTTGCCTTTTGGTTGGAACGAGCGGATGAGGGGAGATGCTCCACTTGTCTCCCGCTTGCCAATCGCTCAAGACCGAACTCTTTACGACTTGACTGAATGGTCGTTCGTGACCGGCATCATCGATGAAAACGGAGTTCATTGCTTGGAGAGCGGGCATGTTTAGGACTCAGCGCTTTAAGCCTTCACCAATCGCAAAAGCGGCGTTATACCCTAAAACTGATGTCACCCGCAGAGGTCAGAATTGGTGAACCTTGACTTCGTGGATGTAACTCCGAGTCAGGAAGGGTGGAGCGAAAAAATGGGACAAAAGTTTGATGCCGTTGTGATTGGCGCAGGGCATAACGGGTTAGTTGCGGCAGCGTATTTGGCAAAGGCAGGTTTGAAGGTTTGCGTTCTGGAGCGGTGCTCGGTCATTGGCGGTTGTTGCGTGACCGAGAACCTTTGGGGCGGATACAAAGTTTCAACAGCGGCTTATGTTTGCGGTTTGCTTCATCCCAAAATTGTCAGCGATTTGCAGTTGCACCGTCACGGCTTTGAGATTTTGAAACGCGACCCATCGTCCTTCACACCTTTGCCTGACGACCGCTACCTACTTCTCGGGAGCGATGAAAAATTCAACGCCGAGCAAATCGCTAAGTTCTCCCGAAAGGACGCTGAAGCCTTTGCTCGCTACGAAGCGGCGATGGACAAGTTGGCGGTTTTCTTTGAGCCGCTGCTCGTTCAAATCCCGCCCCGCTTTCCCGAAATCTCGCTCTCGGACTTACCCACCTATTGGCGTTTGCTGAAAAGTTTCATGCAATTGCCAGCACCAGAACGGCTTCTGTTCTCGCGATTGCTGACTGCAAGTGCGTGGGATGTGCTCAGCGAGTGGTTTGAGAGCGAGCCCCTAAAAATCACTTTAGCGACGGACGGGGTCATTGGGACTGCATTGCCACCAACTGCTCCGACAACAGCGCTCGTGCTCTTCCACCATGTCATGGGAAGCATCACGGGCAAACGGGGTGTTTGGGGATATGTTCGCGGTGGAATGGGAGCGTTGAGCGAAGCAATTGCCAGCGTTGCTCGCCAACATGGGGCAGTGGTTTGGACAAATGCTGAAGTGAAGCAAATTCTCGTTCGCAATGACGCCGTTGCGGGTGTCGTTCTGGCTGATGGCACGGAAATTGAAAGTTGCATCGTCCTCTCCAATGCTGACCCGAAACGAACTTTCCTGCAGTTGCTGCCTGCCGATGTTTTGCCTGATGAATTTGTTCGCAAAGTCCAGCACATCAAGATGAGTGCAGCATCTTTCAAAGTCAACCTCGTCGTTGACGGTCTGCCTGAGTTTCGGTGCGTGAAGTCAAGGGATGAGCAAGCCCACCTGCGGGGGACTATCCACCTTTGTCCGTCTTTGGAGTTCATGGAGCGCGCTTACGCCGATTACACCCGCAATGAGCCCTCGGAGCAACCGATGGTGGAGATGTGCATCCCGACGGTGCTGGACGAAACTTTGTCGCCCGATGGCAAGCACATAGTCTCGCTTTTCGTCCAATACGCACCCTATGAGCCTGTTGGAGGTTGGGAGCGATGGAAAGATGAGTTTGTCAAGCGCATTTTGGCGGTCATTGACGAATTTGCTCCGGGCTTCTCTTCTCGGGTGGTGCATTTGCAAGCGTTGTCGCCGAAGGATTTTGAGGCTGAATTTGCGCTCACCGGCGGCAACATCTTTCACGGTGACATGACCCCTGACCAAATCTTCTTCTTCCGACCCGTGGCAGGTTGGGCTCAATACCGAACACCTTTGCGCGGTCTGTATCTTTGCGGTGCAGGAACTCACCCCGGCGGCGGAGTTATCGGCGCTGCAGGTCACAACGCAGCGACGGTTGTGTTGAGGGATTTTAAGCGCCTTCGTTCATAACCCTGCCCACTTAACCCAAACGAGGACTGTGAGAAAGGTCAAGACAGCGATACAAGCGATTGAAGCGTGCCATGCCCATCGTTGCGGGACGAAGCGGAAGAACCCGACCGCAAACAGATAAGCCATCGCTGAGTGGGCTGGGTAGAAGTATCGGGCTTGAGCCTGAAAGAAGTGGCGGTTGAATTGAACGAACTCAAGGAAGACAAGCAACAGGACGAGAAAGGGCAAAGCATGGGCGAAAGCGAGGTTGAACTTTCGTTCCTTCAGTGCTTTAATGCACGAACGGCACGAAACGACGCAACCGACACCGATGGCAGCAGCAGCAACGATGCCAATGAATGTCGCTGCGAGAACCCAACCCCAGTCAGGTTCAGTTCCCTCAAACAACCTCGCCAAACCTTTCACTGCCTCGTTTGGTTCGCCGTAAATTCCGAGCCAAGTGAACAGAGTGATTTGAGCGACCCACATGATGTAAGTTGTCAACGAGAGCGTCCCATAACTGGCATAACGACCGCCGGGTTCGAGGAAATCGCTGGGCTTGGGCGAATCTTTGAAGCCTTCCAGAAAGGCTTTCACTGCTAACGGGTCACCGTAAAGGAAGGTGTTTCGCCAAAGCCACCAACCTGCAGTGATGGTAAAAACGAGAAGGACAACCAACGGGGCAAGCAGAGAAATTGGCTTGAAGGCGAAAGTTTGTGTTTGCGCCGATTGTTTCGCAACTTTCCGCTTTTTGGGCGCGGCTTCGGGTTTTGAAGTCTGTTCGCTCGCTTGAAATGAGAGGGAAAATGCGGCGAAGAAGGATAGCAGCAAGAAGATGATGTTGCTGCTTTTCGCTAAAAGTGCCATCCCGCTCAAAAGCCCAGCGATGCCCGCATCCAGCAATTTTCGCCTGTTTTGGTTCGCAGAAACGCAAATGTGGCAGAGCCAAAGCAATGTCAGCGCAGATGTAGCACCAGCAGTCGCATCGTTGCCTGCAGAAGCACAAACGAGAAGGTGAACGGGAAGCAGTGCTGCGAAAGCGCCCGACAAAAGCGCGACAGGCAAAGGCGGAAACTCGTCAATTCTCAACCTGAGAGCCAACATGAAAGCGACAATAACAACGAACGCCCCCCACAAGGTTGAGACAAACCTTGCAGCCAACAAAGCCGTCAAGGTCGGTTCGTTCGGTTTCAGGAACGGAGCGGTGAACGGAAGAGCGGTCAAGTAATAAAGCGGAGGTTGGTGAGCCTCATAAGTGCCCTTCTCCTTGCCGTAGAAAATGGGCAAATTGCCCGTTTGGTGCAGGTGTTGGATGTAAGCGAAATGAGCGCCTTCGTCGGGAGCGCGCCAAGCAGGGAAGCGAAGCAAATATGCAGTAGCGGCAACGAAGTGGCAAACCAGCAGAATTGTCAATGCAACGATGGTTTTCCGACGCATGGCTTTGGTCTCATCGCTTCAATGTCAGCGCTGCTAAGGTCAAAGCGAAAATCGCCACCATCAAGAGCAAACTCACTAACAGACCTCTCCAGACCCAAGTAAAGTGCTTAGTGACTGGGCGATGGTGAACGACTGGTCTCAAGAGGTTGAACTTGGTGAAAGTCCACTTTCCGCTCGCCAACATCCAATTCGCCCCTTGCCAATTGAGCGCTCGCTCAAGCCTCGGTCTCAGCCAGTAACTCCACACAAGTGCCGATGCCATGTTTTTGCTTCCGAAAGTCGCTGCAAAGAACCCATAGACCCAAAGCACAACCGCCAGCGACCAATGTTCGGCGTTATCTGTGGGCATGGTTGCCACCGTTGTCGAAAGTCCGAGCAAGCCGAAAAGCACTAAGCACTCCAGCAAAACGAACCCGCCTTCCATCAAGCCGAGATAAACGGTGTAGCGTCGGATGACGGGCGCGTTGCATCTTTTGCCCGCAAAAATGCTGACGAAGGCTTGAGGCGAATTGTGGACTATCTGAAGGAGGCTGAGGAACTTGAGGAGGGTGAGACCGACACCGAGGACTACCGCCGCCAGTGCCAATCGCCCCGAAACGAAGACCCATCCACGAGCGGCAACTATTGCGGCGGATAAGCCGATAAGCCCCGCAATGAGCCACAAAGTTCCGTGAACCCATTGGTCATAAAAGCGTCGTTCCATCGTTTCCCAGCATTGATGCAAAATTCGCTCCTTGACCCAATTGCGTTCGGTCATTGCCGTCTCCTCCTTGCCACCTCAAGGATTTCCTTCGTCCCTTCCTGCCATAGTTGCTCCAACAGCCCCCGCTTAATGCCCTCCGAAACCCACCGCCCAAAATCACTTTCGCGCGGAACGAACTTCCAGTCAATGACGACATGCGTGACCCCAAGCCGATGCCATTCGCGAACCAAGTCATCAACACCTCGTAGTTCTTCGTAGCGGATCAGGCGGTTGTGCCCCCCGTCCGCCCAGAAGTATCGCCGATCAAAATAATAGCCCAAAGGAAAGCCGTATGTCGCTATGACGGCACGCCTCGGCAACGCTCGGTTGACGAATTCGGCGACCCGATAAGTCGGCTCGACGGTCCGCAGAAAATCTTCGTTGGACACCAACCCGATAGCAACGGGTAAGGGCGTCAGCACAACTGATTGCCAAAGAGCGACAATTAGGGCATAAACCAGTCCGACAGAAATCGTGACACGGGCAAAGAATCCCGTCAACACTCCCATCCCCATCAACCTGCTCATTCCCCATCCCGCCAAGACTGCGAGGCAACCTAAGGCTGGCAGCAAATAGCGCAGATACTGAGCCTCCATGAACCACCAGACAAACCAGCCTAACATTGCCAAAATCGGGATGCTGACACTGAAGGGCAAGCCCTCAAGGGTGCAAACGAGAAGTGCTATCGGCGCAAGTGCTAAGGGCATCGGTCCTACCCCAAGCACTGGCAAATCCTGATTGTCAAACCTCCCGCACTTCCATTGCATCCCACATTCGCCCCGTTGTTTGCAGACGCCAAGCCATTGGCGGGAGCAACGACCGAAACGAATTTCGTTTAGCGTCAGGTTGAAGGGCATGGCAAGGAAAGTCAAGATGTCCCTACTTCCGCCGAACTCTCGGTTTGAAGTCGTGTAAGTTTGCGCCATCTCCTTTGACCAGTTTTTCCCACCGAACACGCTGTAAGCGAACGGGAAAACTGGGTTGCCCGTCCAAAGCCAGTTTTTGACATACCAAGGCGCAGCGAAAAGCAAGGCAAGGAAAACGCCAAGTGCTAAGTAGGACCATCTCGGTTCTCTCGTCCGCCAAATTGCCCAAGCCCCGAAAGGGAAAAGCAAACCGACAAGCAGCAAACCAGTGTATTTCGTCCCTGCGGCTGCACCAGCGAATATCCCTGCGATGATTAGCCATTTGCCGTCAGGTTGAGAGTGAAACCGGGAGATGGCAAAAAGGCAGAGCAAACCGTAAGCGGTCAGCGCCAAGTCAACATATGCGGTAGTGGCTTCAAAGAAAGCAATGGGCAAAGATGCGAAAAAGGCGGCAGCAAAAAGACCGTGCCTTAGACTTCGCTGTTTCGTCGCCGTCCCCCAACAAAGCAAAGTCAATTGGCACAGGACGAAGAAGAGCCAATGGAACAACTTCGCCACTGCGGTGCTTTTCAAGTTTGTCAAGCCCAAACCGAGCAGGTAGAGCATTTGAGCCGTCATGGGAAATTGGGCGTGGTGGGAGAAGGCGATGTAGTGGATGCGACCTTCCATCCAGTAGAGTTTCGGGACTGCAAGGTGGTAGGAAAGGCTGTCCCACTCGGTTTGAAGGGTTGGCGGGACGAAACACAAAAGCATCGCCAAAAAGTTCAGCAAAACAAGCAGCCAAACCCAAACCCTTTCAGTCAACGCCAAGTCTGACCAAGTCTCCGAAAAGGGAGCGACGAAGCGTTCTGACTTGCGAAGCCTAACTAACTCGGCGATACCGACAGCGTAGCAAAATCCGAGCCAGAGATAGAAAGCGGTTCGGTGGAGCAATCCCAAAAGCCCAAGCGCTAAGACGCCGTATGCGACGATGACTGTCCCCAGCCCGAGACCGAGCGTCAACGCCTCAACTTGCGAAATTCCGAAAGACAACATCCGCGCGACCAACGCTGCGCCTGCACTCAAAATCGCCAACACGCACAAGGCAAAAAGCAAAAGGTCAAGGAGTCGCTCCACGATTTCCATCCCGTTCACCGCCCGGTCTGATGACCTCTTCCGGCGTGACAATTAGGTGAGCCCTCACATCTTCTTCAACGACCCACTTGATCAGGTCATCGGCGAATTGAAGTGGATGGGCAATGGTAGCGATTTTCGTCCCCTCGTGGACGAAACCGTTGTCAACGAGCATTTGCCACTCTCGGTCACCAAACTCCCGCCTCGGCGTGAGTCTGTTCCCCCACCGGTCAACGACGACGCTTGAAAGGACTGCAAGGTCAACGGGCGACGAAAGTGGTTGACCGTAGCGAAGGAAGTTGTCAATATCTGCTGCAGCCTTGATTGCCCTTCGTTCCGTTATCTGAAGCAAAGCAGGTTTGTTCTGTCTAATCAAGCGCTGTGGGAGCGATACTGCCAACACTTTCCCGCGTTCCAAAACCAATTCCCTGACCCGGCGAAGCACATGGTCTGGCGAGACGAAGATAACTTTCGCCTGCTCAAACTCAGGTTGCTCAGCCAGAAGTTCTGCTGCCTTCTCCGCGCCGATGAAGTTCGGAACTCGCCCGAAAACATCAAGGGGGAAAGTAAGCACGCCGGCATCTTCCATCAAATGCCAAATCCTTCGGCGCAGCCTTTCACGACGGGTGAGAAGGCGAGGCAGAAAAATCCGCTCACGCATAAACTGCTCACCCGCAAAAATTTTAATCGCCTTCTCCCCGCCTCAAATCAGCAGGTGGCTCAGTTTCAAGGAAGCGGATAAGTTTTCTGGCGTGTTCCCTGAGCAGCGCGGATTTGCTGGTTCGAACAACTTCGTTCAACACTCGCTTCGCTTCCGCATCTTGCCCCAAAGCGAGGTGGGTAACGGCGAGATAAAATCGTGCCTCCTCAGCCTCCCTCGTGTTCGGGAACCGCTTGATCAGTTCGCGGAACTCGTCAATCGCTTTGTGAGCCAATCTGGTGCGATGGGTTGCGTAGAAGAGCCCAACATGGAGTTTCATGGGAGCGTGATAACCTTTGCGGTTATCGGGGTCTAACTGCAGGACTTTTTCAGCCAATGGTAACCCTCTCGTGCCGTCGCCCCGTTCAAGGAACCAAACTGCCGCTTCGTAGAGGGTTGGTAAGTCGTTCGGTTTTGCCTTCAACTGCTTCTCAACGGTGTCCGTTCGCTTGCCGCTCAGAAAGGCTTTCAAGAAAGCGGCAAAGGCATCCGAATTCAAATGCCCGACAATCAAGTCAACGAGTTTGCCGTTGCTGTCGGTGATGACAACCACTGGGAGCGGGATTTCGTCCCATTGAGGCAGAAATCCCTTCAACCTTTTCTGCTCCTTCGCAGCATCCATTTTGACCACGACGAAGCGTCGCAAAAGCGGTGACAACTGGGGATTGTCAACTGTTTGAGCCATGTAGCGCTGGCAAGTAAAACATTCAGGGTCAGCGAAATAAGCGAGGACATATTTGCGCTCGCTTTTCGCCCGTTTCAAGGCATTTGCCCAATCGTTTTGAGCGGCAATTTCCGCTACTGCTACGCTCAACAAGATAGCGCACAAAATTGCCTTCATCGCACTTTGACCTCCTTCGGGCTCAAATTCCTCAATTCATTGTGGCATGGGCAAGATGGAAGTGCGACGAGTGGCAGAAACCCCTATTCTGCCTGAACAAATTTCCCTTCACCTCCGGCGAAACCGTTGCCAACCTATGATGCAGTGCAAAGATTTTGAGCAACGAGAAGCGCTTGGGGGCGAAAAGGGATGGCGGATGTTTGGACATTCGTGCGGTTGAGTATCTGGTGGTTGCCCTTCAATTGTTTGTGGACAGCGCTTTTGACACAAGGGTTGCAAGTTCAAGTTGAGCACCTTGCACCGCCTGAAGCGAAAGGCGGGGCATTGGCGACTTTGACGGCAATAGGTGCTGCCCTGTCGCTTGCCAGCCAAGTTTTCGCTGGTCCCATCAGCGACCGATGTTCTCACCCTTTGGGACGAAGGCGACCTTTCCTGCTTGTGGGAACGATTGCATCGTTGCCTTTCCTTTTTGCCTTTGCTTGGCTTGAAAACTTCTGGTTCGTCGTCATAAGTTTCGCCTTGCTTCAGTGGTTTCTCAATCTCGCCGCTGCACCCACAAGGGCTTTGTTGCCCGATTTGGTGCCCTCAGAGAAACATGGCTCCGCTTCGGCTCAAATTGGCTTGTGGTCTCTTTTCGGTCAAGTCTTAGGGATGGTTTCCGTCGGGATTTTGCTCAGCCCAAGTTACTGGCAAAAGTGGGGTTTCACTTTGGACAAAACGACTGCCGAAACTTTGGGGCTTCGTTGGTTCGTCGTTTCCGTTGCAGTTTTGCTCTTGGTTGCTTCCGCATTGACAGCGACTTTGCCCGACCGACCTGCAGCAAAAAGTTCATCTTCGGTTTTGCAGAATCTCCTCTCAGCCTATCGGTTCTCATTCAGGGAGCATCCCGATTTTCTTTGGCTTCTGGCATCCCGCTTTTTGCTCAACTTGGGATTTTACACAGCAGTTGCCTTCATGCGTTGGTTTCTCGCTGACACCCTCAAAGTCGGTGACCCAGCAAAGGCGACAATGGAGTTAGGGTTGCTCGTGACAATTGTCAGCGTGCCCAGTGTGCTTATCGGTGGAAAGTTGGCTGACAGGATGAGCAAACGGAAACTTTGCATTATCGCTGCAATTGTTGCTGGAGTTGGTGGTTTGTTGTTCGTTGCCGCCACAAGTTTCGCGATGACGAAGTTGCCCGCAATTTTGTTCGGGGCAGGTTCGGGTGTTTTCGCTGTTGCCAACTGGGCTTTGGCTGTCAACTTGATGCCGAAAGGCGAAGGTGGCAAGTTCTTCGCCCTTTGGCAGTTCGCTTTCACGCTCCCGCAAGTCTTTGGTCCAGCCATTAGCGGCAAGTTAGGCGATTTTGTTAACGCTGCTTTGGGCAGTGGTGTAGGTTGGCGGGCTGTGCTTCTACTTTGCGTGGTTGAAATGCTGGCTGGTGCAATTTTGCTGCTTAAAGTTCGGGAAGATGCCAAAACGAAGTGAGCAGTTGCGGGAAACTCGCTCCCGCTTTGTCGCTTCCTCAAAAGTTTTCGCCCCTCAACTTTCGCTCCAACTCTGCAACCCGCTTCTCCAATTCCTCCCGCTTTCTCCGTTCCTGCTCCAGTGCCTCCATGAGACGCTGCTCAATTTCCTTCCACTGTTGTCGTTCCTGCTCTCTTTGCTGGCGTTCCCGTTCCAGTGCTTCCCTTAGTGGCATGATTTCTTTGCCATCACGGTCAAACATCCGAACCTTTTGACCCTGAGCCAAAACCTTCACGCCCAGAGTCTCCAAAACCGCCTCACTTACAGGACTGGGCAGTTCACCAAGATTAGGACGGCAAAACCAAAGCCTGACAGGCTTTTCAGGAAAGGCTTGGATGACCAAATACTCCTTGACGCCCATGTCAGCATAGAAGTAAACCTTCTCGCCTATCGCCTCTCCCAAAGACTTTGAACTGACTGCGACCTCAATGATGGCATCAGGTGCAGGACCGTCTTCAGGGACACGGTAAACCAAGCCTATGCTTTCCAAAGGCGGTGAGCCTTGAAGGACGACTGCAAGGTCGGGAGCATATCGCTTGCCTTTGAACTGGAAGAAAAGGTCACGGAAGACAACGGCTGTCGGATGGTCAGCGAGAGCCTGATCCAAGAGTTCCTTAACGGCTTCAACATTTTTGTTGTGCCAAGGGCTTTCGGGCATTTTTTCTTCGAGCACCTCCAATTCAACGGCGGTGTTGACCATCGCAAAAGCACCTCCTGAACGACGGCAAATTTGTCCATGCTGGCAACAATTTTAACAGCGTTAACGGTTTAGCGGGCAAATTTGCGGGGGGCGCAATAAGCAGATAGCATTCTGGATTTTCAACCCAGCGACCTTCTGATTTGCCCCGCTTCAACGATGTATCGACGCAATCGCTCTTCGTCCCTTCCGCGCCTCCATAAGTGGTAGATGCTTGAGACCAAGTTGCGGTGCAAGAAGTGGTCAGTCTCTGTGGGTCCGAATTCCATGCCCAAAAAGCGCTGGCACAACTCAATATCCTCGCGGACTTTGCTCCACAGCGGTGACTCTCGCTCCAACAAGGTCAAGTTCTCCCAGCAAAGGAAACCACCTGCTTGTTGAAGGTCAAGTTTGATGTTTCGGTAGTATCGGAACAAAGTGTCAAGCAGCCCTTCCTTTTCCGCTTGAACCAGCCCTCGCCCGACACCCAAAAACTCTGGCGGGATGCCCAAAGAATAGAAAGCAGCCGTGAAGGGAATGGCTCGCGGCAGAACTTTCCCGCGAAGCCCTCTCGGGTAGCCGAAAAGCCCTATGTGAAGCATTCGCTCTCTTCGGCGTGGAACCAAAGCAGCCAACTCGTTCACCAACTCCGCCAAGCCTTCAACGACTTCTTGGTAGTGGTGCGTGAAAATAGCAATCAGCCGTTTCAACTTTTCCTTGTCACCTTCCTGCCACCTCGGTTTTTTGCCCCACCGAAATCTCAGTGACAAGTTCAAGTCTCGTATCGCCCGCTCAACGCTTTCCTTCGGATGGTCGTAACGGAATGCGGATTGAATCGTGACTGTCCTCACCCCTTCATACTCGCTCAGGAATTGTTCAACCGTGAAAGGCGAAAGTCCGCCGCGGAAGGGCAAGCACCCGACACCAATGATGGGATAGACAGGGATGCCACTTTCCTCTTCAAAGTCAGCAAATTCGCACAAAGCGCCTTTAGCCGCTAAGACCGCTGTGACGATGCCGCTGTTCAAGGCGGGGTCAGAACGAGCGATGAAGGCTCTGATGTAAGGTAGGTCATCGCCGAATTTTTCCCGATGAAGTTTCAAGTAGTCGTCAAGCAGTTTTTTCGCGTCCACAAGCAATTCAGGCGTTTCGATGAGTGGGATGACCTGAAGCCTGTAAAGAGGTCTACCGTTGCCGAACATCTGTCGCTCCAAGTTAGCCGCTTGCTCAAAACTCTCCTGCAAGTAAATCAACTTCCAAGCCTCATCGCACATGGGCAGGATGACTTCAAACAACGGTGGCGAAAACATGTTCAAGTCGCGGGCAAGTTCTTCAGCGGTCAAAATGCTCATGTATGCTCGAGCCAGCCGGTAGCCCCTCTCGAGCCATATGTTGGGCAGGCGGAAAGTCAAAAAGACATCGCGCCCTAACTGGCGTTGAAGGAAAAAGTTGAAATGCTCGCTGTAAAGCCTGTCAACGACTGCCTCGTCAACGAACTTCCCCTCCCAGTCCCACATGTATTCCTCGCAGCCCAACTCAGCAAAATCAAGGTAGCACTCAAAGACTTCGTCGTAAGAACTGATGAAAGCGTCGCCGTTGGTCTTCCAATATGGCGGCGACGCATTGTCGGGATGCTGAGTCGCCATTGTGGCAGGAATCCGCCTCTCCGCAATGTATACGCTCATGTCGCACCTCCTTCTAACACCTCAAGCGCGACTCCTGCGAGTTCCCATAGCGTCTCGATGTTCCGCTCGTTCAATTCACGGGCGGTACGGGAAAATGTCCGTATCCTCTGGCTTGCCTTGCAGTGCCCTCAAGAAGCGTTCGTCAGTCACGCGGAGTTGGAAACGCCCTTCACTTATTTCGCGCAACGCTCGGGTAACAGGATTTTCGTCAGAGCGCTCACGCTCCGGGCTTTCAACGAGTTGGCGCGCTCGTTCCGATACTGCCAGAACAAGCAAAAACTTGCTCCTCATCCCCTCAGGCAACCGACTAAGTTGATACTGTAGGTCGTTCAAAAGCACCGATTCAGGCACAGACAACTCCCTTTCCTGCTCCATGCCTTTGGAGCACCTCCGAGACGGTAGGAAGTTTCAGCGCAAAATGATAGCGCACGGTTTTCGAAAAATCAAGCGGTGTGGCGAGCGGGAAAGCTCACCACACCGTTTTGGTTTTCTGTCAATCTCCAGGGTCACTCTTTCTTCTCCTCGGGCTTCTCTACAACGAGTGCCTCAGTTGTCAGGAACAGGGTGGCGATGCTGACGGCGTTCTCCAAAGCGGTGCGGACAACCTTGAGAGGGTCAACAATTCCAGCCTTGACCAAGTCCTCAATCTCGCCGGTAAGGGCGTTGAAACCAAACCGCTCGTTTTGGGTCTCTTGCTGCTTCGCTCGGACTTGCTCGACGATGATGGAACCATCGACACCAGAGTTCTCAGCAATTTGCCTCATGGGCTCCTCCAGAGCCCGTTTGACAATCCTGAAACCAATCCTCTCATCCGGATGGCTGTCTTTCGGCTCCTCCAACTTGCTGGCCACATAGATGAGCGCTGCACCGCCGCCTGGCAGGATACCTTCCTCAACAGCAGCCTTGGTGGCGTTGAGAGCATCCTCAAAGCGATGCTTTCGTTCTTTCAATTCGGTTTCGGTCGGCGCACCGACTTTGATGACAGCGACGCCGCCGGCGAGTTTAGCGAGTCGCTCTTCAAGTTTCTCGCGGTCGTAGTCGCTTTCGGTCTCCTCAATTTGCTTGCGGATTTGCTGGATGCGAGCAGCGATTTCTTCCTTCCGACCTCCGCCTTCAACGATGGTTGTCTTCTCTTTCTCAACGATCACTCGGCGAGCAGTTCCGAGGTCTTCAAGTTGAACATTCTCGATCTTGACACCCAAGTCTTCGCTGAAGAACTTGCCACCGGTCAGGATAGCGATGTCCTGCAGGATAGCCTTCCTGCGTTCGCCGAAGGCTGGAGCCTTCACGGCGCAGCATTGCAAAACTCCCCTCAACTTGTTGACGACAAGGGTTGCAAGGGCATCGCCCTCAACATTTTCAGCGATAATGAGCAGAGGGCGACCTGCACGGGCAACCTTCTCAAGCAGGGGCACCAGTTCGAGGGCAGAAGTCAGTTTCTTTTCGTGGATGAAGATGAGCGGGTCTTCAAGCACACACCTCATCGTCTCAGGATCAGTGATGAAGTAGGGGGAAATGTAACCTCGGTCAAACTGCATGCCTTCGACGACTTCGACGGTTGTCTTGGTGCCTTTGCCTTCCTCAATCGTGATGACGCCATCCTTACCGACCTTATCCATAGCCTCAGCGATGATCTCACCAATTTCGGGGTCGTTGCCAGCGATGGTGGCGACATGCTGAACCTCTTCTTTGCTGGTTACAGGGATAGCAAGTTTGCGCAGGTGTTCCACTGCTTGCTTCAATGCCTTCTCCATCCCGCGCTTGAGGAAGACTGGATTAACTCCAGCAGCGACGACTTTCAAACCTTCCTTCAGCATCGCCGCAGCCAAGACAACGGCTGTTGTTGTCCCGTCACCAGCGACATCGTTTGTCTTGCTGGCTACTTCCCTCATCAACCGAGCGCCCAAATCTTCAAATTTGTCTGTCAAGTCAATCTCCTTAGCAACTGTCACGCCATCCTTGGTTACTAACGGCGAACCCCACTTTCGATCCAAGACGACGAGGCGTCCTTTTGGACCGAGGGTAGCAGCCACTGCTTGGGCAACCTTGAATGCCCCACGAGCCAAGGCTTGGCGTGCGTGTTCGTGGAATATCAGTTGCTTTGCAGCCATCCCGCTTCACCTCCTCAGGCATCAAGTTTGCAAGTTGTGCGAGAGGTTTCACTCCTCAATGACGGCGTAGATGTCGTCGACGCTGAGCAAGATGTGCTTTTCGCCGTTGAGTTTGATCTCGGTTCCAGCGTATTTGCTGAAGATGACGGTATCGCCGGGCTTAACGCCCAACTCCTCAAAAGGCACGACCCTCCCATCCTTCAACTGCTTGCCAGAACCAACAGCGATAACCTTCCCCTTGAAGGGCTTTTCCTTTGCCGTGTCTGGCAGGTAAATCCCTCCGGGTGTCTTCTCCTCTTCCTCCATGACCTTGACGAGCACTTTGTCAGCGAGAGGCTTGACCACTACTGCCATCCTGCAGTCACCTCCTCATGCGCGTTCGCAGATTTCTTCAAGGGCAAACCGAGATGGAGTCAAACGAGGACGCGACGAAGCCATAAAGAATTTTAAACGCCGACGCCCGTCCTGTAAAGACAAACGAAAAGTGCCTAAGCAAACCACATTGACTTTGGCAACGATTGATGGAGAACTCTTGGGCAACAAATTCGCCGTTTTCCTCGCATCTCATCTCGAGGCGCGCAAAACCGTAAACTCGCAAAGTGTCTTGTGGCTCGTTCAATTTGCGCAGCCCTTCACTTAGCCTTTTTCTCGAGCAGGCTTAGCACTTCTTTGATTCGTTCTGCTCGTCGCTTTGCCCATTCGGCAGCAGGTGACTTAGGGTCAACTTTCACAACGAGCGAAAGCGGGTTGAAATTGCGCATTTGTGACGGGTCAAATTGCGGACCGCCACCAGGTCCGCCACTTGGTCCACCCGGTCCTCCTGGACCTGCGCCGAAACCGCCGCCTGGTCCGCCCTGTCCGCCGGGTCCTCCGGGACCTCCGCCGGGACGACCAAATCGTGGAAGTTGAATTCGCTGCAGGGCATTGAGTTGGTCAGGCTTCAAAACGGCTTTGACTTTTCTGAGGGCTTCCTTTGCCTCGTCAGCCGTCAGTTTCTCCTTCTTCGTCAGCGGTTGGAAGATTTCAAGCAACTTTTTGGCTTGGTCTTTAGTCAACGCCGTTGGACCACCCTTTTTCTCCAACTCGCCCAACTTGAGGAAGGTCTCCCGCAACTGGAAGTGATACTTGTGCTCCTCACGGAACTTCTGCCACTGAGCCGCCATCTGAGGTGGCGGCTGAGCAATTGCTGCCGCTGCAAGCAACGCCGTCACGCTAAAAGCGATGCTCCATCGCAACATCTCAACGCACCTCCTTGACAAAATTTTTGCTCACTCATACCTCAGCGCCTCTACAGGCTCCAACTTGGCGGCTTTGCGGGCTGGGTAGTAGCCGAAGAAGATTCCGACGGCAGCCGCAAAGCCGAAAGCCAAGATGACAGAAATTGGCGAAACGATAACTGTCCAACCTGCAACTTTGCCAATTGCGTAAGACGCAGCGATGCCGAAAAAGATGCCCAACCCGCCGCCGACCAAACTCAAAACCACAGCCTCAAGCAGGAATTGAAGTTGGATGTCGCTGGGCTTTGCGCCGATGGCTTTCCTGATGCCAATCTCTCTGGTTCGTTCCGCAACGGAAACGAGCATGATGTTCATGATACCGATTCCGCCGACAATCAGAGAGACGCTGGCGATGCTCAAGAGCAAGATGATGAAGAGCCGAGAAGTTTGCTCCGCAAGTTGTTCCCATTCTGCTTGTGTTCGCATTGTGAAGTCGCTTGGCTTATTGGGCGGGAGACGGTGGCTGCGCCGCAAAATTCTCTCAATCTCCTCCATCGCTGCGGTGACGAATTCGTTGCGAACGATTTGGACGCTGATGGTGTTCAAGTATTCCGTCCCGAAAAGCCGATACATTGCCGTCCGAAGAGGAATAAGGATTTGGTCGTCCAAGTCCATCGGTCCCAAAGCGCCTTTCTTTGCGAGGACGCCGATGACTTCGAACGGGATGCCGTTTATTCGGATTGTTTTCCCGACAGGGTTTGCGTTTTCGCCGAAGAGGTTGGCAACCACCGTCTGTCCCAGAACCGCCACCCTTGCATTTGCCAAATCCTCGTGCTCAGTGAAGAAGCGTCCCTTTTCAACTTTGTAGGCTCGGACAACTGGATAGTTGGCGGTCACGCCAACGACGCTGGTGCTGGTGTTTTTTTGCCGATAGACAACTTGAGCAACCCTGCGAACTTCAGCGGCAACTTGAACTATCAGAGCGTTGCCTTTGCTCAGGGCTTCAATGTCACGCATAGTCAAAGTCTGAACCGAACCCATGCCGAAGCCTACAGCGCCGCGCCGAAACTGCCCCGGAAAAACGAGGACGACATTTGCACCCATTTGCTGGATGAGTTGAAGTTGTTGCTCACGAGCGCCTTGCCCAATTGCCAACATCGTAATGACTGCAGCAACGCCGATGAGGACGCCGAGGGTCGTCAGGACGGAACGGAGTTTATTCGCCATCAGGCTGTCCCATGCAACCTGAAGCATTTCCCAAAGCATTGACGGTCACCACCTTTCGCTGAAGACTTTCCACTTGCCTCATTTCACTTCGCTACGGCAAACTTGCCAATGTGGCTTATGCGCTTTCGCGCGCCGTCAAAAACTTTGACGCATTGGAGGTGCAAGGATGCAAATTTCTTGGCGAACCCAATTTTGGGAGCCGGTTTTGGTTTTGGTCTGGCGCGAGTTGCGAATCCGCTACAAGCGGACAGTTTTCGGTTTCTTCTGGTCGCTCGTTCCTCCCATTGCTCAGGCTTTCATCTGGCTGATCGTGATTGAAAAGTTTTTCCGCTACGACATCCCCAACTACTCCGCCTACTTGCTTTGCAGCGCCTTCGCTTGGCAGTTCATCCAGAACGCATTGCTGGATGGCTGTTCGGTGATGTTGTTTCACATGCCCCTCATCAAAGCCTTCCCGATGCGTCGCGAGATTTTGCCCGTTGCTTCCGTCGCCAGCAACCTCGTCCACTTCCTGCTTGCCCTGTTGGTTTTGTTCGTTTACCTGCAAGTCCTCAGAGTCCCGATTCGCCCGCAATGGCTTCTCTTGCCCCTCGTCCTTGCCGGGCTGATTGCTCTGGTTTTGGGGCTTGTTCTCGCGCTTTCGTGCCTGACCGTCTTCTACCTTGACCTGAAATTCATCCTTGACAGTTTCATCCTGAGGCTGCTGTTTTTTGCCTGCCCCGTTTTCTACTTCGTTGAGATGGTGCCGAGCCACTGGTATCACGCCTACATGCTCAACCCGTTTGCCGTTTACTTGACAGTCCTTCGGCAAATTTTGCTGCCGCCAGTTCAGTTGCCTGACGGGCGACCTGCATTGCCCTTTGATTGGCTACACTTTGGAATTGCACTGGCTGTTTCAGCCTTGACTTTGCTTGTCGGTTGGACAATTTTCCGCCGCTATCAGCACCAGTTAGCAGAGTGGCTTTGAAGAGCATCAGCGTTCCTTCCACGCCCGAACAACGAACTGGACTGTCATTGTCGGTTGGTCACTCATTGCGGTCATGTCCGTTGAACCCTTTGATTGGACGATTTGGCGCTCAACAATTGCGTCAATCAAGTGAACGACCCTTTGATTGCCGATGATGCCGGCGGCTCGGATGCGGAAAGTCCCGCTTTTGACGCAAACCCGTGAAACCAGCCTTTGCAACTCCTGTTGGCTCAATGAAGCGATATTGAGCAGTTCGCCGACCGAAACGAAGCCACCGTTTTGCTCGCGGTAAGCGAGAATTTCCTCAACGGCTGCTGGGTTATCTGGGAGCAATGTCGCTAAAACTTCTGGCGGTGCAGTGTTGATGTTGACCAACCCGTAAAGCACGGGCGCATCCGTCGTTGTTATTCGCTCCCAAATGGCGATGAGTTTCTCTGTCGGCAAGACCCTGCGCAAGTCCAACGGTGAGCGGATTTGCCTTCGTTGTTGTTGACCTGTTTGTCCTCCTGTCGGTCGCTGTCCGGTCCCGCCTCCGGGAGTTGACGGCTGCGAACCCGAAAAATCTGGGCGCGTTCCAGAACCTTGTTGAGGTTGGAAACCTTGTTGAGGCTGAAAGCCTTGCTGAGGTTGAACCGCTTCGGCTGGAACTCCCCGCGACGGTCTCACACCTCCCCCTGAACCCGTTGTCGGAAATTGAGGGCGTGTTTGTGGTTGCTGTGGACTTGGTTGAGCAGGACCAGTTTGTGAAGGTTGCTGGGGTCGTTGGAAGCCGGGTTGTTGAGCGCCCGGTTGAGTGGGACGAGGTTGAGATGGCTGAGACGGTTGTTGTGGTCGCTGAAAACCAGGTTGTGCATCGGGCTGTGTTGGGCGAGTCTGTGATGGTTGTTGAGGTCGCTGAAAGCCGGGTTGCTGAGGTCGCTCAAATCCCGGCTGTTGACCACCTGTTTGAGGGCGAACGAAAGGTGGCTGAGGTTGAACCCCTGTCGGTGGAGTCGGTTGAACTGGTTGTTGCTCCGTTGCAGGTTGTTGTTGCTGCTGTGTTCCGTCCCGATACCTCAAAATTGCGTCAATTTCCTGCTCCGTCAAAATGTCGCCCAGTGCTTCCAGAAGTTGCTCCCGCGTGGCAGTGTTGATGTTCACTCGCGGCAACCCCCGTTCGTCAATGTTTGGAGTGGCTGAGTAGGCAGTGACCAATTCTGTCAATGGCGGGATGCCTAAATCAGGGTCGCCGTAAAAGATGTCCCTCGTGATGCCCTTCACCAGCAGCAACTCAAAAGGGCTAACGAATGGCGCATTTTTTGCCCGGTAAGGCTGCTCCAAACTCAGGTAGTAGTCGCTTTCCGCTCCCAAAAGTTCGGGCTCATCGTCAGCGTCACGCCAGTCAATAATCGCATCGGCAATCTCTTCCGCCTGAACGCTGTCGCCGGTGATTTGTGTGAAGAAGGCAACGAGTGTGTCTCGGTCAGCGGTGTTGATGTTCAGTTTGCCCGTTTCGTCGGTGACGCGGACGATGAAAATCCCGTCTTCAAATTCCCAACCTTCGTCATCCGACCGCAACTCTGCCCATGTTTCCAAGTAGCCGTCAACTCCTGGATTGTCCGTTGAGAGTTCAGCCAAAGCCCTTTGAAGCCCGGCATAGGCGAGATAGCGAGCCCGAGTTCGGTCGGAAAATTCCGCAGCGACATTCATCTCCCCTCGCACTGAAAAAGCGATGCCAGCAGCCAAAATCGCCAACAGAACCATAATGCCGAGCACGAGGACTAAAGCGAAGCCTCTCCGTGATGCGTGAAGCGTGATGCGTGAGTTGAATTGAGTTTTGGCAGGCATGCTCACCTCCCACCTCCTTGTTGAGGGCGAGTGCCGAAGGTTGGGCGTTGCCGCTGAGATGGTTGAGTTTGGAAGGAAGGGGCAGACGGTCGCTGAGTTGGAGCACCTGTTTGAGCACCTGAGGGTCGCTGAATTTGGGATGGAATTTGGGCAGGTGGAAGTTGAGGGATTGTCGGAGCAGGTTGAGTTGTCGGAGCAGTCGGTTGTTGCTGGGTCGGTGGCGCTTGTTGTGCCCCAGTCGGAAAAGTTGGTTGACCTGCTTGCTGTTGTTGCTGAAGTTGGACAGAAGGGTCAGGATACGAACGGACGCGGATGGGAACTGTTGTCGTCAGCCACTCAACGAAAGCAAGCGCACTTTTGTCGCGGTCTAACCGAACCAAAAATTCATCGCACGGTTCAGGCGCTATGCCGATGGTGATTTCCACAAGGGCTGGAAGGACATCGGTGTAATCCCAAGTATCAAGCCACTCGCCAGTGTCGGCATCGTAGAAGCGGAAGTTGAGAGAGACCACTCGCTCGGATAAGACCTCTACCGGCGTCAAAGCAATGGTCGCATCTTCCGGCAGCAGCCCAGGGAGCGTGCCGACGGAGCGAACCAAACCCTGTTCCGGTGTTTGCGGGTCGGTGTCAATGTAGTAGGCAACTTCTACGGTGTCCGCTTGCGGTGAGTTGCTCCTGCGCGGGTCGGCGTTCGCGGTCGTGAACCTCAAAGTGTCAAGGTCAAGACCCGTTTGGGTGTCCAAAGCGTCCTCGTGGTAAAAAGTCAAAACCGAAGGCAAAGTTGAAACCTCCGCGCCCATAGCACCCAGTTCGCTAAAATCCGTCGCTGACATCAGAGTCCCTTGCGTCTCGTCCGTGATTACGGGCAATGGCATTGCGCTTGAAAGTTCGGAAGCAATTCGCTGCAAGACGATTCGTCCTGTCTGGTTCATCTCGGTCGTTCGGTTAATGCTTTGTTCGGTATCGCGGACTACTCGGACGAGACCGCCGACTGAGAGCCCGATGAAGAGTAGCAAGACCATCACGACGACGAGTTCAACGAGAGTCAAGCCTTGCCGCCTTTTCATTGACCCGCACCTCCCTGCATGGTGAAGCCGCTCATGTTAGGGAGACCCGAAAAACTGCCCATCGGTTGTTGGAGCGTCGCCTCTTGTGGGTGCAGGACAGTCACGGGTGCTTGCAGCGTTTCAAGTTGGACGCTCCTAAGTTGCCCCCTGTCTTGCCACTCCACAGTGACGACAATGTGAAGCAAACCTGTCCCACTTTCGGTTGAAATCGTGCTATCGCCGACTTCGCTAACCTGAGCCCGCCAACGGAACTGAGGGTAAGCGTCGCCGAAATCACCTTCCGTCTCGCCGGGCGCTAAGTCTGGCTGAGCCAGCAACTCTTCAAGTTTCTGCTGAGCCAGAACCGTTGCGGTCGTCTTGTCTTTCGCATAGCGGGCATTAAGTGCGCTTTGGCTGACCAGTTCCAAAATAGCAGTGACGCCGATGACCAAAATCAGGAAAGCGACCACAAGTTCAACGAGGGTGAAGCCTTTCCTGATGCGTGAAGCGTGAAGCGTGAACCGTAATGCGTAATGCGTAGTGCGTAATTGAAGGAAGGGCATGTTTTTCACCTCTGTCGGCTTCCGAGTTCATCGGGCGAAAGTTCCTGTAACTGGATGCTTCCTGTCAACGGCGCAATTTCGAGCACGACGGCGAGTTTCTCGTTCGCCACAATGATTTCCGCTCCCGAAGATGTCCCGTCAGGGTAGAAGGCAATCAGGTTCAGTTCCTCGCCGGTATCAAGGTCGCGGATGGACTCAATCTCAACACCTTCGGGCAAAGTCCGTTCTCGCCCCATTGGCGACGGGTCAACCGCAAATTGTTCCGGGTCAAGGGTCTCCAACCGCTCGCCGGAAAGTTTCCACCAATCCTCGTCGGTCAACTCAATTTCGCTGCCCAACAAAGTTGTCTGCCCGCTAATCGCTGAGCGACGCTGAATGACATCGGTCGGCAACAGAACGCTCACAGTCCTTTGCTCGCGGTCAAAAGAGACGAGAACAGGACGACCGAGCGACAAGGCTTTGGCACGGGCGTAACGCAAAACCGCCACAATCTCCCTGGTGGCAGTTCGCACCTGTGCGCTTTTGGTCACCGAAACGAACGACGGTGCTGCAACAAAAGCGAGCAGCACCAAAAGCGTCATAACCACGACCAACTCAATTAAGGTCAAGCCGTTAGAGCGTGCGAGCGTGTAAGCGTGCAGGCGTGTAGGTGTGAAAACAAACTGCTGCCCGCTTTCACTCTCGCACAACAACATCGTCTTCCGTATTCGGTTGTCCGTCCTTGCCCGCAGAGAACAGCACAAAGTCCTCACCATCGCTTTCGTAGATGTAAGGGTTGCCCCAAGGGTCAAGGGGCACTTGCCGTTGCTTGAGGTAAGGACCGTTCCACTTGGTGACGCCGGCAGGTGGCGAAATCAAGGCTTCCAGACCTTGCTCCGTTGTCGGGTAAGAACCTGTGTCCAGTTTGTAGTGGTCAAGGGCGTTTTCAATGGCTTTGATGTCCATGATGGCTTTGGTGCGCCGACCGTCCTCAATCCGCTTGATCACGACCGTTGTGGCGATGGACGCCAGCAGCACCAAAATCACCATCACGACAACCAACTCAACGAGCGTCAAACCTTTGCTTCGTCGTCTTCTGGTTTGCATCGCTTTTGCACCTCCGTTTGTCGTTTCTGCCAAAAAGTTTGGACGCAGAGAAAGGAATGCAGGCACAGTTCAGTCGCTGCGAAGTTCCTCGGGAGCGGTGAAAACCTCAACCCCTGTTTTCTGGGCGAATTCCAAAGCGTCATCGTCAACGAAGGGCGATATTATCGCCTTTCGGTCTATTTTGCGGTTCAACAGTCGCTCCAAAAACTCCACCTTCCGCAAAAAGACCCAAACATCTGCCTTGCTCACAGACGAACGGATTTCGGCGGCGATGGTTGTCTCATTGCGGACGAGGAGGTCAATCTCTATCTGTTCAGGTCGCCCGAAAACGAAGCCTTCTTCATCCCTCGCCCAAAACCGCTCCACCCGAAAGCCGTAGGGCGTCAAAAGTTCATACATGCCCTCACGAAAGGCTGCCTCACTCAGCAATCCCCAACGACGACCCAATGCACCAATCTTCGCGTCAAGACGGCGCAAAAGTTCGCTGTGCTTTACTTGCTCCTCTTGAAGGGAACGGATTGCCTCGGAATGCTCAGCAAGTTGCTTTTGCATGTCCCTAATAGCCTGAGCGTGTTCACGCAAAATAGAAGCGTGCTCTCTCAGGATGCGAGTGTGTTCTAACTGATGCTCCTGCAAAGCCTTCAAGGCTTCTGTATGCTCTCGCAAGATGGCAGTGTGCTCCTGAAGGATTTGAGTTTGCTCTTGCAAAATGCGGGTATGTTCCTGCAAGGTTCGCGAGTGTTCTGCCTGCTGCTCCTGCAATGCTCTCAAGGCTTGGGAGTGTTCTGCTTGTTGGCGCAGAACCTCTTGAAGCGTTCGCTGAAGTTCTTGCTGCCCTTCAGCCAACTTTTCAAGCGCTCTCATTAAGTTCTGCCACTCGTCTCGTCGGACAAAAGTTTCAGCCAGCACTCCTTCAAGGGTGTAGCGGAGTTCTGGGTGCTCCCTAAGCCATTTGGGCAGTTCAGAGACCAACCATTGCCGCAACTCTTCAAGGGTCATTGGCATCATGGGCATCACCAACGAAATTGTGCCACATCCCTGCTTTTTCACCGAACCAAAGTGTTGAGTTGGAAGACAGCCATCAGCAAGGAGATGATGACGAAGCCGACAACCAAACCGAGCATCAAGATGAGGGCTGGCTCAAGGAGCGACACAAGGGCTTTCAAACTGCTGTCAACTTCAAGGTCAAGGGTGTCTGCGACGGTGGTAAGTGACTGGGGCAAATTCCCCGCCTCTTCTCCGACGGCGACGAGTCGGGTGAAGAGTGGCGGGAAGACGCCAACTCGCCTCAAGTGGTCTGCAACCCTTTCGCCCTCACGAACCCTTTGCCTGACCTCATCCAAAGCCCTCGCCAAAACTTCATTGCCGACTACATCCCTTGCCACTTCTAACGCTTCCAGAACGGGCACGCCGCCCATCAGCAACACCGATAGCGCTCTCGCTAAGCGCCCAATTGCTGCTTTCAAGTGCAACTTACCGAAAATCGGTAGCCTCAACTTCCAAGCATCGGTGACGAACCGCCCTTTGGGTGTTCTTCGGGCGAGTCGGTAGGCGTAAATTAGGGCTGCAATCAACCCAACGATTGCCCACCACCACTTGACGATGAAGCCCGAAACGGCAAGGAGAATTTGCGTGGGCAAAGGAAGGGATTGTCCCATCTCGGCGAACAACGCTGCGTATCTCGGAACGAGAAAGACCAATAGGAAAGTTAGCGCCGCAATCATCACGAGCGTCAGCAGGATGGGATATGCCAACGCCGACCGAATTTGCGTTCTTCGGTTTTGTTCCCGTTCCATGTAATCGGCGAGCCAGTTGAGCACCGTTGAGAGTTCACCGCTGGCTTCTCCTGCCCGAACGATGCTGACATAGAGCGGCGAGAAGATGCGAGGGTGCTTCTCCAAAGCCTCAGCGAAAGTCCCGCCACCGCGCAATTCCTCGCGAATTTGCTGGAGCGTGGCGACAAGGGTTTCGTTTTCGGTGTGCTCAATGAGTGCTTCAATTGACTGCATCAAAGTCAACCCACCGCCAACCAAACTGGCAAGTTGGCGGGTCATGATTGTCAGGTCTTGGAAACTGACCCACCGCTTCAACCTTCGCCGCTGTGGCTGTTGAACTGCCACGACCGTTTGCTGCTCCGTTCGGGAAACTGGCAACATGCGCCAACACCTCTCGCAGGTTGTGCGTTGGGTGTTGCAATTTGAACATTGAAATCGGCGATATCATGGGAGGGCGAGGCTCCTGCCGAGCCAAAACGACAGCGAATGGCGAATAGCAATTGGCGAATGGTTTTTGAAGGGCAGTGTTCCAACACTGCCGAGAAATTTCAGCGCTTAATTACCGCACTCCGAACTCAGCACATCGCACCTGATTTTGGCTCACCTTAGGTTCGCCCTCCTAATGCCGAATAAATTTGGCGCTCAGAAAATTCGCTATCGACCAATGGCTAAAGCCAATGGCATGAGTAACTTTGGAATGCGCTCACCGAACACTGAGAGCATCCTGCCCTTTTGCCCTTGCCTGCCCGATGCGCTATACTTGTCATCAACCTAAGCGGTTTTCGGCACCTTGAAAGCCGAATAGAGTTGAGGTGGCAATTTCCCCAAATGACGCAATTTTTAAGGCTCGGTTGCCGCCACCGTTGGGCTTTTCAGACAACTAAGTCGCAATCGCACCATTGTGGGATTGAAAGTGGGTGACGCGCTCAACTTCCTCAACGGTTGTGATGCCCAAAGCGACTTTTAGCATGCCGTCCTGATAAAGGGTTCGCATCCCTTTTTCCATCGCCAGTTGCCGAATTTCGTGGGACGACGCTTTCCGAAGCACCAAATCGCGCAAATCGTCGTCCATCACGAGAACCTCAAAAATCCCCGTCCGACCGCTATAGCCTGTGAAGCGGCAGTCTTGGCAACCCCTTCCTCTCCAGAGTTGGGGCTCGCCGTCTTTCACGAAGCCGTGCTCAACGAGGTATTCCCAGACAGCATCAGACGGGCGATAAGGTTCTTTGCAACGGGGACAAATTTTCCTGACCAACCGCTGAGCCAAAACGCCCTCAATAGAAGATGCAACCAAGAAGGGCTCAATGCCCATCTCAATGAGGCGAGTTATCGCTCCGGGTGCATCGTTGGTGTGCAATGTGCTGAAAACCAAGTGACCTGTGAGGGCTGAGTGGATGGCTATTTCAGCCGTCTCGTAGTCGCGAATTTCGCCCACCATGATGACATCAGGGTCGTGCCTTAAGATTGACCTTAGCCCTGTAGCGAAAGTCAAGCCAACGGCTGGGTTGACTTGGATTTGGGTGACGCCCTCAAGTTGATACTCAACGGGGTCTTCAATGGTGATGATTTTCCGTTCGGGCGAGTAAATCCGTTTCAATGCTGCGTGCAAAGTCGTGGTCTTACCGCTGCCCGTCGGTCCAGTCGCCAAGATGATGCCGTAAGGGATGCGGATGAGTTGCTCAAATTTTTGCAGGTCATCGTCCAGCATTCCCAAGTCGGTCAAAGTGAACTGCATCGCCGATTTGTCAAGCAAGCGCATGACGACGCTCTCTCCAAAAACTGTCGGGATTATGGAAACGCGGATGTCAACTTCGCGCCCCAAGATGCGGACTTTGATGCGACCGTCTTGCGGCTTCCGCCTTTCAGTGATGTCCAAGTTAGCCATGATTTTGATGCGGCTGACGATTGCTGGGTGCAGCCGTTTCGCTGGTGCTGGGACTTCGTGCAGGACACCATCAATGCGGTAGCGAACCCTCAACTCCCGCTCCAACGGCTCAATGTGGATGTCACTTGCCCGCTCGCGGACAGCGTTTCGGATGAGCATGTTGACCAACCGAATGACCAAAGCCTCACGGGCAAGTCTCGTTGGGTCGCCGATTTCCTCCTCCGCTTCCCTGATGACCTCAATGTCTTCCGCTTCAGCCTCAGCGATGACTCGGCGCATGTAATGCTGCTCAAGGTGCGTCCTTATGTCGGAAGGTTTCGCCAAGACGATACGGATTGGCATGTTGGTGATGAACCTGAGAGTGCTCTCAACTTCAACATTGAGCGGGTCAGCCAGTGCGACAACCAATGTCCCGTTTTCTTTCCGCAAGGGCAAAACTTGGTGGCGGAAGGCTGTCTCCGCTGGAACTGCAGCCAAAGCATCAGGGTCAACGGAAACCTCCCTTAGGTTGACGACGGGCAACCCCAAAACGGCGCTCATGGCAGCGAGCAAATCATCCTCGGTGCAATATCCCAACTCAACCAGCGCATCGGAAAGTTGCTTGTTGCCGTTGCCTCGTGCGATGCTTGAGATGGCTTCCTTCACCTGCTCTGGGGTCACTCGTCCTTGCTCAATGAGCCAATCGGCGATTGCCTTGCTGATAGGGTCAAGGGCGAGGGTCTCGCTCACCATTTCAATCACCTCGCAGCCGCTGTCGGCGTCATGCTATTTGCCATTCGTTCCAGCCACTCCCTTGCGACTTCCGAGACTAAAACTACCCTCAAGTTGCCGATGTCCCGTATGACCGCTCTTTGCGGGAACATTCTTTGGATGGGAAACGCACCAAAAGGTCTCTCTTGATGGTGAGGTCGCTCCGTCGGTTGTCTCCGTTTCGGCGATGCTGGATGCTGGAAGACGGAAATGACGCCGATGCCGTCAGTGTAAACGATGTGAGCCATCTTCCACCTTTGGTCACCGAGAGCGAAGATGCCCTCAAGGATGTAACCTTGCGGGAGCCAAGAAGGCAAAATGGGCTCAAAGCCCAAAACCTCTCTCGCTTGGCTGATGTCCACACGACGGCGCTGGAAAGGCGGTAAATTTTCCACTGTCCAATCCGACGGGACACTCGGTTCCAAGATGAGCAAAGGCAAAGGTTCGTTGATTTTCACCTCAGTGAAAGCGATTCTGATTTCCAACTGCCCGTCGGGAGAGTAGCGTTCAACTTGCAACGGCAGTCTCGTTGGTGGGTGAACCCAGACCTTCCTGATGGCATTGCCCTTCGCCTTTGGCTCTAACTGCAACACGAGGCAAAAGCGCTCGGCAACCCTATCCCGCCCGACGAGACGAAGGGTGTAGTTGGCTTTAGCCATGTCAAGTTTGTCCGTTCGGATTTGCCACATGTCACGCCATGAAGGGAAACCTCTCCCTTCGGCTCGGAGCGCCTTTTTCGCAAAAGGCAACCAGACCCAAACTTCGCTGGGCGAAGTGAAGGTGATAATTTGCCTCCGACCTTCAGGGTGAGGCAACTCAAACTGAACTCGGCTTCGGTTCTCATCTGCCCACAAGTTCATCTCCCAACTGCGGCTGCCTTCCGGCAAAAAGACCGTCACTTGGATTTTGCCCTGCAGGGTTTTGAATTTGGGAGATGCCAGCAAGTTCCAGAGTGCTTCCGACTTGAACTCCCTGCGGCGTTCAAACGGGATTGGCTCTTGAGAGCCGGCAAAAGCAACTATGAAGATTGTCAAGAGAGTTGTCGCCAATGCTTTCGTTTTCGCCATTGCTTTTCACCTTAAGGGAATCGCCATTCGCTACTCGCCAGTCGCCCCGGTGAAGGGCAGGCTGGAAAGGGCAACGGAAATTGGTGCAAGTTCTGGAGCGACAGCTATTTCGGCTGCGTTGGTGACATGGACGCTCCAGTAAATTGTCGCTGGTGGCTCAGGTTGGGTGTGCCACAATCTCGCACCGAGTATGGCGAGTGCCAAAACGATGGGAGCAGTTGCCGCAGCCAACCAGCGCCACCTTGGTCGGAAAAGGTTCGCCCAAAAATAAGCCTTTCCCCTCTCACGCTCTATTGCCCTGACCCGCTCCATGACGATTGGAACGAGGTCATAAGGGAGCGGAGCGGGTTCAGTAGTAGCCATCAGTTTCTGCACCGTCCGCAAAAGTTTCCATTCAGCCCGGCAGCCAACGCACTCCCTCAAGTGCTGCTCCAGTTCCCCTCTCTGTTCAGGTGTCAGGATTTCGTCAAGCATCAACGACATCAATTCTCGTGCGTGTTCGCATCTCATCGGCGTAGACCTCCTTGGTTTTTCAGTCGTTGAAGTAGGGCGCCAAAAGTTTCTTCAGATGCTGCCGTGCTTGATAGAGCCGGGACTTGACCGTCCCGACATTTGTGCCCGTGATTTTTGCAATCTCTTGCAGCGACAAACCTTCGTATTCCCGCAACAAGACCACTTGCCTCAAAAGTGGCGGCAATTGCTGAACTGCTTCCCAAACTTTCTGCCTCATTTCCTGACGCAAAACTTCTGCCTCAGGTTCGGCGGTCTCAGCCTCTTCCCACCACAGGTCGGCATCCTCTTCTGCTTCCTCAAACCGCTGCCTTTCAATCATCAAGTCTTCCAAACTGACCTTTTGCGGTTCGCCCCTGACCAGCGCACGCCTGTGTCGGTCAATGCACAGGTTCATAGCGATGCGGTAGAGCCAAGTGTAAAAGTTGGCTTCGCCCCGAAACTTTGGGAGCATCTGCCACGCCCTGACGAAAGCGTCTTGGGTTATGTCCACCGCCGTTTCACTATCGTTCGTGTAACGGAGCGCCAAGTTGTAAATTTTCGCTTGGTAGCGCCGAACCAGTTCGGCGAAAGCATCTTGGTTGCCAGCCTGAGCAGCCTCAACCAGACGCTCGTCCGTCCATTGGGACATCGGCATGAAGGGATGCCAAGTTTCCAACCGCTGTTTGGTTTCTTCCGTCCGGTTGTTTCGTCGCCTCATTTTTCGCTGCCCCCTAAGGGTCGTGTCCAAAACTGTTAGACGAACACATCCCGTTTCGGTTTGTGCCCCTTTTCACCGTGCCATACTGATTTTGGCAGCGATTTTGAAGCAATGGCTGCAATGCTGACGGGAGTGACTTGGGAGATGGCGGAACAAAGGCAACAACCTAAGGCTTCCAAAAGGCTTTGGGCAATAATTGCAACCATCGCATTAGTACTCGGACTTGCAACTTGGTTTATACTGCGACCGCCGGCGAAGGTTGTTGCTGTCGGGAGTTTGAGTTTGCCAAAGCCGATTGAAAAGTGCTGGGTTGAAACGCACGGAAAACGACAAGCGCTCATTATTGTCGCCATAGAAGACGGTCAAAGTTGGCAAGTGACGATTCAGGGCAGCAAACTCGTTTGCGAACCCATTCAGCAGTTGAGAAACGCCATTGAGATTAGGGCAGGTTTCTTTGACATGGACAAGGACGGCTACCCTGAGTTTTTCCGTGCCGAATTTGACACCATCTGGGTCTTTAAGCGGAAGGAAAGCGTGAAAGGCAAAATCCCTAAGCACCATTCTCTCCCGTCTTGGTTTCCCCTTCCCAACCGCCACCGTTGGCTCGTTTGGGCAAAGATAGGAGTTGGTGAAGGCTATTGGCCTACCTTGACCTTCATCACCGAACCCGACCAAAAGCAGCCGAAAAAGGTTGTGGCTTGGGTCAAGAACAGTTCTTCAGGTGGCTTCCTTTTTGTGCTCAGCCCCGATGGGCGAAGGCTTATCCCTTTCAACTCTGGCGGATGGAAAGGTCTTGATTTTTGGAGGGAAGTTATGAGCGTTGAAGACCTTGACCACGATGGAGTTTGCGAAGTCATCGCAAGAGGGCGAAGTTATGACCGAACATCGCCGGGGCACATCGGCATTTACAAGTGGGATGGGCGAACTTATCGGCTCTGGTGGACATCGCCGAGAAAAGGCGAGTATGTGGTTGACGCAAAGATGTGCGACCTTGATGGCGACGGAACGAAAGAAATCGTGGCGGTGCTGGATTTTGGAAATCAAAAGTCGGATGCTTTGGCAGTTTATCGGCTTGAGGGCGACCGTTATTGCAAAGTCGCCCAAGTTTCGGCTGCATGTAGTTCATGTCTGGGTTGCTCAAGTGTGGGCTTTGCTGCGAAAACCCAAAACGGTGGCATCATCGCCCTTGACCAACACACCGAGTTGCTCTTTTACCTTTACTGCCAGCGCCAGTTGAAACAGATTGGGCGAATGAAGTATCCGCTCCGTCATCTCCTAATACCAAACTTTTCGGTCACGGGCAGCAGACAGGGTTCGGATTTGTTCGTTTCGGGAGGGTGGGAATGGAAAGTCCCAACATCAATCAGCCAAAGGCTTCCCTTCAGAGTCGTAAACTTTCTGGAAAGCCTGATGGAAAAGGTTTTTGGCAGAAGCCGTCCCGTCACTCAACTGGTCTCTTGGGACGGGAAGAACTTGCGTCTTGGGAAGAGATGGAGAGGGGAAGTTGAGCCCGATTGTGTTGGCAGAGCACCAAAAGGCGAATGGTTCGTCTTGCGTGTGCCAACCCGTTGGGTTAACGCAGCCCCTCATGGCATCAACCCTTCCCTTTACCGCTACTATTTGCTCATAGGGGCAAAAGGGCGCTACCGAACGGTTTGGGTGATGGACATCCCAGTCTCGCCGTTTACCGACCCAACATTGCCAGATTGCTACCCAGCCGATTTGGATGGTGACGGTGCAGACGAACTCGTTTTGGTGGATACTGTCAAGGACAAGTTGCAAGTTTTCAAAATCCAGTGACCGCCTTGCGCTAACCTTCGCATCAAGGCGTGAGCAAGGCATGCATCTCTGGGAACACATCTCCTGATGTGCCGAAAATTTTTGGCTAATGAGATTTTTCGCACTCCTTCCTATGGCACAGGAACTTCTTTGATGCGAATCTTTGTCGGGACAGTGAATGACTTCACCCACGCAGGCTGTGGTGGCGCTTTGCGCTTTTTCAGCATCTCCTGCCATTGCTCATCAGTCAAGCGCTTATCGGCAAGTTGAAGGAATTCGTAGTAACTGAGCACCGAACCACGAGCCAAAACTAACTTGCCTTCAACGGGCACGATGACGAAAATTTCGTGAGCATGTCCAACGGCTTCCTCCAACGCTACATGTCCAAGCCCACCAAACAACACTACAGCAGTATGAACATCGGCAACGCATGCCATGTTCCTATCGGCAGGGTGGATAACTTCACTCCAATCACGGGCTTTACCATCGCTGACGACATGAAGAGCAAGGGCATCCATCTCTCCACCGATGAATTGCAATCGCTCATACTCGTCCCTTGTGAGCGGTTTGTTTTGAAGTTGCTTTTCAGCGCAACGGAGCAGGAAAGCAACCATGCTCTCAAAGTCATCAAGTTTTTCTGCGATGGTGCTCACCAACAATCCTCTTGGCTGAAGCAACTGGCGTGTTTGACGAACGAGATGCAAAAGTCGTCGCCACGCCTCCAAGTTTGGTTCTACATAGCCTTTGACTAACTTGGGCGTTTCCTCTCCCCCTTCTGCAACCACGAGAGATTGCTTGACATACAAAATCGTGTCATGGCGCAGTTGAGCCCAAGACGCCAACGCAGTTTGAAGGGATTTGTCTTGCCAAGCCTCAGTGCGCATGAACGATGGGTAACCTTCACCGAACGGTTGAAGCAAACTCTGAAGCACCCAGAGCCAACTCCAATACAAGTTGCGTGTCCACTCGCTTTGACTAAGCCGTGAGAAGCGTTCCGTCAACTTCTGGCGAACCTTAGGGTAGTCATCCCAAGCGCTCATGCTAAAACCTTCTGGCAACCCATGCACACGATAACCTGAATCGTGAATTTGCTTTGCCCGCTCACTGCCAATGACCGCCATCACATCCAAACCGCAAGGAATTGGGCGCATTGTTGGATGAGATAACTCTTGCAAGATTTCGCTATCAGGCGTGTAGCGCTGACCGAGCAAACGCATCTGTGGCGTCTCTGGGTCTGGTAGCGGTGGAAGTCCACCAGCAATCCACGCGACCTTCGGTTTGATTTGTGGCATCCGCATCTTCGTAAACTGCTCCATGAACTCCTTGAACTTTGCCTCATTGGCGAAAGCCTGCAACGAGAGCCCGCCAAAAACTTTTTCAGCAAGCCCTTTAACTTCCGGAGGTGTCAGGTCATCAGCAAAGCCGACGAAGTAATTGATGGGCGTGAACAGTTTGTCCCAAGTGTCCTGCAACTTCGCAGCGTAAAGGTCATGCGTGAGCAACAAAGCCTGACGAGTTGTCACAGGCGACCAATGCAAATCGCCCTTATTGTCACGGTAGCGTGGTGTGAATGGGAAAAGCCCATACCACATCATCGCCAGAAAGTAGCGCTTGAGTTTCTCAGTGCGTGTGTAATGACCTCGTGGGATGAACTGCGTGTAGTCAATGGCATAAGGGAGAATCGCCCCAACTCCAAGCCCTGCTCTTGCTTGGATTAGTTTCAACTCAATTGCGACCATCCGTTGGGCTTCCTTAGGTATGTTTGGTTTCAAGTTGAGCAAGTTGGCAGCAACAGCAACATAAGCGACATTGCGCAACGCTGCATCCTTCAACTCTTTTGTCGGCGCATCCTTGTAGGTTCGCATGCACTGAGCCAACAATTTCGTCGTTAACTGCTCAGCCAAAGGACTCAGTTTCTCTTCTTCCAAGCGCCTCAATGCGAAGTTGAAGAACAAGTGGTAAAGGTGAAGCACGCTGTCAACCGTGACGAAGTTTGGGATGCCATGATAGGCGTTCTCCTCGTAAACGAAGAAAGGCTGCCAATGGTCAGCAGGGCAAACCACGAACAGGTTTTTCGCCAACATCGCTTGGGCTTCCTTCGGGATGACGAATTGGTGAAGGTTAACGACTTCCTTCAGCGAAGGTGAAACACGATAGGGCTTAACCTGTGGCTTGATTTGAGCGAAGCCAAAAGTGGCGAAATTGAGAGCAACCAAAATTGCCAACCAGCGTGACATCACAATGCTCACCTCCCACTTTCGCCTTCAACGGTAGCGCCTGAGCGCTAACTTGCCATCGGCACGAACGATAACGAAAGATCGCCCATCGGAAAGTTTAACGCCAACTCTTTTCCCTTGTTGGAACAAGCGTGCATTGACGAAGGGTTGGCTTTGCCAAATCACGATGTAGCCAAAGCCGATCCAGCGATAAACGACGATGCATCGGCGACCGTCACGGGTGATTTCCAAAGTGACCAACTCAGCACCTGCTTGGTCATCCAACTCCGCTGATGTGAAGTCAACCATCGGTTTGGAAAGATGAGAACCGAGCCAACGAGCATATGCGAACTTGCCATTCCAACCCAACACGAAAACGCTTTTGTGACGCTTTGGGAAATAGCGTGTCCGTATGTTAACGCCCACAAGGAATTCCTTTTTCCCGTCTCCGTCCATATCACTGATCACCAACTTCCACGCTTGCCAGCGCTTAGGCACACCACGCCAAATGACTTTTTCGTTACGGAGCACAGCGATTGAGCCATTGACTTGTGGACGAAAAATGATTTGCTCCACTTGCCCATCGCCATCCAAGTCCACTCGCCAACTTGCAAAACCCGCAACCAACAACACCAACGAAGCCAACATTGTATTTTCACCTTCAACCATTGTGCCACAAAACTCCCTAAGCCCGTCCTACAGGGCTTCCGAAGAGTTTCAAGGCGTGACCAAGTAATGAAGGGTGTCGGAAGTTTGAGAGGAGGGCGAACCTCTCGGTGAGCCCATCTCATCTTCCGTGTCCCATCCATTGGCTCGGCAGGAGCCTCGCCCTCCCTGATTTCCGCCGACTGAAGTCGGCGCTTATGTTACCCGTCATAGACTGCGGGTTAAAACCCGTAGCACGGAATTTTATATTTTGTGTCGTCAACTCGTGCAATTCATGCCACTGGCTTAAGCCAATGGTTGGTGACGGATTTTCTGAGCGCCGAATTCGTTCGGCGTTTTGGAGGGCGAACCTAAATCAGTGCGGAGTGCTAAGTTCGAGGTGCCGTGTTCAATGCCAAAGTTTTTCGGCAGTGCAAAAAGTGCTGCCCTTCAGAAAACTGCCGTTTCATCACTCGCTACTCGCCATTCGCTACTCACTGCCGTTTTGCCATTCGCCATTCGCCATCGCTGCCGTTTTCCCCGACATGCCGATTTGCCGACCTCACGATTTGCCGATAAATTCTTGCCCGCAGTCAAGCGAACTTGCCCTGCGTAAATCCAGTTGGCGACGATGAATGTGCGCAGTTCCTCTTCATCCAGAAGCGAGACTTCATGGGGAACTTCCTGCCACGGTTGATTGTCAAAGCGCCAACGGAACGGTCCGTGCTTCCAAAACTTGCGGACGAAGAAATGGTAGTCGGCAGTTTGCGGGACGGTGACTTCATATTCCAAAAAAGGCGTTTCGGCGTATTTGCCCGTGATGCCAATCCATCGCCCTTCCGACAGAACAGTTGCTTCCCTTTCGTTCAGTGGGGCAAAAGGGTTGCGTTCGGGTGGCGGGAAATTGGTGGCAGTGGGTTTCTCCGCTTCCCACCAAACCCAAAGGAGTTGCGTTGCTGGTTTCGCTGCTTGGCAACTCAGTTGCTTTAACCCGACAATGACCGCCAACGACATCGCACCCAATCCCAAAAGCCACTTCAGCCAACTTGTCCGCATCCTGACCACTCCTTTGCCATTCGGTTGCTCGCCAATATTTTGCGAACGCTTTGGGCGCTTTGCTAAAGCCTATTCCCAACGCTGCCGATAAATGAACTGGCAAGGGAGAAAGGAGGTTGACTTGCGATGACTAACCCTTACTTGCAGCAAATGGTTGAGACGGCGACGCCCGTGCAACTCATCGGTTTGCTCTTTCGGCGAGGCAGTGAACTCATGGACGACGCCGAAACAGCATTGAATGCCCGTGATTTTG